>Ga0114931_10004201_pt1 | contig 18018 bp, 13 predicted proteins | sample 2SBtaG_FD_89579 | JGI IMG/M metagenome (GOLD analysis project Ga0114931, IMG submission 89579) | Deep subsurface microbial communities from Kolumbo volcano to uncover new lineages of life (NeLLi) - 2SBTROV14_V59a metaG | ecosystem: Environmental > Aquatic > Marine > Volcanic | place: Kolumbo...
GACAGCGACAACGACGGTTTGTGGACCAGCATGTACGGGGCGGGCGAATGTTTTGCGTATGCGGCAACAAATAGCGCGAAAGCCAAACAACGCGCCGGACAGGCATTTGAGGCGCTGCGATTTCTGCTGCTGGTGACACAAGGCGGTTCAAATCCCGCGCCACCGGGATTTGTAGCCAGAACTATTTCGCCCACAAGCGGGCCAAATCCGAATGACGGCCGCATTGAACAAGACAAGTGGGGACGTGAGCACAACGACAGGTTGTGGAAAGTTATCGATCCGCGCTGGCCTGTCAGTGCGGACGGCAAATGGTATTGGAAGAGCGACACCAGTTCGGATGAACTGGACGGGCATTACTTTTTCTACGGTTTGTACTATGATCTTGTAGCGGAAACTGAAGCGGAAAAAACCCGCGTGCGTGGACAAGTGCGTGCACTCACCGATCATCTCATTGAACATGATTTCCAACTCGTAGATCACGACGGCAAACCTACACGTTGGGCGCGCTATGATCCAAAGGAATTAAATCATGATAAAAACTGGGCATTTGACCGCGGGTTGAATTCGCTGAGTATTTTGTCTTATCTGGCCACAGCAGAACACATCACCGGCGATCAGAAATACGCGCAGGCAAAGATTGACCTGATCAACAATCACGGTTATTTGCAAAATATGATGTGTCCCAAATTTCAGCGTGGTGAAGGAACGGGCAACCAGTCCGACGATGAAATGGCCTTTATGTGCTTTTACAATTTTATTAAATATGAAAAAGATGCGGAAATAAAATCGCGTATTGCCATTTCTTTTTCCAATTATTGGCGCCTGGAAAAAAACGAAATGAATCCTTTTTTCAATTTTGCCTTTGCCGCTTCGTGCACGGGCTTGAACTACACGGATGCTTTTGGCACTTACTCTACTGATCCCACAAAAGGCTGGTTGGTGGATGCAATGGAAACCCTGAAACGCTTTCCCCTGGATCGGGTGAACTGGCGTCATGAAAACCACCGACGGATTGATATTATCAATTTCGAAGACTGGCGCCGCGGTTTTGACGAGGATGGTCGTCAAAGCCGGGGAAAGCGCGTGAACGGAAAAGTCATTCCGATCGATGAATCCTATTGTAATCACTGGAACCGCGATCCCTGGGAACTGGACAGCGGGGGAAATGGTCGCGAACTCGGAGACGGCGCCGTGTTTTTGCTGCCGTACTACATGGGATTGTATCATGGATTTATTGTTGAAAAGTAGGGCGGTTCCAGGTCTTTTTGTCATTTTAGTTCGGCTCGCAAGTGCGACGCATTTTGGAAAAAAGCAAAGTCTTGGTTTGCAAGAAAAAGTTAGAATATTCTGGCAACGAAAATCGTTTAAAAAATGCGTCGCACATGCTTTAGCCTTTCCACGCGCTGCACGCTATTTTGTATTCCTTGCTTGCTCAATCTTTTCTTTTAAAACGCCTGTCCACAATTCATACCCTTTTGCGTTCAAGTGCAATCCATCAGCTACAAAAAGATCCTTATGGGGCGTACCGTCGTTATCGATCATGGGTGTGGCTGTATCGGCGTAAAACAAAAGCTTGTTTTTGTCGGAATAAGCCCGGATTAGCTCGTTCGCCTTTTTCATCTGTCCCCAAAGTGTCCATCGGTTGAGACTCGGCTTGATGGGGATGTAAATAAAAGGAACGCCGGGAAATTTTGCATGTACTACACGAACGAATTTTTGATAATCCGACAAAACTCTTTGCGGACTCTTGCCGCCGGCGATATCGTTATCACCGCAATAGAAGACGATGCACGAAGGCGTTTTGTATTTCAATGCAATGTCCTGAATAAAATAAAGCATATCCGAAATATGCGCTCCGCCAAAACCGCGGTTGACTACGGGCAGATCGGGAAAAGAGTTGTGGGTTTTCCATTTGCGAATGCTGGAACTGCCAATGAATAACACGGGACGTTCCGGAATGGCATTTTTCGCATCCCACTGACGAAACGAATCAATTTCTTTGAGAAAACGATTTGGGTCGGGATCGGTTTGCGCCACAAGCGGCATGATGCTGCTGAAAAGCCAGAGCGCCATCAGGAGAAAAAATAAGCGAGTTTTTAATGAGAATTTTAGCATGTTCTTCCTTTCTAAATTTTAACTGGCGACCTATAAAAACATCATCCTGCAAATAAAAACCGCTGCCAGCACCCCAACCGTGTCGGCGATCAATCCTGCCGGAACCGCATAACGGATTTTCTTGACCTGCACTGCGCCGAAGTAAACGGCAATGACATAAAATGTCGTTTCCGTACAGCCGTAAATTGTGGAAGCAAGCTGACCGGTAAACGAGTCCGGGCCGTGCGTTTTCAGCAGCTCCGTGATAATACCCAGAGTGCCGCTGCCGGAAAGTGGACGCATCAGTGCAGCGGGCAGCACATCGGCGGGCATGCCGATGAGGTTTGTAAACGGAGAAATAATCGTCACGAAAAAATCCATGGCTCCCGATGAACGAAACATGCCGATGGCCACCAGAATCGCCACCAGGAACGGAATGATTTTAACCGCCACCTGGAATCCCTCTTTTGCCCCTTCGACAAAGACTTCGTAAATTTCGACTTTTTTGAGAATAGCCATTGATGGAATAAGCAATAGCAGCAGGGGGATGGTCCATCGTGAAATAAGCGTGATTAGGTTTTTGAACAGGTAGGGTGGAAGACTTTCAGTGATCGGTGTGAAAACATGATATTTCATCGCCAAAAGAATGGCAACAAGGATTGCGAAAAAAAATGTCCAGCCCTTCCATGATTTTGAAATTTCACTTTTAAATCCGGCCATACCGTTTTCAAACGAAACAAAGGTTTTCACTGCCAAAACAGCAGTAACAGTTGCCATGAGCGATGAAAAAATCGTTGTACCGATGATGGCCGTCGGGTCGCTGGATTGCAGTCCCGCCCGCACAGCAATGATGGTCATGGGCACGAGGGTGATGCTTGCCGTGTTCAATCCCATGAACATGATCATGGAATTGGAGGCCGTGTCCTTTTGCGGATTCAGGGTTTGCAGTTCCTCCATCGCTTTAATGCCGAATGGCGTGGCCGCGTTGCCCAGCCCCAGCCAGTTTGCGGAAATATTGAGCATCATCGCCCCGATGGCCGGATGATCGCGGGGAATTTCCGGGAAAAGCCGGCTGCTCACCGGGCGGATAAGTCGCGCAAGGACTTTGATTAGCCCGGCTTCCTCGGCAATTTTCATCATTCCCAGCCACAGCGTCATAATGCCGATGAGACCCAGGGCAATATCAACCGCTGTTTTTGCGCTGTCAAAAGCTCCCTTGGTTATCGCACCAATGTTCCCCGTAAATGCGGCGACAACGACTGAAACGGCAATCAAAAATAACCAGATGTAATTCATCATAAAAGAGATTTCTCCTGAAAAACCCGGGATTGCAATCCCTTATGCAGCAAAGCCAAAATTGATAAAAATTTCTCATGGATTATTGCAAAATTACGGCAATAAAAAGTGCAATCCCTTTATATGAATTGCACTCCGGCGCATAAAGACGCTGCTCTCCTCGCCGAAAAAATATATAACGGAGTGATGATAAATTCGTAAAAAATCGGAATTAAGCGTTTTTTACTTTCGGACCACCATTTATGGCTAATTCTTCCTTATCAATAACTCCCAATTGATGCAAAAGAAGTGACTATCAAACAGATAGTAAATCATTATACAAAATCTGCCAGGAAAACTCAAGTCGTTATTTTATTTCTTTGTATACTGAAATAAAAATCCTGAATAACTGTTATTAATGGCAGGAAAGGTATCCCGAGAGTGAGGGAAATGATTCGAGTGTGAAAAGCATCGACGATATTTTTGTGCTTTTACAGTGAGGAAATTGACATTGATCTTTAAAACAGAGATTATTATATTGCTGTTGTCCCCATTTGGGGCAATTTCCAAAAAGATATAAGGACTGTTTTAAACATGATTTCACATAATATCGGACAATTCTTCGCTCTGCAATATTTCAGACTTTTTAATCGATATAAATACAAATCGAAAATCATTTCTATTTTCGAGCACATCAATTCGGCATCACGTGTATGCGTTTGTTTGCCTTGCGATGACGAGGATTTTCATAAATCACTTATCTCCATAGAACAATTCCGGCAAATTTTTCCAAAAGCTCAGATTACACTGTTAAATTGCACAGATCAACGGATTGACCCCAAAAAGTTCCATGCCTTCCGCCTGCTTACTTATGATCGACAACAATTGACCTTCTTTGGATTTCCTTCCAGCGAAATCAGGCATGATATTGCGATCAGCAAATTCGATGTTTTTATTGATTTAAGCCTTTCTTTCAGTTTCGTCAATACGGCTCTTTCCTGGCTCAGTAATGCCGGCTTGCGAATTTGCTTTAATAACCCCAAACGAGACAATCTCAATAATTTTGTTGTTCGCCTTGACCCTGAAACAAAATGGGATAAATCTTATCAGCAGCTATTGCAGTACCTAGGTGTTAAAAAATCTTCAGTAAACAAATAATATTTTTCATTCCGATGTCCGTTCTCTGCCAAAGGCTTTATTTGAATGATCAGGCATAAAACTTGCTAATGAATAGCAGAGCGTTCTCTAATTATCCTTGTTGTCGTTACAAGGGACGTAGCAATCTCCTTATTTCCAATCACCTATAAGACTGCTTCGTTCGCAATGACCCGTTACTCAGGGATCGCTCCGCTGGTTAATTTTTCCCTAGTTCAAACGTAAGTTTCTGTATCTGACGAGGTGAAACGTGCAAAAATATCAAACCAAAGACAATATAGAGCATCTTGAGGGGAATTTACAAAGCCTCATTGATCAGCTTAAAGAGCTGCGCAGCAAAAACCACGAGCTGCAAATTAAGATCGGCGAATTGGAAATCCTTCTTCAGGTTAATTCGCTGACCAGCCAGACATTGGATCGGGATGAGACACTGGAAGCAATAAAAAAGCTGTTCCTCTCGAAATTTAATCTCGACGAATACATCCTCATGCTGAAAACAGATTCCGAGAAAGAACTTGAAATTGCTTCTTATTATGGCATCACCCTGGATAAAGGTGTGTGGGTGGAAGTCGATGAAAAAAATGTCATTCTTCATGAAGTATTTAATAAAGGCGAATCCATTTATATTTCAGATCTGACTTCCGACGGACACTATAATTTTTTGGGACTGATCGGTCGCAAAGGCTCGCTCCTGTCTTTACCGCTTGTTTCCGAGAAAAAAACGATTATTGGAATTTTGAATTTGCATAGATCAGAAGCAAGAGCATTCAGCAATGATGAAATTGAATTTCTACAGCTTATGACACTACATGCCGCGGGTGTCATTGATAAAACGATTCTTTTCCAAAACACCCAAGTGCTGGCCTACACCGATGCATTGACGTCCATCTTTAACAGGAGGTATTTCGACCAGCGCTACACGCGTGAAATTTTACGTGCCCGCAGATACAAACGCAACCTGTCCGTCCTGATGATCGATATCGATCATTTCAAAATCTACAATGACACATTTGGCCATTTAATGGGAGACAAAGTTCTGCAAAAAGTGGCGCAGGTTCTGGAAACGGAATTACGCCGCGCGGATGTTATCTGCCGTTACGGTGGTGAAGAATTTGTCGTCATTCTGCCGGAAATCGATCTGCACAATGCTTACTATGTCGCCGAAAAATTACGCAATGCCGTCATCACATCCACTTTTTCCGGAGATGAAAAAATGGCCGGCAAGGGGATCACCATTTCTCTGGGTGTCGCGGCTTTTCCTGAAAACGGTGATACGGAAAAAATGGTTTTAGAAAAAGCAGACGAGGCGTTGTACAAAGCAAAGGAACGGGGAAGAAATCAGGTTGTTGTTGCGGACGTGAAGCAAATGTTATAACGAGTAGTATCTTACAAGTGAAATTGCATCCATAATGGCAGGATAATTAAAGAAAAAAATCCAGGTCAAACCGATTAAAAAATAACACACATCATTTGACGAGGTCTGAAAGAAAGGCAAGTACATAGATAATAAAACGCCAAAGTCGCAGAGGTTTTTGCTCTTGTTTTTCTCTGCGATCTCGGTGTTAAAATCTTTTTCAGCTTTTGCCGACCTGTCCCGTAAGCAGGGCTTGTCCGGGTTAGGTTACGCAAAGTTAATCCGCTTTAAATCTTCAGATTCAGGGATTCCTGACCAAAACCAACCACGCCTGCAACGTATCCGGGGATGCCAGTCTAATTGTTGTCTCGCTCATTATATTCTTCGCATCCAAAAATTCTCCGGTTTCCGGATTAAACCAGTTTTCCTGCATTCGCAAATTGGGATTCTCGATGGTCAGGATCACATTACCTCCGTGGGGAAAATAAACGGCATATTCTTTTCCGGGATTTGCCAGGCAATATGCTTCATTTGCCTCCCTCCTGCTGAGCAATTCAGGATGCGGATCACAGGAAAAAACATCGAACGCATTTGTAAAAATTCGCGCCGCTTTAATTGCCTTTTGTGACAAGGCATTCAATCCTGTTCCACCCGTAGGACGATGAAAACGGGTAGCCGCACATCCGGCAAAAATATTCTGCCACCAGCGGTCAAGTCCGACAAAGGGATCGTTCGGTTTCCCATGTTCGCGGCGCTGATAGACTTTGATATTCGTAAGCGGCCGAACCCCGCCATGCAACTGAACTAATTCACGAGCCCAGAGAGCATTGTCATAATGCATTTGCCCTTCCTGCCAGTTGTTCTGCGAAATATCAAAAAAGGCGAACAACTCCGGATGGTCGTAGGTGCGCTTATGCTCTTCATTATGAAGATTGTGAGCATCCCACATTTCAGTCAAAAGAACCGGTATGCCGGATTTTTTCGCTTTTTGCAAAACATAATTTCCCCAAAACCACGCCCATTCGGCCGGCGCGCGGGTTTCGTTATCCATGCAATAAAGAACATTCCCATATTTAAAACTGATACTCGTCAGCTTATCTACAAATTTCCTCTGGTACTGGAGAACTTGCATATCGTTATTTTTCGCCGGAATTGAAAAGACAAACGGTTGTGGTTTTCGCGCCGGATGATAAGGCCATTCCGTTTGCAGTCTCGTATTCTCTGTGCTGTAATTGATATTGTTTTGGGGATTAAATGGATTGGCCAGCCAAAAATCGCGGTAAAAATCAAAAGTAGCCCAAATCTCGACCTGGACGATGATGTCTCTGGCGGCGGCTTCATGCAAACAATTCTCAAACCGTCGCCAATACTCGGGATTAAAAACGTTTAAATCATACAAGCCATCGCTGTTTTTCGCAAAAGCCCACACATTGCCGGAATCCCGACTGGACATGGTGCAGCGGACATAGTTGCCGCCGATCTTTTCCAGAGTTTTAAAATTCCTCATCATCAGTTCGGGATTGTTGAAAAGATTATCTTCATCGCTGCCGCCGAGCAGCAACACCGGTGCACCTTTGTAAGCAAAATAGTGCGGATTCTTTTCATAAACCATGATCCGCTCATTTTCGGGAACCTTTTGCTGCGGGGCGCAGGAAAACAAGATTGCAAAAAACGCTATAAAAACAAAAATAATCTTCAATTTAACTTCTCCTTTTTGATTATTTATTGCCAACACTGCAGCGCAACTTTAAATAACCGCCGCATCATCCTTCACCTTTTCCTGCCACTGCGCAATCCCCTTTGTCAGCCGGGAAATAATGTCGCGGTAATTTCCTGAATCGTATAAATTGGTCGTTTCGTACGGATCTTTATTCAGATTGAATAATTGATTTTTATCTTTATCACAAAGACATAATTTCCAGCCATCCTGAGAAACGATGGTGCGAACAGAAGCCCCGTTTACCCGCTCAATATCCTCCCGACTGACGCCGGCAATGCTGGGCGGTGTTCTGCCGTGGCGAATGGCCGGATTCCATTCGATAAAAACATCGCTTGCTGCTTCCGCTTCACCCTGAATTGTAGGAACGAGGCTTTTGCCGGTGAAGGGCTTTTCAGCTTTCACATGCATCAAATCCAGAAGCGTGGGCACCAGATCAATATGGCTCACGGGTTCTTTAATGACATTCAATTTTCGTCCCAACTGCGGAATTCGCATCAGCCATGGGACTTTCGCAGCTTCTTCATACATCACGGTCTTGGCAAGCAGTTGATGCGCACCCATCATATCACCGTGGTCGCTGGTGTAAACGACGATTGTATCATCCGCAAGTCCCAAATCTTCCAGAGTTTTTAAAATAATTCCGACACTGCGATCAACTTCAGTGACTAGTCCCCAATAGTTTGTTATCAGCCGCCGCCAGCCCGCTTGCGTCATGAGATCATTGCCACCGAATCCTTTTCTGCGATAATTCTCACGCAAAAGACGATAACGGAGCGGTTCATTATCTTCCAGCGGATCGTTAAAATTTTCCGGCAGCGCCATTTTGTTCACATCGTGTTCATCATTCAATGGGCCAAAAAACGGCATGTGTGGTTCAAGAAAATTGACATAAAGCATGAACGGTTCATCTTTATGGCGGCGGAGAAAATCGCATGCCTTGATTTCCAGGAACTTTGGCTTGCTGTGCTCGATGGGCAAATGCGCCGCAAATCCCCGGCTGTAATCTCCCCTGCTTGTATCCGGTTTGTAGCCCAGCTCGTGCAAAAAATGCCAGTAGGCACTTTTTTTCCTGCGGTCACGTCCTTGCCGATAATACTTCCAATAGCCATCCTCGATGGGTTCCCATTCCTCAAACCCATGCTGGGGAAAAACCTCATCCCCAAGGTGCCATTTACCGAAATAACCTGTGCGATAATCCGGATCATTAATAATTTCAGGAAAGCAGGCGACATTGTCGGGCAACGGAATGTTGTTTTCCCGGCAGGAATTTTCATGTGGCCACAAACCCGTCATAACAGTGGAACGCGACGGCGTACAAACCGTCTGCGAAACATAGGCCCTTTGAAAAACCACGCTTTCACCGGCCAGCTTGTTCATGTTTGGAGCATGTATTTTTGGGTTCCCATACACTTGCATCGTATCTGCGCGCTGCTCATCGGTCCAGATAAACAGCAAATTGGGCTTGCGTGCCTTTTTGCTGCAGCCAATAATATTTGCAGCGAACGAAGCGGCAGCGGTAGTTTTGATAAAATCGCGGCGAGAAAATTGAGAGAGATTCTTTTCATCATTCATTTTGAACCTCGCTTTTTGAGGAAAGATTATAAACCTGTGAAATCAAGATAATAAAATTGTAAATACGACTCAAGCTTTACTTTTCTACTTGACTTTCCCCCGCAGATGTTTTATTATAATATTGGTTAGTGAAATTATTAAACTAAAGCAAGGAGATTTTAATATGCCTGAATTTGGTTCTCCATTTTCTGGTGTTGCAAAAGACCGCAAACTAACGCACGAGGAGTTAATTCGTGCTATACGGTTTATGATTGCTGCCGAGTATGAAGCAGTTCAACTTTATATGCAACTTGCGGAATCAACCGACAACAAATTAGCTGTAGAGGTGCTAAAAGACATAGCTGATGAAGAACGTGTTCACGCTGGAGAGTTCCTCCGACTCTTGAAAGAATTAGCCCCTGATGAAGAAAAGTTCTATGCCGAGGGTGCAGAAGAAGTTGAAGAGGAAATCGACAAGATGAAGAAAGAGTGACCATTTTTATGGGATGAGCTAACTTTGCATAGCCAAAACCGGAGGCTCTACCCAACCAGCCGCTCCTGAGAGTTCAAAGCAATGCTATTGTTATCTCACCAATTCTTAACACTTTGATTTTTGGAGCTAAACAGTGAATCGATCTTGCAGCAAATATGGTCTGGGCATCATCATCATACTTTTTACGCTTTCTTGTAGGGATAAACTACCGCAGCAAGAGTTACCCATTCTGGCGTGGTACGGTCCGGGCAGAAAGCTATCAAGTCTGGCAACGTTCCAGCAGATGCGCAAGGCAGGATTTAACATCTGCTACGTGCCTTACTTTAACCGGGATCTTAATTTGAAAGCACTTGCATGGGCGGACTCGGCTCACATCAAACTTTTACTGGCAGATAAACGAATAAATGCGGTCGATGTGAATCACGATTCTACTTTTGCGGCTTTGGATAGTATTATAAAAGACTACAGCGGCCATCCGGCTTTTTGGGGTTATTTCCTGAAAGACGAACCCGGCAAAAAAGAATTTCAAAAACTGGCGCGGTTAAATGAATATTTAAGCAGAAAGGATTCCCTGCACCAGGTTTACATTAATTTATTCCCGATTTATGCCACACCGGTAAAGTTGGATACTAACGATTATGCCGGCTATGTGCAAGATTTTTTTGAAACCGTCCATCCGCGAATTGCGAGTTTTGATCACTACCCTATTCTGGATTCCGGTTTACGCCTGCGATTTTTCGAAAACCTCGAAATCATCCGCAGAGCCGCTTTAAAGGACACCGTGCCGTTTTGGGCTTTTGCCTTGACGACTCAACACGGACAATATGTAAAAGCGGTATTGCCGCACTTGCGTTTTGAAGTTTATAGTGCCCTGGCTTATGGCGCCAAAGGAATTCAGTATTTTACCTATGCCACGCCCCGGAGTAATAGAAAAATTAAATTCGGAGAGGCATTGCTTGACGCATCCTCGCAAACAACGGCCACTTATCATCTGGTTGCAAAATTAAACAACGAAATTCGTGCGATCGGACCGCTGTTACTCGATTTGACTTCAACCGGCGTATACCACAGCGATCCGGTGCCGCAGAACTGCCGGCCCCTGGTACCGCATTTGCCGATTAATAAAATAGAAGGGCAATCCATTCTGGCAGGATTTTTTCGGGGCAAAAAAAACAAGAAATATGTTTTCCTTGTGAATAAAAATTACAATACCGGAGCACTCCCCGGAATTTATTTCTCACAAAAAATAAATAAAATCGTTGAAGTATCCCAAAACCACGACAAGCCCCTGATCGTTAAATGGAAAAACTCGGATTCTTTAAAAAAATGTGACATCTTGTTTAAAGCAGGTGAAGGAAGACTTTTCCGAATTTACGGCAAAAACTTGTAGTGAAACTAAATAATATATTGGAGGTATCATGTTAAATTATTCCAAACGAATCGATCCCTTTACAGGGGAGGAATACGTTGAAGTTCCTTTCAAAGGATCGGCGTTAGCTGAAAATCCCATGTATAACAAGGGGACGGCATTTCCTCAGAATGAAAGATTTTCCCTCGGCATGTATGGTCTTTTGCCTGCAGAAGTTTCCGGTATGGATATCCAAAAAGCCAGAACATACGAGAATTTTTCTTCCAAAACAGACGATCTGGAAAAATACACTTATATGCTTTCTCTGCAGAACCGCAATGAGACGCTGCACTATGCTCTCATTCTTGATCATCTTGCTGAAATGCTGCCCATCGTTTACACACCCACAGTTGGAAAGGCGTGCCAGCAGTTCAGCCATCTTTACCGACATTCACGAGGCCTTTACGTCTCGGCCAAGGACATCGAACATGTCGATGCTATTCTTGAGAACGCCCCGTTCAGCAATATTTCTCTCATTGTTGTTACTGATGGCGAAAGGATTCTCGGACTCGGTGATCTCGGAGCCGGAGGCATGGGAATTCCAATCGGGAAAATCAGTCTTTATGTTTCCGCCGCAGGACTGCACCCTGCTTATTGCTTACCCGTCATGCTGGACGTGGGAACAAACAATGAATCACTTCTCAATGATCCCCTCTATATCGGATTGCGGCAAAAGCGACTGACCGGTGATGCTTATGATGATGTCGTCGAACAATTCGTTTCTGCAGTGCGCAGGAAATTTCCGAGAGCACTTTTACAGTGGGAAGATATTGGCAAAAACAACGCCTTTCGCCTTTTGGACAGGTACCGGGAAAGAATTCTCTCATTCAATGACGATATCCAGGGGACAGGTTCGGTTGCCCTCAGTGTATTTCTCTCGGCCATGAAAATTAAAAAAGAAAAGCTCAGCGATCAACGGTTCGTATTTTTTGGCCAGGGACAGGCAGGCACCGGCATGGTCCGACAGGTTCTGGCAGGACTGCGCGCAGAGGGTCTGAGCGAAAAAGAAGCCCGGGATCGTGTGTTTGGCGTAGATATCGATGGCCTCCTTGTTGAAGGAATGCAGATACGGGAAGAACAGCGCCATGTTCTCAAAGAGCGCTCGATGGTTGCCGATTGGGAGTTGGAAAATCCCAACAAGATCAGTTTATTTGACACCATTAAGAACGCCAAAGCAACTGTACTCATTGGAGTGACAGGGCAGAGCGGCGCTTTTGACGAAAAGATTTTAGCACAGATGGCAAAAAACACAAAACTACCGATGATCATGCCGCTGTCCAATCCAACAACAAAAGCCGAATGTACGGCAGAGGAGGCTTTCAAGGCAACAGGTGGAAATTGCCTGGTGGCCACGGGCAGTCCGTTCCCGCCGGTTAAAATGAACGGCAAAGAGTACGTTATTTCACAATGCAACAACCTGTATATTTTCCCCGGCGTAGGACTTGGCGCTCTGGTGTCGGGCACACCAAAGGTAACGGACGAAATGTTCGTTTCAGCATCAAAAGCACTGAGCGACATGGTAACGCCGGAACAACATGCTGCCCGTCAGTTACTGCCACCTATTGATAGCATCCGGCAGGTTTCGGAAGGAATTGCGCTGGCTGTAGCCATTGAAGCAAGAGACTCCGGTCTGGGGATCATAAAAAGTGATGATGAATTGCGAACAATGATTCAAAAAGCCATGTGGCAGCCAAATTATATCCCATACAGATATGTGAAATAGGGTGATTGAAAACCTGGTCTTATTAGCATCCTGGGCGGTATTGCCTGACACCCGGCGCCCCTCCGGGGCATCTTTTCATGACATGATGCCCGTCAGGGCTCCGGGTGTCAAATCAAAACATCCCCGCAAAAACCTTTTCCTGAAAGCAACTAAAAATTTGGTCTTGAAAGTTTGCAGCGATTTACTAAATTATGTAATCAAGTAGAAATATAGAAAACATTTACCAGGGAAATTGGGAGGAAGCGGAATGAAACAAATCTTTTTTGCCACAGCACTCATTTTATCTGTTATACTTTTTTCATGCAGCAAAGAAATACCTCGTTCGCAATTAAGAGTAAAGAACGGTCTGGCCTATCAAACCGGAAGTGAAAAGCCCTATTCGGGAAAGGTGACCAGCAAATATAAAGACGGCGAAAAAAGAGAACTAGGCAATTACAAAAACGGCGTATTGGATGGGGAATTCACCATCTGGTATAAAAACGGCAATATTCAAATCAATGGAAAATTCATAGATGGGAAAAAGGAAGGGCTGTGGACGGAATATTATCAAAATGGGAAAAAACATTTTGAGGGGAATTACCAGGGAAATATTGAAGTTGGCAAATGGACGCGCTTTGACAGAACGGGAAAGGCGACGCTGGATTTCGATTATGACGGCGCCTGCAAGCCTTTGAACAAGGCGGAGTTCGACTCGCTTTTGCAAAAAGTCAAAGATACGCCGCTGGAGCCTGTGGCAAAAAATGAAGTGGCTGTGCTGGAAACAAATTTTGGCAAAATGGTCATTCGCTTTTTCCCGGACAAGGCGCCAAATCATTGCAGTGCGTTCAAACGCCTGGTAAAAACAGGCTATTATAATTGCACCACATTTCACCGGGTCATCAAAGATTTTATGATTCAAGGCGGAGATATTGGCACACGCGTTGACCCACGTGCAAATTTCCATCCCTCCGGGCCGGGCTATACATTAAAGGCGGAATTCAACGACATTCCTCACGATAAAGGGATTTTATCCATGGCGCGGGCGCAGGATCCCAACAGCGCCGGAAGCCAGTTTTTTATTTGTTTGTCGCGTGAACACACACAGCATCTCGACGGCAAATACACCGTTTTCGGCAAGCTCATTGAAGGCATGGACGTGCTGGAAAAAATCGGCAACTTTGAAACCAAGATGTCGCCGATTTACCGCCAGCCGGTTTTGCCCGTGCATCCGGTTATTATTCGAAAAGCTTATATGGAACAGCGGTGAAGTTTCCAACGATCAAAATATTTGTGCTTTTGTTTTTTCCACTTTTGTTGTTTTCCGGTTTTGGTTCTTCCGCAAACGGACAGGGACGACAAAAGTGCTGGATTTTCTTCAGGGACAAAGGAACGATCAGCGCGGATACGTTCGTTGATGTCGGGAATCGTCTTCTCCCAAAAACAAGACATCGGCGGGCAAAAGTGATACGCTCAGGCCCTTTGGCGGATTATACAGATGTTCCCGTTTGGCGGCCATATCTCGATTCTCTGAGATCGCGTGCCGTCAAGCCGATTGTGGTTTCAAAATGGTTGAATGCCGCAAGCGCTGTGCTTTCAGAAAAACAGAAACGGGAACTAGCGCAAAAGCATTTTGTGTCTCACATTCAACCGGTGATGACTGCAAAACGAAGGCCTTTGCCCGAGGTGAAGCATCTCGACAAAGCGGGCATTTTCCCTCAGGATTATGTTTACGATTACGGCCAATCACTTGCACAGAATGAGCTTATCAACATTCCAAAAGTTCATGATTTGGGAATCTCCGGCCGGGGCGTGCGTGTAGCTGTTTTTGATACCGGGTTTCGCTTGAATCATTTGGCATTCCAACAGTTGCATGTTGTTGCCGCTTATGATTTCATCAATAAAGATGACATTGTTGATAATGAAGAAGGACAAGATACGGGCGGACAAAACTGGCACGGCACAATTGTTCTTTCCATGCTGGCCGGATTTTTCCCGGGTCAATTGATCGGCTCTGCCTTTAGCGCAGATTTTCTGCTGGCGAAAACCGAAGACGTCAGTTCCGAAACCCCGGTTGAAGAAGACAACTGGATTGCTGCCGCAGAATGGGCGGATAGTCTCGGTGCCGACGTCATCAGTACCAGCCTGGGATATCTCGACTGGTATTCTTATAAAGACATGGATGGCAAAACAGCCCCTATTACCATTGCTGCCGATCTGGCTGTCAAGAAGGGCATTGTGGTGGTGGTTGCGGCCGGCAACGAAGGAGACAAATCATGGCATTATATTGACGCACCGGCAGATGGCGACAGCGTCATCACGGTCGGGGCGGTTAATTCCGGCGGTGTTCTTGCGGATTTCAGTTCGCGCGGCCCGACTTTTGACGGTCGCATCAAACCCGATGTCGTCACCATGGGCGTCGGAAATGTCGGTATTGCCGTTCCCCCTCGTGAAGGGATTGGCGGCGGTTATACGAAGATATCAGGGACTTCGGCGGCCTGTCCCATGGCAGCGGGTGTTGCCGCACTCATTTTGTCTGCTTATCCGAATCTGACGCCCATGCAGGTTCGCGAAGCACTGCTTAAAACAGCGGATCGTGCAGCCACCCCGGATAATGATTATGGTTACGGACTCGTTGATGCTTATGCCGCGCTCATGTACTGGGGCGAACCCCAAGGGCTTCCTGAAAAGTCAAAACTTGCAGGTGCCTATCCGAATCCTTTTCGTGTGTCTAAAAATCATATCATGCAAATCAATTTTGATCTGGCACAACCCACGAGTGTCAGCGCACAAGTTTTCAATGTCCTTGGTCAGCACGTAAAGACTTTTGCAAAAACCCTACATACCGCGGGAAAAAACCAGCGACTGCTTTGGAACGGCCAAAATGATCTTGGAGAATTGTTGCCGAGCGGTATTTATTTCTGCAACCTAAAGTTGGGAACTGAAACTCACCACCTAAAAATAACACTGTTGGAGTAAATGATAGGCGAGAAAAAAAATATCACGCTGGCCCTCGGTGGCGGCGGCGCGCGGGGGTTTGCCCATATCGGCGTTCTGCGTGTTCTGGAACAGGAAAATGTCCCTATCGGGCTGATCGTCGGAACGAGTATGGGAGCAATTGTTGGCGCTGTTTACTCGCAACTGCAAAATGCTGATGCGGTTGAGCAAAAATTCCGAGACCTCATGGCCAGCTCTATTTACAAATCGAGCGGACTTTTATATGCCGGCAAGAAAAAACTTTCCGAAGGATGGTTCGATCAATTGGCCGAGCATATCAGAGAAAGAATTGTAATCAGCGTTGCCAGCCGAAAGCAGGCTGCCGTCAGCATAGAAAGGCTTTACGGAGCGATAGATTTTCTTCTGGAAAACGATTTTGTCGAAAACACTAAAATCCCGTTCGCGGCTGTTGCTACGGATTTGATCGAGGGAAAAGAAGTCATTTTGAATAAAGGCTCACTGCGGGATGCGGTCGCGGCAAGTGCGGCATTGCCTGGTTTTCTGCCTCCCATTGATATCTATAGCAGAAAATTAATCGACGGTGCAGCAACCTCTCCGGTCCCAATTCGTGCAGCGAGAAAACTCTCAAAAAGCGGTAAAGTAGTTGCGGTGGATGTATCACAAAAACTGGCGCAGGATCCAAAACTGGAAACGGTTATTGATATTGTTCTCAGGGGCTACATGATAACAGCAGCAAAATACCATGATCAGATAATAAAGGAGGCCGATGTACTCATTCAACCCGCCGTAGGTGAATTCCACTGGTCGGAATTTGCAAAGATTGACTGGCTCATTGAGGAGGGAGAATTTGCCGCACGGGAAAAACTGGATGAAATTGTAAAATTGTCCAAATTAAGTTTGTTCTTTTAGTGATGGACGAAAAATCTCTTGAAATAACAGTTCCCGAAGGTAAAGAAAAGGAACGATTGGATAAATTTCTTGCCAATCAATTGCCGTCTGTTACGCGCGCAAACCTGAAACGTCTCGTCGATGAAGAGCGCGTTACCATTAACGGGCAGCCGACAAAAGCCGGGCATACGATTCGTCCCGGAGAGGTTGTCCGCGTTGCGTTCCCGGCGCGACATGAAACCGAAATCCTGCCCGAAGAAATCCCCCTTGATATTATTTACGAAGATGAATTTTTGCTCGTTGTCGACAAACCGCCAGGCATGGTTGTTCATCCTGCTTTTGGAAACATGAGCGGAACCCTGGTCAATGCGCTTTTGGCGCATTGTCTGCAACTTTCCGGTTTGGGCGGCGACAAGCGTCCCGGTCTGGTGCACCGCCTGGACAAGGATACATCCGGCCTGCTGGTTGTTGCAAAAGATGACGTGACCCATGTCGGTTTGGCGAAACAATTGTCAGCGCATAAAATTGAACGCGAATACCGCGCTGTTGTGTGGGGACATTTAAAGCAGAAATCCGGTCGCATTGAAGCTGCGCTGGCGCGAAGTCCCAAAGATCGTACGCGGATGATGATCCATCCGGACGGCAAACATGCGGTAACCAATTATGAAGTTTTGGAAGAACACGCCATCACCAGCTATCTAAAACTGAATCTCGAAACCGGCCGCACACATCAAATCCGCGTTCACCTGGCTTCGTTGGGACACCCGGTTTTTTCCGATGCAACGTATGGCGGCAGAGGAAAACAACTGGCCGGACTAAACAAAACAAGATCGCAATTTGTCATCCGCCTTTTACAGGAATTCAAAAGACAAATGCTCCATGCGAGAACTCTCGTCTTCATTCATCCCATCACTCACGAACTCATGCGATTCGATTCTCCCCTTCCTCAGGATATGGTAAAACTGCTTGAAATTTTGCGTAATGCACTTGTGTAATCTTGCTACACTTGTAGGCAAATTACCGTGTAATTAAACTACACACAATTCTACCCTTTGGGATTCTTTTAAAATGAGACAATCAAGTCTTGTAAATTATAAAGTTAATCACCATATTGGTGCCGAATATTTTTTTAAATGTGGCACATCAATTGCGCAGGTAGAATGAAAGGAACTGCTCCACCAACAGAGTTTTAGGCCTAATCAAAATTTATAGTTTCTTGATAGTGCCAGAGGTTCGCAAAAACAACGAACCTAATCTTATATGAGAAACTTTATTTTTTGAAAAATAATAAGGCAAGACTATTTGGGGCAAAACAATTATTTTTTTGTAAAATGAACAAACGCAATAAATCTTTTCAATATTTATTTGAGGTAATATTAAAAACAAAAGCCAAATGATAGATGTTTAAATAGTTTTGCCCATA
>Ga0114931_10004202_pt1 | contig 18018 bp, 14 predicted proteins | sample 2SBtaG_FD_89579 | JGI IMG/M metagenome (GOLD analysis project Ga0114931, IMG submission 89579) | Deep subsurface microbial communities from Kolumbo volcano to uncover new lineages of life (NeLLi) - 2SBTROV14_V59a metaG | ecosystem: Environmental > Aquatic > Marine > Volcanic | place: Kolumbo...
TCGTGATCGCGTCCGATGCGAATCGTCTTAATCGCACAGGGGCGTTTCAGCATCTGGTGTTCGGCAAGATACACCTCACCCATCCCACCGGTACCCAGATGACGCGTAAGACGGTATTGACCAAGCCGCCGCGCACGAAATGCTTCACGCCGCAAGACACCTATCGTATGCGAACCGTAAACCGCCGTGGCAAAACCAACCAGCATCATCACCACGGTAGCCGTGAAATAGTCGGCAACCAACAACTCTCGCAAGCTCGCATAGCGCCACCGCGCCAGCACCAAACTCACGATTGGAACGGCGGAAAGAAAACCGGCGATCAGTGCAGCGCGTTGCCAGGAGTTCGGAATAAAGGTTCCATAGATCACCACGACGGCAAACCACATTAACAAATTGCTCGCCACGACCGTTTGCACCAATGGCACGCTATCGGTTTGAGCCACCTGTTCAAGCAATCGCTGCTGAACCATCAAGGCGATCATAACGGTCAGCCCGAAGACGACCATCTCGATGCGACGCAGTGCCCGTAAGGAAAGTGACTTGGCGGTCCACAGTACGACCGCGCATACCGCCAAAATCGCGACCACGACAAGGCGCGCGACGAAGATACCCTGACTCTCTCCCCACACGGGGTCGTCGCTAGCCGGGGTGAGGAGCGAGCGGATGATGAATAGCCCAAAGGCACTTAACATCAGCAGCGTCGCACCGCGAAGCCGCCTCAACAACACGGCCTGAATTTCGTGCGACATCCGCGGCCGCGAGCCGTGAATCAGCTCGATGTTGCGCCGCTCGCGACGTGGTAACGGTTCCTCGCCGGCGCGGGTTTCCAACGTACGGTCAAGACCGTCGTCCGAATTCGAACTGACGGAGTCCGGTTCCATGTCCCGTCCACTAGAATCTGTTCGCGGATCGTTTCGTAGCGTATGACAACTCCTTTCATCATAGGCTGCGAGACCACATCGGGCGAACCGTTCTATTATTCCGGCATGCCATGCGAATCGCCGTCGACGCGATCGTCGCAATCCAAGCATCCCGGCGGATTACCCGTCGTCTTGGTCCGCATCGGGTGATTCGAGTATGCTGACAAGCATGAGCGAAAACCGTGAGGAAAAGCTGCCTCTGCCCCGCAGCCACGAGCTTATGTCGCGCGACGACACCGCATTGTTGGTCGTCGACGTACAGGGCAAGCTCATCACCTTGGTGCCGGGACACCAGAAAATCATCTGGAACATCGGCCGCCTGATCGATGGCGCGCGGGCGATGGGAGTTCCGGTCGCCGCGACCGAACAGTATCCCAAAGGGCTAGGTCCCACGGTCCCTGAATTGGCCGAACGGTTGGACGATATCCGAGACAAAGTCACGTTCAGTTGTGGAAGCTGTCACACGTTGTGGAGTGGCTTCAAACGACAACGGATTCATCGCCTGTTGGTCGTCGGTATCGAGACCCATGTTTGTATCCAACAAACGGTCTTCGACCTTCTGAGCGCTGGAATGCGGGTCTACCTTGCCGTGGACGGGATGGGTTCGCGCTACGACATCGACTATCAGACGGCCTTGCGACGGATGGACTCCGCCAGAGCGACGCTCACCACGACCGAAGCCGCGCTGTTCGAGTGGTGCGAACGCTCGGACATTCCTGAATTCAAGACCATCAGCCAACTGATCCAACAAACATCCCCAGAAGATTGAACCCCCGTGGGACGGGTTCTTGTCGCGAGGGGTGGCGACATGGGACCGTATCCGCACAATTGTCGTGGAAGTTTGATCTTGTATTGGTGACGTGATACGATCAGCGCTGTTCATCGTGGGCGAGTTTCACGTCATGCGATTGGGGAGGCTATTGAAATGATCGAACTCTCTGCCAAAGGGACCGCGCGAACTTGTGACGGTCTGTCGCGACGTGACTTCATGCAAGTCGGTGCGTTGGGCGCGGTCGGCATGTCGCTGGAACATTTGACCGCCGCGAAAGCGCAAGGTGCGATCGCGCAGGATCACGATGAGCGCAACGTGATCATGATCTTCAATCTGGGGGCTCCCAGCCAATTGGATACCTGGGACATGAAGCCCGAGGCCCCTTCGGAAGTGCGGGGACCATTTCAGCCGATCCAGACCGATGTTCCCGACTTGCACATCTCCGAACTGTTCCCGCGGATGGTCGACCACGCGGACAAGATCTCGTACGTTCGCAGTTGTTATCACACCGCGGCTGCCGTGCATGACACCGGACATCAGATGTTGCAGACCGGTCGACTGTTCACCGGGGGGGTCAACACGCCGCACGCGGGTTGTGTTCTGGCGTATCTGCGCGGTCGACGGTCGGGGAGCGATTTGCCGCCTCATGTACTATTGCCCGAGCCGATGGGCCGCACCGGCGGCAACTTGCCCCACGGCCAAGATGCCGGCTTCTTGGGCAAGTCGTACGATCCGTTCGCGTTGATGGCCGATCCGTCAAAAGAAAACTTTCAAGTTCCCGACTTGTTACCCCCGCCGAAAATTGAAGCACGACTGGGACGTCGACAACGGCTACGGGCGATCGTCGACAATAGCTTGAAAAAGTTTGAAGCCACGGCCGACGCACGATTGCTCGACAGCAACTTCCAGGAGGCCTATCGGCTGATGACCAGCCAACAGGCCCGAGATGCCTTCGATCTTTCCAAGGTACCCCGCGCCCAACGCGAGCGTTACGGAGTCGACGGCGAAGGAAACTTAACGCGGTTTGGCCAGTGCTGTTTGCTCTCGGTGCGTTTACTGAAGGCCGGTGTGCGCTTCGTCACCATTAACACGTTCTTGACGGTGTTCGACGAGATCACCTGGGACATTCACGGCTCGAAGCCCTTCACCTCGATTGAAGGCATGAAGACACAGGTCGCGCCGGCGTATGACACGGCCTTTGGTGCGTTGCTTGACGAATTGTCGGCCGAGGGATTGTTGGACAATACCTTGGTGTGCAACTTACAAGAGTTTGGGCGCACGCCGCGCATCAATCCGGCCGGCGGACGCGATCATTGGCCGCAATGTTGGACCTCACACTTCGCCGGAGGTGGCGTCAAGGGCGGCCGTGTAATCGGTCGAAGTGACGCGATCGGCGGAGTACCGGTCGAACGTCCCGTTGAACCGGCTGAAATCGTGGCAACCATTTTCCACAGCCTAGGGCTCAACCTGGAAACCACGCTGCCAGGTCCGCAGACGAGACCCTTCCCGTTGGTCAACTTTGGCGTCCACGCGATCGAGGAACTATTCTAGGACTGGAGCCTTTCCCACGTGTCGTCGAAGCGGCGATCCGATGCTGCCCTTAAGATCGCCGATCGGCCGTGAAAGGTGCTTCGTCTAACTTCGCGTCCCACGGCTGAAGGTTGATCTCCCGTGGCGGATCGGGAACGTTAAGCGAACCGTGTTCGGTGGCATATCGTTCCAGTTGGCGAAGCTTCTCCCGTGTTACGGTCGCGCCGGCCGCTCCTTCTTGTGGCGTGAATCCCCAATGAATTCGGGTGCCGTTGGTGGTTACCAGATCGAATACCAGATGCTCGCTGTTACGACGTGCCGCTACACTGGGCTCGATTCGATCGATATCGAAACGTCGCCAATCGTCCACCAAGACGGCGCCGACACGGGCACCTTCGTCGACGGTCGCGTCGCCCCATCGTGTCCCGGGGGGGCCCATGGGAATCGAGTTGGCTCCCACAAGCCGGGGGTAGCGTGCCGCTTCGATGGGCGAAAAGTCGTCCGGCGGAAGGAAGATCCCATTCGCATCAACCGGATAGAGACCGTCGGCAATTTGTTCGTCACCGGAAGCCGTGGGAAACAGACGTCCTGAAACGCGAACCATGCACGCGGGTCGGCGATAAGTCAGTTCGACTAACACGCGGGCCGGGTGTTGTTTCTCCACACGCACCACGCGCTCAACCCAAGGATGCAGTGCAAACGCCTCCGCGACGCGCTGAGCCAGCGCGGGATCAAGAATCGATATAGCGCCATCGAGGCTTGCGTCACGCAACACTTCGGCGCGGACATCGCTTCGGATCCAAGGGGGCAGCGGCGTTATCTCGATGTTCTCGGCACGCAGCCAGAGGTCGTCATTGCGCATGACGTGCTCTCGGACTTGAGGCCAAACCGCGATTCCGGCGATCGCTCCTCCGACAACAACGATTACAAACAACGTGAACCCACGCCACGGTGGCAAGAAGAGCACACTCAGCTTCGAGAACAAACCGGCCGCTTTTTTCTCCGCCTTCTTTTTCTTGCTCATTGCCGCACCTCCGCCGCGAGAGCACCCGCCAACATCCATTCGCAGAGCGTGGCAAAGTCCATGCCGGCTTGTTTCGCTCCCATCGGGGCAAGGCTGTGCCGTGTGAGTCCGGGCACGGTGTTCACCTCAAGTACCCACAGACAGTCGAATTCATCGAGGATCATGTCAACGCGAGCGAGCCCCCGGGTGCCAAGAGAGCTGGCCGCGTCGTGGGCCACTTCGGCCAGTCGATAGCACAGTTGATCGGGCAATTCGTTTTCCGCTCGCAACGCGGTTGTGTCGCTTTGATATTTGGCTTGAAAGTCGAACATTTCGCCGGAGGGAACAATTTCAATAACCGGCAGCGGACGACGGTCCAACAGGGCCACCGTGAATTCCCGTCCACGAACCCATGGTTCGGCGATCAAGAACGACTCGAACAAACTGCCCTGAACCAACGCGTGTTGTAGCCGTCCTGGATGGTCGGACACCGTAACGCCCAAGCTCGATCCCTGGCTGTCGGGCTTAATCACAAGCGGGTATCCCAGGCTTCCGACTCTCGCTGCCACGTCACTCATCGATTCCGAGTCGTGCAACAGCATATAGGGCAAGGTCGGCACGCCAACTTGGGTGAATCGCTCTTTGCTCGCCGACTTGCTGATGGCCAATCGCGAGGCCGTTGGACCGCTGCCCGTGTAGGGAACGTTCAGGCGGCGGAGCTGTTCTTGAATCGTCCCATCTTCGCCCGCGCCGCCGTGCAGCGCGTTGAAGCAGACGTCTATCTGTTTCCAATCGACTTGAATAAGCAGATTTCGCGCCGGATCGACGAGACGGCACTGGTGCCCTCGCGATTGGAGTGCTTCGACCACGCATCCGCCACTAACGAGGCTGACGTCTCGCTCGCTAGAATCGCCCCCCGCCAGGACAACAATCCGTTGACGCGAGAGGGTTTGCATTTCGAACATCGCCATCCTCCTTGACGGCTTCGTTTCTGTCTGTCAACTCCGTAAAGCTAAGCTACCGATCGAGGGCGTCTTGCCGTTGATGGCTCCCGGTCACCGCGGCATGTGTTACCAAACTTCGATCTCCGTTTCGAGTTCGACACCAAGGCGATCGGAGATTCGTCCCTTGATGAGATCGATCAGCTTCAGCACATCCTGGCTGCTGGCACCCGGGGCGGTCAGGATAAAATTGGCGTGCCGTTCGCTAACGGTGGCCCCTCCGATGGTCGTGCCTTTCAATCCGGCTTGGTCGATCAACATGCCCGCACTCATGCCACGGGGGTTCTTGAAGATGCAGCCGGCACTTTCGTGCCCCAGCGGCTGGGACGCCTTTTTCAGAATCCATTGTTTCTGCATGCGCTTGGTGAGCTCCACCGAGTCGGTGGGTTCGAGTTGAAATTGGGCATCGAGGATGACCAACTCGTCGAGGCTGCTGTCGCGATACGAAAAAACTAAATCGTCACGCTGGCGCACATGAATTTCACCGTCGCGCGTCATCACGGTTGCCTGACTCGCCCACTGTCCGATATCTCCGCCTCTTCCGCCGGAGTTTCCGTGCAAGGCCCCGCCAATGGTGCCTGGAATTCCGACTAGCGATTCGAGCCCCGCAAGCCCCTCGCGCACGGCGATGGATATGAGGTGCCCGAGTTTCGAGCCTCCTCCGGAAGTGATGGTTTCACCGTCGACTTTGACCTCCGAAAAGGCCTCCGCCGCCAAACGAATAACGACCCCGGGAACGCCTTCGTCGCGGACAAGAAGATTCGATCCGCCGCCGATGAGCCAAACGGACAATTCCTCCTCGCGGCAACGGCGAACCAGTGCTCCAAGTTCGTCGATCGTGCGCGGCTCGGCAAAATAGGCGGCCGGACCTCCAATCTTGAACCACGTGTAGGGCGCCAGCGGCTCACCCTGTCGCACGATATCGTCGAACCCGGTTAATCCACTCATTGATTACGTTCCGTATGTTGCCGGCTCCGATTGTCAACAGAACATCGCCGGGTTGTAGTGCGTCGGTGAGCAAGTCGACAATTTCAGAAGCCTTGTGAACTCCAACAACATTCGCGCCCATCGCTCGACCACAAGCGGCAAGATCGGCTGCCGTCGCGCGTCGAGAACCTGCGTCAGCTCGAGCTTGAAACACGTCAGCGATACAAACCCTGTCGGCAAGTTGCAAGCTACGCGCGAATTCATCCAACATCGCCGCCGTGCGGTCGCCCTGGTGCGGCTGAAAGATACACCACAACCGTTGTCCGGGGTACATCTCGCCAACAGCCGCCAGCGTCACTCCGACTTCGGTCGGGTGATGCCCATAATCATCAATGAGCGTAACACCTGCGTAGTTTCCAACCAACTCCAACCGGCGGCGAAGACCACGAAACGACGATAAACCCTCTCGGATCGCATCTGCCGGGATACCCGATTCGGCCGCGACGGCAGCGGTGGCCAGTGCGTTCATCAGATTATGGCGACCGGCGACCCGCGGCGAGACATCGACCAACAGGCGATCGCCGTTAAAGATACTGAAATGATATCGCCCACGACTTGACCGAATGTTCGCGGCCCGCCAGTCGGCGGTGCCGTGTTGACCAAAGGTTACGGTCTTTACCATGGTTTGCCGCTTCGCGAATCGTGCGGTCGGGCAAGCTTCGTTGACAACGATCAGCCCGTTTGGGCGGACGCATTGCACGAATTGGGCAAACGCATCCTCAACATTCTGGAGCGTGGTAAAACAGTCAACGTGGTCCCATTGAACGCCCAGCACGACGGCCACATCTGGGTGGAGATGCAAGAAATTGCGTTGATACTCACACGCTTCGACAAGCAATCGCGAGCAATCTCCGGCATGGCCACAGGGCTGTCCGTCGAGATGCGTGGCCCCCAACACAATCGTCGGGTCATGCCCTGCCGCGCGAAAGACGTCGGCCATCATTGCCGTGGTGGTCGACTTTCCATGAGTTCCCGCCACTGCCACCGTGCGGCTCTCTCGGCTCATCAGCCCCAGGAATTCGGCATAGCTATATACGGCCGCGTCGATTTCGGCGGCACGCTGTAGTTCGACATTCGCCGCACCCACGGCATCGCTGTGGATGACGACCTCAATATCGTCGGTCACCACAAGCGCGTTGTGACCCGTGTGGATCGCCACGCCACGACCTTGCAATTCACGAAGCGCATCGCCGCGGATGTCCGAACCGCTAACATCCCAACCAAACCCTACAAGCACGTTCGCCAGCGACTGCATGCCGGCGCCCCCAACGCCCACCAAATGCACACGTCGTGGATAATTCCAACGCAACTCGATCGAAGCATCCGTGGTGGAATTACGCTGCATGGAAAGAGTCACGTGGCTTGATGCGTGGCGGGGCAGTGCAAGTGCAGCGACAGCGTATGGATCGTCGCCGGTGCAGTCAATGTGGACTAGACGTGACGCGGGTGCCGCTTAGAAACGAGCTCAATGCTAGCGGTGATGGCTCGCCGCGTGGAGAGGTAGTGTGCGTACTAGCCTGCTAGTCGTCCCCGCGAGACTTGGACGATCTCGCTAATCATCGTGGCCACGTGTCGTGCGGCATCGGGGCGTGCCAAATGGTGCATTGCCTCGGACATCGTGCGTCGTCGCTGAACAAGTTTCGCCATATCGGTCAGCTCCGCGGCCAAGAGGTTATCCAGTCGTTGGGCGTCGGAGTGTTCTTCGACGACCCTGGTGGCACCCGCCGCTCGAAAGACCTCGGCATTGTGCCACTGGTGGTTATCGCGGGCGTGTGGGTAAGGAACCAAAATGGCGGGGGTCGCGGTCATTGCAAGTTCGGCCAAGGTTGTTCCGCCGGCACGCGAGATGACAAAATCGGAATTCACCATCACGCGCCCAATGGAGGTGATAAACGGCGCGACCGTGGCTTCAATTCCAAGCTTGTGATACAAGGCCTTGGTCTCGGTAGCTTGTTCACCCGCCTGGTGGATGATCTGCCACTTCTGGCGGTGGGCACCAGCCTTGTAGAGCGCGCGGGGCACAAAATGGTTGAGCGGCGTGGCACCCTGACTTCCACCGAGTACCAAGACGCGTGGGACCGCCGTGTTCTCGGCGAGCGTTGGAACCCGATCTTCGTCTAGAAACCGCTGTCGAACCGGGTTGCCCGTCACGCGCAACGGGCCGCTTGCCTTCAGCCGCGGACGCACCTCACCGAAGGCCGCGCAGATGAGTTGGGCCGACGAGGACAACCACCGCGTCACACGCCCTGGCACGGCGTTCTGTTCAAGAAGCACCAAAGGAACATGCTCCGTCACCGCCGCGCGGGCCATGGGGGCACTGGAATAGCCCCCCAGACCAACGACGATCGAAACGCGATGTTTTCGCAAGAAGCGTAGCGAATCTCGGTAGCCGGCCCACTGATTTGAAAGGAAACGCAACGCTTTGAGCGGGGCCTTGGAAACCGGCTGACACTGGACCGGAAGATAGTCGCAGTGGGCCGCGGCGACCCATTGTAGGTCAAGCGGTTTACCCGCGCCGACGAACGTGTAGGTTGCTCGTGGCCAGCGGTGGCGCAGTTGTTCGACGACCGCGAGGCCTGGAAACAGGTGCCCTCCGGTGGTACCTCCGCTGAAAACAAAATGCGGACGGTTCCTTGAATTTCGCTGATCGAGTTGAGGTTGGTCGAGCAAGGTTTGCATGATTGTCGTGATCTATTTATCCGCGCGGTCGTGCTGGATTTACTCAAACGGGACACGCCGCGTTGCAGGATTGGTAGAGGGAAAAATCTTCCGGAGGACGTGCCCCTGCTCATAAAGAGAGCCGGAAGAGGGATTGGGTTCGCTTGGCATGGAGGCTATTCGAGAGACTTCAGACCATTCGTTCGCCAACGCCATTTCTTGCGAATCACTTGCACCGGCGTTCGTGGGAGCGGGAGGCAAGTGCGATGGCGCGGCATTGGGATACCGCAATAGACCTAGCCCCAACGACGCGAATATCGCGGCGGCGATCCAGAAACGCACGACGATTTGCGTTTCAGACCAACCTCCGAACTGGAAGTGATGGTGCAGTGGCGCGCATCGTAGAATACGCCTGTTGCGCAATCGAAATGACCCAACCTGAAGCATCACACTGCCGGCTTCGACAACAAACACACCACCAACGACCAACAACAGCAATTCGTGGCGCGTGCATAATGCCATCATGGCCAACAGCCCGCCAAGGGGTTGCGAGCCGGTATCGCCCATGAAGACATGCGCGGGATGGCAGTTGAACCACAGGAACCCCAGCAAGCCGCCCGCGGCAGCCGCGGCGACTACGAGCATCTCTCCCGCGCATCGGGCATCCGGCACGGTTTCAGGAGATGTTAGAACGAGAGATCCACCAAGGTAGGCGATAACCGCCATCGTCATCAGCGCTAGCAGCGTACACCCGGCGGCCAGTCCGTCTAGCCCGTCCGTCAAGTTCACTGCGTTGGCGAAGCCGATAAGGAGGGTCATTGCCAGGGGTACGTACCAGAGGCCCAAGTCGCCCGTCGCACCGATGATTGGCAATCGCAACAGCAGTCCATCGGGAGTCGCCTGATGAATTTGATACAACCACAAGCTGGCAACCAGCGCGATGCTAGACTGGAATATCAGCTTCGTTCGTGGAGCTATTCCCGGACCGCGGCGGGCAAGCTTCGTCAGATCGTCGACCGCGCCCAAGATACTCAGCGCGGCGATTGTGGTTAGCGTTACGGCCACGTAGGGGTTTCGCAAGTCGGCCCACGCCAGCGATCCAAGCAGGAGCCCACCAACAATGAACAGGCCTCCCATGGTGGGCGTCCACTGTTTGGCTTGATGTAGCTTCGAGAGTTGTGGCAAGCGTGTATCGAGGGGTTCTCGGAACCGTCGCCGCAACCAATCGATCCACCAAGGGCCAAGCAACACCGTGAGCAAAAAGCCGACCGTGGCGGCTCCAGCCGCGCGAAACGTACACCGCACGACGGCGGTCGCCGGTTCCTGGTGAGCGAAATGTTCTAGAATCCAGAGAAGCATGTTTCGATTACCGTCAAAATGAAACGCGGACAGGTGATGCGATGCGTCACCCGCCCGCGGTTCGTGTTCCCTGAGCCGCCGGGGCAGCGGTTTGCTACCCCGGCGGTCAGTCGTAAGCTCCATCGCGAAGCGTTTGCCGAAGCGGTCGACCCAGATACCGCAAAGTTCAACAAACCATATGCTCCAACCCAGGAGGGCGGGTCGTGCCGGATTCCCGCACAGATCGACACGGACGATGGAACCTTCTTTGTTCGGTTACGTTTTGTTTGGTGTCTCCCACGATCGTGTGTTTCCAGGCATCGATGCGGAGCTGGAACTCACGGCGGTAGAAACGACGGGGTTCTCTGTAAGTTGGCTCAACGCCGCGACGATACATTCCATTCCAACAGATCTCGATCCTTTGACCAAGACGACATCCCCGGGACGAACCGCGGAAGCGACGGCAGCCGCAGCCGATTGTGCGTCGGTTTCAACCGCACACGAATCCTTGGGCATTCCCGCCGCCACGGCTCCGGCAACGTAGTCGCGACCATGTTGACCACAAGCCACCAAGAAATCGGCCGTCCCTCGCGTGACGACATTTCTTCCGGCACGTCGATGTAAATCCGTGGAGACCGTTCCCAATTCACACATGTCGCCCAACACCGCGACACGCCGCGATGGGGTCGCCAGTTGGCCAAGAAGATCGAGCGCGGCTTGCATCGCCAGGGGGCTGGCGTTGTACGAATCGTCGATGACCTTGATGCCGCCAACCTCGCGAACCTTACATCGGCCCGGTAGCGGTTCGAAGCGGCGTAAACCATCCGCAATCTCCGCGTCGGTCAGGCCAAAGTCGCGTCCGATGGCCACGGCTACCAAGGCGCTTGTCAAATGATGTCTGCCCCAAACGTGAACCCCGAATCGGGTCCCGTCTAGCTCGAAGGACAACAGTCCATCTTGCTGCACGACGTTGACAGGGCAGAGATCACCGTCGATGTGTCGTCCAACGCACGTGGTGCGACCATGAAACACCGCGGCGGCTTTGGTTTGTAGCAACGGATCCCCACCGAGCACGGCCCAACCACCGGCATCGAGCGTCTCAAGGAGTTCCAGTTTTGACGCAAGGACCAACTCACGCGATCGAAAGCCACCCAAATGCGCATCGCCAACCGACGTGATGACCCCAACCTTGGGACGACACAACGCGGCAAGTTGCTTAATCTCTCCCGGGGCACTGGCCCCTAGTTCAAGCACCGCATAATCGTGATCGTCGGCCACTTGTAACAGGCTCAGTGGCAGCCCGAGGTGATTGTTGAAGTTACAAGGGCTTGCACAACCGTGCAGTTTTACCGACAACACGGCATGAATCATCTCGCGGGTCGATGTCTTGCCCACGCTTCCCGTGACGGCGATCACGTCTCCGGCGAAGTGTTGTCCGCGATAGCTTGCCAACTGCTGTAGCGCTATCAACGCATCGTCGACATCAACCCCCCAACGTCCGCTTGGCGGGTTGACTCTTCCAGCAGCGGCGACCACGCCCACGGCTCCGCGGCGATATGCTTCGGTGGTGAAGTCGGCGCCATCGTAGTTCTGCCCCGAGAGTGCCCAAAACAGATCGCCCGGGCGCACCTCTCGGCTATGCGTGACGATGCGAAGCGGCTGTGTCGGCGTCTGGACTCTTTCCGCGCCAGGCGAGCAGCCACGCAGGCGGCCGTGTGTTGCGGTGACAAGTTTTTCGACGTTCAACCAGTTCATTGTTCTACTACGTTTGTCTTACGGTTGTCTTTCTTGGCGTCACAAACCAGTGACAAGTCTTTATGCCGCGCGGGAAAACTCCGTTCCCGAATGTTGTTCGTAGAGCCACTGGCGGGCGAAGGCCCGATCATCGAAGTAAAGTCGCTTGTCGCCGACCACTTGGTAGTCTTCATGCCCCTTGCCGGCGATGAGCACGCAGTCACCCGGCTGGGCATCGTCCAACGCTCGCGCAATCGCCTCCGCGCGGTCGAGCACGACGTGTACTTCGGATGGATTCATGAAACCCAGGAGAACTCCACTTGCGATGAATTCTGGATCTTCGTGTCGCGGGTTGTCGTTTGTCAGATAGGTCACCTCAGCGCGGTTTTCGACGGCCCCGCCCATTTTGGGCCGTTTTTGTTGGTCGCGATCTCCCCCGGCGCCAAAGACGCAAATAAGCCGTCCGGAAACCAACGGACGAAGCGTATCAAGCGTGACAGCCAGTGCTTCGGCCGTGTGGGCGTAGTCGACGAATACCGAAAACGGCTGACCACATTCGATCCGCTCCAACCGCCCCGGCACTTTGTCCAGCTTTTCGATTCCGTAGGCGATCGTTGCCAGGTCGATGCCATAGGAAATTCCCGTGGCGGCCGCCATCAGACAGTTGTAGATGTTGTGTCGCCCAATCAGATGCGTGCGGACGGGAACCGTTTCGTCGCCCGCGGAAAGCAGAAAGGTTTGTTCGCTGATGAATTGTTCGACCGGCGAAGCGGATATTTCGCAGGGGGCATCGATACCTACACTCAGCGCCGGGGCATGATGTTCCTCAAGAAATTCCGCGCACACGGCGTCGTCCGCGTTGAGCACGGCAACTCCTTCGGGCGTCAGGAAGTCCAAGGCCCGGCGTTTCGCGCGACGATATTCCGCCAGCGTTCCGTGGTAGTCGAGATGATCATGTCGTACGTTCGAGATTCCGACGACGTCGAAGTCGATTCCCGCCACGCGTGATTGGCTGATTGCGTGACTCGAAATTTCGACGACCGCGTGCGTGCAACCGTTGGCACTCATGCGTGCCAGCCATTGGGCAAGTTCTGGAGCCGTCGGGGTCGTCAGCTTCGCCGGGCCAAAGTCGACCCCGTCGAAATTGCCCAAGGTTCCGATCAACCCAGCCGACATCCCCGCGGCGTTGAGAATGCTGGCAACCAAGAGGCTTGTCGTTGTTTTACCGTTGGTGCCTGTTAGCCCTATCATTTTTAGTTGTCGCGCCGGGTTGCCCGCCAAGGCCTGACAGAGTTTTCCGTAGGCGGCGTTGACGTCGGACACGACGCAGGTTGGCAGCTTGCATTGGCCCACCGCGCGTTGGACAAGTAGCGCGGTGGCTCCCCGCGATGCAGCGTCGCTCACATAGCGATGCCCATCGTCGGAGCTACCGGGCAGCGCCACGAACAGATCGCCGGGGCGGCTATGTCGCGAATCGCTACAACAGCTTGTCACGCGAATGTCGCATGCGCCGAGAAAGCGTGCCTCTGGCAGTAAATCCCGTAAACTTTGACCAGGCGTGGATGATGTGCGCGACGGCATTCCGCAAGGCCTCCGTGCCTTACTGAGACGTGATGAATCGATGAAAGTCCGTGCCAGCAGTCGCGACCTAGCTGCCACAACTACCGCTTACCCACGAAGCATTGATGAGACGGCTAAGCCCAACCAAAATCAGAACACCGATTGGACACCGGTGGGAGATTCGGCCGCTGTTTGCTTCGTTGAGGCGGGCCGGATTGTCGCCATTTCAGGGTGAGTGTCAAGCCGGGTTTAACGCTTAAATCCTTCATGAAAAGGGCAAAATTGGCCTTGCATGGTCGTCGGCCGCCGACGCTGGACAGCCCGGGGTGCCGAAGGTGACAATGGCTAAAGAGGCGTTCACGCGTTCGTCGTTTCGTGGTCGCGCTACCTTGGCCGTCTGATCGAGAGTTCCATGGCAGAAGATGATTATACGGTCGAGACATTGGCTGCATTCTTGCATCTCGATCCGGCGAAGGTCACCAAGTTGGCAAGTCGCGGTATGCTTCCTGGCCGGAAAGTTGGCGGCCAATGGCGGTTCTCTGCAGCCGAGATTCATCACTGGCTCGAAGAGCGTATTGGAGCATCCGACGCCAACGAATTGGAAGAAATGGAGGAAGTTCTCGAACGCGGACACCATGAGCCCGAATCGTTGCATCAAGAATCGTTGGCCGAAATGCTCCCCATTGCGGCCATCGCGCTTCCGCTTCCATCGCGGACGAAGAGTTCCGTGATCGCCGCGATGGTGGATACCGCGAGCCAAACCGGCTGGCTGTGGGATCCGCCTAGAATGATCGAGGCAATTCGTGGCCGCGAGGAACTTCATCCCACGGCACTCGACACCGGCGTGGCCTTGCTTCACCCTCGCCGTCCGCTGCCATCGATCCTCGGACAGGCGTTTGTCGCCTTGGGGGTCACTCAGAACGGGATCCCCTTTGGCGGCGGCCACGGGATGCTGACGGATATCTTCTTTCTGATCTGCTCAACCGACGATCGCGGTCATCTCCGCACGCTTGCCCGGCTCAGCCGAGTGATCAACGATAGTCAGTTCTTGGCCGATCTCCGTGCCTGTGAAGACCCAACCGCCGCTTGCCAGCTCATTCGAGAACGAGAAGCAGCGCTCGTTGGATAGCCGCTTGTCAGCCAGCCATGAACGACGGGCTACTTATCAACCTTCCAGCGCCGCGATGCTCTTGAAGTCGTTCTTGAGCGAGCGATAGAGCTGCTGATAGATGGGAAAGCCGCGGTCATAATATTTCTTGGCGGCGCGGTCCACGGGCGTTGTTTTCACGGTCTTGATCGTCGCCGAACATGCTTCGATGACGTCCTTATATGCGCCCGCGCCAACGGCGGCTAGCAGTGCAACCCCAAAGGCGGGACCTTCCTCGGCATTGAGCGTGACGATCTTTTGGCCGAATACGTCGGCTTGAATCTGTCGCCACAAGGGGCTGCGCGAACCACCGCCGGAGGCGCGAATCTCGCGAACCGGTACCTCTAGTTCGCGGATAATCGCCAAAGAGTCACGCATCGCATAGGCAACCCCCTCCATCACCGATCGAACCATGTGACCGCGTGCGTGCTTCAAGGTCAGCCCGATGAAGCACGCCCGGGCGTCGGGATCCGCGTGGGGAGTTCGTTCCCCGGAAAGATACGGCAGGAAGAAGAGCCCTTCGCTGCCGGATGGGATTGGCTTGGCCTCTCCAGCAAGCACATCGTAGGGATCGACCTTGGTCCGCTTTGATTGCGCGATCTCCGCCTGACAAAGTTGATTGCGGAACCACTGCAAGCAGCCGCCGCCGGAGAGGCTCACGCCCATCATGTGCCACTTACCGCGCACCGCATGGCAAAACGTGTGCAATCGCCCTTTCGGGTCGATCTTTACATCGTCGCTATGCACGAACATGATGCCGGAGGTTCCAATCGACGTGGAGAGCGTCCCTCGGGTGACGATGCCGTTGCCCAAAGCGCCCGCGGCGCAGTCTCCCGCTCCGCCGACCACCAGGCAATCAGTGGTTAGCCCCATCTTCTTGGCGGCCTCACGGGTCAATTGCCCCGTAACGTCTTCCGATTCGTAACACTTGGCGAACAGATCGATGTCGAGTTCGAGTTTCGAGAGGAGCGGTTTCGACCATCTTCGCTTGGCAATGTCCAAGAGCAACATGCCGCTGGCATCGCTTACATCGGTGGCATACTCCCCCGTCATGCGCCGCCGCACATCGTCCTTTGGGAGAAGAATCTTGCGAGTGCGGTCGAACCTGCGCGGTTCGTGGTTGCGAAGCCAAAGAATCTTGGGAGCGGTGAAGCCTGTCAGCGCGGGGTTGGCGACCATTTTGATCAGCCGGCTTCGCCCCCCGGCACGTCGTTCCATCTCGTCGCATTCCGCGGCGGTCCGTTGATCGTTCCACAAGATAGCGGGCCGAATCACTCGGTCGTCGCGGTCCAAGAAGACCGAACCGTGCATCTGCCCCGACAGTCCGATCGATTTCACTTCGCTCGGTTTCAGCTTCGCCTTGCGAACGACCGCGCGAACCGTCTTGACGGTCGCCTTCCACCAATCCTCCGGGTCTTGTTCACTCCACAGCGGCTTGGGGTGATGGGAGGGATAAAGCTCAGTCGACTCAGCAAGGATCTTGCCAGCTTCGTCGATCGCCAAAGTCTTGGTGCCGGAGGTGCCGATATCGATCCCGAGAAACGCACTCATGACGACCGCCTTCGCTCAAACGATGCCGTGAAACAAACGCCAAGAGCGGGATTGTACCCGCCGGAGAGAATGCGCCGCAACTGGCCGTGTGGATCATCTCCGGCGCGACGATTGACCAAGCTGCCCCAAGCCGTCTACGATGCGATTCGTGAGATCGATCCATCGTCGCATTCTCGACCAAGGCACCGGTATTTCGCCGCGTACGAAGGCACCTGGATTTCGTGGTTCTTCTCTCAAGATTCATCTGGTGGTCCAACTTTCCGCCCATGCCGCCCATTCGCCTTGCTTCGAGGAGTTGCGTCGCGCTGGCGGTGTGCTTGATCGTGTCGGTGTCTGGTGGTTGCACCGGCACGTCCGAGAACGACGCGCCGCCAATCACGCAGTCGTTCCCTGGAATCGAGTTGACGTTGTTGGTGGTCGACGATTCGCCAGTCGCCACGGCCTGTTCCAATCTGGCAACGGAGTGGATGACAAGAACTGGTGCGTCGTTTCGCGTTGTCGAAATCGACTCAATCGAAGCACTGTCACGAAAGTCGTGGAAGGGCGTCGACGCCGCGATTTATCCTTCCTACCTACTGGGACCCTTGGCGATTGCCGAGTATGTGGAGCCGCTGGCACCCGAAGCTCTGGACGATGAACAGGTTGCCGCGGCCGATGTCTTCGCGTTGTTGCGAATGCGTGAAGCCGCGTGGGGCGAAGCGGTCTACGCACTGCCTTGTGGGTCGCCGTCGCCGATGTGCTACTACCGGGCGGACTTGTTGCGAAAGTTTGGACGAGAGCCACCACGAACATGGGATGAGTATTTGGAGTTGGCACGGTTCCTCAACGACCGATCGCGACTAGGAAACCTTGCTCCCGAGGCCGATGCCGCATGGAGCGGCGCCATCGAGCCCACAGCCGGAAATTGGGCCGGCCTGACATTATTGGCCCACGCGGCGACCTACGCCAAACATTCCGATCACTATTCCACCTTGTTCAACATGAGTTCGATGGAGCCGTTGATCGCGGGCCCCCCCTTCGTCCGCGCACTCCAAGAGATGGTGGAATTACACGGCGCTGAACCCGTGGACGTGGAGTCCTTCGACCCAGACATGGTTCGGCGGCATTTTTGGGGGGGACAATGTGCCTTGGCGCTGTGTTGGCCTTCGGCAGCGGCGAGCGACCTACGAGAGGCCGGAGACTACGTCACAACCAACGGTGAGAAACGCCCTCTGGAAGCCGGCTTCTGTCGACTTCCCGCATCGCGCGACGTCTTCAACCCCGGCCAAAAACAATGGGAACAGCGCGATGAGGACGACCCCGGCGCGATCCCGCTTCTCGCCATCGAGGGGCGTCTCGCATCGATTGCCACCGGCAGCAACCACAAACAGGCTGCCCTTGCATTGATCGCCGCGTTGTCGGGACGAGAATGGGGTACGATGGTTTTCGCGAACAGCCGCGCCACGACGCTTTACCGCGATTCGCAACGCAAGGATGTCGCGGCCTGGGTCGAACCGCCCGTTTCCGCGGCGGCGGCCGCAACGTACGCCAAACTTGTCGCCAAGACCTACGCCGGCGGCGATGCGCTGACCGCTCTAAGGATCCCTGGTCGCGATCGCTATCTCGCCGCATTGAGTACCGCCGTCGCCGAGGCACTCACCGGGAAGGACAATCCGGAGGTGCTCCTCCGGCGTGTAGCTTCGGCGTGGAACGAGATCACGATCCAGCTCGGCTCCGACCGTCATCGGCAAGCCTACCAACGCAGCTTAGGTTTGTTGCCGTGAACCGATCCTCGGCGAAAGGCTGCTTTCTCCACTTAGCTCTCGGTCCATGAGAGA
>Ga0114931_10004203_pt1 | contig 18016 bp, 17 predicted proteins | sample 2SBtaG_FD_89579 | JGI IMG/M metagenome (GOLD analysis project Ga0114931, IMG submission 89579) | Deep subsurface microbial communities from Kolumbo volcano to uncover new lineages of life (NeLLi) - 2SBTROV14_V59a metaG | ecosystem: Environmental > Aquatic > Marine > Volcanic | place: Kolumbo...
CCCAGGAGCAGATCGACGGGATCGATCTTCCCCCCGGCTACCTGGTGACCTGGGGCGGGCAATTCCGGTTGCAACAGGAGGCCAACAAGCGTCTGACCCTCGTAGTACCGGTCACTCTGCTGATCGTGTTCCTGCTTCTGTTCGGGAGTTTCGGATCCCTGCGCAGCTCGCTTCTCATCCTCCTCAACATTCCCCTGGCCCTGGTCGGAGGGGTGACCGCCCTGGGGCTGACCGGGCAGAACCTCTCCGTGCCCGCTTCGGTCGGGTTCATCGCCCTGCTGGGCATCGCCCTGGAAAACGGAATGGTGCTGGTGACCTACCTGAACCAGCTCCTGCGCGACGGCGTTCCCCTGGACCGGGCGTCGGTCCAGGGCGCCTGCCTCCGTCTGCGCCCGGTGCTGATGACCGCCACCACGACCGCTCTGGGGCTGATTCCCTTGCTGATCTCTCACGGCACCGGCAGTGAGGTGCAACGGCCCCTGGCCACGGTGGTGGTGGGCGGACTCATCACCTCGACGGTACTCACCCTGCTGGTATTGCCCGCCCTCTACAAGTGGTTCGCCCCGGCCGCCATCGTGGCCGCGGGAGGGAAGGAGAACGAAGGATGAAGATGATCCAAGCCTACATCAAACCCCATCGCGTGTCGGAAACCTCCCTGGCCCTGCACCGGCTGGACGCAGTGACCGGAATCTCCACCTTCGTCGTCCACGGCTGGGGCCGAAAAAAGCTCCGGGTCGAAGAAACCCGCCACGAGGCCCGGGTAAGCGACTTCGAGGAATACGTGAAGATCGAGACCGTCTGTGAAGACGCCGCGGTGAGCGAGGTCGTGGAGACCTTGCGCCACGCCGCCCGCACCGGCCTCCCCGGAGACGGCCGCGTGTACGTGATCCCGGTGGAGGATTCCCGCCCCGTCCGGGAGGATGAGTAGAAGCGGCTTCCGGGCGCTCGGGTCCGGAGCGGTGTACAATACCGGGGGCCTTCACCCCGAGCGTCCCGCTCCGAACCCGCGCCAGGAGGTTTCGCCGTGATCTTGAAGTCCTTGCCCGCGCTAGCGACCGGAGCGGCCCTAGGGGTCGCTGTCCTCGTTTCGACGCTCCCGGCGCCGCCTCCCGCTCGCGCGGCGGCCGGAGTCGAAGATGCCCGGGCCGAGGAGGTCTCCCGGTTGATCGGGAAGGCCCTCACCTCGGACCATGCCTACACCCGCCTGGAAACGCTTTGCGACGACATCGGCCATCGCTTGAGCGGATCGCCCCAGCTCGATGCGGCGATCACCTGGGCGACAGACGCCATGCGCGAGGACGGCCTCGACAACGTCCACACCGAGGCGGTCACCGTGCCCGCCTGGGTGCGGGGGAAGGAAGCGGCATGGCTTGTCGAACCCGCCCGGCGAAAGCTTTCGATCCTCGGCCTCGGCAACAGCGTGGGGACGCCGGCCGAGGGCATCACCGCACCGCTGGTGGTGGTCGGGAGCTTCGAGGAACTCGAGGCGCTCGGGGAATCGGTGCGGGGAGCGATCGTGCTCTACGACGTGCCCTTCACTACCTATGGCGAGACGGTCCGGTTCCGCGTGCGCGGTCCCTCGCGGGCCGCGGCCCTCGGGGCGGTCGGGGTCCTGGTCCGCTCGGTGGGGCCGATCAGCTACGACACGCCCCACACCGGCACGCTCTACTACAGCGAGGACGAGACGATTCCGCGCATTCCCGCCGCGGCGGTCACCATCGAGAACGCGACCATGCTCCGGCGGATGCAAGAGCGGGGCACGCCGCATCCGGTCCACCTGGAGATGGAAGCGCACTTCGCCCCCGACGCTCCCTCGGCCAACGTGGTGGGCGAGGTTCGGGGCTCGGAGCGGCCCGAGGAAGTGGTGGTGATCGGCGGGCACCTGGATTCCTGGGACGTGGGCCAGGGCGCCCAGGACGACGGGGTGGGCTGCGTGATCGCCATGGAGGCGGCGCGGCTGATCCACGCCCTCGGCCTGCACCCCCGGCGCACGATCCGCGTGGTGCTGTTCACCAACGAGGAGAACGGAAGCCGCGGCGGACGGACCTACGCCAAGACCCACCGTGCGGAACTGGGCAAGGTGGTCGCGGCCATCGAGAGCGACTCGGGGAACGGACGGGCGGACGGGTTCTCGGTGGACGTGCGGGCGTTGCCCCGGGAGCTCCCCGAGGGCGCTTCCGAGGAAGCGCTCCAGGCGGAGAAGGATCGGGCGGAAGCCGAGGCGGCGCCGGTGCGGGAGAAGGCGCTGGCCGCGGCGCAGAGCCTGGGGGAACTCCTGGCCCCTCTGGACGCGGGGACCATGGAGGCGGGTTACGCCGGGACCGACATTTCCGCCATGGTCCACGCGGGGGTGACCGGCCTCGGGCTGAACCACGACACGACCAAGTACTTCGAGATCCACCACACCAACGCGGACACCTTTGACAAGATCATCCCCGAGGATCTTCGCCACAACGTGGCGGTAATGGCGGTCATGGCCTACCTGCTGGCGGATGGGCCGGGGCGGCTGACCGCGGACCGGACGGGGAGGGAATAGCGCCGCGGCGGGACGGACGTCAGCCTACTCCGGATCGTCGCTCGCCGAGGGCTCGGGTTCGAACATTCTCTTGATGCCTCCCCCGAGGCGGGCCAACGCCCCGACAGACTTGAAGGCCCCACGAACCGGCTCAGGGCTATGTGGCCCGCGTTGATGTGGGTCCAGGCGGCACAGGGAACGATCGTGAAGCCCATCTCGACCGAGAGGTCCAGCAACACGACGGTGTACTCCGGGAACCGCCGGACCCGATCCTCCTCGATCACCCCACGCTCGGTGAAATCGCTCCACATCCGGTTCCCGTGGTCCGGCGGAATCTCGGCGCACACGACGTCGGCCCGGAAGCGCCGGATGGTCTCGCGCACTTGGTCGAGTCCCCACCGGGTGCTGGTCTTGTGGCCGCCTTGGATCATGCCCATCACCGCCACCTGTGCCGGCGGCCGCCGATCCCTCTCTCCGGTCCGGTCACCCTCTCCGTCCCCGGCCTCCCCCTCCACTCCCGGCCTCCACGCCGGGGGGATGTCGACCACCGGGACGCGCGCCACCACCCGCCGCGAGGCAGGTTCGATCACCGAGACGCGTGGGGGATTCCTACGACAACGCGATGGCCGAGACGGTCAACGGTCTCTACAGAAAGGAAGTTGCGTTGCCCTCTTATTGGTGGTTTCAACATCATCAACAAGGCGAACAAGCGACATGACCCACAAGGAAGAGAGTCGCGCGGTTCGCGATGCGGTGGAAGTCCTGGTCGAGAGCGGTAGCAAGGGAATGGCGGAAGCGATGCAGATCCTGTTCCATGAAGCCATGAAGGCCGAACGCAGCGTCTCCCTGAGAGCGGAGCCCTACCAGAGGACAACGGATCGCCGGGGCCACGCGAACGGGTTGAAGCTCAAGACCGTCAGGAGCCGGGTTGGCGATCTGGAGCTGTGCATCCCACAGGTTCGTGCGGCGGAAGAGCCGTTGGGGTCATTGATGGCGCGTGCGAAATCCGCCCGAAGTTCCGGGACGAGAAAGCATAGCTTCGGGGTTGCATCCAGGGGTTGGGAACGCGCCGTAGATCCTATCTCCGGTCAATGCCGGGGAATCGGAGCGTAGTGTATAGTCGTCATTAGCAGGGTCGCAGAAGAGCGGATCGGCGAAGATCTGGTTCTCCGACCACGAGGCCGGACACTCGCGGTTGTCCACACCCAGATCGCCACCCTCGTTCTGCCAGATCAGATTCGACTTCATGGTTGCATCCGCCACTATTGCGCAACCCACGCCACAGCCCCTGTTGAACGCTATGATGTTGTCTTCAACGATTAAAGTGGAAGGTGTTCCCCACAGAAAGAGGCCTCCGACACTGCAGGGTGACTCACCCCGTCCTTCATTGAACACGATGGTGTTACGAGATACGTGCCCAGAGATGTCTGCTACAAGTAGTGCGCCCCCTGACCCGCGATCATCATTATCTCCTCCCAGGGAGAGATTTCTGACGAACAAATTGCGTTGGACGGTCACACTGGCACGGACCATATTGGAGACTAGAAGTCCACCACCTTTGTCTCCGGCAACGTTCTCCCAAAACGCGTTGTCCTCAATCACCGGGTGACCCTGACGCATCCAGACGAACATGGCACCGCCATCAGTGCCTGAGTGGTTACCACGGAACACATTGCCGCGGATCATTGTGCTACCACCCAGAACAACGAGAGCGCCGCCTAGGCGCGCGCTGTTGTCCTCAAACAAGTTCTCTTCAATCAACGGAGAAAGGTCATCCGAGTCGTCCTCTGACAACACCGCGATCCCACCGCCCATTGAGGCTATGGGCTCCTCAAGGGTCATATCCACAAATCGGTTTTTGCGAATTGTGGGAGATGCCCGTCGACTGCAATAGACACCGCCACCAAAGGGCGGGTCATCGAGGATGAGGCGATGCCCCCGGCCTCCGGTGATTGTGAACCCCTCCACAACAGCCGCCCTGGTCTCGCCTTCGATGAACAGGATTACCGCCTCGTCTCGCCGACTTCCGTCAAGCGTTGTGACCTCAGGCCCCATTTCGCTCAGGAGTACGATATCTCTCCCGCCAAAGCTCAAATTCTCCATGTATGTACCCGGTCCGACGAGAACCGTGTCTCCTGCAGCAGCACTGTCAATACCGGCCTGGACGCCTGGGGCGTCACCCTCCCCGCCTACTTGGATATACCAGGAGCGGCGGGCACGAAGCGTGGTAACCGACACCAAGTTCGAGAGACCCGACAAGTTGGCGCCGTCGTCAAGGGACCGGATCCCGAACCAGTAGGTAACGGACGGATCCAGATCCTCGACAAGTGCTTCCTGACGAGTCCCAGCCACGGCCGGGGCAGGAGGAGAGCTGGCCGAAGGTGCCAGGAACCAGTTCTCTTCCGTGAGCTCAGAAGTGGCATAGCGGATCTGATACTCGGAGGCTATCCCAATCAATCCGTCGTCACCGGGGGCCGACCAGGATAGGACCACGGAGTCGTAGGTTATGGACTCGATCGACAAGTCCCCCACGAGACCGGGGCGGACCGTGTCCGCAGGCTGAGCCGTCGCGATGTTGGAGATACCCGACCAGTTGCCTGATGCATCGGCGCTCTTGAGCGCGAACGAATATACCTGGTTTCTCGAGAGGCCATGAACCGAAAGGGTTTCGATGGAGCCGGGTTCAAGCGGAATACGCAGTGAATCGACTCGGGTGCCCACTTCCCAATCATCCGGCAGAGAAGCCAGACCGTACCGGATGTCATACAGGGTCACCCGCCGCGGGTCGCGATCGTCAGCGGGAGCAATCCAGTTCAAGCAGACGGTGCTCTCGGTGACGGCGATCGCTCTAAGATCGGTTACGGCTGCTGGAGGAGTCGAATCGGGTCGCGTCGAGTCACTGCACGCGACGACAACAACGAGACCGAGAAAAGCAGAGAACGCGAGTATCCGCACCGGGAAGCGAGTTGCCTTAGTAGGTTCATCCACCAATGAGTGGCTCCTCCTCTTACTAGCGCCAAGAATGAAGATGCCATGCCTAGTGTACTAGGAGTATGAAGACCATTCTGTAGATTGTAGCGCTTCCTAGATCGCGTTGATAGGAGCGCCTCTGTGACGTCTTGCGCGACACCCCCCGTGCCAGTATCGTGTGAGACTGAACCGGTCGAGCGCCGAGAAGTTCGGCTGTTCCACCGAGACCCTGCACAGCGGAGTCCGGCGGGCGGAACGGGACCGGGGTCTGCGGCCGGGTCGGACCACCGAGGAGCGGACCCGGATGAAGGAGCTGGAGCGGGAGAATCGGGAGCTCAAGCGAGCCGACGAGATCCTCCGCAAAGCGTCAGCTTTTTTCGCCCAGGCGGAGCTCGACCGCCGACACAAGTGATGGTCACCTTCATCGACGATCACCAGGATGCGTACTGGATCGAGCCGACGCTAGAGCAGAGGTTCACCCGAATCGAGGTGATTGAGAATGGCGAATAGGAAGACCCCATCCGAGCAGGCGCTGAAAAAGAATCTGACGGCTGAGGAGTGGGACGCTCTTTACATCAAGCACCTCGGATATGTCCCCGAGCAGAGGAAGAATGATCTGGAAGACAGCCAGGTGGACGTGATCTTCTTCAAGCACTCTCCACGCCCGGAGTCGAACGGTGACGGAGAGTAGGGACTCCACCTTCAAGATGCAAACAAGAGTCGACCGGTTCTCATTCTCGTTCCTTGTGAAAAAGACGTCCCAAGACAATCGGACAGGTCGGGGCCGGCTGCGGCTACTCTTCCTCCAGGATCCCGCGCATGTCCCGCAATTCCTGTCGCTTCGCCTCGCCGACCTCGGGATACCGGAGCCCCATCGCCCGTAACGCCTTCACCACGATCTCCGCCACCTGCACCCGCAGGAACGGCTTGTCGTCGGCGGGAATCGCGTACCAGGGCGCGTGCGGCCGCGAGGTCGCGTTGAGAGCGTCTTCGTAGGCGGCCATGTAGCGGTCCCAATGGGCGCGCTCGCGCACGTCGCCGGTGGAGAACTTCCATTGCTTCTCCGGCTCGTCGATGCGATCCAGGAACCGGCGCTTTTGCTCTTCCCGCGACACGTTCAGCCAGAACTTCAGCACCACGGTTCCGTTGCGGGCGAGGTGCGCCTCGTGCTCGCGGATGGAGCGGTAGCGCCGCTCCCAGAGCTTCCGCGAGGGTTTCGGGTCCGGGAGGCGCTGGGCGGCGAGGTACTCGGGGTGGACCCGCACCACCAGCACCTCCTCGTAGTAGCTGCGGTTGAACACCCCGATCCGGCCCCGCTCGGGGAGCCGCCGCACGCAGCGCCAGAGGAAATCGTGGTCCAGTTCCTCGGCCGAAGGCTGCTTGAAGGCCGAGACCTGGAAGCCCGCCGGGTTCACCCCGGAGAACACCGCCCGGATGGTGCCGTCCTTGCCCGCGGCGTCCATGGCCTGGAAGACAAGGAGCAGCGCGCGGCGGTCCGCAGCGTAGAGGACCCGCTGAAGCTCGGCGAGTTCCTCCACCAGCTCCGCGAGACGCTTTCGGTTCTCCTTCTTTCCCGGGGCGTTCTTCGGCGGCGCGGTCGGGGCCTTGGCGACCCGGAACTTGCGGTTGGAGGGGACCAGGTAGCGGCTCTTCGGAGGATCGATCATCACAGGCTCCCGACGTCCGCCCGGCAGACCAGTTCGAGTTTGTTCCATAGCAACGGGTGGTCCCCCAGGTTGACGAGTGTGAGTTCATTGGTATGACGGTGATCGACCAGCTCGCGCACCGCCCGGGTGGCGGGAAGGAACAAGGTCTCCACGCCGCGGCTCTCGATCCAGCTTCGGGCGACCGTTCCCAGGTTTCCGGGGTGATCCCCCCGCTCCGGGGCCGCGTCCAGCACCGCTCCCACGCGAACCGTACCGCGTGCGATGCCCTCGAGCCGCACGCCGGTCATGCTGAGCAGCGCCTCCTCGACCGCTTGGGGACGAAAGCGCGACCGGCCGGCCATCTCCCGCAGGGGCATGAGCGTCGTGGAGGCTCCCGGATCGAGACGTCCCGGGGGAAAATGGAGGTGAAACACGCTCCAGCGCTGCTCCCCGGCCAGGTCGAGCTGCAAGAGATCCGCGGCGAGGCTCGGATCGGGTTCCTCCCCCAGCACCGTGAACATCTTGGTGAGCGCCGCCTCGCGCGTCATGTCGAGGCTCCCGATGACGCCCCGGGCCAGAAGCGCCGCGCTGGTCGCGTACTTTCCCGGGCTCACTTCCCCCTCCAGGCACTGGGTGGCGTTCATGACCACGACGCCCCGCTCCACCGCCTCGGCGACCGCGTCCAGGAACTCCCGGGAGGAGGGCGCGTTGCCGCTGCCGTAGGTGCGAAGCACCGCGCCCTTCAGTCCCGGAATGCCGAAAAAGGCCCGCAGCATCGCCACCGGCATGCCGGGGGTGACGTCGAGGGAAGCGACGTTGTGCTCGAAGCGTGTTCGCACCGCGAGAGGCCTCGGCTCGGGACAGCAGAGGAGATCCTCGTCCACGACGATCGTCGCTCCGGCCGTCGCCAGAGGAGGAAGATTGGGCGAGGCGAAGGCGTTGTAGCTTACAGCACTGACCTTGGTGGTGCGGCAGCCGCGATAGAGATGATCGCGGAAGAAGACGCACACCTCGGGAACCACCGTCCGCCCGAGGCCCGCGGCGGCGGCGATCTCCACCGCGGTGATGAGGTTCTGCTCCGCGTCGGAGCGCACCTCGCCGATGGGCCGTTGGGAGCCGGTGAGCACGACGGGCTTGCGGAGGTTCCGGAGAATGAAAGCCAGGGCCGAGGAGGTGTAGGCCAGGGTATCGGTGCCGTGGAGGATGACGAACCCCTCGTAGCGGTCGTAGTTCTCGTCGATGATACGGGCGATACGGACCCAGTCGTCCGGACCGATGTCCGAGGAATCCAGCGGGGGATCGAAGGTCTCGAGGCCGAGGCGGATGCGGCGGCGGCCGAGGGTGATCTCCCGGCGCTCGGGGTCGTAGTCCGGGAAGTAGCCCAGGACCGCCTCCAGGGGCGCCGGCTCCAGGGGGCTGTGGGGATCGTCGGAATCCTTGCGGAGGCTCCCGAGGGTCCCCCCGGTATAGAGGATGAGGACGCCGTCGGCGGCCGTGGACTTCATGAATCTCCCTCTGGAGGTCGGACAAGATCGCGAGAGGGACAAGCATAGCAGGAACCGCGGGCGGGGCGGACCGTCGCTTGACTCCGCCGGGGCGAATCGCGATGATTAGCGGTTCTTCCGGCCGTTCGCGCCCGCGCGTGGCGCGGATCGGGCGCCCGCTCGCGCCCCCAAGGCCGGTTCCACGAATCCTGCGAGGTAAGCATGGCCGAGCGAGAGATCCGGACCCGCGTGGCGCCCTCCCCCACCGGGGATCCCCACGTCGGGACCGCCTACCAGGCGCTCTTCAACTACGCCTTCGCCAAGAGCCGGGGGGGCACCTTCGTGCTCCGGATCGAGGACACGGACCGGGCCCGCTCCACCGAGGCCTCGGAGACGGCCATTCTGGACGCCCTGCGCTGGCTGGGGCTCGCCTGGGACGAGGGGCCGGACGTGGGCGGCCCCCACGGACCCTACCGCCAAAGCGAGCGCACCGCCGTCTACCGCGAGCACGTCGACCGGCTCCTAGCCGAAGGACACGCCTACCGCTGCTTCTGCACCCGCGAGCGTCTGAACGCGTTGCGCACCCGCCAGGGCGCCTCCACCGGCTACGACCGGCATTGCCGCGAGCTCGATCCCGTCGAAGCCGCCGCGCGCGCCGCGGCCGGGGAAGCGTGCGTGGTGCGGATGAAGATCCCGACCGAGGGGGAGTGCGTCATGCACGACCTGCTCCGGGGGGGGATCACGCGCGAGTGGTCGCTGGTGGACGACCAGGTGATCCTCAAATCCGACGGCTTTCCCACCTATCACCTGGCGAACGTGGTGGACGACCATCTCATGGGTATTTCCCATGTAATCCGGGGTGAGGAGTGGATCAATTCGGTACCGAAGCACCTGAAGCTCTACGAGTACTTCGGGTGGGAGCCGCCGGTCTTCTGCCACCTGCCGCTTCTCCGCAACAACGATTCCAACAAGACCAAGCTCTCCAAGCGGAAGAACCCGACCTCGATCGGCTACTACCGTCGGGCCGGGTTCCTACCCGAAGCGCTGCTCAACTTCCTGGGCATGATGGGATGGGTCATGCCGAACGGGGAGGAAAAATTCTCCCTGAAGGAGATGGTCTCCAACCTGGAACTGGAGACGATCTCCCTCGGCGGCCCGGTCTTCGATACCGAAAAGCTGAAGTGGCTGAACGGACGCTATCTTCGCGAGAATCTCTCCGCCGACACCCTCTACGACACCCTGAGCGGGTGGGCCTTGAACCGGGAATACCTGGGAAAGATCATTCCTCTGGTGCAGCCGCGGCTGGAGACCCTCGCCGATTGGGGCTTCCTCACCGCCCCCTTCTTCGCCGATGAGGTTCCGGTCCAGGCCGAGGACCTGGTGATGAAGGGAAAAGACCAGGCGGAGCTACTCACGATTCTTCAAATGACGGCCTGGAAGCTGGACGAGCAACGGGACTTCAGCGCCGGGGCGATCGAGACCCTGTTCCGGGAGCTGGCCGAGGCTTTCGAGACGAAACCGCGCGATTTCAACGTGCCGTTCTACGTGGCCCTGAGCGGGTCCAGGGTGTGGACACCCCTCTACGAGTCCATGGAAGTGCTGGGCTCGGACATGGTCCGCATGCGGCTCCGCCGGGCGCTGGGGGTCCTGGGGGGAGTCTCGGGCAAGAAGATGAAGAAGCTGGAAAAGGAGTACGCGGCCCGTTTCGGGCGGCGCGGCTGAAACGGCCGAGGAAGCAGGATCCATGAGTACCCACGACGACACCCCCGCCTCGCCGCGAGATTTCATTCGCGAGGCGATCGACCGGGACCGGGCCGAGGGCCGCTTCGACGGGCACGTCCACACGCGGTTCCCGCCCGAGCCGAACGGCTATCTCCACATCGGCCACACCAAGGCCATCAGCCTCGATTTCGGCATCGCCGAGGAGTTCGGCGGGAAGTGCAACCTTCGCTTCGACGATACCAACCCGATCAAGGAAGAGCAGGAGTTCGTCGACGCCATCCAGGAGGACATCCGCTGGCTCGGCTACCGGTGGGACAAGGTGGTCTTCGCTTCCGACTACTACGAGCAACTCTACGCCTGGGCGGTGGAGCTCGTTCGCGCGGGCAAGGCCTACGTGGACGATCTGAGCGGGGAGGAGATCCGGGAGCACCGGGGCACGTTGAAGGAGCCGGGGAAGGAGAGCCCCTGGCGTGGACGCTCGGTGGAGGAGAACCTCGATCTGTTCGCCCGCATGCGGGCGGGGGAGTTCCCCGACGGGGCCAAAGTACTGCGGGCGAAGATCGACATGGCCTCCCCCAACATCAACCTTCGTGATCCGGTCATGTACCGGATCCTGCGGGCGCATCATCATCGGACCGGGGACGACTGGTGTATCTATCCCATGTACGACTGGGCGCACGGCCAGTCCGACTCCCTGGAAGGGATCACTCATTCCCTGTGCACGTTGGAGTTCGAGGATCACCGGCCGCTCTACGACTGGTTCCTGGACAGGCTCGGCGTGCACCACCCCCGGCAGATCGAATTCGCGCCCCTCAGCCTGACCTATACCGTGCTCAGCAAGCGCAAGCTGCGTGAGCTGGTCACCGAAGGTCTGGTGAGCGGCTGGGACGATCCGCGCATGCCGACGCTCCGGGGCCTGCGCCGCCGGGGGTACACCGCGGCCGCGATCCGCGACTTCCTGGCCCGGATCGGAGTGGCCAAGCGGGACAGTCTGGTGGACGTCGCGCAACTGGAGTTCAGCATCCGCGAGGAGCTGAACCGAACCGCGCGGCGGGTGATGGCGGTGCTGGATCCCCTCAAGGTGGTGATCGAGAACTACCCCGAGGGCGAGATGGAGGAGGTCGAGGCGATCAACAATCCCGAAGATCCGACGGCCGGAACCCGGATGCTGCCGTTTTCCAGGGAGATCTACATCGAACGTTCGGACTATATGGAGGATCCGCCGAAGAAGTATTTCCGCCTCGCCCCGGGGCGCGAGGTGCGGCTGAAGCACGCCTACTTCATCACCTGCCGCGAGGCGGTGCGCGACGAGGCGGGAGAGGTCGTGGAACTGCGCTGCACCTACGACCCCACGACCCGGGGAGGCGACGCCCCCGACGGGCGGAAGGTGCGCGGGACGCTCCACTGGGTCTCGGCCGCCCACGGCGCGAAGGCGGAGGTGCGCCTCTACGAACACCTCTTCACCGAGGAGAACGCCGAAGGGTCGGCGGACTTCAAGGCGGCGCTGAATCCGGATTCCCTACGGGTCCTCGACCGGTGCGTCGTGGAGCCGGGGTTGACGGACCTCCCGCCGGGAGAGGCGGTCCAGTTCATGCGCCATGGGTATTTCTGCGCCGACGGACGGGATTTTTCCCCGGAGCACCCGGTATTCAATCGTACGGTGTCCTTGAAGAGCAGTTGGGGGAAGGGGAAGAAGCCGGGCCGCCGAGCCTAGGCTTTGGGGGCGCCGGAGAGGCTCTCTCCGGCGCCGACACCGGTTCCCCGCGTTCCCCTGGAATGCGGGGTCTCTTGACCCGCCGGGTCCGATCTGTCATCGTTTTCTGTCGATGGTCGACCCGTTCCGGAGATTGTGACTGTTGAAAGCGCCGATCCGCACACATTCCAGGTTGGTCGTTGCCGTGCTGGTCGCGGGAATGGTCTTCTTCCAGGTGGCGGCGGTGGGCGCGATCGTCCACGAGATCTTCGGCCACGACCACTGCCCGCCGGGGCCGCGGGACGACGTCTGTCTGATCTGTATCACCGTCTCCCCGACTGTCGCCGAGATTCCGGTGGTCCTCGACACGCTTCCCGCTCCCGATGAGCCCGGCGAGACCCTTCTCCCCCTCCGATTGATCCCCGCGAGCCGCTTCACCGAAGCACCCGCGACCGGACGCTCCCCTCCAGCCCTCGTCTGATCCTCCCCTGCCCGATTCGCCCCCGCACCGGATTCTTTCCGGCGGAGGCGTTGCGCCGACATTACAGGTCTGGAGAACATCATGACGATTCTCAATGGAACCCGACACGGGGTCCCCGCCCTCGCGGCTCTTGTAACGTTCCTGCTTTTCTTTCCCGGCGGCCTCGCCGCCGCCCCGGTCGGCGGCAGCACGGCCACCGGCACCTCCAACAAGATGAACCCGGCCCTTAGCCTCAACGGCCTCTTCCTCGCTGGGTGGTCGGATCCCGCCGGCTCCGCCGACGGCATCAAGGCCCAGGAGTTCGAACTGGTGGCCTCGTCGATCGTGGATCCCTACTTCAAAGCGTTTGCGAACGTCGCCTTCGACCCCGATCCAGCCGGAGGGGAAGCCGGCGTGGCGGTTGAGGAAGGCTACGTCCGGGTCCTCGGAATGCCGGAAGGCTTTGGGCTCCGCGGCGGCCGCTTTTACCTTCCCATGGGCCGGCACAATCAGCTTCACAGTCACCAGTTTCCGCTGATCAACGCTCCTCGGGCGGTCCAACGGACCCTCGGAGATGAAAGCGTGGGGGATGTCGGGGTGGAGCTGGAGTACGCCCCGCTTCTTCCTTGGTACGTCAACGTGCGCCTGACCGGCACCGATGGGGCCAACGGCCTCTTCGACGGGGAGAGCCGGGACATGGCCGCAGGTGCCCGTCTGGAGAACCTCTGGGACGTCGGGGAGTCGGCGACCTTCGAGGTCGCGGGGTCCGTACTGAACGGGCCGATACCCGATGGGGACCGGCGCACCCTCTACGGAGCCGATGCCCGCCTCAAGTGGCACGATCCGCGAAAGACTTACGGCAAGGTCGTGACCTGGACCAATGAACTCCTGGTGGACCATGTCCCGGGACGCAAAGACGTTTCCGGGGCCTACTCCATTCTCCAGGTCCGTTTCGCCCGCCTCTGGTGGGCCGGGGCCGGATATAGCTGGGATTCCCTCGTCCCCGACGGCCTCGCCCGGCGCACGAGCGAGAACGAGGCCCGCCTCCAGCTCGCCTGGGTTCCGAGCGAGTTCAGCGCCGTCCGCGGAGAAATCGGGTGGACGGATCCGGCCGAAGGAGACCGGGAGCTCACCGCGCAACTGCAACTCAACTTCACCATCGGCGCCCATCCCGCCCACAAGTATTAGATCGGAGGACGATCATGTTCCAATTTGCCATACCGCGCGGTTCCGGTTCGTCGACGGTTCGCGCCGTTGTGTTCTTGACGATGCTCACAATTCTCGTCCCGGGGGCGGCCCGGGCGGGAAAGCTCAAGATCGTCACCACCCTCCCAAGCCTTGCCTCGATCACCAAGACGATCGGTGGGGACCGGGTGGAGGTGACCGCCATCTGCAAGGGCTACGAGGATCCGCACTATATCCAGCCCAAGCCGTCCTACAGTCGCCGCCTACGCAAGGCCGACCTCTTGATCTTCAGCGGCCTGGAACTGGAGGTCGGTTGGCTGCCGCCCCTTCTGGAGACCGCCCGTAACTCCAAACTGACGCCCGGCGCGCCGGGTCTGCTGGAAGCCTCGACCGCGGTGGAGCACAAGCTGGAGGTTCCCACCGGGGACGTGAGCCGCTCCGAGGGGGACATCCACCCCTTCGGAAACCCCCACTTCATGGTCGACCCGCGGAACGGCATGGCCGTCGCCGCCTTGATCGCCGACCGCCTCGCGGAGCTGGATCCTGAAGGCGCCGATGCCTACCGAAGCCGAGCGGAGACGTACCGGGGGGAACTCACGAAGCGAATCGCGGAGTGGGAGAGCCTCGCGGCCCCGCTCCGGGGGACTCCGGTCGTGGCCTATCACAAGCAGTGGGAGTACCTGACGGAATGGCTCGGCATGGAAACCGTCGGCTACATCGAACGTAAGCCCGGAATCCCGCCCACGCCCCGGCATGTCACGGACCTGGTCCGCACCATGAACACCCGGGAAGTCTCCTTGATTCTGGTCGCCACCTTCATGGACGAGGATGCGGCTAAGGACATCGGAGGCAAGACCGGAGCCCGGGCCGTGGTGCTCCCGGCGGAGGTCGGCGGGGTGGACGGCACCGATACCTACGTCGCCTGGATCGACCACGTGGTGAGGGAACTGGTCGCCGAATAGGCCGGCCACCGGTCGCGGAAGCAAGACCCGGGGGATGGACAGCGAGACCGCCGTCCGTCCCCCACAAGGAGGATCGGTCATGGAATTCCTTGGCTTCATGGGTGCGCCCATTGTCATGTGCATCGTGCTGGTGGGGATTCACGTCCAGCTCGGTCTGCATGTCGTGCGTCGCGGCGTCATTTTTGTCGACATCGCCCTCGCCCAGACCTCGGCGCTGGGAGCGGCGGTCGGAGTCCTCGTGGGAATCGAGGTGGGAACGCCCTATTCCGGACTCTTCGGCGTGGCGGCGGCCCTGCTCGCGGCCTGGGGAATCTCCCTCACCCGCTCCCGGAGCGGCCGGGTTCCCCAGGAGGCCTTCATCGGCATCGCCTACGTCGTGGCCGCGGCGGCGTCGATCCTGATTCTCACCCGGGTGCCCCACGGGGCGGAGGAAACCGAATCGCTGCTGGTCGGCTCCATTCTCTGGATGGGCTGGGGGGACGTGCTGCAGACGGCGGTGCTCTACGCGGGACTGGGAGCGTTCCTCTATTTCGGCCGGGACAAGTTCCACGCGGTGACCGAGAACAGCCGGGAGGCGGCGGCCCGAGGGATCAACGTCAAGCTCTGGGACTTCCTCTTCTACGCGGTCATCGGGGTCACGGTCACCCGGTCGGTCCAGATCGCCGGTGTCTTCCTGGTGTTCACGTTTCTGGTCGTGCCGGCGGTCATGGCGAATCTTCTCCGGAAGGATCGGCTCCTGATCACCGGTTGGATCCTCGGGCTCCTGATCTCCATCGCCGGGGTGATCCTCTCCTATTACCTCGATCTCCCGACCGGAGCCACCATCGTCTGCGCCTTCGGCCTCTGCCTGCTCGCGGTGATGTTCTTCGTTCCGGCTGCGGCATCGGAGTAGCGAACCCGGCGGGGACGAAGAAACGCTAGAACGGAAGCTGGACGCCGCCGGTGAGAACGAATCCGTCCTGGCCCAGGGCGCCGTTGGAGACGATGCCCACGTTGGGCTTGTTGAGAAGACGAACGCTCATGCCGGGGTTCACGTTGAACCGCCCGCCGAAACGGTCGTTGTCGAACACCTGGCCCATGTCCAGGAACGGCGCCATCTCGACTTCCATGGGAACGCCGAGCATGTTGACGGTCATGACCTGGTAGCGAAGCTCCATGCTCCCGAACACCGCATGTCGGCCGTAGAACCGGCCCGAGGTGAACCCACGGTCGGAGAAGCCGCCGCCGAACTCCGCCTGATCGAAGAACGGGATGGCGTCGCTGGTGGTGAGGGTGAGGGCGTGGCGCAGGACAAGGGTCATTTTCTGGTCCAGGGTGGAAAAATAGCGACGTAGGTCAGCGGTGAAGCGCCCGTAGTTCGTGACGGGGTCGGGACCGGTGACGACCTGGTCGGTCACATGATTGTAGCCGCCGGTGACCTTGCCGTAGAAACCGTCGGAAGGGGCAAACTCGGAGTTCCTCGAGTCGTAGACCATGCTCACGCGTTCCCCGACGATCGTCGCCCCCATGATGCCCGGAACCTCGGCCAGTCTCCCTCCAGGGACGGTTTCCTCGACGGTGAACGGCATGACATCGCGGAGCTTGTCCGCCCCCTTGGCGACATCCACGTCGCGCACACGGCCTCCCACGCCGAAGCGAATCTTGTTGAAGGGCATCCAGTATAGATCCAGAAAGCCTCCGGTCTCCTCGTGGGTGTAGTTGGTCTCGTCCGCTTCCCGGGTGCCGGGCCCGACGCCGTTGAACCGGGCGCGGGGATCGTGGGCGGCGCCGGCCTGGAATTCGTAACCGAAACGGTCGCTCCGTCCCACGGTCAGATTCTCGGTGTGGAAGTGGACCTGCTTGTTCTGTCCGCCGGAGGAGATCTCGGCCGAGAACTGGTAGTTGAAGTAGGCGGCGGGACAACTGATGGCCTTCACCTCGGCGGTGGCACCGTTGTACTCGTTATGGTACCCCCGCATCTGCAGGAACCCGGTCATGATGCCTTCCCGGGTGACGTTGGCGAGCTCGAGGCTCATGCCGAAACCGTTCCCCATCTTTTCGGTGAGGGTCAGAAACGGCACCCAGGCGGTCTGGACGTGCTTGCCGTGGTTCGGGGGATCGATCCACATCCAGTGGAGGAAGCGCGCCACCGCGGTGCCCTCGTTCCACTGGTAGAGCATGGTTTTCATCGGCTGGGAGAGCACGATCACGGGCTTCACCACGATGAAGCTCTCGGGAACCTCTCCCGACGAGGGGCTGGGGACCACCGCCGGGGCGCTCTTTCCACGCCGCACGGCGACGGTGGTCCGGTACGGCTCGCGAGGGTGGGTGCGGAGGTGGCCGGCGTCGAGGCTCGGTGTGTAGGTGATGAACGCCCGGATCTCGTAGTCCCCCTCGGGAACATTGCGGTCCACCGTGAAGGGAACCACGGCGCTGATCTTGCCGGAGAAGGCCGGGGCGTTTCCCTTATGGACGGGAATCCCGATGGAACCGGGCTCGGGAAAGACCGCCGGCTCAAAGGAAAAATGATCCAGGGGAACCATGGCGACGGCGGTCCCGACCGGATTGCGCTCGGTGGGATCGTTCGGACCAAGGATGAAACCCCGGGGAATGCGGAAGGTCACGACCACCGCAGAGCGCTCCCCGGGAGCAACGGTGGGAGCCGCCGGGCGCATCTCCACCAGCACCGGGTGGTCGGGAGTTTGGGCGATCGCAACGGAGGGGAGTCCCGAAGCGAACAGCCCTAGCAGAACGGCGGCCGGCCCCCCGGCGCGTCGGATTCCTCTGAAGAACATGATCGTGGCCCCAGGTCTTTTCCAGAACGCGCCGAGCCCAAGACCTAGAGCCCGACCGGCAAAACTCCGGCCGACTGCCGGAGCGCGCGGCAAAGCTACCGTTGTGAGCCGGATGCTCCCCGCCTGTCCACGGATACGCAAGAAAGAGACGTTCGAGACAGGGCCGGCGCTCCCGGACACACCCCGTCTCGTCTTGACGAATCGAGGCTACCGGGGGGGCGTGAACACGAAGGGAGTGGTGAAGGTCGCGTCGCCGGCGGGAATCCGCGGAAAATGCCACTCGCGGATCTGGGCCAGGATGCACTCACTGAGACGCTTTGACCCGAGGGTGTCCTCGACCGGCCGCACCGTGCGCACCGCTCCCGCCGCGGTCACGGTGAGAGTGACCACGAACTTCCCACGCAAGCCCGGCTCGCGTTTCAGCGCCTCGTCATAGCAGAACTCGATTCCCGGAGCATAGGTTCGCACAACGGCAAGGAGGGAAGCATCGGTGCGGACTGCTTTCGTCCCGAGGGCGGGTCCTCCGCGATGGGCCCGCCCACCGCGCCGACGGTGGGATTCGGCGGACACCGTCTCGATGCGAATGAGATCCGCGCGCAGGACGG
>Ga0114931_10004204_pt1 | contig 18015 bp, 16 predicted proteins | sample 2SBtaG_FD_89579 | JGI IMG/M metagenome (GOLD analysis project Ga0114931, IMG submission 89579) | Deep subsurface microbial communities from Kolumbo volcano to uncover new lineages of life (NeLLi) - 2SBTROV14_V59a metaG | ecosystem: Environmental > Aquatic > Marine > Volcanic | place: Kolumbo...
GACCCGTCTCCTATGCATGAGGCACGGCACCGGACTATCCGGCGCAACCCTCGACACCTGCATACTGTGAGACGGGTCACCCAGGCCCTAATCGGACATGGGGTCTAAGGAGGCGACGATGTTCGTGGCGGATATTCTCAAGACCAAGAGCGCCGATGTCATTTCGATCGGCCCCGAGGCCACCGTCGACGAGGCGGCGCGGCTGTTGACCAAACACCGCATCGGCGCCGTCGTCGTGCTCGATGACGCGGGCGCGTTGGTCGGAGTGTTCTCGGAGCGCGACATCATCCGTGGCCTGGCGGCCGAGGGCGCCGGCGCACTTAAGCGGCCGGTGAGCCGGCTGATGACCCGCGAGGTGGTCATCACCGCGCCCGACAAGTCAATCGCCGAGGTCATGCAGGTGATGACCGAGCGCCGTTTCCGCCACCTGCCGGTGGTCGCCGACGGGGCGCTCAAGGGCATGATCAGCATCGGCGACGTGGTCAAGCACCGCCTCGTCGAAACCGAGGCCGAGGCCCAGGCGCTGCGCGACTACGTCCTCGCCGGCCATTAGAGCGCAATCCGATAGGTGGAACCGCTCGGATTGCGCCAGCCCGCAAGCGCGGGCCGCCGCTCGTGCGGCGGAAGCCTGCGTGGCGATCGAACGCAGGGCACCTTTACCGCGTAAAGGTGCCCGTAAAATGCTATATCGCGCGCGCCCGAGCGCTTTCCCTGGGCGGCGAAAGGCCATATTGTCGGGTCGCGTCCCTAAAGTGGCGAGGCATGCCCGATGGCGACCGGCGATAGCGGCCCGATGATCGATCTCGACGCCCTGGCGGCGCGGATCGAGGACGGCTGCCGGCTGGCCATCCCGCCCGATTACTCGGGCGTGGCGATGGCCGCCACCCGGGCCTTGATCGCGCGCCGGGCGCGAAACCTCGATCTGATCTGCTGCCCGACCAGCGGCCTTCAGGCCGATCTTCTGATCGGCGCCGACTGCCTGCGCATGATCGAGACGGCGGCGGTGAGCCTGGGCGAGTTCGGCCCCGCGCCGCGCTTCGTCAAGGCCGTTCGCGACGGCGCGATCGCCATCCGCGACGCGACCTGTCCGGCGATCCACGCCGGCCTTCAGGCGGCCGAGAAAGGGGTTCCCTTCCTGCCCTTGCGCGGCATCATCGGCTCCGACCTCCTGGCCCATCGCGACGACTGGCGGCTGATCGACAACCCGTACGAGCCCGGCGACAAGCTGGTCGCGGTGCCGGCGATCGCGCCCGACGTGGCCCTGTTCCACGCCCCCCTGGGCGACCGCCACGGCAATCTGTGGATCGGCCGGCGACGCGAGCTCGTCGTCATGGCCCATGCCGCCAAGGCGACCCTGGCGACGGTCGAGGCGGTGTTCGACGGCGATCTCCTGGCCGACGAGCGCTGGGCGGCCGGGGTCCTGCCGGCGCTCTACGTCACGGCCGTGGCTCATGCTCCGCGCGGCGCCTGGCCGTTGGCGCTGAGCGGGCAATACGCCGCCGACGCCGATCATCTCGACGCCTACCGCCGCGCCGCCCGCGACGACGATGGCTTCGCCCGCTATCTCGCGCGCCACGTCGCGCCGCGCGTGGCCGCGTGAGCGCGCGTTCCCTTCCCGCCGCCTCGTCCGAGCGGGCGGTGCTGCTGATCGACGTCCTCGCGCGCCTGCTCGCGGGCGCGGGCCATGTCGCCGTCGGCGCGCTGTCGCCCATACCGGGAACCGCCGCGCTCCTCGCCCGGGCGCTCTCGGGCGGGGCCATGCGGGTCACGGTGCTCGGGAGCAGCCGCCACAACGCCTTCACCGACGGCGGCCGCGAGCTGTTCGACTGCGCCGCCCAAGGGCGCATCGACGCCTTCTTCCTGGGCGGCGGCCAGATCGACGGCGGCGCCAATCTCAACCTGGTCGGCACCGGCTCCTACCCGCGCGTGGCGACGCGATTTCCCGGCAGCTTCGGCTCGGCCTATCTCTATTTCATGATCCCCCGGGTGATCCTGTTCCGCGAGGAACACAGCCCGCGCGTGCTGGTGCCCAAGGTCGATTTCATCAGCGCGCCGGGCGCCAGCGAGGCCGGCGTCTGGCGGCGCGGCGGGCCGGTGGCGCTGGTCACCGGGCGGGCGGTGTTCGCCTTCGACCGCGCGCGCCGCCGTTTTCGCTTGACCAGCGTTCATCCCGGCGAGACCGTCGCCGGCATCGTCGCCGCCACCGGCTTCGACTTCGACCATGCCGAGACGGTTCCCGAAACCCCGGCGCCGGCGCCCGAGATCGCGGCCCTGATCAACGGCCCGGTCGGACGCGAGATCGCCGAGACCTATCCCGGCTTCGCCCGCCGCCTGTTCGGCATCGGCGCGACAGCGGAAGAAAACAAGAGCGAGGCACGCGCATGACCGACCCCCGACCGCAGGCGCTCGACGGCATCAAGGTGATCGACCTGACCCGGGTGCTGGGTGGCCCCTATTGCACCCAGACGCTGGCCGATCACGGCGCCGAGGTGATCAAGATCGAGCCGCCCCAGGGCGACGAGACGCGCCATTGGGGACCGCCGTTTCGGGGCGACATGAGCTCGTATTTCGCCGGCGTCAACCGCAACAAGCGCTCGGTCGGGCTCGACCTCTCCCAGGCCGCCGGCCGCGACGTGCTGCTGCGCCTCCTTGAGGGCGCCGACGTGCTGGTCGAGAACTTCAAGACCGGCACCCTGGAGAAATGGGGCCTCGGCTACGAGCAGACCCTCGAGGCCCGTTTCCCACGCCTGGTCCACTGCCGCGTTTCGGGCTTCGGCGCCGATGGCCCGCTCGGCGGCCTGCCCGGCTACGACGCCGCCATCCAGGCCTGCGCCGGGATCATGAGCATCAACGGCACGCCGGCGTCGGGGCCGGTGCGGGTCGGCACCCCGCTGGTCGATCTCGGTACCGGGCTGATCGCCGTCGGCGGCATCTTGATGGCGCTCTTGGAGCGCGCCCGCTCGGGCCGGGGCCAGTTCCTCGAGACCACGCTTTACGACGGCGCCATCAGCCTGTTGCACCCGCAGGCGGCGAACTGGTTCATGTCGGGCAAGACGCCGCGGATCATCGGCAACGCGCACCCCAACATCGCGCCTTACGATCAGTACCCGACCGCCACCCGCCACATCTTCCTCGCGGTCGGCAACGACCGCCAATTCGGCCGCTTCTGCGCCGAGCTCGGCCACCCCGAGATGGCCGACGACGCGCGCTATGTCACGAACGCCGACCGCATCGCCCATCGCGACGCGCTCAACGCCGAGATCACCGATCTCCTCGAGGGCGTCGACGGCGAGGCCCTCTGCGACCGCCTGCTCGTCATCGGCGTGCCCTGCGGCCCGGTGCGCGACATCCCGGCGGTGATGAACCATCCCCACACCCGCCACCGCGAGATGGTGGTCGAGATCGGCGACTATCGCGGCACCGGCATCCCGATCAAGTTTTCGCGCACCCCGGGCGCGGCCCGTACCGCGCCGCCGCCCTATGGCGCCGACGGCCGCGCGGTGCTGGCGGCGGCCGGTTTCAGCGCCGAGGAGATCGACACCCTGGTCGCCGACGGCATCCTCCGCACCGAGCGCAAGCACCTGCGTTGAGCGGCTATCCCCCGACGCCCGGCGGCGGCCCGCTGGCGCGGCGGCGGCGGCGCGCCCGCATGATCCAGCGGAAAGCGACGATCGGCACGACGATGACGGCGCCGACGAGGATGTAGTAGCCGGCCCAGCGGAAGACATCCGTGACCCATGCGACCAGCCCACGGGCGACGTCGCCGAGCCAGATCCAGACGTCGAGGGGATCGAGCCCGAAGAACACCAGCACCAGGCCGACGACCAAGCTCCAGACGGCGAACTTGATGGCCTTGCCCATGATCGCGCCCTCGCTTCGACGCTCAGCCTTCTTCGCGCATGGCGTCGATCTTTTGATCGGTCTTGTACTGGCTCAGCGAATAGGCAGCCCAGATCGCCGCCGGAATCCAGCCAATCAGGGTGAGTTGCAGCACCAGGCAGATAATTCCGGCCAGCGGCCTGCCGATGGTGAAGAACAGAAGGAAGGGCAAGAAGATGGCGATCAATATGCGCATGTCGAGCCTCTGGTTCGATAGATGGGGGGCGTCAGTTACCGAATAGGTTCTTGACCGCGCCGAGAGGATCGGGCGCCGCCGTGCCGCCGCTGGACGGCGCGGTCGCACCGCCGAGCAGGCCCTTGAGCTGATCGGTGGCGCCTTCCTTGAGCGTTCCGGCGCCGCCGGTGATGCCCTTGGCCGCGCCCTTGGCGGCGTCGAGCAGCTTGGCCGGGTTCTTGGCCGCGTCGCCGATCAGGCCGGTGAGATCGGGCTTGTAGGCGAGCTTCGACCACGGCCCCTCGACGATTACCGGCACCATCACCCCGGCCACGTTCGCCTGCCCGCCCTGACCCTCGGCGGTGGCCGCGAGCTTGGGCTCGATGCGGTAATCGACGCGCCGCGCGGGCAGATCGACGGTGCCGGCGCCCTTCACGCGCAGGAGCGGCGCCAGCAGCGTGAGATCGCGGTTGACGACGATCCCCTGCTTGATCACGAAGGTTCCCGATAGCTCGGCGAAATCGGTCTTTTGCGCGTCGTCGCCCGCCGTGAAGGCGGTCGTTACGTTGCGCAGCATGGCGCCCAGGTTGATGCCGCGAATGGCGCCGTCGAGAAACTTGGCGCCGCCCTTGCCGGCCAAGCTGGCGACGATTTCGCGTTGGCTGCGTCCCTTGGCGGTGATCGCCAGCGTGATCTCGGCGGTTCCCTCAAGCCGGTCGAAGCCGGCCGCGGCCGCCAGCAGCGGCGCCGCGTCGACGCCCGACACGCGGACCGTCTTGGCGAAGCTCGGGATGTCGCCACGGGCGTCGATCCGCGCCGCCAGCGTCCCCTTGCCGCCATAGAGTATCATTTCCGGCATATCGAGGCGCAGATCGCCGCCCACGAGTTTCAGGGTCACGATGCTGCGACCGATGACGATCCGCCGCGCGATCACCGCGCTGGCGCCGAAGGTGAGATCGGCGTCGACGGCGCGCAGACCGCTGAAATCGATCGGTTCGTCGCTCCAGCCGGCCGTGGCCTCGGCGCCGGCATTGGCGTTGGTGTCCGCCGGCGCGGCGCCGCCCCCTTCCGGCGGCAGGTAGGGCGTGAGATCGAGGGTCTCGACATCGAGGGCGGCGGTCACCTTCGGCCGTTCGCCGCCGAGATCGAACACCAGATCGCCATTGCCGGCGATGTCGTCGAAGCGAAGGGTGATGCCATTGAGGGCATAACGCGACCCGATGGCCGCGAGCTTGCCCTTGAGATTGAAGCCCTCGAAGCCCGATCCGGCGATCGCGAGCGGCGTCCCCGCCCAGGCCGCCAGCTTGCGGAGCGAGGGAATGTCGAGAGACAGATCGCCGTCGGCGCGCGGCTTGTCGGCGAGCGCGATTTCGCCACTGAAGGAAAGCGAAAGCGGCGCGCCCTTGAGCGAGATCGTGGCCTTGGCCGCCTCGCCGGCGCGCAAGCTCTCGGGCGTTTCCAGGCGCGCCATCAAGTCCAGCCGCTCGCCGTTGTAGGTCAGCCCAGCGTCGAGCGCGAGCGGGCTCGCCAAATCGTCGAGTGAAATCGTCGCCTCGACCTTGTCGAGCGCGGTAACCTTGCCCGAGGGGTCGCGGTAGTCGATGGTGCCGTTGACCAGACGCACATCGCCCAAGCGCAGGTCGGCGAGCGCGGCGCCCGCCGCACCCGTCTCCTTGGTTTCCTTGGTTTCCTTGCTCTCCGCCTTGCCGGCGAACTCCCAATTAGGACGGCCGCCGACGTCGGCGTCGAGACGCAGCACCGGGTCGACCAGAACGAAGCGGTCGATTTCGATCGCGCCGCCCAGCAACGGCGCCAGCTTGAGCGCCAGCACCAGCTTGCCGATGGTCGCCATGTCGGGCTCGGCGGCGCCCTCGGGGTTGGCGAAGGAAACGTCGGCGATCTCGATCTCGATCGCCGGAACGAGCGAGAGCTTGATATCGCCGGCGATGGTCAGGCGGCGACCCGTGGCCTCGGCGACCCGCTCCTCGATCAGTGTCTTATAGGTGTCGAGCGGGATCAGGGGCGGTACCACCAGTGCCGCGACCACCACTAAGAGGACGACGACGCCGATAGCGATGACGAGTTTTTTCATGGCCTCTCCTAACGGTCGACGCGCGCGAAAAGCTTCGGGCGCGCGTGGGCGGTTATTTCCCGGCGCCGAACACGCGGACGAGAAGATCGGTGGTGCGTTTCAGCGGATCGCGACGGATCGCCGCCTCCTCCCGCGCGAGATAGAGGAAGATGCCGTCGAGCGCCTTGCCGAGCACGTAACCGTTGAGATCGGCCTTGACGTCGGGGACGAAGGGGATCGAACGGTATTGGCTCACCGCCGCGTCATAGGCGGCAAGGGCGCCGACCTGGCTCAGGCCGCGATCCACGATCGGCCGCATGGCATCTTTCAGAGGCTCTCCCGTGGCGCGGCGGAAATACCGTGTCGCGGCATCGTCGGGGCCATTGTATATGGCTTTGACGTCGTCGAGGGTCAGGCTCTCGATGGCCTTCCAGAAAATCGCCTTGGCCTTGGGCGTCGCCGCCTCGGCGGCGCGGTTGAGGCGCAATTCGAGGTCGTCGGCGAGCCCCGACATGCCGATCCCCTTGAGCGCCTTTTGCATCTTCGCCAGGGTCGGCGGCAAGGGGATGTGAATGTCGGGATCGGCGGAGAAACCATCGGCGCGACCGAGCTCGGCGACCACCCGTTCGCTGCCGACGCGGAGCGCCTCCTTGAGGCCGGCGGCGATGTCCTGGTTGGTCAGGGCCGTCGATCCCAGGCTCTTGCCGCCGCCCATCGACCCGATCAGCCCGGACGCCTGCCCGGTCACCTGATCGAGAAGTTTGAACCGCGCCGCCGCCGGCCCGCCGCCGAGCAACGATCCAACGTCGAGTGCCAGGGAAAGCACCGCCACCATCGCGATCGATCGATATCGCATCATGCCGCGCTCTTCGCACGAAAGGGGGCCGCGCACCATCGTCGCGGTGGCGCATTCGGCCATGCCCGATCAGGGCCATGCGCGCGCCCATTATCTCAAGAACGCGCCTCAAGAACACACGGGCGAGGGGCCGCGCCGATCGGACGCGGCCCCAGCGCCGGCTCTACTTGATGAGCGTGATCTGAACCACGCGGTTCTGGCCTTCGCGCACGTTGTCGCCGGTCGCAACCCGCTGCTCGGCTTCGCCGACCGCGGTCACGATGATGATGTCATCGGACACGCCGGCCGCCACCAAGGCGCTAGCGACCGCCGTCGCCCGGCGCTCGGATAGCTTCTGGTTGTAAGTCGACGACCCGACGCTGTCGGTATGCCCGGCGACGAACAGCCGCTTGGGCGCGCGCGCCTTCACCTGGCCCGCCACCCAGTTGATCATCTCCTGGCCCTTGGCGTTGATCTTGGCGCTGTTGAAGTCGAACTGGATGAAGAACGCCGGAATGATCGCCGGCGCGGGCTCTTCCTCGGCCGCCGGCTCGGGCTCGGCCACCGGCTCCGCCGCGGGCGCCGCCACCGCGACCTTGGGCTTGGGCATCATCCCCTTGAGCTTGTCATAGGCCGCTTCCGAGGCCGCCCGGCAATCGAGAACCTCGTCAGTTTCGTTGCCTTCCGCCTGTTCCTCCACCCAGCAGTCGAACTTGGCCTGAACCGTGGCCGCGAGTTCGGGGAAGCGGTCGCGACCGCCGCCATCGAGAAGCTTCATGATGCGCTCGCGGGTCGCGGCCATGATCTGGGCGTTGTTGCCCGCGATCATGTAATTGGCCACGTCCTCGGGTAGCACGGTCTCGCCGGCGGCGGCGGATTGCGCCTTGCGCGCGAACAGATCGGAATTGATGTAATCGCCCTCGCCGAACTCTTCCGACGCGAGATCGATATATTCGCTGTAAAGGGCGCGATCGAAGGTGGTCCCCCCGGCCCCCATGGTTTGGGCTTTCTGGAGCTCCATGCCGGCGCAACCGGTCAGGAACAAAAGGCCGCCAACGGCAACGAATACGCTTTTCAAACTACGCATGGGTTCCCCCTCCCAGATACAGGAGCTTCTCCGTGACAAGCGTCGAGCCATACTGGAACCGACGCCACCTGGTCTGTGACCGTGATCACAAACGGTTCTCTCTCCACCCTTTCGCGGCCCGGTCGCGGGCTTTTGGGCGCTCACCCCTCGGGTTGTAGCTTTATCGGCGGCCTCCGTCCACCCCACTCGACGCCCCGGGCGCTCATTGACGCCTCGACCGCTTAGTCGAGCGCCCGCGCGGTGGCCGCGATCCGCCGCCAAGCCGCCACGACATGACGGCGCTCGGTCCGCCCTTGGCCGACACAGAAGCGGATCACGTAAGAACCCGCGACGCGCGCATGGGTGAGATAGAGGGCTCCCGACGCGTCGAGCCGCGCCAACAGCGTCTCGTTGAGCGCGTCGAGCGCGGCCGGGTCGGCGCCGGCCGGGCGATAGCGAAAGCACAACAGGCTCAGCACCGGGGCCACGACGAGCTCGAAGTCGGGCTCGGCGGCGATCGTCTCGGCCAGGTCGTGAGCCAGGGCGATATGGCGCCGCAGCATCGCCCGCAGGCCGGCGACGCCGTGGCCGCGAATGACGAACCACAGCTTGAGCGCCCGGAACCGCCGCCCGAGCGCCACCCCCCAGTCGCGGTAGTTGATCACCCGCTCGTCCTCGGCGGTTTTGAGATACTCGGGCGCGATGGCGAAGGTGCGGGTCAGGGTTTCGGGATCGCGCACGAAATAGGCCGAGCAGTCGAAATTGGTCAGCAGCCATTTATGAGGGTTGAAGACCACGCTGTCGGCGTGCTCGATGCCGTCGCTCATCCAGCGCTGCTCGGGCAGCAGCAACGCGCTTCCCGCCCAGGCCGCGTCGACGTGCAGCCAGACCCCGTGTCGGCGGCAGATCTCGGCGATCGGGCGCAACGGGTCGAAGCCCGACGCGGCGGTGGTGCCGAGGGTGGCGACCACGCAGATCGGTTGGCGCCCGGCGGCGCGGTCGTCGGCGATCGCCGCCTCCAGCGCCGCCGGGACCAGGGCGAAACGGTCGTCGGCGGGGAGCGCGCGCAGGCCCTGGCTACCGAGACCGGCGATCTTGACCGCCTTCTCGATCGAGGAATGGGTTTCGACGCTGCAATAGACCGTCCGCGCCGGGCCGTCGGCGAGACCCCGTTCGTTGACCGCGAAGCCGCTCGCCCGCTCGCGCGCGCTCAGGATCGCGCAGAGCGTCGCCGCCGAGGCGGTGTCCTGGATCACGCCCGTAAAGGTTTCCGGCAGGCCAATCATGGCGCGCAGCCAGTCCATCACCCGGGTCTCGAGCTCGGTCGCCGCCGGCGAGGTTTGCCAGATCATGCATTGGGCGCCGAGCGTCGCCGTCAGCATCTCGGCGAGTACCGAATGGGGGCTCGCATTGGCCGGGAAATAGGCGAAGAACGACGGGTGCTGCCAATGGGTCATGCCGGGCATGACGATCTCGACGAAGTCGCGGAAGATGGCCTCGACCGGCTCACCCGCCTCGGGCGGGGCCGCCGGCAAGCGCGCCGCCACCTCGCCGGGCGCGACCTGGGCCAGGACCGGATAATCCTCGATCCCGGCCATGTAATCGGCCATCCAATCGACCAGGGCGTGACCGTGGCGGCGGAAGTCCTCGGGCGTCATCATCCGCCCGCCCCCGTCATCCGCGTCGCCGCCGTCGTCCCGCGTCATGGCCCCAGCCTAGGCGGCGCCGCGCGCGGGCTCAAGGCTGGCCGCGTCGGCGGGGGGAACCAGGGCGAGCGCGTCCGCGATCACCCCGGCGCCGGCGCCGGCGCGGTGGGCGTTCTCGCTCAAATACCGACGCCAGGCGCGGGCGCCGGGTCGGCCGTGGAACAGCCCCAGCAGGGGCCGGGCGAGGGCGTGCGCGGGCACCCCCCGGGCCACGGCGGCGTGGGCGTAAACAAGATAATCCGCGACCACGCGATGGCGCCAATCGGGCGCCAGATCGCGGCCGCCGAGCCGGGCGTCGGCGACGGCGAGGAGGGCCGGATCGTGGGTGGCGGCGCGGCCGATCATCACCCCGTCGACATGGGCCAGATGGGCCTCGATCTCGGCCACCGCGCCGAGGCCGCCGTTGAGGATCACCGCCACGGCCGGGAAGTCGCGCTTGAGACGATGGACGCGGTCGTGGCGCAACGGCGGCACGGTTCGATTGAGCTTCGGGCTGACCCCCTTGAGCCAGGCCTTGCGCGCATGAACCATGACCGCGTCGCAGCCGGCGTCGACGATCGCGGCGACGAAGCCGCGCAGGTCGTCGTAGGCGTCGCGGTCGTCGATGCCGATCCGGCACTTGACCGTCACCGGCCGGTCGACCGCCCGCTTCATCGCCGCGACGCAGGCCGCGACCCGCCCGGGTTCGGCCATCAGCGCGGCCCCGAAATGGGCCGCCGACACCCGGTCGCTGGGACAGCCGACGTTGAGGTTGATCTCGTCATAGCCCAGCGCCGCGCCGATCTCGGCCGCCGCCGCCAGGGCCACGGTATCGCCGCCACCGAGTTGCAGCGCCACCGGATGCTCGGCCGGGTCGAAGCCGAGCAAATGCTCGCGATCGCCGGCCAGCACCGCCGCCGCCGTCACCATCTCTGTATAAAGCCGCGCCCCCGGCGCCACCAGGCGCAGGAAAAAGCGGCAATGTCGGTCGGTCCGCCCCATCATCGGCGCGACCGAGAGGATGTGGGGGTTCATGGTCGGCGTTCGCTCGCGGTCCCGTGCGGCCGGCCATTGCTTCACATGGTCTAAATGAAGTGTTCGACCAGCTTCACGGGCCATAGTAGCGAGCGTTGGAAGGCGTTCAAGAGCACGATATCGATGCTCCAGCCCGAATCCCAATAGGACGCGAGCAATACCAGCGCGTAGGCGAGGAAACCAAGCGCGTACACAATGGCGATGGCGGTCAGGATCGTCTTAAACATGGTCATGGTCTCGGCTTAACGGTGCGCGCCGCGCGTTCCCCGGGATAGAACGCCCGATCGGGGCCGTCGCGGGCCAGCATACGTTAACATTAATACGCTAAAACGCACCGTCGTCACAGTGACCGCGATCACGATCGGGCCGGATTATCGCCGCCCGCTCCGGGGTGCCACGCGGGTCGCCATCCAGAGCGCGATCAGAAGCGCGGCCGCCGCGCGCTGGCCCTCGAAACGGGCGATCAAGTCGGCCGTCGGCGCAGTCTCGCCATAAGCGGCGAGCAACGCCCGGGCGTCGTCCAAGCCGGTATCGGCGGCGAGATAGGCGAGGTCCCAAAGCGGATCGCCGCCGCCCGAATATTCGTAATCGATCAGCCAGGCGCGGGCGCCGTCGTCGAGCAGGTTGGCGGCGCAGGCGTCGCCGTGACAGGGCGCGGCCTCGTCCGCCCAGACCGACCGCAGGCGCTCGGCGACGGCGCGGGCGGCGGTCTCGGAGCACGGCGGCGGGATACCCTGATGGCTACATCGTTCGTGCTCGGCCAGGATCGCGGCGGCGGGGTCGAGCCGTCCGACGAAATCCAGCCCGCTTCGGTTCAGCCGCCGCAGCAACCCGGCGGCTCGGCCGAGGGCGGCGGGATCGGCGGCCAGGGCGGCGTCGAAGGGTCGGGCGCCGGCGATCCAGCGGCACAGCATGACGCCGGCGCGCGGCTTGGCGTGGATCACCTCGGGGCCGATCCCGGCGGCGGCGGCGCGCCTGGCGTTGGTGGCCTCGGCAGCGCGGTTGCGCGGGGTGTCGCCGGCCAGCCGCAGGGCGAAATCGCCGCTGGGCACGGTGACCCGGAAGGCGCGGTTGCTCAAGCCCGCGAGGGGTTCGATACGCGCTTCCGCCGCGAGACCGGCGAAGCCGGGGATACGCCCGAGCGCCGCCCGCGCCGCCGCCGTCATCCCTCAACCACGGCGCACGGCGTCGAGGTGGCGCGGGAAGGCGGCGCTCGCCATCAGCCGACGGCAACGGTCGAGACGCCCGACGGCATAGGCCCAGAAGTCCTCGGCCGGGTTGTCGTTGGCGTGCTGCAACACTCCCCACAGCGTCCACAACAGATCGCACATGGCCTTGTACATGACCATCCGCCCGAGCGCGAAGGCCGGCGGTTCGGCGCCGAAATAGGCCGCCATCAGCACCCGGTCCCGCTCGTCGTCAAAGCCCGCCTCGACCGAGAGATCGCCGAGATCCCACATCGGATCGTTGGTGCCCGAATACTCGTAATCGATGATGTGGATGCGCGCGCCGGTGTCGAGGAAGTTCTCGGCCAGGGGGTCGCAGTGGCAGGGGCGGAACGGCAGGTCGTGACGCCCGAGCGCCGCCCGCACCGCCTCGGCCTCGCGCTGGACCTCGGCGTAGCCCTCGGGGATCGGCGCTCCGAGCTTCTCGATCAGGCCGAGATACTCGTCGATCTTGGCGAACAGTTCGAAGCGGCTCTCGAACGGCCGGCCGCAGTCGTGCAGGCGGCGAAAGGCCTCCCCGGCGCGGGCCACGGCGCCCAGGTCCTTGAAGCCGGCAGCATCCAGGGTGACCGAGTTCTCGACATAGCGGCACAGCATGGTGCCGTCGGCGACGTCGAAATAGATCACCTCGGCGTTGACCCCGGCCTCGGCGGCGACGCGGGCATTGTGTTCCTCGACCGCGCGGTCGATGTAGGCGCTGGTCCCCTCGCCGGCGAGACGCAGCACAAAAGTCCCCACCGGGCTGGCGATCTTGTAGTTGCGGTTAGTCAGCCCGCCCAGGCGTTCGGCCGTGATTGTCGCCCGGTCGACGCCGTCGAACAGCGGAATTCGCGCCAGCGCGGTCAGTGCCTCGTCCATGGGGAAAGCCTCGTGGTTGGGGGAAAGTCAGGCCAGGATGCGCGCCCGGGTCGGGTCGTAAAGGGCGTGGGGGTGACGGGTCGCCGGGATCGGCGCGCCGAAGGCCTCGATTTCGTAGCCGTCGTCGCCGATGTCCGCGACGCCGAGATAGCCGAGCACGATCGGCTTGCCGACCGTATGGCCGAAGCCGCCGCTCGTGGTGACGCCGACCACCCGGCCGTGGCGCAGGATAGCCTCGCCGCCGTGGACGCCGGCGAAGCGGTCCAACGTAAAGCAGCAGAGCTTGCGCGCGACGCCCTCGCGCTTGATCCGGTCGAGCGCCTCGCGGCCGATGAAATCGCCCTTGGCGAGGTTCACGCAGAAGCCGAGCCCGGCTTCGTAAGGCGAATAATCGAGGGTGATGTCGGTGCTCCAATAGAGATAGCGCTTCTCCAGGCGCAGGCCCTCGATCGCCCGATAGCCGACGTCGGCGACGCCCAGCGCCGCGCCGGCCGCGCGCAGGCTCTCATGGACATGGGCCGCGTATTCGCTGGGCAGATGCAGCTCCCAGCCGAGCTCGCCGACATAGGTCAGGCGCAGCGCCAGCACCGGGGCGTAGCCGATCCGAACCTCGCGACACGACATGAAGGGGAAGGCGTCGTTGGCGAAGTCGTCATCGCTGACGGCGCTTAGAAGGTCCCGCGCGCGCGGGCCGCAGACGTTGAGCACCGCCCGGGCCGAGGTCGTCTCGGCCAAGACGGCCGAGCCGTCGCCCGGCAGGTGGGCCGCGATCCAGCCGCCGTCGTGGACGCCGAAGCCCGAGCCGGTAACGATGTAGAAGCGATCCTCGGCCAGCCGGGCGATGGTCAGGTCGGCCTCGATCCCGCCTTGGTGGTTGCAAAACTGGGTGTAGGTCAGGCTCCCCGGCGGCTTGTCGAGATCGGCGACGGCGAGCCGTTGCAGGGCGGCGAGCGCGCCGCGACCGGTCAGTTCGAACTTGGCGAAGGAGCTCTGGTCGATCAGGCCGACGCGTTCGCGCACCGCGCGGTGCTCCGCGCCGACCGCGTCGAACCAGTTGGGCCGCTCGAAGGAGGGCTTGTCGACCGCCTCGGTGTCGCCGAGGGCGAACCAGTTAGGCCGTTCCCAGCCGAACTTGGCGCCGTAAACCGCGCCCAGCGCCTTGAGCGACTCGTAAAGCGGGCTCCGGCGAGCGCCGCGGGCGGAACGCATCTCCTCGCCCGGCCAGTGGATCAGGTAGTAGCGGCCATAGGCCTCGACCGCGCGTTCGTGGAGGAAACGGGCGCCGGCGTGGTGGGGGCCGAAGCGTCGGATATCGAAGGGCCAGAGGTCCATGCTCGGCGCGCCGCTGTCGATCCATTCGGCCATCATCCGCCCGGCCCCACCGGCGGCGGCGATGCCGGCGGTGAAGCCGCAGGCGACATAGACGTTGTCGCGCCCGGGGGCCAGACCCATCACCGGCCCGCCGTCGGCCGAGACCGGGATCGGGCCGTTGATCAGGCTGCGCACGCCGGCGGTCTCCAGCGCCGGCACGCGCTCGGCGGCGAGCGTCGCCAGGCGCTCGAAACGGTCGAAGTTCGAGGGCAAAAGCTGCTGGCGGAAATCGGCCGGTACCCCGCCCACGCCGAAGGGAATGGTGTCGGGCTCCCAACCGCCGACCGCCAAGCCGCCGACCTCGGGCTTCATGTAGACCAGATGGTCGGGGTCGCGGAAGGTGGGCAGGTCGCGCGGCGCGCCGGGGATCGGCTCGGTGACCAGATACTGGTGCTCGACCGCCGCCGCCGGGATCCCGACCCCGGCCATGGCGCCGACCTGGCGCGCCCACATGCCGGCGGCGATGACCACGGTCTCGGCGCGGATGCGGCCCCGGTCGGTGATCACCGCCGTCGCCCGGCGGCCCTCGACGACGATATCGGTGACCCGGACGCCCTCGTGGATGCGCACGCCGCCGGCGCGCGCCCCCTTGGCCAGCGCCTGGGTCACGCCCGAGGGATCGATATAGCCGTCGGACGGTACGAAGGCGGCGCCGACCACGCCTTCCGCCGACATCAGCGGGAAACGGTCGAGCGCCTCGGCGGCGGAGATCAGATGAAGTTCGAAGCCGAAGCTCCGGGCGGTGGTGGCGGTGCGCCTGATCTCGCGCCAGCGCGCCGCCGACGAGGCCACCCGCAGGCTGCCGACCCGCTTCCAGCCGGTCGCCTGGCCGGTCTCGGCCTCCAGCGTTTCGTAAAGCGCGACGCTCATCCGCATCAGCCGGGTGAGGTTGCGCGAGCCGCGCAACTGGCCGACCAGCCCGGCGGCGTGCCAGGTCGCGCCCTGGGTCAGCCCGGCCTGTTCGAGAACGACGACGTCGCGGCGGCCGAGCCTGGTCAGGTGATAAGCGATCGAGCAGCCGATCACGCCGCCGCCGACGATCACGATCTCGGCATCGGATATCGTCGTCATGGCCTGTCTCGTCCCTGTTCGGTTATGATCGGCTTGAGTACGGTGGCGCGCCGCCATGGCCTGGCCGGCACATTCTATACTGGGCCGGCCGCCACCGGAGCAACCACTAGGGTGACGCCGCTCAACAAGCATTCGGGCGACGATTTTTTGGCGAGACCGAGGGAGCGGCAAACGGTGTATTTCGATTGGCGGCGAATCCCGGGGTTCTTGACGTCGCGTCGCTTGGCGTTGGCGGTGGCGTTCCTCGTCATGATCGCCGGCGTCGCGGCCGTGGCCAGTCGCGGCGACGGCGGCGGCGCCATTCCCGAGACACCCCCCGAAACCGCCTCGCTCGCCGGCCAGTTGCTGGTCGCCACCGAACGGATGACCGACCCGCGCTTCGCCCACGCGGTGATCTACCTGGCGCGCCACGACGCCAGCGGCGCCCTCGGCCTGATCGTCAACCGGGCGATCGGCGATATTTCCCGCGCCGCCCTCCTCGATGGCCTCGATCTCAAGGGCGCGACGACGGAGGGGACGATCCGAGTGCGCTACGGCGGCCCGGTCGCGATCAATCGCGGCTTCGCGCTCCATACCCTCGACTGGGCGAGCGCCGAGACGCTCCGCGTCGATGACCGCGTCGGCCTGACCACCGCGCCGGTGATCTTTCGCGCCCTGGCCCGGGGCGAGGGACCCAAGAAAAGCCTGGTGCTGTTCGGCTACGCCGGCTGGGGGGCGGGTCAGCTCGAAAGTGAAATCGCCCGAGGCGGCTGGATCATCGAGCCGGCCGATCTCGACCTGATCTTCGGCGCCGACGACGGCCGCAAATGGGATCGCGCCATCGCCAAGCGATCGATCGCGCTCTGATCCTCGTCACGGAACGCCGCTGGCGCGGGGTCGCGAAATTGCTATCGTCCGCCGCCCGGGGTAAGTCGGGGGTGGCGCTTTTTTTGGATCGGCGGGGGACGGCATGCGGACGGTCGCGCGTTTTTCAAACCGGGTTCGGGAGATCGAGAACCTGTGGATCCCGCTACCCGACGGCCAGCGCTTGGCGGCGCGGATGTGGCTGCCGGCCGACGCCGAGAGCGAACCGGTGCCGGCGATCCTCGAATACCTGCCCTATCGCAAGCGCGACGGCACGGTCGACCGCGACCAGCTCACCCATCCCTATTTCGCCGGTCACGGCTACGCCTGTTTGCGGGTCGACATTCGCGGCAACGGCGAGTCCGACGGGCTGATGAGCGACGAATACACGCCCCAAGAGCAGGACGACGCGCTGGCGGTGATCGACTGGATCGCGGCCCAGCCCTGGTGCACGGGCGCGGTCGGCATGATCGGCATCTCCTGGGGCGGCTTCAACGGCCTTCAGGTCGCCGCCCGGGGACCGGCGCCGTTGAAGGCGGTGATCACGCTGTGCTCGACCGACGACCGCTACGCCGACGATATTCATTACAAGGGCGGCGCGCTGTTGGGCGAGAACCTGGGCTGGGGGGCGACCATGCTGTCGTTCTCGTCGCGCCCGCCGGACCCGGCCCTGGTCGGCGAGCGCTGGCGCGAAATGTGGCTCGAACGGCTGGAGGCGATGCCGCTCCTGGCCGCGCTCTGGCTCTCCCACCAGCGCCGCGACGCCTATTGGAAGCAGGGCTCGGTGTGCGAGGATTTCGGCGCCATCACGGCGGCGGTGCTGGCCGTCGGCGGCTGGGGCGACGCCTATTCCAACGCCATCCCCCGGCTGATCCGGGGCTTGCGCGCGCCGGCGCGGGCGATCATCGGCCCGTGGCTGCACAAATACCCGCATTTCGCGGTACCGGGGCCGGCGATCGGCTTTTTGCAGGAATGCCTGCGCTGGTGGGACCACTGGCTCAAGGGGCGCGAGAGCGGGGTGCTGGACTGGCCGCTCTACCGCGCCTATCTGCTCGACAGCGCCCCGCCCCGGGCGGCCTACGCGCATCGCGCCGGGCGCTGGGTCGCGGTCTCGGAATGGCCGGGCGCCGAAACCCGGCGCTTCGCCCTCGACCGCGCCGGCCTGGTCGCCGAGCCCGGGGCGGAGGACGCGCTGACTCTGCGCTCGCCGCAGACCGTCGGGCTCGGCGGCGGCGAATACTGCGCCATGTGGCTGGGTCCCGAGAGCCCGACCGATCAGCGCGACGACGACGCCGGCTCGCTGACCTTCGATAGCGCGCCGCTCGACGACCGGCTCGAAATCCTCGGGCCGCCGCTGGCTACCCTGGAGCTCGCGGTCGACCGCCCGCGGGCCCTGCTGGCGGCGCGTCTCTGCGACGTCGATCCCGGCGGCGCCTCGGCCCGGGTCAGCTTCGGCATCCTCAACCTCGCCCACCGCGACGGCCACGCCGAGCCCAAGCCGCTCGAGCCGGGCAAGCGCTACCGGATCACGATCCTGCTCGACGACATCGCCTACGCCATCCCGCCCGGCCATCGCCTGCGCTTGGCGGTCTCGACCGCCTACTGGCCGATGGTCTGGCCGTCGCCCGAGCCGGTGACGCTGACGCTCTTCACCGCCGCGAGCCGGCTCGACCTGCCGCTCTGCCCGCCCGGGAGCGACCTAGCGCACCCCTTCGATCCGCCCGAGGCGGCGCCGCCGCTGGAAGAAGACGTCCTTCGCCCGCCCGGTCATCAGCGGATCGTCGAACGCGACCTCGCCAGCGGCCTGACGACGCTTCATATCGAGGATGACTTCGGCGAGACCCGCAACCCGGACCACGGGCTCGCCGCCGGCGCCGTCGCCCGCGAGGTCTATCGCATC
>Ga0114931_10004205_pt1 | contig 18014 bp, 15 predicted proteins | sample 2SBtaG_FD_89579 | JGI IMG/M metagenome (GOLD analysis project Ga0114931, IMG submission 89579) | Deep subsurface microbial communities from Kolumbo volcano to uncover new lineages of life (NeLLi) - 2SBTROV14_V59a metaG | ecosystem: Environmental > Aquatic > Marine > Volcanic | place: Kolumbo...
ATTAAATACAACTAACCTACAATAATCAGTTGTTGTTTCAATGAGTTAGGGGTCAGTAACGGAAAATAAATACGACTAAAAGAGCGGTTTTTGTCAACGGTCTTTAAATCGCCGAAACCTTAACGGAGACAGTGTAGAAAATATGTAAGTCATTGAAATATATGGCGGAGAGCGAGGGATTCGAAACCCCGTTTAAACCACCCTAACCATTTGAAATATATCTTAATTCTATAACTACAATAACCTGCGTGCAGTCAGAGTGCAGTTTTAGTCCATTTTTCATCCCAATTGATGACGGTTTCATAGCCATTTTTCTTCGACGCATCCGGTATCCACTTCCCATAATGACGCATGATCATTTCGATGTTCTCATGCCCCATCTGTTTTGCAACCCACCAAGGATTTTCCCCGCCAGACAGCAACGTCGAAGCATAAGTGTGTCGTGTCTGATAAGGATTGCGATAGCGAACGCCAGCCTTTTTGAGGATATGAGTCCACGCAGAATGCCTGATCTGGGCGTCAGTTTCCCAAGGGGCATCCGTTTTGGGATTATGGAATACCCGACTACCCTGAAGGAATGTAAATGTCTTCTGTGACTTCAGAGCCTCTAAAGCTGGGGGCAACAACATGACATCCCTGATACCTGCCTTTGTTTTAGTCGATTTGCTCTGTTTCTCTACGACAGCCCTGCTGACATGTACAACATCGTTAAGCCAGTCGATGTCCCCCCACTCAAGGGCGATCAATTCTGATGTACGTAGACCCGAGAAGAAGGCAAATTGAAAAAGATTCCGAGTCTGAGCTTGGGCATTATCCAAAATTTTATGTATTTCCTCAGTACTAAATGGGTCAACGCTGAACTTACTGATTTTTGAATTCTTATTCAGGAGCTTACTGAGCACAACCTTATCAAGCGGGTTCGTTTCAATCAGGTCATCATTGACTGCCTGTTCAAGAACTGCTCGGAGCGGTATCAGAATGTTCCTGATACGCTTTGCACTTAATTGCAATCCAGAAATCCATGTGCGGATCATTGCAGGTGATAAATCGCGCACCCTGATTTGACCGAACTTAGGACGAAGATGGTAATTAGTAGAATCCCTGTACCCTCTTACGGTACTAGGTTGGAGCGTTTTTTCAGAAACATCTATGAAATCCGTAAGTAATTCATCCACCGTAATAACGGATGGGGCATGACCGAATAACTTGGCACGCTTTGAATCAGGAAAATAGTCTGTGTACCTGAAGGTACTCTTCTCAATGGCGTTGAGTATTTCGCCCCGAAGCCTTTCACCATATTTTATGTTTGTTTTTGTAGGCTCCAGCTTAATGGTTTCACGACAATCAACACCACGGTAGGAAAAATAAATCTGAATGCTGGCAGTATTCTTATGCTGTCTAACAGAAATTCCCTTAGGCAGCTTGATTATTGAACTACCTTGTTGCCATGTTCTACCCATTTTTCTGTTTCCTCCGTGTTAATCCACAATTTTCCGTCAGGTGCGATTGTAGTTTGTTTCCCATCGAGCCATATGCCCTTATGTCTCCGAGCATGAACTGCTGATGAAGTATCACCTGTTAATTCACAATATTTTTTTAACCTAATCCACTTGTGGGACTTTGCACCCTTGATAACTGTAATAGGCATATTTGTTACTCTTTTTTACTTTGAATATTGGTCAAGCAGCTTATTAGTAACGGTTTGAATGGATTCCCATTTTTCACGGATTTTCTTGTAATCTGGAGTACTCTTTGACCAATAAGCTGGGGTTTCTTTAATTACTTTCCAGGCAACTTGTTCTCTATCGGTGAGAAATTCAGGGGCTATGGAAGCTAATCGTACAAGTCTATCGGGGATAAGTGGGTCGTATGCTTCATCAGGGACATAGACCTTCTCGTTATGATCTCCAGATTGTTTAGAAATCGTCAATCCTTCTTTCAACGGCCTTTCAATAGTTTTCATAAAGAGAGCTGACAATGACAGCCCTTCTTTCTGAGCTAATAGTTCCAATGCGAACTTGTCTTTGGATGAAATACGCAACGTCAATCTGTCACCTTGTTCTGCGCGACTTTTACTTTTTATCGTTACGGCCATTTTGACCTCCAGATTAAAGTTGTGGGGAGTTGCATAGCAATATATTACAGTGCTGAAATGTTGTCAAATGTCTTGTATTTGACGTACAATTATGATTGTATAGATTGCAGTGTGGGTGTGGAATCGATTCTGTAAGGATAGATTTCTCGATGGGCACTTCAAAGCCGTCGACTGGGGGAACCTCAGATGTGAAAAAGTTGTGGACTCGACTATCGATGGTCGCCACCTATGAAAATAGTACATCGACATGGTGCTGCTTCCATGTAAGGCAGACAACTCCTTGGTTTAAGGGTTGGGTTGGGGTGTCTGAGTGTTCCTTGAAATGAAGGGTAAATCAAATATTTAAACTTATTGCAGGGGTAGGGGCCCCTGCTGACACGTAACCTTAAAGGCAATGAGATGAGTAACCAAGCAACTAATACTGTAGATACTCGAAGACTAAAGTCAGGACAAACACGTCTACGGTTTAAGTTGAGTGAATCGGCTCATGAAACATTAGAGCATGCATTGGATTTGACTGGGTACAAATACAATAACTCTTCTCTAGATGCTATCTGTCTTAGCTACCTAGCAGGGGACCCGTCTACGCTTGCGCTCGACCACCCTGCACAAGGCCAAAAACGTTTCTTGGTGAGGCTATACCCTGACGAATATGAAATCGTTAGAGAGGCTCTGAATTTAGCCAAACAATTTGTTAAATCAGATGCAGAGGCGCTGATACTGATTTGCTTATGGTTTATTGCAGTTGAAACAAGTAATAAGTGTTAGTTAATTAGAGCTTGAATACACATGAGGAGAAAAGTATGTCATCAGATGCAATAGATTTTAGTATTGTTAAACATGCGGGAAAGTCTAGCCTTCATTTTTATAATGTAAGTTCTTACGAGTTAGAACTCGTACTAGCCGCATTGAAAATAGCACGCGAACAAATTGATATGGAATGCGATACAAAGGCATTAGGCTTCCTTTGCATGGAGTATGTCAGTTCTTATGAAGATTAATATGAGCATGCGCCAATTATCAAATATTCTTTGAATTTAATGGCATTAGTTATTTTGTCTTGAGCAGACCAACAGGAAACACATGAGGAGTAAAATATGTCACCAGATGAGGTTGAAATTAGCATTACAAAAACTCCAGGAGGATATAGCGTTAATTTAAACGGCGCGGATTCTTGTCAGATTACTAACTTACTAATCGCTTTGAGGATAGCAAGTTATAAAACAGAAGCAGATTACGATGCGGATGCATTGGGTACAATTTGTTCGGAATATATCTCCGCTAATCAAGATGTTATTAATGAATGTTAACTCTATCTAATTAAAGCATGAAGGCAAGTAAAGTTTCTCAATTTAATTTGAATTTAATTGCACCAATTATTTTATTATGAGTAGACCAGCAGAAAATTTACTGGGTCAAAAGTTTGGTCGACTGACGCCAATGAAAAGACAGGGATCAAACAAGCATGGTCATGCTTACTGGATATGTAAATGCGATTGTGGAAAAGAACATGGATCAACTGCCAACAATTTAAAAATGGGGTTGGTTAATAGTTGTGGATGCTCAAGAAGAGCGCCCCGCAACTTTATGAACTTTAATAAACCTTGATAAAGTTTAATGAATAAGAAATTAATTAAACATAAATACGCAAGGCTGACTCCCAAGCAGATTCGGGCGCTACCGTTATTGGCTTCTGGATTAAGCGCAAAAGAGGTGTCAAAAAGGATAAATATTTCACAGGCACAAATAAGTGCATGGCGACAAGATACCGTATTCATGGCAGCCCTTGATGATTACAGAAGAAACGCTATGCGAGAGGCTGAGGCAGCTTTATCTGGTCTTGCTATGGATGCTGTGCAAGCTCTTCGAGAATCGCTAACCAGTGCCTCCAGTGATCAGACGAGGCTACGTGCAGCCATATACATCATTGATAGGTTTGATTTCTCTTCAAGTGTGGAATCAGAAATACCTAGGTCAGTTAATATGAACCTACTACTCACTGCCCTTGGTACACAGCAGGTAACACCAGAATGAACGAACAAGAGAAACAGCAGATAATATCTGCCCTGAAAGCTGCTTGTGACAATACGCTCAAAGAGCAGGATATTCACCGTGATCGAATCACAGTAATGAAGAAAATCGGCAATAAGGACTATCTGGAAACGCTACCTATTATGGGTTGGGATGGTATAAATGAGGCAATGGCTGATGAGCGTTCGCCTATTTCCGATAAAGATCGAAAAACTTATTTAGATCAGGGTTGGAATGAAACACCTTTCGCTATCCAGGTTAAGAAAATCGAAGATGAAGACATCAGGAATAAAACATATTGTCTGGATATATATGTAGAGCAGTGTAAACGCATAAAATGTGTAGCCAAGTGGTTAGAAATGTTAGGTACAAGTCCAGATGAACCGTTTGCGGGCTTCCTCTATAACTTTTGGGCATGGCATAGTGTTCTTTCTCAGCTAGCCCAGGAACAGCGTGATGCAGGACACGATGAAATGGCAGATGGCCTGCAAAGCGCGGCGAAAGCGACTGCCGTGGTTATTGATATGTTTGCCAAAGACCCCGTAATGCCCAAGAAGGTTCCTTTACCCGAATCCCTCAGAAAAGTGTTCGGGTTTTGATGTTGGTGTAGGTGGGTATCAACAGTCGTTACTTGCAGCTTTTTCCTAGTTAATCTCGGTGCCCCCTTTACCAATACTGACGTTTGTAGCACCTTTTGATGCAATGGCCCACTACCTTGGTACGAGTATTTCGGTTCCACCTCCTTTTAAGAAGACCCCTGGTCGTCGTTAATTCCCCTAATATCGTTTAATAATCAGTCTCTTGCAGGTTATGCTCACTGAAAGAAAGCGTTAGATGTTAGAGGATAGGGATTTAGAAGAGTTAGTTAATGTTCGATCTGAACTACCAATCCTAATATGATAGAAGAAGCAATCCGACACCCTCTAGGATCGCCATATACAAAGTTTACTATCAACCTGTTCGTTAAGTTAAGAATTCTTATTTTCTGCACTTACTAAACACAAGGACGACCATGGCAATCCCCGATTACCAAACCATCATGCGCCCCCTATTGGCCAAGTTGGCTGAGGGCAACTCCGTATCAATCTCTGAGCTCAATGATCTTCTTAGGCATGAGTTCGCCTTAACTCCCGAAGAGGTAAAACAGCGCCTCGATAGCGGCAAGCAAACGGTAATGCGCAACCGCGTCGGCTGGGCCAGAACCTATCTACACAAGGCTGGCCTGCTAGAGCTTCCCAGAAAAGGCTTTGCCCAGATTACAGAGAGAGGCAAACAGGCCCTGCAAGATTGCCCTGAGCGCATCGACAATGCCTATCTCAGACAATTCGAGGAGTTCCGGGAATTCACCACCCCAAAGAAGCAAGCTAAGCCTGATGAGCATGCCCCAGAAGAGACCTCATGCGATACTACCCCTGATGAGCAACTAGAGAGCGCCTACCAGACCCTCAAGCAGTCCCTAGCGGATGAACTATTGCACACCATCAAGGCTGCCAGCCCTTCTTTCTTTGAGCAGGTGGTGGTCGATCTCATGCTGGCCATGGGCTATGGGGGCTCCCGCAAAGAGGCCGGCCAGGCCACCCAGGCTACCAATGACGATGGCATTGATGGCATTATCAAAGAAGATCGGTTGGGCCTGGATATCATCTACCTCCAGGCCAAACGCTGGGAGAAAACGGTACATCGGCCTGAAATCGACAAATTCATTGGTACCCTGACGCGTCAGCGGGCCAGGAAGGGGGTGTTTATCACCACCTCCAATTTCTCAGGCGGCGCCAGAGAGGCTGTGAACACCCTGGACATGAAGGTGGTCCTCATCGATGGCCCGCAGCTGGCCGAGCTCATGATCGAGCATAATCTCGGTGTGACCCGCAAAGAGGTCTACGAAGTCAAACAGTTCGACAGCGACTATTTTAATGAATAACACCGGCCCCAAAGCCGGGATAACTAAAACAGAAGAATTAAAACAACATGGTTGAGAATTTTAGTACCACCGCTTCCTTCCTCTGGTCTGTAGCAAACCTCCTTAGAGAAGATTTCAAGCAGCCCCAATACCACGAGTACATAATCCAACCATTGCCCCTACGGAGCCTAGAATGCTTCCTGGCGCCCACTACAGCCCATCATCTGTCAACTGGATGACTTCCAGAAGACAGGCCTAGTGATCAAGTGACTAATAATTCAAGAGAAACCCATATGAGCACTGCTGAACAAGAATTCCTAAAAGCCCTCGACGACAAACTCTGGAAGGCTGCCGACAAGCTGCGCAATAACCTGGACGCGGCCAACTACAAGCATGTCGTACTGGGTTTAATCTTCCTGAAGTATGTCTCCGATGCCTTTGAGGAACGCCAGACCGAACTGCGCCACCTGTTCACCGAAGATGACAGCGATGACAACATCTACTACATGCCGCGTGATGATTACGACAGCATTGATGCGTATGAGGAAGCCGTCAATGTCGAGCTAGAGCTGCACGATTATTACCAGGAGAAGAATGTATTCTGGGTGCCCAAACAAGCGCGATGGGATTTCATAAAAAGTACTGCAGCATTGCCTATAGGTAGTGAAGTCGATTTAGATGATGGCAAGAAATTTAAGATAACTTCTGTCTCTAAGTTAATCGACAATGCATTGGAATCGATCGAAAACTTCAAGATCGACGACAAGCTGGTGAACCCCAAGCTTAAAGGCGTTCTGCCTCGCGTCAGCCAGTATCAGGTTGACAACCACAACCTGTCCGAGCTGATCAACAAATTCTCCGACACCAGCTTCAGCAAGCCAGAATTCAACGGTGAAAAGCTAGACCTGCACAGCAAAGACATACTCGGCCATGTCTACGAATACTTCCTCGGCCAGTTCGCCCTGGCGGAAGGTAAACAGGGTGGCCAGTATTACACCCCCAAGAGTATTGTTACCCTGATTATCGAGATGCTCGCCCCCTACAACGGCCGCGTCTATGACCCGGCGATGGGTGCCGGTGGCTTCTTTGTCTCCAATGACAAGTTCATTGAGAATCATGCCGGTGAGAAGCACTACAAGGCCAGCGAGCAGAAAAAGCACATCTCCGTTTACGGTCAGGAGAGCAACCCCACCACCTGGAAGCTGGCCGCGATGAACATGGCCATCCGGGGCATCGACTTCAACTTCGGCAAGAAAAACGCCGACAGCTTTCTGGATGACCAGCACCCGGACCTGCGCGCCGATTACGTCATGGCCAATCCACCCTTCAACATCAAGGACTGGTGGCACGCCAAGCTGGAGGGCGACGTGCGCTGGAAGTACGGCACGCCGCCTCAGGGCAACGCCAACTTCGGCTGGATACAGCACATGCTGCACCACCTCAACGACCAGGGCTCCATGGGGCTACTGCTCGCCAACGGCTCCATGAGCTCTAACACCAACAACGAGGGTGAGATCCGCAAGGCGCTGATTGAGAACGATCTGGTCGAGTGCATGGTGGCCCTGCCCGGGCAGCTGTTCACCAATACCCAGATACCCGCCTGCATCTGGTTCCTGACCAAGGACAAAGCCAACGGCCTGATGCTGGACAAAAAGAAGAGTGACCGGCGCGGCAAAACCCTGTTTATCGATGCTCGTAACCTCGGCTACATGAAAGACCGCGTCCTGCGTGATTTCACCCAGGAAGACATCGCTAAAATTGCTGACACCTTCCATAACTGGCAACAAGGTAATTGGAATAACGAGGATGATGTACAGGGAAGTACGAATGTCGCGGGAGGGCATGGAGCCCGGAGCGACGAAAAAGGCTTCTGCTACTCCGCCAGCCTGGACGATATTAGAAAACACGACTTCGTGCTAACACCCGGGCGTTATGTGGGCGCAGCGGACCAGGAGGAAGACAGCGAGCCCTTTGCGGAGAAGATGACGCGCCTAACCGCTCAGCTGAAAGCACAGTTTGAAGAGTCGGATCGGCTGGAGGGTGAGATCAAGAAGAATTTGGCGGGGTTGGGTTATGAGTTGTAAATGGATTGATTCAACTCTTGGTGAATATATTACATTCAAGAATGGTAAGACATCGCCCGACAGGGATGCCAGCGATCCAATTCCTGTTTTTGGTTCAAATGGAATTATTGGCTATTCGACAAAAAACAACGCGCCGGATAATAGTTTAATTATCGGGCGAGTTGGCTCTTACTGTGGCAGTGTTTATCACTCACCAACGAATTGTTGGGTGACTGATAACGCGATAATCGGCTTACCAAAACACGATGCTGAATCTGAGTTCTGGTATTTCCTACTTTTGACACTTCAGTTGAATTCTTATCGTTCTGGCTCAGGTCAACCGCTTATCAACCAAACGACCCTGAAATCAATTCCAATCAGAATCCCAGAAGAATCTTCTGTTCGATCAGAAATAGGAAAGCAGCTTTACCTGTTTAATCAAAAAATTGACTTCAACACCCAAACCAACCAAACCCTCGAACAAATCGCCCAGGCCATTTTCAAAAGCTGGTTTGTGGATTTTGAACCGGTCAAGGCCAAGATGGCGGTTTTGGAAGCAGGCGGCACAGACGAACAGGCCGAGCTTGCCGCCATGTAGGCGATCTCCGCCAAAGACGAAGCCGCCCTTAAACAACTGCAAGCCGAGCATTCAGACGCCTACGCTGAACTGGCCCAAACCGCCGCACTGTTTCCCTCGGCGATGGAAGCGTCGGAGTTGGGAGAGATTCCGGAGGGGTGGGACTGCAAACCTTTCGGCGATCTGCTTGAAAAAACCATTGGTGGTGATTGGGGTAAAGAAGAACCTGATACAAAGCATACCGAAAAGGTAAGAATCCTAAGAGGAACTGATCTACCAAATGTGCATGCTGGCAATGATGCAAGTGTTCCGTTGCGATATGTTGAAAAGAAAAAGCTGAAAACCAGGCAGTTGCAAGATGGCGACATTGTTATTGAAGTATCTGGCGGTAGTCCAACCCAACCAACAGGCCGATCTATCTTTATCAGTCAGAATGTTCTTGATCGTTTAAAAAAGCCAACAGAACCAGCAAGTTTTTGTCGGTTATTTCGTCCACTGGATGAAAAAACAGGGCTGTTATTGTCCGTTCATCTGACAAAAATTTATGCTGATGGGAAGACATGGCTATACCAGAATCAGAGCACTGGAATTAGCAACTTTCAAACAAAAGTATTCTTGGAAAAGGAGATCCTTGCTGTACCTGGTGAAAAGTTAGTAAACACCTTTTATCAACAGGTAAGGCCTCTGTTTGACAGGATGCATAGCAGTGAAAATCAAAGGTTGATAAATTTACGAGATTCTCTCCTCCCCAAACTCCTCTCCGGAGACCTGCCCATAACAAACACGGAAGTCGCCTAGTATGCGGAGAAAATACCACCTTAATTCCCGGCTCTGGCCCAATTTCGCAATCAATGGCGACAATGTGGATGGCCTGTCTGCCGACCAGGCAGGCAATATTCCCTCCACACGGCTAGGCGGTTACGCACGGAGGCGCTTATGACCCAAAGCATCCAAATCTACCAGTCCGAAGACGGTCAGGTTCGGCTTGATATCAAGCTGGAGCGTGAAACCCTGTGGCTGTCGCAATCACAAATCAGTGATTTGTTCGACACCAGCGCCGACAATATCAGTCTGCATTTGAAAAATGTCTATAATGAACAAGAGCTTACAGAAGTCGCAACTACCGAGGATTTCTCGGTAGTTCGGCAGGAAGGCAAACGGCAGGTCAAACGTAGGCTAAAACACTACAACCTCGACGCCATTATCTCGGTCGGCTACCGCGTCAACTCCACCCGCGCCACCCAGTTTCGTATCTGGGCGACCCAAACCCTGAAGCAGCATCTGGTGCAGGGCTATACCCTCAACCAGCGCCGCTTGCAGGAACGCGGTATTGAGTTTGAACAGGCCATTGCGTTGCTGTCTCGCACTCTGGGCAATCAACAGCTGATCAATGAGGCGGGCGAGGCGGTGCTCTCGGTGATCAGTGATTACGCCCGCAGTTGGAGTCTGTTGCAGGGCTACGATGAACAGAGCCTGAAGACGCTCTCCAGCAAACAGAACGATATGCAGGCGCTGGCGCTGGATGAGGTGCTGGCGGGGATTGCCGAGTTGAAAAAAGAGCTGATCGCCAAGGGTGAAGCCACCGGGCTATTCGGCCAGTTACGCGGTGATGGGCTGGAATCGGCCATTAACACCATTGAACAGGGCTTTGGCGATGAGTTGTTCTATCCCAATGTCGCCAGCCGCGCCGCACATTTGCTCTATTTTGTGATCAAGAACCATCCACTGGCCGATGGCAACAAGCGCAGTGGCTCGTTTCTGTTTCTCTGGTATCTGCGCATCAACCAGCACCTGCTGTCCAAACCCGTCGAGCAACTGATCAACGACAATACCCTGGTGGCGCTTGCGTTGCTGGTGGCTGAAAGTCAGCCAGATCAGAAAGAACTGATGATTCGCCTGATTGAGCATTTCATCTTGCTCAAGGAGGCCACTACATGAACGAAGAAGAACTCGAAAACCTCTGTCTGGACTGGTTCCGTGAAGGCGGCTGGGATGTCCTTTACGGACCTGACATTGCACCGGATGGCACGGACCCTCAGCGTGATGACTACGCTCAGGTGATGCTAAAGCACGATCTGGAAGTGGCGTTTACCCGTATCAACCCGCACCTGCCGCATGAGTGCTTCGATCAGGTGGTCTCCAAGCTCTCCCAGGCGGAAAGCCTGGATCTGGTCACCAACAACCGGGCCTTTCATCGCCTGCTGCTGGAAGGCGTGCCTGTCGAATACAAGCAGGATGATGAGGTTCACAACGACCATGCCTTTCTGGTCGATTTTGATCAGCTGACCAATAACCGCTTTGTCGCCGTCAATCAGTTCACCGTCAGCGGCACCAAGCAACCGCGCCGCCCTGATGTGATCTGTTTTATCAACGGTCTGCCCTTTGCGGTACTGGAGCTAAAGAGCCCCAGTGACGAGAACGCCGACATCTGGGATGCCTTCAATCAGCTACAGACCTATAAGGATGAGATCAGCGACCTGTTTATCTTCAATGAGGCGCTGGTGGCCAGTGATGGCTATACCGCCCGTGTCGGCTCGCTCACCGCCAACCAGGAGCGCTTCATGCCCTGGCGCACCATCAAGCATGAGGACGACAAGCCGCTGCTGGAGTGGCAACTGGAAACGCTGGTGCGCGGTTTCTTTGACCGGGAACTGTTTCTGGATTACATCCGCTACTTTGTGCTGTTTGAAACCGACGGTAAGACGATTATCAAGAAGATCGCCGGTTACCATCAGTTCCATGCAGTGCGCGAGGCGGTCAAGGCGACTGTGATTGCCGCACAAGAGATTGAAGGGGTCGCCGAAAAGCGGGCGACCTATGCCGATGAGGTGGTGCCCGGCAGCAAAAAGGCCGGTGTGGTCTGGCATACCCAGGGCTCCGGCAAGAGCATCTCCATGTGCTGCTATGCCGGTAAGCTGTTACAGCAACCGGCGATGAACAACCCAACCTTGATCGTGGTGACGGATCGTAATGATCTGGACGGCCAGTTGTTTGCCACCTTCAGCAATGCCGTGGAATTATTGAAACAGACGCCGGTACAGGCCAATGACCGGGACGAGCTGCGCCAACTGTTGGCCGAGCGAGAGTCTGGCGGGATTATCTTTACCACGGTACAGAAATTTACCCTGCTCGATGAGGAGAGCAGCCACCCGATACTCAATGACCGACACAATATCGTGGTGATCTCTGATGAGGCCCACCGCAGCCAGTATGGCCTGAAGGCGGTGCTGACTGCGAAAGGCCAATACAAGTTCGGTTACGCCAAGCACATGCGTGATGCGCTGCCGTTTGCCTCTTTTATCGGTTTCACCGGCACCCCTATATCGCAGGAGGATAAAGATACCCGAGCGGTCTTCGGTGGCTATGTCTCCATCTACGATATTCAGGATGCTGTGGACGATGGCGCGACCGTACCCATTTACTATGAGTCCCGCCTGGCCAAGTTGGAGCTGAACAACGAGGAGATCGAGGCACTCTCCGATCAGGTCGATGAGGTGGTCGAGGATGAAGAAGACCTCGGGCAGCGAGAAAAAACCAAGGGTGAATGGAGCCGACTGGAAAAGCTGGTGGGTGCGACACCCCGTTTGCAGCAGGTGGCTGCCGACCTGGTCGACCATTTCGAAGCACGTACCGCCACCATGGACGGCAAGGCGATGATCGTTGGTATGAGCCGGGACATCTGCGCCCAGCTCTACAATGAGATCGTCGCCTTGCGTCCCGACTGGCACGACCCCGACCCAGAGAAAGGTGCGATCAAAATCGTGATGACCGGGTCCGCCTCTGACAAGCCATTACTGCAACCCCACATCTACAACAAGAAAACCAAGAAACGTCTGGAGAAGCGCTTTAAGGATGAAAACGACCCGCTAAAGCTGGTGATTGTCCGTGATATGTGGCTTACCGGTTTTGACGCGCCTTGCTGCCATACCATGTATGTCGATAAGCCGATGAAGGGTCACAACCTGATGCAGGCGATTGCCCGGGTCAATCGGGTATTCAAGAACAAGCCAGGCGGGTTAGTGGTTGACTACATCGGCATCGCCAACGAATTGAAACAAGCACTCAAGACCTATACAGACTCCAAGGGCAAAGGTGAACCGACCTTGCGGGCTGAAGAGGCATTCGCCATTTTGTTGGAGAAGCTGGATGCCATTCGCGGGATGTTTGCCAAGACACCGCAATCGGATGGTCTGGATATTTCCGGATTCGAGACCGACGCACACAAGCTGCTGGTACCTGCCGCCAACTATGTGCTGGGACTGGACGATGGCAAGAAGCGCTTTCTCGATCTGGTACTGGCCACCAGCAAGGCCTATTCACTATGCAGCACGTTGGATGAAGCCAAGGGCCTGCGCAAGGAGATCGCCTTCTACTCGGCAGTGAAGGCGGCTATCAGCAAGTTCACCTCGGTTGATAAGAAGCGTACCCAGGAAGAGAAGAATTCCGCGCTCAAGCAGATATTGGATAACGCTGTCATCGCCGAAGGTGTGGCGGATGTGTTCAGCCTGTGCGGTTTGGACAAACCCAATATCGGCCTGCTTTCTGATGAGTTTCTGGAAGATGTCCGGCAGATGCCACACCAGAACCTGGCCGTTGAGCTGCTGGAAAAACTGCTCAAGGACGACATCAAGGCCAAGACCCGCAACAACGTGGTTCAAGAGAAGAAGTACGCCGAGCGGTTGCAGGAGACGTTGCGCAAATATAACAACCGCGCCATCGAGACGGCACAGGTCATCGAAGAGCTTATCCAGATGGCCAAGGAGTTTCAGGCGGAGATGGCGCGTGAAGCCGAGTTGGGACTCAACCCGGACGAGATCGCCTTTTATGATGCGCTGGCCAATAACGAAAGCGCGGTTCGTGAGCTTGGTGATGAGATCCTGAAGAAAATTGCTATTGAGATTACCGAAAAGCTGCGCAAATCCACCACTGTTGACTGGCAGGTGCGCGACAGTGTTCGAGCTAAGTTAAAGATACTGGTTCGGCGGACACTACAGCGCTACAAATATCCGCCTGACAAGGCGGCAGAAGCCGTTGAGCTTGTGCTCAAGCAGGCTGAAACACTCTCGAATTCCTGGAGTAAATAACCTTATTGATTAACTGGATCAACCGTGACGGTTGTCGTAAAAAAGTGACCCATTATGATTAATGAATCAAAACAGATAAGCCTGGAGCAGTTCCTCATAGACCAGGCCAATAAAAAGGATATTGCTCTCGACAGCGATAAAGCTAAGATTGTTGACTCAGAAATTAATCAGGTTGTTGATGAGTCGAAAAAGTTTACCGACTGGCATAAAAAGAGCAGTACACAGGCTGAATTGAAAGTCCGACTACGCTCTGTGCTTGAAAAGCATGGCCTCTCGATTCTTGATCCAGTGTTTGATGAAATTTTAAGGCGTGCTGGCAGTTCATCTACGCCGAAGTCTTACTGGTTTGTTGGCGCATCCTACGGCAAGGGTAGCGAGGATCAGACCGAGCGTTTTCTGACAGATGGCGTCTGGCAGAACGGTTACCAGGACAAATATCAGGATGTCGTGCGTTCCATGCAACCAGGCGACAAGATTGCAATCAAATCATCCTACACACGCAAACGCGATTTGCCTTTTGACAGCAAGGGGCAGACCGTCTCCGTGATGGGTATCAAAGCGATTGGCGTGGTTACGAAAAACCATGGTGATGGCCGGTTTGTCGATGTGGATTGGGAGCCTCGTTTAGACCCAGTGAAAGAGTGGTATTTCTACACGAACCGAAGCACTGTTTGGCGTGTGTTGCCCGGGGAATGGATGACTGATGCCCTTATCGACTTCACCTTCAGCGAAGGTATTCAAGACATTGATCGTTTCCGTAATGCCCCATACTGGAAAGAACGTTACGGTGATACCACTACTGACGACAAACGATTCCTATGGAGCCGTTTCTACGCAGCTATCGCTGATGGACTGATTGCACACAGCGAGGATCGCAGCGACCTGATCACCTTTGTAACGCAGCTGGCTGACCGTTTTGAGCTTTCCTATATAAAAGATAAACATCTGGATGACATCGACCCATTTACAGTGATGGGCCTCTTTAATCGTGGAATAACGGACGATAATAGAAAGGCGATTGCCAAAGAGCTTGCTGATTTTCTTGACGTTGATGAATCTGTACCCGACTCCTTTGAAGGCATTCCCATCCTGAATAACCAGAAATCTTGGTTTTTTGGCTTCGAGGAAAAGCGCGATCCAGACGACATCGCATCTCTCTGGGATTTCTTCGGCAAGGCATTAAGTTTTTCTGACAGCGACGACTCCGATGCCCGAACGAACTTTAGTGCTGCATATGACAAAGTTGCCGGTCAATACGGTGTTGGCTGGAACCTCACCATGGCGCTGTACTGGATACGACCTTGGAACTTTCTGACACTGGACGGGCAATCCCAGCTGTATATCACTAAGAAATTGGGGATAGATATCGGTAAGAATGGTCCCAAAGGCCGATGCAATGCGCTTGATTATTTAAAGGCTCTTGATGAACTGGAACTGCGTTTTCAGGAAGAGGCTTACCCTGTTCACTCGTTCCCGGAACTGTCATTGGCTGCGTGGCTATACAAGGATGGCGAAACATCAGCGCACCCTAATGCCACGGATCCTGACCAGGCAGGAGAAATACCTGAGGATGAGGGAGAATCCGAGGTTACAGCGGCTCCTATTGAGCCTTATCTCGTTGATGACATCATCGAGGATGGTGCCTTCCTTGATAAAGAAACACTGACGGATATTCTCGAACGCCTGCGTACTAAAAAGAACTTGATCCTTCAAGGCCCTCCCGGAACAGGGAAAACCTGGCTGGCAAAACGCCTGGCCTATGCTTTGATGGGGCAAAGAAACGAAAGCAAGCTCCGCGCAGTACAGTTCCACCCGAATCTCACCTACGAAGATTTTGTGCGTGGCTGGCGTCCATCCGGCGACGGAAAGCTCACCCTTGTTGATGGTCCCTTTCTCGAAATGATCAATGATGCGAAAAAGGACGCAACAACCAAATATGTGGTTGTCATCGAGGAGATAAACCGAGGCAACCCGGCTCAGATCTTTGGTGAGATGCTAACACTGATGGAGGCCGACAAGAGGACACCGAATGAGGCCTTGGAACTGAGCTACCGCCGTAGTGATAGTGAGCGAGTATTTGTACCGGACAACTTATACGTGATCGGCACAATGAATATTGCAGACCGTTCACTAGCTCTGGTTGATCTGGCCCTACGTCGTCGATTCGCCTACATCGACCTCAAACCCACCTTTGGTGAACCGTGGCGTAACTGGGTACACACCAAAGCCGGTATAGATATGGCAGTGCTTGAACAGATCGAGCAACGGCTGTTAAACCTGAATAGCGAAATCGAAAACGATAAGAATCTCGGTGCCCAGTTCAGAGTCGGTCACAGCTACGTCACCCCGGCTTTCAGCAATAAAATTAACGATGCCGTTAAATGGTACAAGAGTGTCGTGGAAACAGAGATTGGTCCATTACTGGATGAATATTGGTTTGACGATCTGGATCGTGCACAGAAAGCTCGCGATGCCCTTACTGAAGGTATGTAATGAGCACCTCTGCCGCAATACAGTCAACACCGGAACTACCTATCCGATTAATCGGGAAAATACCTGTCCGGAATTTGTGGCTGTTGATGCTGTACGCATCGGATTTATACCGTCAGATCGGTACGGCAAAAATTGCTGTTGAAGATAACCCGGAAGAAATTGCTGATCTGGTTGCTGAAATACTGTGCCATCAAGTTGAACGACGGTTAATGCGTAACCTGAGCTATGGATACCAGCATAAAGTTGCGGTCATTGGAAGAGTTAGAGGAAGAATCGACACGCTTTACACGGAACGACACAGGCTCATGGATAAAGGCAAGGTGTGCTGCCGCTTCGAAGAGTTGACCGTTGATACGCCTAGAAACCGTTATGTGCGTGCTGCGTTGGAAAAGCTGCCTCAGCTAGTCAACAACAATCTTGGACATCGGTGCCGAACACTGGCAATCAGCCTGGAGCGACTGGGTGTGCGCAAGGAGAAACCCATCGGGTATAGCGGAAAAAGTGAACGCTTTGGCCGTCACGATGCTGAAGATCAAAAAATGGTAGCTGCTGCAGACTTGGCATTTTCTTTGGCACTACCTACTGAGTTTTCGGGACAGCATCATCTCGCTCTACCAGATAAAAACAAGGAGTGGCTTAGAAAGCTGTTTGAAAAAGGCATCGCTGGGTTCTATGCCGTAGCGCTAGAAAAATCAGAATGGCGAGTCCTGGCTGGTAAACAGTTTAATTGGCAGATTGTAGCGAAGACAGCTGGCATAGACTCAATTCTTCCCAGCATGAAAACTGACATCATTATTGACAACAAAAACACCGGTGATCGACTGGTCATTGATACCAAGTTTAATGCTGTAACCACATCAGGCTGGCACCGTGAGGAAACGCTGCGAAGTGGCTATATCTATCAGATGTATACTTATCTGCGAAGTCAGGAAAATGATACTGATCAAACATCATTAACAGCCAGCGGCATGCTTCTTCACCCATCTGTAGATAAGGAGCTAGATGAATCTGTCACGATACAGGGCCACAGTATTAGATTCTGCACTGTTAATCTTGGCGAAACGGCAATAAAAATAAGGGAGCAATTGCTACGGTTGATTACAAATAGTTACAGCGAGGAATCCAATGATTCCTTTTAATTCAGTACGGTTTTGAAATGTTGTGTGAGTATCCAAATCAACTAAAATGAGAAAGTTATCCCTTAAATGGGTAAGCGGTACTTGTTGCAGATATGCCGTGAAATGACTAAATCGTATATATTTTGGAGTCCTGAAAGGAGTCCCATGAGAATGTTTAGGGCTTGTTATGCCTTGATATGGCCTGAAGACCTTGTGTTAGTTGGTCGGCGTGACAGGGTTCGAACCTCCGGCCCCATCCTCCCGAAGGAAATGGTCGTATCTAATTAATTTAATTTATGTCTCAAGGCCGTAGGAGAGTATATATCTGGAAGATGGTATTACCAGATAGTACTTTGTAAAAACTACCTGATATGCCAGTGCAGTTTCAGTGCAGTGCTGGAGACAATCTGAGAAAAGCAAAATCAGGAGTGCAATCAATTGCACGGATGGAATCAGACAATAAGCACCTGATTCCACGTCGTTTTTCGTGCTCTGCCGTTTGCTGGCATTTACTGCACTTAATTGCAAATTGGCGGAGAGCGAGGGATTCGAACCCCCGGACGGTTTCCCGTCAACGGTTTTCAAGACCGCCGCTTTCGACCACTCAGCCAGCTCTCCGGTATGTATGCCTTACCTATGTTTGCAGAATGGCG
>Ga0114931_10004206_pt1 | contig 18014 bp, 17 predicted proteins | sample 2SBtaG_FD_89579 | JGI IMG/M metagenome (GOLD analysis project Ga0114931, IMG submission 89579) | Deep subsurface microbial communities from Kolumbo volcano to uncover new lineages of life (NeLLi) - 2SBTROV14_V59a metaG | ecosystem: Environmental > Aquatic > Marine > Volcanic | place: Kolumbo...
GGGAAAAGACACGTTCTTGTTGATTTGGATAAAAGACTCGAACCCTTGAAGGCGATTGTTCTAATAGGGCTTCTCCAAGATCGTGCGGCCAAAGGTAGGTGCTGGCTAATTGGATGGAGGGTTTGGTAAATCGTGCGAGAAAATCGGAGATGGTCAGGGAACAAAAAGCCGGTGTGGTTTCTGTATCAAATTCTCCCAGAGGGTGCGTCTCATCCGTTCCATTCTGTAAAATCTCCCGAAGTTCCTCGGTTTGTCGTATCGGTAAATCCCATTCAAAAATTTCCACCGAAGAATCGCCCACGAACCACCTGAATTTCATATAGGTAGGAATATCCGGAACGTGGGTCATCACAAGGTCTCTGATTCGCTTGCCGTAAAGTTTAATATGGTTTCCTTGCTGATCGGTAAAATGCCCCACGAGACCATAAGCCCCAGCTGGATCCCAAAACGTCACGTGTTCATGGTCTGATTCGAGCCGAAGCGCGGAATGGCTTGAGAGCGGTCCGTCGTAGGCGATGATCACCTGTAAGCGTGATGGTTGTGAAGTTGTAGAAACCAGATGAAGTGGTGAAGATTGCGCGACCCAATGATCGGATAAAAACTTGGTGTGTGTCATGTTACACCCTGACAAAAAGAGCAGAGCGAAGAAAAGGAGCCCAGTCGTCGGAGAAATTATTAAGGAACGAGAATGGTGTGTAGTCATGAGGGGTTTGATGGAAGTCTGTATATAGGCTGAGGCATGCTAACGAAGATGAGGGAAAAAGTACAACCATTTCTGCTGATGGAGGAGGAGTAATCGAGAAAATATGAAGCTCGAATTTCAAAAACAGAAACAAATGAGAATGACCAACTTGTTAAATTCGATATGATGATTTTGGATTTGTTGCGAAATTCGATATTCGAATTTCGAGGGGGTCTCTATTTTTCTAACAGGCTTTTGTTGAGCATGATGGCGCGATCAATAATGAGTATGGCCTTCTCATGTTGTGTGCCACTGTCCATTGAAGCGAGGTCGCTTCCTTTGAGAATCACGGCGGTAAAACCTTCACGGTGCCAAAACGCCGGAGCGATGACCGAGGGTAAGTCAGATTGTAATGGATAAGGCCAGGGAGACATGTAGAAGTACGGTTCAGGATAGCTGTCGTCCCCTGGGGATAGGCCAACCCCAATGGATCGAGCATGTTCCCCCCCTTTCTTGTCCAAGGAAATTAACGTGGCGATATCAAAGTGATGCGGCCAACAGCGAACCGGAGAGGCAGAGGAATGTTTCTTCTTCAGCGTTTCAAGCAGGGTTGCGGCATTACTGAAATATCGCGCTAACTCTTCGTAATCCTCCTTTTTGGCGAGTCCATAGCTTAGACCCGAATCAAGTGGATGTTTAGGAAGCGTATAAGGCCCTGGTGCATTGAGTTTATCGGCCTCAAGTTGGTGTTCTTTCAAAAGATCGGTCATCCATATCCCGACATCTTTTTCAGTGCGGCTTAATAAGCTGAGAGGTTCGTTTCCTTTAGGTGTTTTGGCCACGAGTGAGAGCGGATTGATTCGAAGGCCCATGGTAAGTTTTGGCGTGATGGGTTGGGTCATCAGGGCCGTGGCTGCAAAATCCCACGTCAGGCTGGTATGGCTGTCATCGGGAACAGGTGTGCAATAGGCACGAGCCGCACGCGCAAGCCATTGCGCGGCATGATGAGTTTCCAGGCGAGCCTCTGTGAGTTGAGTTGCTGCGGCTGTTCCTAAGCTTTCCCAGTCAGACATCTGTTCTCCTTTCAACTTTAAGACATCTCTAAAAACCGTCCTTTTCCGCGATGGCGGCGTCAGCCGCGTGCTCGAATCCTCATGTATTCGCCCATACACTCAGGTTTTCCGCGCGCGGCTTCCTTGCCCTCACACAAAGTGCCTGGTTGTAGAGGTGCCCTTAGTAAAATGAGTCAAATCAAATCGGGGTCAGAGATGATTTCAAGCAACGCGGGGCCTTTAACGGCGAGCGCTTGGTGAATGGCCTCTTCGAGTTCATCTACCGACGTCACCCGTTGACCATGCCCACCGCAGAGTTTGGCAAATTCGGCAAAGTTCGGATTATGGAGTGAGGTTTGCCACACTTCCCATTCACCGGCCCGTTGCTCTTTGGAAATTTTCCCAAGCTGACTATTGTTTAAGAGGATATGGATGATATCCATGCCGTATTTCACGGCTGTGGTGAATTCTGCTAAATATTGTCCGAACCCACCATCACCGCTGATGGAAATCACTTTCCGGTCTTTGTATTCTTCAAAGTCCTGGGTGGCGGCCCATGCACCCATGGCTGCGGAAAACCCAAAACCGATCGATCCCAGATAGCCCGACATGATAATGCGTTGGTCTCCACATTCGAAATAGCGGCCAAAGGAATAGGTGTTGTTACCGACGTCCACGCTAATCACGGCATTGGCTGGGGCTTGGCGGGTTAAGGCTGCAAAGATGGCGGCGGAATTCACACCCTTCCCACGGTCGTCTTGAAGACGGCTGGTTTTTTCTTCACGCCATAACTGCCAGCGTTCGGCGACCTCGGATGTTTGGTCGGTGCTCGCAACTTTTTCAGGTAGCCGAGTCAACAATGTTTTGGCCGTGACCCCAATCTCGCCCCAAACCGGGACGGCGACTGGGTGAAATTTTCCAAGCGCCATCATTTCGAAATCAACTTGGATAATGGGTTTGGATTGTTCAATCCCTGTGTGATTCGAAAAGGAGGTGCCAAAGGCCAGGATTAAATCACATTCATTCATAAACCAACTGGCAATGGGTGTGCCTGATCGACCGAGCACGCCAGCGGCAAGATGATGTGAATCAGAAATCTGCCCTTTCGCCTTAAACGTGGTGAGGACTGGGGCATGTAATTGTTCAGCTAAACGAACAATGTCGTCCATGGAATGACGGGCGCCATAGCCAACAATAATAATTGGTCGTTTGGCTTTTGAAATGTGTGCCATGGCGTCTTGAATTGACGTTTCGGATGGCACAATGTCTGTCAAACCTAATCGTCCTGCTGGGTTCGAGGGTTTTGCCCCTTCATCCGCGGGAACGGTCTGAACGTCATCAGGAAAAATAAGATGAGCAACATCGCGCTGAACAATGGCGTTTTTACAAGCCAGGGTCATGAGCTCTGCATGCTTTGAAGTGTGCAACACGGTATGGCTAAACCGAGCAACGGCGTGAAACGCCGATGCCAGATCAATTTCCTGAAAGGCTCCGGGGCCCAACACCTGGACATCCACTTGCCCGGTTAAGGCCAAGACTGGTGCACGATCTACCTTGGCGTCCCAAAGTCCAGTGAGTAGATTAGTTGCACCGGGCCCAGCGATGGCCAAACACGCGGCTGGATGGCCACTCAACTTTGCATACCCTGAACAAGCAAATGCCGCGGCCCCTTCATGACGAATTCCGATATACGAAAGCTTGCCTCGGGTCTCTTGAATTCGCAAGGCATCGGCCAATCCAAGGTTGGAGTGCCCGACCATGCCAAACACCCGTTTGATGCCCCAATTTACCATCGTTTCCGCCATAATATCAGTGACCGTCTGCTTGTGCTCGGTTTCCTTAGGCAGGCCGACATAAATCGCGCCGTTACGATTTTCCACCGGGAACATTTCTTGGCCTGAGTCTTCATGGCCACCTGGTGGTTTCCCCGTGAGGGGATCAAAGTCCCAGCCATGCCATGGACAGCGGAGCCAACATTGGCCATCCGTTCCGGTCTCAATCGATCCCTCACCTAATGGTCCCCCTTGATGTGGACAACGATTGTCCATTGCGGCGAATTCATCTTTGAAATGCACAAGGGCTAAGGATTTCGTGCCAGCGGTCACGGTTTTCACGCGACCATTGGGTAGTTCCCTAGCATCAGCGACATGATGCCATTCTAAGGGCTGGGTGGATTGGGACTGATCACGGGAATGGCTCATGGAAAAAATCTCCTTGAAACGAATTGAAGAATGGCAAGACGGTAAGGTTGTGTATCCTAGCTGGCCAATTGTATGTTCTGCAATGGCGATCTTCATTCATTTCAGATAGAGTCTTACGAAGGGCCCATTTGTTTCAAACTTCTCGGATTGAACGCAAACCCGTGACAATGTGTTGAAAGGGGAAGCCCAGTTATGAAGGAAGTGTCAGTTGCTGAGTGGAAGTCAATTAACGATCGTGAGCCGGCCTATGCCTTGGTGGCGAACGTGGATCTGGTGATCGTGCGGTACGATGATCAAGTGTCCGTGCTATATGGCCGGTGTCTTCATCGTGGAGCGCTTCTCGCTGACGGACGAGTCGAGGGGAAAGATCTCATTTGTGGGGTGCATGGGTGGGATTTTCAATATGAGACGGGCATTAGCGCGTATAAAAATGACGATCGTCTGCATAAATTCAATGCCTGGATTGAAGCCGGCAAGGTCTGGGTGGATGAAGAAGAAGTTGCAGCGTGGGAACGCGACAATCCTCAACCCTTTAATCGTGATGCCTATCTTGGCACGTATGCCGACACTCATCCCGCAGAAGAAGAACCATATGTCGGACTTATACAAGGGTATGCTGCGGATGGGTTAGAAAAGACAGGCCATCATGGTTTGGTGACAGCCATGGGAGTGTCACGCACTGAGTTGCCGACGTGGGATGATATTCAATTCGTGACGGCACAATTGGCCACGCCACCGCAATTGGATGACGTGGCAGTAGGGGTGGAGGTAGTGATCGGGCCCAACGCCAAGAAACCGTTATGGCTGAATTTGCCATTGTTCGTGTCGGACATGAGTTTTGGCGCGTTGTCGGAAGAAGCGAAAACCGCTCTCTCTCGTGGAGCAGAACTCGCAGGTACCGGTATTTGTTCAGGTGAAGGCGGTATGTTGCCAGAAGAGCAAGCCGAGAACTCGCACTATTTTTATGAACTCGCGTCAGGACGGTTCGGATTTTCCATAGACAAAATCAAGAAGTGCCAGGCTTTTCATTTCAAGGGCGGGCAGGGGGCCAAGACCGGAACCGGCGGGCATCTACCCGGTCCGAAAGTCAAAGGCAAAATTGCCAAAGTGCGCGGCCTCAAAGAAGGGGAGCCTGCCGTCTCTCCCCCTCGCTTTCCTGATTGGTCAGACATTTCTCAAATCCGTGACTTTGCCAGCCTGGTGCGTGAAGAGACCGGAGGTATTCCCATCGGCTATAAACTCTCGGCTCAACACATCGAGAAAGACATTGATGCCGCACTCGAAGTGGGCGTGGACTACATTATATTAGATGGCCGGGGCGGAGGCACTGGCGCGGCGCCGGTGATTTTCCGTGATAATATTTCTGTGCCCACCATTCCTGCGTTGGCCCGTGCCCGCCGGCATTTGGATCGACTCAGCCGTCAAGATGTGACGTTAGTCATCACTGGGGGATTACGAAAGCCTGCCGATTTTGCAAAAGCGCTGGCTTTAGGCGCGGATGCTATTGCCGTGTCCAATTCAGCGATGCAGGCTATTGGCTGTTTAGGCATGCGCGCTTGCCATACTAATAATTGTCCGGTGGGCATTGCCACGCAAAAAGAAGACCTTCGTGCGCGTCTCGTCGTCGAGGAATCCGCAAAGCGCCTAGCAAGATTTTTTGAAACCTCAGTGGAATTGATGAGCATACTTGCGAGAGCCTGTGGCCACACGCACCTCAATCAATTTTGCATAGATGACCTCACCACCTATAAAAGACCGATGTCCGAACTCACGGGCATTCCCTTTGGTGGTGTGGACTAACAACATGCGACGAAAGAAATTGCTATTCATGTTTTTCTGGCGGGCAATGGCTAGAGGAATAATGTTGAATCAACCCTATTCCCCGTAGCTTGCTGCGGGGTTACCGCAAAAAGAGAAGAGTTTGAGAAACCGTGGTGTCACAAAACAAATAGCACTTCCCCTGAATACCCCGTCCGCTTGCGGCGGGGATCTTTTATTGCCCCTCCTTTGTAAGGAGGGGCAAGGGGAGGTAGAAGCGTCGAATTGATACTGGCACCATATTTCAAAGAAAAATTGCCAAGTCCAAGACTCTACCCCACCTTAATCCTCCCCTTACAAAGGGGAGGAAAGGGAAATTTTGCAGAACTGAAAAATACACAGTGAGACAACAATGGAAACACTTGAACAGCTTTTTGAATATGTCGCCCTCGGCATCGATCTTGTCGGGATCAGCATGATTCTGTGGGGCTTTCCCTCTTGTTTAAAGATTGGGTGATGTTTGAAGCCAAGAGAGGGGATGCGATCGGGTTTCTTCGGGGAACAAGAATCATCCGTTGCCAATTAGGATCGTACTTGCGGCTGGGGGGTAGAGTTTATGATTGCGTTGATATTATCCACTTCTTTATCTCTCGGTCTCCGGATGATTTGATTTTCCTTGGAATGATTGTCGTCATGCGTACGGCCATTGGGTATTTCTTCGGCAAAGAAATGGAAGAGGTTCAGCAGTCCCCTGCCTAAACGATTGCTGTTTTGATTCTTCTCTATTTGATCACGCAACATCTTCAGTAGACGGGCTCCTGTTTTTGTGACAGGATGTCTGGCATCTATTTTGCGAAAGATGCTACGGGTCTGACCGAGATACATTTCCAATCCACATCCAAAAAGTCATGACAGCGAATTTGCCAAAAATTACCGGGTTTTCATTTTTAGCTACTGCGGGCTGGGTGATCATTTTGATTGCTGGGATGCGGGCCGGTCATGCCATTCTCGTTCCACTTTTGTTGTCAATGTTCTTGGCCATTATCTGTGCCGGGCCGATGATGTGGTTGGAGGGCAAGAGAGTGCCGTCAGGGTTGGCGGTGTTAATCGTCATGCTTGGGGTGTTGGGGGTGGGAACCGCGGTCGGAGCCATGATCGGCACGTCGGTCCATGATTTCTCACGGGCTCTCCCTCGGTATGAAGTACGTCTTCAGCAAGAACTTGGAACGTTTTTCGGTTGGCTCCAAGATATTGGCATCTCCATGTCTCCCCCCGATCTGTTGGCCTATGTGAATCCGGGGGCGGCCATGCAACTCGGGGCGAACATGTTGGCAGGACTGAGTGGCATTTTCGCAAACTCTTTTCTGATTATCATGACCGTGATTTTTATGTTGATGGAATCATCTACTTTTCAGCGGAAACTGCACTTGATTTGGAGGAGCGATCAACAGTCAATGAGATCTTTTGGCCAGTTTTGCTATGACGTGCAACACTTATTGGCCATCAAAACAGCCGTGAGTATTGGAACAGGGCTTGTGGTCGGGATTTGGGTGGCGGTCTTGGGAGTAGACTTCCCGGTGCTATGGGGGCTGTTAGCCTTTTTACTGAACTACATTCCCAACTTGGGGTCGATTATTGCCGGTGCTCCTGCGGTATTGCTAGCACTGATTCAATTTGGCGTAGGGCGAGCGCTTCTTGTGGCGGTGGGGTATGTGGTGGTGAATATAATTTTTGGCAACGTCGTGGAACCCAAACTTATGGGGCAACGACTCGGGCTATCGACACTCAGTGTGTTTTTATCCTTGGTGTTTTGGGGATGGGTGTGGGGACCGGTGGGCATGATTCTTTCCGTGCCTTTAACAATGGTGGTGAAGATTGGCTTGGAAAGTCGAGAAGACACGCGATGGATTGCGCTGTTGCTGGCCTCTGATGCGGCTGTCAAAGAAGCCGCGCTCACATTCTCCTCTTCGTCCGAACCTAAAGCTATCTAAGAAAACGGTGCGGGCCTAGACTCGCCAACAAGAGTCCCGTTTTACTTTCCAAAATTGCCGAACATTGCCAAAGCGAGTTGTTGGCGAGTTGAATTTGGCGGGGTGCAGGAACAGGGCCGGTGTTGTAGAGTACGGTCCATGCCTGATCTCTCTGGAACGGACGAACCTAAGCGGAATCCGCTTATTCCCATCGGGTTAGCTATCTTGACGGTATTGATTATTCCCCCCTTTATCTACTCCATCGGCCCTGAAGGCCCCATCAAAAAAGACAACGTCGTCTTCTCCACTGGCCAGCATCGTGCCCATTTTTCTGAGAAAACCCAATTCCAAATCTTAGGGTATGATGGCTTTTGTATGCTTGAGGTTCGTGACCAATTGCTCATATTAGAAAGTGCCGATGCGCGAGAGGATGGAACCTATCTTGCGGAAAAAATGGGAGCGAGAAAAACGGGATTTCCAGGCTGCCCCTCCAAATCAAAATTGCTCGTGTATGATCATCAGATCACGTTAAAACCTGATATGTGGGGTGGGGTGGAGGATACGTTAACGCGGTTTTTTTCTTTTGAATAACTATGATGCAGGATTTCGCCCCTGCAGACGAGGTTCTTTTGTTTCGGCAAATTGATTCATTGCCACGCGATGCAAGGCTTCACATTGTCCACCAAACACAATGCCTTTTCCACCTTCTTGACCGACTAACAGTTGATTCCCGGACTTTATATAGCTATGACTGATGTATTCTTCCACGACGATATTGTTCTCTGCCTGTAAGGTGGCAAGGTTGACAAACTTGGCTTCGATGTCCCCGCCTGCAGTAATGGTATATTCATGTATTTCGTCCTCTGGAGGTTTCATTTCCTCCTCACCAAAAATGCCACCGCCAATCTTAATGTTTTGGCCCGCTTTGATGATTGCCCGATCTACTCCCCCTGAATCACTACATCACCGGTGACCTGGATAGTCATGCCAGCGACGACCTCACCCTTGACCTCTAAAGATCCTTCAAACTTGATATTTCCGGTGTTGACATCGACATGATCCACATGGAGGGTCGAATCAATGTTGACACCATTTTTCACCACGACAGGGTGGCCTTTGATCGTGGCAACCAACACGTTTGGGTTTTCAGGAGATATCTCGGCGCCGGTCAGTTTGGGGGTAAACCCGGCATCGTTGCCAGGCACCGGTTTCATTTCTCCGCCGGTAACATCAAAGCCCGCCTCGCCTTCGGTTGCGGGTACTCGTCTCAGCAATGGCGTGCCAACGTCCACGATGACAAATTGATGGGTATTCATTAAATCCGCCACACCATGCTCATCTACCGTGGGAAGTGTCAGGGTATCCTTTTCCACTAACGAAATAAACTCGGAGTCTTTCCCTTGAATGGGTCGTCGGGCTTGAGCGATGCACACGTCTTTGACTGATGGCCGTTGCAAACAATTGTTCACCACGTCTTGATCAAGAAGGGATTCAAAAACTCCCGCATTCGCGATGGCCCGGTTGAGTAATTCTATGGTGAGTGGTTTCCCCCCATCGGCAGCCGTGAGGGTTAAATAGGCTTCACATTTGTCACTGGTAATTGTAACCGACGCGGTCGCATCAGCCAGGGTTTTAAGCGCAACCTTACATTCTTTTCCTTGCTGTCCATTGGCCAGTAATTCAGATATCGCTTTAGGGTTAATCGTGAGGTTTTTATAGCCAGCCTCTTCCACCTTGCCCATGATAGACAACAACGAAATCCCTCCCTGATCCTCACTGGAACTGAGTTCAGCGTAAAGAGTACGATCTTGATCATCAAAGTTGATAGTGAGTCGCATTGACACGCTTAGGTTTTGGTTGGGAGTGAAAACTCTAGAGCGTATTCTATAGAAATGGATGTAAAAAGAAAGGTCAAGAAAAATAGGGCGCCCTTAATATAACCTTGTAGAAAAGGAAAGGGGGCAGGCTAGAGTTTGGCTGTCAAAAATGCAATAGTATCGGAGGCTTCAGTCAAATGCTAATATTCATGAGTTGAATTCATGAAAAGGAGAATAGATGGCTGGTCAGGGATCTGGAGGGAATGTACTTGCGGCGTTATGTAGTTTTTTTATTCCAGGGTTGGGCCAATTGTTGCAAGGACGTTTGGTTCGAGCCGCCATTATGTTTGTCGCGGCGGCGGCATTATGGTTTGTGTTTCTCGGCTGGGTGATCCATTTATGGTCAGTGATCGATGCCGCGAAATTTAATCCTTCTTCCTAGGCACCGTACGGGTATTTCTTTTGTTCTCGATCAAACACTTTGAAGACCTTTTTCTTATGTAAGCTCCCGGATGCAATTCTGGATAAGGTCCCTGTCCTTACTGACTCACGACCAGTCGTTGGCCAATTGAAATAGTATTGCCTGCAAGATTGTTCCAATCTTTGAGCTGGCCCACGGTAACCCCATGCTCCTTTGAAATTCGGTATAGGGTATCGCCGCGTTGAACGGTGTAGTAGGTGGCTTCCCCGCTGCTGGTGCTGTCAATCTCACCAAAATCCTTGAAGTCCGATTCATCAAACGATAAATCGCTCAATCCAAATTCCGAAAGCGAGGGCTCGGATAATGAGGTATCCGAAGATGGCGAAAGGTCGGAAGGCGCAGCCTCGCTACTGTCCTGCCGACTCATTTGTTCCCGTAGCGCATCAAGCTCAATTGCGAGGTCTTTATTTTGTGCCTCAATCGATGCCACCTGGCGTTTGGAAGATTGGACCTCGGAATTCAATTCGCCAGTTCGCTTTTCTTCCTGCGCTAACAGTCGTTGGAAGTTTAAGGCTCGGGCTTTTTCCGATTCGTATTTTTCAGAACTCACACAGCCAACCAATAATCCGCTGCTGAGAATGCAGATGATCGACAAGCTAATCGTTCGCTTAGCTCGCCATGAGTGCTCATGTGCTTGATTATCTGCATGCAAAGACTTGATCATGGTTAGATTCCCTCCACCGTTTTTCATAAAATTTGCAATGACAAGACTGTTGTAACTACCGTCAGGGAGACTTCTTTGAGCAGAAGGATAGATTGAGATTCAATGAATGTCAAATAGGATAACGTGTTCTGAACTTGCCTGTCTTCCCTACTCAATTGACCACCTGTAGAGGCTATGCTACGTTTATTAGCTTAACCTGAATGTTCCAAATATTTCCACAAAGATGAACTTGAGGCGAGATGAGTACACCTAGTGAACCGGCAAGACCAATAGAAGTTGAAGGCATTTCCCTACGGTTGGCTCAACCGCATCTTTCTGATCAAGAATGGATAGGGGATCGTGAGGTCCTGCTCCAGCTTTTAGCCTGCTGGCTAGTGATTGCCGACAAAGACCTCCCGCTGTGCCCCCGCGTGATTGGGCAGCCGGGTATCGGTAAAACCACCTTGGCCATGTCGGCTGCACGTGAACGCAAGCAGGCTCTTTTCATCTATCAATGTACCGCGGATACCCGGCCTGAGGATTTACTCATTACCCCAGTGATTGCCGAGGGTGGGACTATTACCTACCAAGCGTCTCCGTTAGTCACGGCGATGCTGATCGGGGGAGTGTGTCTGTTAGATGAAGGCAATCGGATGAATGAGAAAAGTTGGGCCTCCCTTGCGCCATTGCTGGATCACCGGCGGTGCGTGGAATCCGTGATTGCTGGCATTCAAATTAAGGCGCATCCTGACTTTCGGTGCTGCGTGACCATGAATGAAGATGCCTCGACCTATGAAGTGCCGGACTACATTTTATCCCGCCTGCAGCCCAGCCTGAAATTGGAATTCCCGACTCGGGAGCATGAGTTGGCGATCTTGCAATATCATCTGCCGTTTGCACCCGAAGATACGCTCCTGCTTACCGTAGAATTTTTGCAAAAAGCCCATCAGCTAGATTTAGGTTTCTCCGTGCGGGATGGCATTCATCTTCTTCAATATGCGCTCAAACGGTTAGCCCAAGATCCCTCGCATCCCATTTCGCGGGATGATATGTGGAGGGAAGCCTTGATCAAAGTCGTGGGAGAAGAGGCGTTGGATCTTGAAGGCCTCTCCCGTCAACGCAAACGTGCGATAGGAGAGCAGTCGCTACCTCGTGGACTGGGAGATTTCTTTTTTGAACCGGATGATCCCTTGCATCCGGATCGATAGGGGAAAAACTCAAGCACGAATTTCCAAATTCTAAATTAATTCCAATGATCAAAATTCCAATGTCCCAAATTTGATCGGATCGTTTGGTCTTTCGGTTATTCGGATTTTGGATGTGTTTGAGGTTTGGTGCTTCGGATTCAGAATTTTCCCATGAAACAGCTTTCCCCCACTGCTGAATCCCTTCTTGAACTGTCTTCACGCATTCGAATCCTTCCCATCCGCAATGCCAGTAGCGATGTGGCGCAGGAAGTCCGAGACCTTTTTCTTTCGCAACGAGCAGATTGTTTGGCGGTGGGATTACCACCTTCGGTTGAGGCCTTCGTTGAGCAAGGAATCGAGCGATTACCCCAGTTAAGTCTTGTCGTTCTTCCTGAGCCAGATCAAAAAGAACGCGCGAATTGTAGCTATATCCCGATTGATCCCTGCCAGCCAGTCATTATGGCACTTCGTGTCGCCATGGGGGAGGGGATTGATCGAGCGTATCTTGATCGCGATGTGACGATCTTCGAGTCCTTGTCCTTTCCTTTTCCCGATCCGTATGCCTTGAAACAGATTCCTCTTCCTACGTTTGCCGGAGCCATGGTTCCGTTCATGCCGTATCCCAAACCAGAGAGTCAGCGGTGGGAGCGAATTAAGTGGATGGCTTTCAAACTTCATGAATTGGAACTCGATTATTCTTCGATTGTCTGTTTGTGTCCGATTGAAGATTGGCCTTGGCTGCGCGATGCCTATCAGCAACGGTGGGGCTACACTCTTCCTGAACCCTTAGAGGCCAATCCCTTTCCGTGCTCCATTGAGCCTTCGACCTTGTACTTTGTCCTCTGTGAGTTGCCGTTCCTTACCGAGTTATTCGAACATCGGCGACTGGAAGCGCGTTCCGATCAGCATCTTTCTCTTGATGGGATCAAAGAGCTCTTGATTGAATCTCGTACCCGGTGGTTGGCCAAACGATCCCCATCTCGTGTGCAAGAGGAAAATTGGGTGACCCCACAGTTACTACAAATGTTTTTACAATACGTTCGAAACTTGGCCTTGCTTGAACATCGACTCACTCCTGATCTCTACACCTTGGTGCTGGCAGCCAAGCAAATGGCAGGTGATGAATTCGCCATCACCTTGTTGGAGACGGCGAAAAGCTATGTGTTTCAAGAGGAAGAATCGGCTGGTTTTGGATTGCCCACGTATGGGGTGGGGATCGAACAACTCGAATCACCCGATAGGCAAGTATCTCGAGCGAAAAATCGATTGCAGGGGGCCACTTCGGTGTGGCGCTCGTTATCCCTGAAGCCTGCGGCGACAAGACGGAAAAAGCAGCAATGGGCCTATCGTTGGAATCCGTTTGGTCAATGCTCGTGGCCACCGGAAGATGATCGCATCGAAGGGTTTACCGCCCACGTGCGTGAACAAGCTAAAGCCGTGTTAGGGGCAGATCTGGCGCAAGTGGATAAATTTACGACCTCGATTCGAGATGGGATTGATATGCGAGAAACCTTGCGGCATTGGAATCCCAAGCGCGGGCATAAGCTTGGGGATATTTACGTGAAGGACATTCCCCCTTCCCGAGGCAATGTGGAAATTGTGGTGTTTCTATTTGAAGTGCCGCCGGATCCAACGAAATTTTCCTGGCACGCCACATGGTATGCCGAGCATGCGCAAGAATCGACTCTGTGTTTTTACGCGACTCCGTTTTTAGAAAATATGATCGGCCCAGGTATTGGGCAGTCGCAATATGGCGGGATGTTTTTTCAGTTTCCCCCGAGGCCGCTTCCCAATGTGTGGGACGATCCACGGTTAGACTTTGCTCAGTCATTAGACGATCGATTGATCGCAGGAGCCGCGATACATTCCCAAGAAAAACATATTGCCGTGGTGAGTCCCATTCCGCCATTGGCTCGCTGGAAAAAGATTGCCAGGAAGTTTGATCGCAAACTGATTCCCATTCCACTGTCACGATTTTCCAGTCAAACCGTGAGTCGACTTCGACATTTTCATGTCTTAAACGGGCATGAAATACGAAGCTTCGCTTCGCAGTTTATTCAAGGATAATTTGGTGGACCTTTTTTCCTCTCACTCGAATACAGAGGAGGCTAAATCTCGCCTTCAAGAATTGCGGAAGCAAATCCGTCATCACGACTTTCTCTATTATGTAAAAAACCGACCGGAGATTTCTGATTCCGAGTACGACCGTATCTTCAAAGAACTTCAAGAATTGGAAGAACAACATTCCGACTTAGTCGCCTCCGATTCTCCAACCCAACGAGTGGGCGGGGCGCCGCTCGACCAATTTTCCAAAGTCAAACATGACAGGGCATTATTGAGTCTGGATTCGGTTCTGGACGTAGATGATGTGGTGAGTTTTGATAAGCGCATGCAACGAGAACTCGAAGTGGAGCAGATTCAATATGCGGTGGAACCGAAATTTGACGGGTTGTCCGTCGAACTTGTCTACGAGGAGGGAGTGTTTGTTCGAGGGGCAACGCGGGGCGATGGTGTGACGGGTGAAGACGTTTCCGGAAACCTTCGGACGATTCGGTCCCTTCCCCTGCACCTTCAGCAGCACTCGACCTTGCCGACTCGCATTGTAGTGCGCGGGGAAGTGTATTTGCCCCTTCCTGATTTTCATGAACTCAATCGGCGATTGACAGAGCGTGGGGAAGATACGTTTGCTAATCCACGAAATATGGCTTCCGGCTCATTGCGGCAACTCGATCCACGACTCACGGCCAAGCGGCCGCTGGTCATCACCTGCTATGATCTTATGGTTTCTAGTGGCAATCCTTTTGCATCGCACTGGGAAGCCGTATCCTCCTTAGCGACTTGGGGTTTGCCCATTCCACATCTTCGGCAGTTGTGTTCCTCCATCGACGAAGTCATGGCCTTTCATCAAGACATGGCTGAGAAACGGGAAAGTCTTACGTATGAGATTGATGGGATCGTGGTTAAAGTCAATGATCGTTCTTTTCAAGATCGATTAGGTGAAAAGTCACGAAGCCCTCGGTGGGCAATCGCCTATAAGTTTCCTGCACGAAAAGAACTCACCAAAGTACAAGATATTGTGGTGTCCGTCGGAAGAACAGGCGCGCTGACGCCGGTGGCGTTATTGGACCCGGTTGAGGTTGGTGGGGTGACGATCAGTCGGGCGAGTTTGCACAATGTGGAAGAAGTCGCACGCAAGGATGTGCGTGTCGGCGATACGGTGAAAGTTGAACGGGCAGGGGACGTGATCCCTGATATTGTCGAACGCGTTCCGATTTCCGGTGAACAACGAGGTAATCCGTTTGTGGTGCCTTCTCACTGTCCTGTGTGTGAGTCAACCGTAGTACAAGAAGGCCCCATTTATTATTGCACCGGCCAAACTGTGTGTTCGGCCCAACTCAAAGGCGGCATTGAACATTTTGCTTCCAAGGGCGCATTAAATATTGAAGGCTTTGGAAAGAAAACCGTGGCACAACTCGTGGATGAAAATTTTGTTCAGGACTTGTCCGACATCTATCGGCTGACCAAAGTGCAGATTCTTCAATTAGAAGGATTTGCCGAAAAGTCAGCCACGCAATTACTTGCTGCCATTGAACAAAGCACAACTCCTACTTTGGAACGTTTTCTTTTTGGTTTGGGCATTCATCATGTGGGAAGTCATGTGGCGAAAGTTTTGGCGAACGAATTTGGATCATTAGAGAAGGTGATTGCAGCCACAGAGGAGGAACTATTGCTCGTCCATGAGATTGGTCCTGAAACCGCTCACAGTGTGGTGACATTTTTTGCCGAACCTCGAAATTTGGCTGTTCTCACTCGAATGAAGGAGCTGGGTGTTCGGATTGAGGAACGACCCCTCGATGAAGGAGCGCACGCCAAACCATTGGCCGGACAAATTTTTGTTCTCACCGGTGGCCTTGAAGGATTTACCAGACAAGGGGCTAAGCAGAAGATCGAACGCCTCGGGGGGCGAGTGACATCGAGTGTCAGCAAGAAGACCCATTATGTTGTGGCCGGTTCAGACCCAGGGTCAAAACTGGATGATGCGAAGAAGTTGGGGATTACAGTATTAACTGAAGAGGAGTTTTCAATACTTGTCAGGTAGATGGATTTCTTCTTCGATCGTGTTGTCAAAACAATTGCCCTTTCGACTCCGATTCAACACCACTTTGCTTCGCACGAACATTTTTTTAGGTTCGATGTTCAAGCTCCTTCGTCATGATCGCCAATGACTGTGCAGACTATTTTTCGCTCGACTCGGGGTCCATCAAATTCACAGAAGAAGATGTTTTGCCACCGTGACAAGCCTAATTGGCCATCGATGATCGGAATGGTTTCTGATGGTCCCACCAGCCCAGCTTTCAGATGGGCATCGCCATTGCCATCTTGTGCATCGTGCAGCCATCCCCCTGAAGGGATGAGTTGGCGAAGAAGGTTGACGACATCGAGTTGAACGCTATCATCCCAATTTTCTTGAATCATCATGGCTGCTGTTGCCCCTTGCACATATACTTGGAGAATTCCATTTTGTATTGAACTTTCCGCGAGAATCGAACGCACAGCTTCCGTGATGTCGACCAATTCTTCGCGCTGGGTTGTTTTAATGGTCATTGTCTTTCGCATGCATCAATCATAGCCTATCATTCATTTGGAGAAAACCTTCTTGGGAATGTCAGCAGTGGATCAGGCCATTCGTGAATAGTGTCGCCTTGGGATTCTCGTTGCCATAGAAGGGTTCTGTGTTTGAATGAAAGAGCCAACGTGGTATTCTTAATCGGCGCTCCCAGTCGATATTCTTGGTAGGTGCAAAAAATCATGCTGTATGCCGCCTATGGTTCCAACTTGCATCCGGACCGATTGCGTGGGCGGGTGCCTTCAGCGAGGTTATTCGGTAGGTCTCATTTGGATGGATGGGGTCTCCGATTTCATAAGCGGGGTCAAGACGGTTCAGCTAAATGCAATATGGTTTCCTGCTTAGAGACTCTCTATGTGGCCGTCTATGAGATCGATTCTGCCGAAAAGCCATCTCTCGATAAAGCCGAAGGCTTGGGGCATGGATATCTGGAGAAGGAAATTTATGTTCCAGATTCCGGTGTCTGTTTTTTGTATGTGGCCCAAGACTCCCACATTGATCTAAGCCTCAGACCGTATGAGTGGTATAAGGAATTGGTTCTCGTGGGATGTACGCATAATGGTTTCCCCACCGAATATATAGACAAGATTCGACAGGTGCCCCATGATGAAGACCACGACGTCAGTCGCCACAAGAGATGGATGAGTTTGGTGAATAATATTCAACGACTCGCCCTGCCATGAACATTCATGAGAAGTTAAGGATGTTTTTTATTGCTGTGGGCTTGTGTGGTTGTAAGTCTTTTTGGTTGCTCAAGTGACCAGCAAGATTATCTCGACCTCACGACTGGAGCAGAACTCTATACCTATCATTTCATTGTGCCGAGTGTCATGGAAGAGGAAAATGGGACACTGTTTGATGGTATGCCGGCCAACATTTTTACCAAAAAAAGTCCAAAAGAGATCATCACCTACCTCACGACCCAAACCCATCATGATAGAAAGATGCCAGTCTTCAAAATGATGCCCGCGTATAAGGCCTGATTAATCACCGATCGCCTCATGTATCGACAATTCTATTATGGACCTAAAACGGGTAAGAATCCTCGGGAGTTTCTCATTGAACCCTAAAATCTGTGAGGCCAAACTTCGTGGATAGGCCTGGGGTCCGTTCTAGGTGCAGCAATCTGGTAAGCCCGGTCATTGTATCCCGCTGTATCTCGCGGGATATAATGGGACCCTTCAATGTTAGGGTAGGGGTTCTTCCGGTGGCAGGACTCGATATTTTTTCTCCTTTTTAATCCCAGTTTTTCTTTGGGAAAAATGTCTGTCGTTTAATTTATTTAGGCTCTTCTCCCAAACGAGTGGGTAACTTCTGGCATGTTTTACTCCCCTCCTTTGTCAGGAGGGGTAGGGGAGGTAGAGGGACCCGACAGGCGCCCAGGTCGCTCTTCGAGAACTCCATGGAGGTTCGTTCCCCCATTAGCAGCCCGCTGTCGAAAACGGTCAGCGTTTTCAGTATGCCTGTGGGTTGCTCCTTGCCACGGGCTCTACCCCACCTCGTCTCCCCTGACAAAGGGGAGGGATGATTTACGTGAAGTCCCAAGAAAACCTGACAACTTCCCCCACGGGAAAAACACCCACAAGCCCTTCTCCA
>Ga0114931_10004207_pt1 | contig 18014 bp, 11 predicted proteins | sample 2SBtaG_FD_89579 | JGI IMG/M metagenome (GOLD analysis project Ga0114931, IMG submission 89579) | Deep subsurface microbial communities from Kolumbo volcano to uncover new lineages of life (NeLLi) - 2SBTROV14_V59a metaG | ecosystem: Environmental > Aquatic > Marine > Volcanic | place: Kolumbo...
ACGCCAGTCGTCAACCAATGGCTACTCCGTTGAGAGATACTATCCCATTCACTAAGTAACGGCGGAGCCTGATGAATTCTCACCAGCGGAGCTGGTGGTTTACGGACGGGAATGAGAACGAGACCGCAGAGAAACCGTTCCTATGGACCAATCAAGGACGGACGATCAAGGACCGATTGACTTCCCCTTACCCCCCTCCTTCTTCTCCAGGCTCAGCACTAGTCGCACCGGAGTGCCCAATGTAGGAATACGCTTCGTATTGGCGACAAACGTCCGCTGGTCATCGCTCTGACTGCTCTCAATCGGAATGTCGAGCATCGCTGTGGTGAAATTGGAGACGCAAATAAAATCGCCCGCGTCGGCCTGGTAGTATTGCTTTCCGGTTGCCGGATCTGTCCAGAATCCACTGCCAGCAAACACCCAGGGCTGGCGCATGACCTGGCCGGTCGCCGCATCGAGGACCCACTGCTGAGCGCGCAAGGACTGCCATTTCGCGTGGGCGTCTTGCCAGCGGACCTCAACCCGAATCCGAGCGCCGCTTGGTGGCGAAAATTTCGGCTGAAAGCGGACCGGGTGCCCCGGCTGGGCTCCAATCGCCAGCAGTGCAGCATGAACCACCTGAGCACGCGTCTGAACCGCCACCACCGATTCATGCTCCTTGGTGCCGACCGGGCAGGCAAACATTTCCAAGTAACCATCTCGCAACGAGACAACCCCGTCCACCATCACCTGGCCATGCTGCTTGTCAACCCAAACGCGATCCGGTTTCGGCATGGCTGTGGCCCCTGCCGGATCCGGCAATCGGATCGCTTCCGCCTGCCCGCCAGTTGCCGCGGCAGCCGTCTTTCCGGCGCTTTCCGTCGACACTTGCAAAGACCGCTCGGGCGCCTCCGCGGCAGCCTGCCCGACGGCGAAAGTCAAAAACCCCAGAACAACCGCCTTCTCCCACATGGCGACCTCCTTCCCAAGCATGAATCCTTGCTGGCCGGCGCGCTGCAATGCGCCACAATACCATCGGCGCTTTGTTCCCATCGTCCGCAAATTGTCCAGGCATGGAAAGGGGGGAAGAACCATAATTCCTCCTTTCCTCATGGAACTACGGATTCTATACTTTCGGTACTTCCTCCCTTGACCCAGGGATGATGGGCAGGATACTGGTCGGCCCAGCCGCCTGCCACCGGTGGATCGACAAATTGGAAGTATGGGACTACGAACATTAGGGCCTCCAGAAGCCGTATGAAGCGGCATGCGAAAGCACCATGAGCACTACCGTTTCCAGTAAGGAAAAATCCAAGCCCCGCCAGCCTCGCAGCAGGGCCGCGAAAGGCGCCTCCGGTATTATTTCGGACCGTTTATCGGCAATGGCGGTAGCCGGACAAGGCGGATTCTGGAGTTCCGCGGCACCAAAGCATCTTGCCATCGATCTGGACCCTGATTGGCAACGATGGTTCCGCCATTTGCACAAACGAAAATCACCCCGCCCCCTCGATAGGCTCGCCCAACCAGGGGGACCAAAGTCTGCCAAAAAACGAAACAAGAAACCGTCTGTTCCAAAAGCTCCCACCACCGCCCTTGCCGCGACACCTCTTGCCTGGGGCATCGACCGGCTCTCAACCAACACGGCAAATCTGCTGGCGATCGTCGATGCACTGGCGCAAAACCGAACGCGGAATCGTAAAAGTAAATCCGCCTGCAAGCAATCTGCCCATTTGCTTGACTCCCAGGCGTGGGACCAAACGCTCTGCCAATGGTTGGAGACACACGAGGACCTGGAAAACAACAGCGAACCGTCTCACCAGAATGCCTCCTGCCCCGCAGGTTCCATGTCCCAGGTGCCTTGGCCGGAAACCCAGGACGCCCTCTCTTGCCTGGCCATTGCCCATGCGATACCGTCGCTGGCGGAAATCATTCCAGCCCAGCGCTGGTGGCAGCTCCTCGATAGACTGGGGCAAATCGTCGCGTTGTCCGCCGGCCGCCTGCCGGACTGCGAACTTCCGCTGGACCAGTCCCTGGCTCAGCAGCTACTGGCCGGCGAGCTACCTCTCACGCTTGCTTACCAGTTCCCCGAAATCAAACCGCTCGCCAGTTTGCATGCGTCCGCCCGCGACTCGATGTCCGCCGGCATGCAGGAGTTGCTCAACGGAGAAGGCTTGCCCCATGGCTTGCAGTTGCCGATTTTGCGGCCCCTGTTAGCTAGCTGGACGCGTTGTCTGCTGATCAGTCAGGCCATGAAACGCCGCTGTTGGAGCCGCAAGGCCCACAACCAGTACCTCTGGCTGGTCCGCCAGGCATTGCGATGTTCCGCCCCCGATGGACGGCCTCTGCTTTCCAACCGGTCTTGCCGGGACCGGCTCCTCCATCCCACCAACACGCCGCCTGACCGTGAACTCCATCGAGCTGCTCCAGAGGAGAAATGGTCCGCTGATTTTCTCCGCAACGTGCTTTCTCTGGGTGGTGACGACTCCGACCTGACCGCCGCGCGGGGGTTGTTCGACAAAAATACAGTGGCCCTGCTCGACAAACCGTCCAAGACCTCCTGGCCCGCAACTTCGGACCATTGCCAGTGGGCGGGACTCGCCGTAATGCGCACCGCCTGGTCTCGCAAAGCACCAACCGTGGCAGTCGATTTTTCCACCTCCGAATTTAAAATCGAGATCGTCACCGCTGGCCATCCCCTCGCGGCGGGCGTATGGTCTGATGCCACCAGCCTCGATGGTCAACGGCTCAAGCAAACGGCACCCTGGGAAGAAGTCTGCTGGTTTAGCGACGAAGACGTCGACTACCTGGAACTGTCGATGGAAATGACCGGAGGAGCCCGGCTGGAGCGAAAAATCTTGCTGGCACGAGAAGACCTCTTTTTGTTGCTGGCCGATTCGGTCCTGACGACCGCCGACAAAAAATCCTCCAACCGGAAAGGGCCGCGGGATTCCTCCGGGCATCGGCTCCCGGCCAAGCAGCGGGGGCTGATGCACACTTCGCGTTTGCCTCTCGATGCGGCAATCCAATGGCTGCCGGCCGAAAAAACCCGGGAAGGCTTACTGGCCACGAACCCTGCCCGAGCCCCCCAGCCACTGGCCCGCGTGTTACCGCTTGCATTGCCGGAATGGCGCAGCGACCGCCGTGTTGGCGAGCTGACTTGCGAATCCAGCTCAGATTCACCATCGCTCCAGTGGACCTGCCATACCCTGGGCCGCTGTTTGACTTCACCTATTTTTATCGATCTCAAAAGCCGCCGCACAACCAGGCAGTGCACCTGGCGACAGCTTACCGTGGCACAAGCTTTGGAGATCCAGCCGGCGGAGGTTGCCGCCGGCTACCGGGTCCAGTGCGCCAAGAAGCAATGGCTGATTTACCAGTCACTCGCCCCACGAGCGAACCGCACCTTGCTAGGCCATAATCTCTCCTCCGAATACCTCGTGGGCCGCTTCCTGGCTCCGGCGGGCGAGGTGGACGAACTGCTGGAAATTGAAGGTTAGGTTATTTCAAGAATGGCCGATGAAGCTGACCCGGGAACAAGCTAATCGCTAAAATCGCCGGTCCCAGACGGCTTATCGCCCTGGGGCTTCAGAGGGCTGAGTGATTCATTGGAAGTACTGAAACCGACCAGGCAAACATGCCGTGCCCCCATACCGCCAACAAATTGCCGCCAATGTCGCCCGGGTTCGCGAACGGATTGCCCGGGCTGCGCTTGCCGCAGGCCGGGCCCCGGAAGCCATTGGGCTGGTTGCCGTATCAAAATATGTAGGGTCGCCGGAAGCGGAGGCCCTGCTGGCGGCCGGTTGTCCGGTCCTGGGTGAAAGTCGGCCCCAGCAACTGTTTGAAAAATCTTCCTGTCCCGCCCTGGCCGGGGCCAGCTGGCACTTGATCGGCCATCTGCAACGGAACAAAATACGGCGCACCCTGCCCCTGGTGTCGCTTATCCATAGTGTCGACAGTCCGCGTCTGCTACAGTCGATCGATCGCGTGGCTGGTGAACTGAGTCTTTCCGCCCGCGTGCTGTTGGAGGTCAACTGCTCCGGCGACGCCGAAAAAGGCGGCTTCAGCCAGCAACAACTGTTGGACCTGCTACCCAGGCTCCCCGAGTTCCCGCATGTCGAAGTTCGAGGCTTGATGACAATGGCGGCCCGCCGGGGAGGCAACAGGGTCGCCGCGCGCAACTTCGCTGCCCTGCGAGGGCTGCGTGATCGGGCCAAGTCGGAATGTCCTCCCGGCGTCTCTTTGCACGAACTTTCCATGGGCATGTCGGCCGACTTTGAGGTGGCAATCCGTGAAGGGGCGACGCTGGTACGCATTGGCTCACTCCTTTTCGATGGCGTGCCGGGAGCCTGAAAAAAGGCTGCCATGATCCACCTGGAAAGCAGTCCCGACTGGGCAAACGTTCCTCCTGTGCTCGGGCACCGCCACCCAGCGATGGTCGGTGCATCCAGGCCGAAATCCAGCGCAGGCTGGAGCGAGAGAACGTGGTGCCTGGCACCTGCCTGTCGGCAGACAGGTGATAGCGGCAAGTACGATCACTCTCCTATTCGCTCTTCCACATCAATTTTTCAGAATTTGTGAGCGCTATTTGTTCTGGCGCTGCTAACTATGGTAAGATACGCCAATCGCGTCGTAGGTTGCGACCGTCTTGTGGAGGCGAAGTGAGTATGGTAAAGGCTCAATTCGTGTTGATCGCGATACTGCTCGAAAGTGTCCCTGGTTCCGCCTGGGCGACCACCTTTTGGTTTACCTCAAGCCCCGTTACCGCTGCGCCTGGACCTGCCAATCTGACCGAGACCCTTTGCAAGGCAACCACTTCTCTGGTCGATGTGCACCTTTGGGCACAAACCGATCCAGGAGCTACGTTGGTCAATTTTAGCTTGAATGTGCAATCGACCAATGCCTTGGTATTCGACTTTGTCGGCGTAGCCGTTCAGAATCCGGGAGAATCAACCGGCAGTGGACGATTCCAGTATGTCCTCGACACAACTCCCACATCAGGTTTCGTGCCGATCGCACTCGCGTCGGCGCCCGACAGGATTGACGGCTTTCAAGGATTTACAATCTCTGGCATCCATGAAGGATTAAATCCCACAAATGCCGATGACCTTTCCCTTGCCCAGCCAGCCTGGCTACTGGCAACCTTGACACTAGAGATTACAGGTAGTGGGTTAACACAATTGCTCCTGGAAGTGGGCGACAATGGAATCAACAATGCAGGCAGCACGGTTAGCAGCCACGTTGCCAGCTTGTTCTCAGCAACGCTCACAACCCACAACGTGCCGGGGGATTTCAATCTCGACGGTTCGGTGAACGGGTCCGATTTGGTCATTTGGGAAAGTTATTTTGGCACCCCCAGCGAAGCCGATTGCCTGACTGGAGACATCAACGCCGATGGGGACACCGACGGCGTTGATTTCATGGAGTTACAACGTTACCTGGAACGCCCAGCGAGTCCAACCTCACCGGCCATGATGATGATACCCGAACCCATCGGAGCCTGGTTGCTCATGGCTGGACTCGGTATTCTCTCCGTTGGGGCATGTTGGCGACGCTATCATGTCCGCACGCCACGCAATCGCAGATGGCTGGCGGTGTTGTTTTTGTTTGTCGTCCTGTTAGAAATCGACACAGACCAGTCTGCTCAAGCACAGCAATTTGGAGAATGGAATGCCGGGCCGGGATCTTGGTCGAATCCAGCGAATTGGAATCCGGCGATCGTACCCGATGCGCAATTTCAAATCAACTCGGCGCGCATCGACAATGGTGGGCAACCGACGATTGTCGGTCCTGTCCCCGATCTGTTCAAATTACAGGTATTCGATGGCCAACTGACAATCGACTCCGGGTTTTCACTGTTCATGAACGATTCGGCTCTGGTGGGTGATGCAGGTTCGCTCAATCTGCAGGGAGGCAGCCTCAGCGCAGCGGAGGGAACCGTCTTGCTGGGCGGTCAACTCGCTGGTGAAGGAATCGTCGCTGGGGACTTGAGCAATGCAGGACGTTTGAGACCCGGTGGACCAACTGGTTCGCCTGCCGCAATTCTATCTCTTACCAGTAACTACACCCAATGGCCTGGCGGTGTGCTGGAGTCTGGGCTTGGCCAGGTTGGCTCGGGAGGGATCGGCATCGGGGGTATCGATTTCAACCAACTGCAGGTTAGCGACCGTGCCACACTGGGCGGAAAGTTGGAAATTCACCTGATCGATGTCGGAAACGGCCCCTACAAACCATCACCTGGTGATCGGTTTGATGTATTGACCGCTGGTGTGGTCGATGGCAGATTCGATTCGATCGAGTTACGTGGCATGTCATCCAATTTGGCGCTAAAGCTCGCTTACGAAAGCTCCAACGTGCGGGTCCAATTTGTTGAGCCAAATCAGATGGTCCTGGGTAGTCCCCTGGTCGCAGGACAACAACTCGACTGGTTTACAGATGCAGACCTCATCTGGACTGGTTTTTTACCACCCAATCTAACACAGCCTGTGGTATTGAATGCAGGTGCCGGTCCAGACAACGTCATTCATGTCAGCTCGGACAACGCCCAAATTTATTCGCTTTCGGTTGGTGACCCAACCCAGGACATTGCACTCTCGGTCGCAGCAGAGCGATTTCTTTCGGTCACCCATGGAATGTCGCTCGAGGACCATGGCAGACTGCTGGGAGCGGGTACGGTCGTTGGGAATGTGATCAACCGAGGTGCCATCGCTCCAGGTGCATTCCAGGAAACAGCCCGCCTGACCATCGACGGGAACTTCCAACAGGAATCCAATGGACGTATGGAGTTGCAGGTCGCAGGAGTCCAACCGGGTGAGTTCGATCAACTACACATCACGGGCCGGGCCGATTTAGGTGGTCATCTTGTGCTGGACTTGACCGCTCTCGAAAGTTTAGAACCGGGTTTCTTATTGCCCCTGCTTACAACCGATGGAGGATTTGACGGTCAAATCGAATCGTTTCAATTGATCAGCGGTTTTGTCAATCAATGCTATGTGCTCAATGCCGATTTCACATTCAATACGAGCCTCTACTTTGACAGCGGCGACATGAATGTCGATGGCGTGGTTGATGCCAATGACCTTCAGCTTTTTGCACTTGCCCTGGTCGACAAAGACGCCTATCGGGACACCATTTTTAGCACCAATGCATTTTATGTCGACGTGGCCTGTCTAGGCGACGTGAATCTCGACGGCCTATTTGACTTTGATGACATTACCGCTTTTAGCAGCAATGCGGGACTTGCTTTGCCAGCGGTGGTCGCTGCAATCAAGGCTGCCCAGCAAAGTGTACCAGAGCCATCCACGCTTGCACTAGTGATCCTCGCACTGCTGGCAGGCATTTGTAATAAGCCCGGTAAAACGGCTCGACGACGGCACCCACCATCGGCATTTACCCTGATCGAGTTGCTAACCGTAATAACCATTGTCAGTATCTTAATGGCCCTCTTATTACCCGCCATCCAAATGGGACGCGAAGCTGCGAGGCGAACCCAATGCGCCAGCAATCTGAAGCAAATTGGCATCGCTCTGCAGGCACATCACGAGCAGCTCCGGCATTTTCCTCCAGGCTCGCGCCTGCATGAAAGGAGTTGGCAAATGGGGGTGGGCTGGCGCGCACTCATCTTGCCATTCATGGGTCATGCCACATTGTATGACGCCCTCAACGTGCAACCCAATGGAGGCGTTGGGCAACAAGGCCTGAAGTCGATTCCCCTCTACCACTGTCAAAGCGCCGAGCCAGACACGGATCGCGCAAATTACGCGGGCGTTTCCGGTGCGTTTGGATTCGGTGAGCCATTGTTCCAGTCCAATTTCTGTGGCGATATATTTGCCAGTGGCATGTTTTACCCGGAAAGCAACCGGCAAATTTCGCAAATTTCCGATGGCACCTCACACACACTGGCGGTGGGCGAGCTGATCAGTCTGTCACGGCAATGGTGGGCAGGAGCCACTTGGGAAAAAAAGCGTCCCCCACCAGAACCACCTCTTGAAATATGCACGGACGCATCACGGAATATTCGATTTCCTATCAACAGCGGCCGTGTCAACAAGCTCGTCAATCATCGCGCCTTCGATAGTCGGCATCCGGGTGGCGCTCAATTTTGTTACGTCGACGGCCATGTCGAATTTGTGCTTGAATCGTCTGACTTTGTCATTTATCAACAACAAGCCACGATTCATGGAGGAGAATCACCGCAGTCGCCCATTCCCTAGATTGGCCGTCTGTTCCATAAGTCCGTCTGCTCCATAAAAATGGACGCTTGCGATCGTGAGCTGCGACAAGACACTTCAGTACCCTCGCCCGTGACTGTCAATTATAAAATGGCCAACCCTGAACAATTTTGAACATAAGGAAACAGAGGAAACGGAGAGCAAGTCCTCTGTTACCTTCTGTTCAAAATTTTATCGCCTTTGGCTTACGTGTTTTGGCAATAATGGACAGATACTCAATCACTTGTCGGCAATGGGTTGATCATCAAGGGTGGACGCTCGCTCAAGAAGCAAGCCAGTTCATACAGCTCCCGAGGATTGCGCGGATTACGGTTGAACTCTTGGCGGAATATCTGTTCTGCGCGGCGCAAACTCTCGGGTGCTGACTCGCGTCCCGCTTCCAGGGTCAAGCGCAATTCCGTATCGAATAGCGCCGCCTGCAAGGGCAAAGACTCCTGCTGGGCGGCCAAACGTTGTTGAATGGCTTGGGCCTGTCGCAGAAGCTCGACTGCCTGTGCATGCTCCTCAGGCAACTTCAATCCAGCAATCCGCAACAGGCAATCGGCCAGTGCAGGCAGGTAACCGGGAAGGTCGACATCGGCTGTCGTGAGTTCCTGCAGCAGTTTTCTGGCAGCCTGAAAATGGGTTAACGCGTGGTGGCGGTCGTCCAGTGTCTCATAGACCGTGCCTAGGGCTAAATGGACAAGCGCCCGCTGCTCATCATTGGTCGCATCCTGGAGCATTTGCTCCGTGTAAGTTAAGTCCGATACCATTTTTTCAAGCAGCTGGACTCGTGGGCGTCGTGTTTTGTAGGGAGGCCAGATTGCGGAAGGGTCCGTGCCACTTTCCCAACTGCCCAACTCTGTCTGCAGGCGTTGAGCCTGGCTATCCAAGGCCTTGATCTTCTCATTGGCGGTGAGGATTTTTTCGTCGCGGTTGTTGATCAACACGATTTTTTGTGCCAGTAAATCCTCGGCCCGTTGCCTCAATCGATCAAACCGCAAAGCGACGATGGGGCCAGCAATTGCCAGGAATGTCACGAGTACCCCAATCGTAGCGGGCGCAGGGTGACGTTTGGTCCAGCGGATCATACGTTCCATACGTGAGATGGGCCGAGCTCGAATGGGTTCTCCATGGACGAAAAGGTTCAAGTCGGATAACAGGTCTGCTGCCGTCCGAAAGCGCCGGTTGGGCTCTCGCTGGATGCACTTCAGGCAGATGGTTGCCAGATCACGAGGAATGAGCCGGTTGAGAGTACGAGGATCAGGCGGCTCCTCGGAGAGCTTTTGATGAATTTGCATCTGGGCACTCCCACGAAAAGGGAGTTCGTTGGTGAGCAATTCAAAGAGCACAACTCCCAAGGCATAGATGTCGGTGCGCCGGTCAACGTGGTGTGCATCCCCAGCAGCTTGCTCTGGAGACATGTAGGCAGGTGTGCCGAGAATTTGACCATCGGCGGTCATTGTGATTTCACCCACATCGCGCTTGGCCAGGCCGAAATCGGTTAAGAAGGGCTCACCCTGCCGATCGATCATGATGTTCGAGGGCTTAAGGTCGCGATGGACGACTCCCAACTTGTGTGCATGTTGCAGAGCGTCCGCAATCTTTATGCTGATTTCCAAAACTTCGTGGACCGTCAACTGCCGTACTTTGAGCACTTCAGCAAGGGTAACTCCACGTACCAGATCACTGACAATGTAGAGTGTATCACCCTCACGACCAATTTCATGCACACTCACGATATTCGGATGTCGTAGTTGAGCTGTCACCCTTGCCTCGCGGAGAAACTGCGATTCGTCCAGAGGATCAAGCTGACCTCGGCGCGGTATTTTCACCGCAACGGACCGGTCAAGTTCCGGATCGTAGGCCTTCCACACAGCACCAAAACTGCCGATACCAACACGGGTGATCAGTTCAAAATTTCCAACGGTATTCAGCGGTGTCGCATGACATGTTCCAACCTCCGGACTGACAATATTGAAAATACTGCCACACGTGCTGCAGATGATGTCATTTTGTTCGTGCTCCTCCAGGAATTCGACCTGATTGTGGCAATGGGGACAGCGAATATGTAAACCACTGGAATCCAGCCGGTTGCCCGCACATTCCCTCACGGTGACTTGAGCCGCCGCTTCGTTCTCTGAGGGGATAGAACCTTGCTGCGTGGGAGAGAAACTCAAGGTGGCCTCGGTATCGGGAGTCTGGGGATGATCCTGTTGGGCGCTTGCAGACCGTAAGGTACTGGATTCACCCGGTTTTGATGGGTCACTCATGGGAGAGTCTCGCTAAAGACGTTCATGGGAGAGCCGCGCGATCATCTCGCGCAATCGCAACTTAGCGCGATCGGCCAGCGCCCGCACCGCATTGGGAGTCCGGTTCATCGCGGTTGCCGTTTCCTCTATGGATAAGCCTGTCAAGTAACGAAGCTGAATGACTCTGCGATAATCTTCCGGCAATTCCGCAATCGCTACATTGAGCGTTCCTATCGCCTCACCCCGCAGCGCATTCACACTGGCCGTTTCACTGGTATCTGCAACTTGCCCGAGCAAATCACGTACGGATGTCTTGGCCCCTGGAGAAGGGTCGAATTGGCTTCTATCCCCCCCCCGCTTTTGCCGTCGGGAAGCTTTGAGCATGTTGCGAAGGCGATTCTCTGCAATGGTTTGTAACCAGGCCAAAAAACTACCCGGATGTTGATATGTAAAATTTGCCACATCACGATATGCATCAGCATAGGTTTGTTGCAGGATATCATCGACCGAGTTCGTTCGCGCCAGGGAAGGAGGCACTCGAGCCGCCAGTCGCCGAGCCAGGGAATCGGAATGCATCATCAACAACTCTCCCATCGCTTCGCGGTCTCCCGCTTGGGCCGCAGTAAGCAGAACCGCTTCAGTCGTGGGTGGAGACATGCGATCGGCCTCTAGAGTCGCCGGTGAGGCGTTGTTTTTTATGCTTACCTATGCTTTTCAATTCCACTCGGGAAAAGACATTCTACCCCATGCGGGGGCCTTTGCTAAGGAAAATCCACGCCTGGCCATATTTTACCATCGATTTTTTGAGCGCTATCGCAACAAACGTTGCTTTCTAGATTAGAGGCCATCGGGCAACGCCAACGCAAGCATGCATGCAAGCAGACGAGTCTCCTGATCGATGACCTGAACCCATTGATTGTCTGGCGACCGTGTAAGTCGTCGAAACTAAATTCACCCGCAAGTTGAGGATCTGTAAGATGAAAGCAAAACCCAGTGCTATCCAGCCCCGGAACCATTCCCCCCGCACCCACCTGATACCACCGCGCCTCTGGTGGCGAGGCGTTGGAGGCTTCGCCCTCATGACTGCAGTCCTGGGCGCCTCGACAACCTTTGGCCAATCGTTCACCGTCGACAAGCTGTCCGTTGGCCTTCCAGGTACGGCTGTGGCGGCTCGTGCCCCCGCGCCGCAGCACATTTTTAACAATGTGAATCCTCCAGGTCCAGTGCCTCCAGGCATCGGTTTCTCGGGCCAGAATTTTGATGACGTGATCAATCCTAATCAACCCGATCGCGACGCACTTTCGGCAGGTTACGAGCCACTCGACTCCGACATGCTATGGGATCTCATGTTCTCAGTCGATCGACGCTCGCGAGGACTCCCTGGCACAGGCGAATACACGTTTCCTGGGAGGGAATGCCGTTGGTGGTGATTATTACTACGCGAACCCTGGGCTGGGGCCAGGCATGAACCATGTCATGTCCTTCACCGATGTGCATCATGGACTAGCCAATGGCCCTGCCAGCCAGCAAGAGTTCTATGATAACATCGATGGCGCGGAGATTTGGGATAGTCGTGTGGGTGTGGAAGTACCGTACGAGGGATATCGTTTCCTGGGAGACACCATTTACGACTCGATCAATACGAGCTCCGGGAGTGACGCCAACATTCGGGAAAATGGAAACTTGCTCTACCATGCCCATGATCTGGGTTTGAACGAAGAGGATAACGTGGATGCTTTGGCACTCGACATTGGATTTGAAAAAGAGCAAGGTGAAGGAGATGGGCAGGTCGAGGCACTGTTCTCCCTGGCACCAGGTTCTCCTTCGTTGCTTGGGAAAGATGGTGCGCCAGGAACTGCGGATGATTTGTCTCCGGCCGATATTTTCTATACAAATTTCAGTGGTAAATTTGACATCGCAGGTCCCAGTGGATTGCTGGGTATTTTTCCTGGGAATCTCAATTTTGCATTCGACTTGACCGCTCGCAATTTGGGCCTGAATTTTTTCCCTGAAGACAATCTGGTCGACAATATCGACGCCATCGACGTTATTCAAACGATGACAATCTATGATTTCCCCATGGATCCACCCGGCGATCCCGGTTTGCCTCTGATTCCTCCCCCACCTTGCGGGCCTTTGGCGGACTTCAATTGCGATCAAAGGGTAAATGGGGCTGACTTGGATATCTGGAAAGCCAATTTTGGCAACCTGAATGTCGTCCCTTATCATGAGGGCGACGCCAATGGCGACGGCATTGCAGCAGGTACCGACTTCCTGTTGTGGCAACAGTCTTACATGGGGCCCCAGGTGGTGGCGAGCCGTGTTCCCGAACCGGGGAGTCTCGCCCTGGTGCTCTTCGCAACGCTCGCTTGGGCGGTTATTCCCAGGAGCCGCTCCCTCTGAGATGCAACATTCCTGAGGGTGACGGTGCCGGGAGGAGAGTGAATTCGATTCGCTCTCCTCCCTGATTTTAATTCGTCAGCCACCCACCAGAACATACAGAAAAGATGTTGCTTTATCGGTAAAAGTAGGGTATTGAAAAGAGTCCTGACTCACCAGGACAAGGGCACGTCATCATGATAGAGTGTAACACAAAATCGATTCAATTTTGAGGTGGCAATCCGTGAAGGAGCGGCGCTGGTACGCATGGCTCGCTCCTTTTCGATGGCATACCGGGAGCGTGAAGGACCGTTGCCATGATCCATCTGGAAAGCAGTCCCGAAGGGACGATTCTGCCGGTTCGAGCGCACGCTGGGGCCCGGCGCAACACCATCCTGGGCCAACGTGAGGGAGCGTTGCGGGTGGCCGTGTCGGCTGCGCCCGAAAAGGGTAAAGCCAACCAGGCGATCGTGGCCGTACTCAGCAAAACGTTGGGCATCTCCAAATCGTCCATCGAGCTCGTCGGCGGTCCTACCTCGCGGCACAAACGATTTTTGCTGGCCGGACTCTCGCCGGAGCAAACCCGGAGGAAGATTCAGCAGATTTTGCCAGACGAATTGGCTTAGGGGCAGCCGTGTATTGCCACTCCTTGCGATCGTACCTATGATAAATCCAATGAAAGCCTTCACGGAAAAATTGGTTCACATCCTAACGCTGCTCGGCGTGACGGCAATCGCCATTTGGGTCATGTGGATGATGAATTCCAAGAACAACCCGGCCGGTAAACAACAGCGACCGCTGCGTCCCTTAGCCGACGTGGCCAGGCCGAAAGCGCCTGTCTTGGTGCTGCCGATGGAAGTGCAACCGCATGAGATCCTGGCCACCTTTTCTGGTAAAATCCGTCCTTGGGAAACCCATCACGTGAGCTTCGAAGTCGCCGGCCGGGTCCAGGAACTGGGGTCAGCCAGTCCTCGGGACAACCTCAAGGGGGAACCCCTGGACGAAGGGGACACGGTCGAGGCGGGGCAGGTACTGGCCCATCTCGACGACCGCGTGTTTCGAGCCCTGAAAAGCGAAGCTTCCGCCCAGCTGGAACAAGCCAGTTCGGACTTGCAGCGAGCCCAGCGCTTGCGCGCCACCAATCCCACGGCGCTGACCGATTCCGAACTCCAAGGCTATGCCACCAAAATGGCACTCGCCCGAGCGCAACTTGAAGTGGCCATGAAGAACCTCGAAGACGCGACGCTGATATCCCCTGTCCGGGCAACCATCTCGCGCCGGTTTATCAATCCGGGAGAGTCGGTGGGAGCGAACCAACAGGCATTCGAACTGGTGGAAAACGAGGAAGTTTTACTCGTTGTGGAAGTCCCTGAATCGCAGGTTCGCGAGCTGGAAAATCGGCTGCGCGAAGTGCGCGCCAAACGAACCTCGGCGGCTGCCAATGGCTCCTCCGAGGATACGCTGTTTCGTGCTTACGTGGAATTGAAGGGGCGAGACCGACTGGGCAATCCCTGGCCTGCCCTGAAGGGCGAAGTCTATCGCATTTCTGAAGTAGCCGATCCACGCACCAGTTTATTCCAAGTTGAAATCCGCCTGCCGAACAGCAAAAAACTTCTCCGCTCGGGCATGATTGCCACCGCCCACATCGTGCTGGCTCGAATCCCCGCCTACGAGTTGCCAGAAATGGCAGTCCTCTTTCGCGGCCGGCGTGCCTTCCTGTTCAGTGTCGAGGAGCAACCTGCCGAAATGGAAATGATGTACTGGAATGTTGGCCCCACGGAGATGTATCGGGCCAAACGGATTGACCTGACGACCTGGATCGAGCAAGACCAGAAAATCCTGATTCCCGTGCCGCCCGCCAGTCGCCTGAACCCAATGGGCCTCATCGGCCAGCGCAAACTGCAGTGGGTGGTAGTCCGCGGCCAGCATCGGTTGGCGGACTCGCAATTGGTACGGATCATGAATCCTCCTGCCCCGAGCGTGGCGACCACTGACGGCAAAGGCATTCGACCCCCAATACCATTGAAGGCGGCCGGCAAACGGCTTGAGATTCATTAAGGGCCGACTCCAGCCAGCATATTTCATGAAACTCAGTTCCCAAGCCATCGACCATCCTCGCCTGGTAGCCGTAGCAACGCTGCTGGTACTGTTGCTGGCTCTCTACTCGGCCCTGTTTACGCCGGTTCAACGTACTCCGGCGATTACCAAAGCGGTGGTTCTAGTCCTGGTTCCCTATCCCGACGCACAACCCGAAGAAGCAGAGAACGAAATCGCCCGTAAGGTGGAAGATGCGCTCAGCCGCCTGCAAAGTGTCGATTTTATTGCTTCCACCAGCATGCGTGGCGTCAACATTACCCAGATCATTTTTCTGGATGGCGTCGATCCCGACGATGCCAAACGAGAAGTCAAGGACCTGGTCGACCGCATTCGTAACGAACTCCCTCTGGGGCGCGAAGTCCAACCTGACGTCGTGAAAATCGACTTCGAGAACACGCCACTGATGCTGGTAACACTCCGCGGCCCCAAGGGTTTCGACCAGCGCTCGCTCAAGCAAATCGCCGAGGAAGTTCAGGAACGGATTGATGACGTCGACGGTATCGCCAACAGTCAACTCTTTGGTGGCAAGGAGCGGGAAATCCATGTCAACGTCGACCCCGACCGGATGACCGAATACGGCCTTACACTCCGGCAAGTACGCCAGGCCTTAAACGATTTCCACTCCAAAACTCCGGCCGGTTCTCTCGACACATCCCAATTCAATCGCACGGTGCGCAATGAAACCAAGTTTCGCGACCTGGAGGACATCCGCGAAGCCATCGTCAGCAGCACGGACGGCCGCGTCCTCCGGATTGAGGATATTGCCGAGGTCCTCGACAGTCATCGCCGGGTGATGAACCTGGCTCAATTCGATGGCCACGATGGAGCCACGATCATTGTCAACAAGGAAGCGGACATCAATACCCTGGGCGCTGCCCGTGCGGTCAGCGCGTTGGTGGAAGATCTGAAAAACCAATACCCGGACATCCAATTTTCCATCACCCGCAACTCGTCCGAGGAAATCTGGTTGATGTTTCGCGTCCTTGGCTCCAGCGCCGTGTTTGGCGCGATGCTGGTCCTGGTCATTCTCACCTGGTCGATGGGGCTGCGAATATCGCTCCTGGTGCTGCTGGCAATCCCGCTAAGTTCGGCCGTGGCCCTTACCTTTCTCTATTTCGCGGGCATTCCTATTTCCAATATGGTGGTGTTTAGTTTTATTCTCGTGCTCGGCATGGTCGTCGATGGAGCGATCATTGTGGCCGAAAATATCCATCGGCATATTGAGCGGGGCGAAGACCCAATCCGCGCCGCCAAGACCGGAATTGAGGAGGTCGGCCTGCCGGTCATCTCCGCCGACCTGACCACCATCGCCGCATTTCTGCCCATGCTGCTGGTGCCTGGCATCATGGGCGACTTCATGAGTGTGATGCCCAAGGTGGTCAGCGTGGCCCTGTTCGGCTCCATCCTGGTTGACCATTTTCTCATTCCAACCCTGGCTGCGCGCTGGTACCGAAAACGGCGGCCAGCCAATGACGAGACCGCGGTTTTCGCGGACATTACCAAAGCGGCATCGCGTACCACGCTCACCGGGCCACCGGGCCCACACGAAAACCATGACAGTCGCGTACGTCCCAATCTTGGAATATTTACCCGCCTGTACGCCACGCTGCTGCGGCTGGCGCTCTCCAACCGCTATGCGGTACTTGTCCTATGCTGTCTGGCAGTCACCGGGGCGGTCACCCTTTATGGCCGACTGGGGTTTGTGTTTTTCCCCACCAGCGATCGGGGGCAATTCAGCGTGAAGTACGAGCTTCCGCTGGGCTACAGCATCGAGGAAACCATTGCCGCCGCCAAGGTGATTACCGATCCACTGCGGAAATGGGCGGATCGGGGATTGCTCCGGCATTATGTCACCGCGGTCGGATCCGCGGGAGGACTTTCCTCACGACTTGAAAACGACCCAGCCAACGGCCCCGAATTTGGTGAGGTAATGATCGAACTGCTCTCACCGCTGGACCGGGTCGTCCATGAGCAAGAAGTGATAGCCGCCCTGCGCCGCGATATCCGGCCGCTGCCCGGCATGAAATACTCGATTCATGAAGTTGAAGAAGGCCCTCCGGGAGGCTTTGACGTGGCCGTACGTCTGACCGGCGACGACTTGCAACAATTGGGCGGGCTGGGAAAAACCATTGCCGATCGGCTGGCGGACCTACGGGGAACCGTCGACGCCTCCACCGATTACCGGCCCGACAACCCGGATCTGGTCGTGGAGCCAAAACCCGATGTGGTTGGCCTGTATGGCATGACCGAAGCTCAAATCGCCCATGCGGTCCAGATGGCCATCGCCGGCGATTCGCAAATTCAGCTGACGATGGAGGACGAGGATGTTACCCTCCGACTGCAACTGGCCCCCGAATATCAGCGCGATATCGGTTCCTTGGGCAGGCTGACGATTACCAGTAACGACGGCCGCCGCGCACCGATTTCCGAATTGGCCCAATTACGCCGCGGCACGAGTGTTTACAGCATCAACCGATACCAACGCGACCGGGCGGTGATAAGTAAATGCGATGTCCTGGAGCCGGTGGTGCCGGACGACGTGTTTGCCGTTTTACGGCGCGAAATCCTCCCCAGCCTGGGATTCGTCCCATCCCGGGAAAATTCAATGGCCTTCCTGGGGACCCCCACCACTCCAGCCGAAGGCGTCAAGGCAACCTTCACTGGAGAAAACGAGGAGCGCGATAAAAACTTCCGCTATCTGCTCTACAGTATGGTCATCGGAGTGGTGCTCATTTTTAGCATCCTGGTGGCACAGTTCAACAGTTTTCGACAAAGTGTTGTGGTGATGATTACCGTACCCCTGAGCTTTATTGGCGTGGTGCTGGGCATGTGGGTCAGCGGATTTCCATTCAGCCTGGCAACCTTCATTGGCCTGGTCAGCCTGACCGGTATCGTGGTGAACGATGCCATTGTCCTTGTCGACTTTACCAACCAGGCTCGCGGACGCGGCCTGCCACTTCGCGAGGCGCTGATCGAAGCGGGGATCAATCGCCTGCGACCGGTCTTGCTTACCACCGCCATGACCATTGGCGGCTTGCTGCCGTTGCTATTGAACATTTCAGGAGGAGCCGAATTCTGGCAACCGCTAACCGCCGCGGTA
>Ga0114931_10004208_pt1 | contig 18010 bp, 11 predicted proteins | sample 2SBtaG_FD_89579 | JGI IMG/M metagenome (GOLD analysis project Ga0114931, IMG submission 89579) | Deep subsurface microbial communities from Kolumbo volcano to uncover new lineages of life (NeLLi) - 2SBTROV14_V59a metaG | ecosystem: Environmental > Aquatic > Marine > Volcanic | place: Kolumbo...
CCGCCGCTCACGAACACCACGCCCTCGGCCTTGAGCGAGCGGATCAGCCGCGTGAACCGCCCGGCCATGCTCTCGTGGATGCCGCGCAGGATGTCCTCGGTCTCGATGCCGCGCGAGACCATGTTGATCACGTCGGTCTCGGCCAGCACGGCGCAGATCGAGCTGACCTTCTCGGGGTTCGTGCCCCGCTGGGACAGCTCTCCCACCTCGGCGAGCGACACCCCGAGGTAGCGCGCGATGTTCTCGAGGAACTGCCCGGACCCCGAGGCGCACTGGCTCGTCATCTTGTAGTCGAGCACCTTGCCGCGCTCGTCCATGGCGACGGCGCGGGCGTGCAGCGCGCCGATGTCGAGCACCGTGCGCGCCCGCGGGTCGAGGTAGAGGGCCCCGCGGGCGTGGGTGGTCATCCCGTAGAAGTGCCCGGTGGCAAAGGCGATGTCCTCGCCCTCGCCGGTGGTGGCGATGTAGTCGATGGCGTCGACCCCGCTCTCCTCCACCGCCTGGTGGAAGACCTCGTCGACCACCGCGAAGATGTCCCGGCGGCGGATGCGCCCCGAGACGTGCGACAGCAGCCGGGGCTCCTCGCCCACCTCCATCACCACCGCCTTGATCGCTCCGCTGCCGACGTCGAGACCCGCCGTGATCCGCGCGCTCATGCCCTGGCCCCCTGCCGGGCGAACATGGCCGCGCCCAGCGCTCCGGTGAAGATGGAGGATGGTGAGACGTTCACCGTCCGGTTGCCGTAGTTCTCCTGGACGAGTTGCTTCAGGGCGGTGACCGCGGCGATGTTGTTCGCCACGCCGCCGGTGAAGGTGAACTCGTCCTCGATACCGCCCGAGCGTGCGAGCAGGCTCATCGCCCGCAGGATCACCGCCCGGTGCAGGCCGAGCAGGATGTCCTCGCGCTTCTCACCGAGCGACAGCCGCTCCCGCAGCTCCGCGCCCGCGAAGACCGTGCACGTGCTGTTGATCTTGAGCGAGCGCGTCGCCTGCATCGCCAGCGGCCCCAGCTCGTGCAGGCCGAGGTTCATCTCGTCCGCGATGTACCCGAGGTACCGCCCGCAGCCCGCCGCGCACCGGTCGTTCATCTGGAAGCTCGTGACGATGCCGTGCCCGTCGACCTGGATCGCCTTCGTGTCCTGGCCACCGATGTCGAGCACCGTGCGGGTGTCCGGGAACATTCGGTGCGCGCCGAGGCCGTGGCACAGGATCTCCGAGCGGATCTGCTCCTTGGGGAAGGGCAGCCGGGCCCGGCCGTAGCCGGTGCCGACGGTGGCGACCTCGTCGATCTCCACCGCCATCGCCGCCTCCACGCCGTCGCGGACGGTCTTCGGGTCGCCGATCCGCTTCAGGGCGGAGCCGATGTGCTCGGTGAACCCCAGCGCCAGCGGCTCGTTCTCGACCCTGAGGATCGACTTGTCCCACAGGCCGAGGAACAGGTCGAAGGACAGGTGGGTGTCCGCCGCGAGCTGCTCGGCCGCGTGGATGTAGGCGGCGCCGGCGATGTCCCGGAAGAAGTCCGAGCGGACGGGCGGGTCCTCGAGGGCGAAGTAGGCCTCCTCCTCCCGCTCCATGGACGCGAAGATCGCCTGGAGCGACTCGAGGGTCGGACCGCGGAGCCCAGGGGTGACGCCGGTGTGCACGTCCTGCTCGATCAGCTCGTGCAGGCGCCGCATCTGCAGGAGCACCTGCTCGGTGCGGAAGGCGCGCATCAGCTTGTCGAGGACGTCGGTGCCCGCGGCACGCTCCACCTCGCGGCGGAGCAGCCCGAAGCGCGCGGTCACGAAGGCCTCGGTGCGCGCGACGGTGGCGGCGAGGTCGTAGTTCGAGCGGGAGTTGGTGATCCCGCGCCCGAGGATCTCGCCGTCGTCGCCGAGCACCACCGCCTTGGTGGTGGTCGAGCCGAGGTCGATGCCGACGTAGCACCTCATGCTGCCCCCTCGGCCTTGCGGGCCTGAAGCATCTGCATGTAGCTCTCGAGCCGGTTCTTGATGTTCGCCGACGAGAAGTACCGCGGGTCCACCAGATCGGACTCGATGAATGCGCCCGGGATGCCGGTGCGCTTCTCGACCTCGCGCAGGATCAGCAGCTGCCCGGCAGAGAAGGAGTTGCAGGACTTCACGCTGTTGATCAGGAACCCGTCGGCGCTGTACTCGCGGACGTAGCGAGCGAGCATGTCGATGCGCTGCGGCAGGTTCAGGTTCGTGTAGCAGCCGCCGCAGTAGTCGGCGAGGGTGCCGAGCGGGTCGCTCGGGTCGTGGCGGAAGCCGAAGTCGTACACCCCGCCCACCTTCGTGTAGGTGCTCGCCACCATCACCGCCTGCTCCTCGGAGAACATCTCCCAGAACTCGTGGAAGTTCGTCCAGTTCGGCGGCCCCTCCACGACGAGGCGGTACTTCTGGTCGTCGAGCCGTCCGCTCGGGGTGATCGGGCCCTGGCCCTTCGCCATCCGCGCCTCGACCTCGGCGCGCAGGGTCCGGTAGTACTCGGCCCCCTCGGGCGTGCCGCGAAAGGCGCTGAAGATCGGCCCCACGTAGTAGACGGCGCCGAAGTAGGCGTCGACGGGGCTCGGGCGGTTCTTCGCCGAGTGCAGCACGGCCACTAGGTCGTCCTCGGCCTGGGTGCTGTAGCCGAGCAGCTCTCGGAGCTTGTCCTCGTCGTAGGGCCGGCCGGTCACCTGCTCCAGCGCCGGGATCACCTTGTCGCGGAGCTGGTCGACCACGTATTGCCGGTGCTCGGGCGCCAGCGTGCCGTCGCCCTGGTAGGGGATGTGCAGAAACACCGTCGGGCAGTCGTACTCCTCGCGGAGCAGCTCGAACCACTTCATGAAGGTGTAGCAGCCCGTGTAGGACAGCAGCAGCAGGTCCGGCTTGGGCAGCCGCGTGCCGGTCGGGCCGATGTTCCCGGACTTGAGCATCCCGATGTCGCACTTGACGTAGGTGCAGACGTCCTCGGAGTGCCCGGCCTTCTCGGCCTCGGAGATGTACCGGCGGGACAGCCCGCGCATCCCCGACTGCAGCGCGTTGATCTCGGGGAGCAAGGGCAGCGCCCCGAAGGAGCGCACCAGCTCGGTCAGGTTGCCCGGGACGAAGGTGTAGACGACCGGCTCGTGGGTCTCGGGCGCCCGCTCGAGGCGCTCGAAGTGCCCGCCGATCATCTGCTTCTGCAGGATCATCGAGCGGTCCTTGGGCGCGCGGGGCGCCTTGGCGTGCGTGTCGCTCATGTCGTTGGCCCCCACAGCTTGATCGAGTCGGAGAAGGTGCCCGCCTGCTCGCGGAACTGCTGGAACTGGCCCGTGTTCTCCGAGTACTTGAAGGCGATGCACGGGATGCCGTCCAGCGGGCGCCGGCCCGGAGCATCGGCCGGTCGAGCAGGGCCGGGTCGCAGAAGGAGGGCGCCGAGAAGATGATCCCGTCGGCGCCGGCGGCCTGCACGCGCTCCTGCATCAGGTGGCGCTTTCCGGCCGGGTCGTCCTCGTACAGGATCGAGCTCTTCAGGGCGTGGTGCAGGAACCCGTCGGCTAGCGCCTGCACCGGGTCGCCCTCGGTGGACACCTCGGCGCCGATCATCCGGTTGCCCAGCAGCATGTCGTCGTCGACGACGTAGCAGCCGGCCCGCTCGATGGTCTTGATCAGCCCGAGCGGCGGCTGCTCGCAGAAGCTGCCGACCACGATCACCCGCACCTTGTCCTTGGGACGGGCGTCGTCCTCCTCGGCGGCGGCGAGGTAGGCGCGCGCCTTGTCGAGGAAGACCTCGGGCGGCACCATCTCGCCGGCCCGCAGCAGCAGGTACAGCTCCTCGGTCGGCACCTTCCACGGCGCGTCGCGACGCGCGGCGTACAGGGCGCGGATCGTTGCGCGCACCTCGTTGTAGGTGGCGATGGACCGGCGCAGCGCCTCGTGGTCCTCGGGCACCCCGGCGACCTCGGACAGGTCGCGTAGGAGCACCTCGATCTCGTGGCGCCAGAAGCGCCCGCCGGTGTTCTCGTCGAGCACCTGCGGCACGTCGACGTAGCGCACGTACAGGTCGGGCTCGAGCACCTGCCACATGCCCGACAGGTTGCGGATCACGTCGCAGGTGGACGGGAACAGCACCCCGGCGAGCATGTCGAGGCGCCCGCTCTGCTGCAGCTCGATCACCGAGCGCGGCAGGTGGCAGATGTAGCTCTGGTAGAAGGCGTCGCCGCGGATGATCTCCACGCGGTCGCCGCCGCCGTGGATCCCGACGGGCAGCATGCCCGTCGCGTGGATCACCTCGCGCGGCGCGTAGACGGGGAGGTAGCCGATGGCCTTGCCGCCGGCGTCCACGTGCTCGCGCACCGAGGTGAAGTCGATGTCTTCGTACAGGGCGGTGGCCCAGTCGACGATCGCGGCGCGACTCATCGGTGCTCCCACTGCGGGGGACGCCGCTCGAGGAAGGCGTTCAGCCCCTCGACCGGGTCGCGGTTGGACATCAGGTCCTGCAGGTACAGGCGCTCGACCGCCGGCAGGTCCTCGTACAGGGCGCGCCGCACGGGCCGACGCACCGCTCGCCAGGCGCACCGCACCGCGACGGCCGACTTCGGCGCGAGCGCCGCGTCGAACCACGCCAGGCAGGCCGCCTCGGGGTCGTCGTCGCAGGCGTCGGCGAGCCCGAGGGCCGCGGCGCGCTGCCCGTCCATCGCCTCACCGGAGAGCACGAGGCGGAGGGCATCCGCCCCCCGAAGACGGAGCGGCAGCAACACCGCGGCCACAGGTGGAAAGACCCCGAGCTGGATCTCGGGTACGCCCATTCGGGCGCTCGGGTCGCAGAAGACCTGCCCGCACGCGACGGCCAGCTCCAGGCCGCCGCCGAGGCACTGGCCGCGGACGATCGCGGCGGTCGGCACGCCGAGATCCTCGATCTCGCGGAACAGGCGGTGGAAGTCGCCGAGCATCGCCCCGACCTGGTCGGGCAGGTGCTCCTGCACGCTCGCGCCGAAGCTGAAGTGCGGCCCCTCGGCGTCGATCACCACGAGCTTGAGCGGCCCCTCCGGGTCCAGCCCGGCGATCGTCTCGGCGAGCGAGGCGATCATCTCCGCGTCGAGCAGGTTCGCCTTGGGACGCGCCAGGGTGACGCGGGCGAGCTGCCCGTCGCGGTCGCGCCGGATCCGGACGGTGCTCATTCCGGCTTCCGGAGCGGGACGGGGGACACGGCGGCGATCAGCTCCTCGCTCCACCGCTCGCCGTCGCCCAGGCGACGGCGCAGGGCGGCGTAGTCGATCTCCCGGGCGCCCTTGACGCCCTCGTTGAACACCCAGAACCCGGCGTTGGCCTCGGTCATCATGTTCAGGCCGAGCCACGCGCGGCTGCCCTCCCGGTTCGCGTCCCAGTGCACGAGCTTGTGCTTGCGCAGGGACTCGATGGTGCGGGTCAGGCAGCCCGGGAAGGTCTCGAGCAGGTCGGCGCACAGGGCGTCCACCCGCTCGTCGAGGAGCGACAGGTCGCTCGTGCACTGCTTCAGGAGCGCCTTGCCCTCGGCGAGGTCCTCTCCGGTCTTCGGCTCGCCCAGGCTCGGGCGCCCGTAGGCGTCGGTGCTCCCGTCGGTCCACACGAGCGGGTTGGGCACCCACTCGCCGCCGGGGCCGCGCAGGGAGGGGACGATGTCGGTGAGCAGCCCGAGGCGGAAGGACTTGTGGGCGCTCCACGGCGCACAGGCCGTGCACGAGAGCATCGCGCGCTCGATGCCGACGTACAGGGGCAGGAAGTCGGTGCTCCCGCCGTCCGGGGCGCTGCCGTGGCGCGGCCCGGCCTGCGCGAAGCGGGCCATGTCCTGCGCGATCGTGTAGTCGCACGCCATGCCGATCTCCTGGCCGCCGCCGATCCGCATGCCGTTCGCGCGGCAGATCACCGGCTTGTCGCAGTGCAGGATGGCGCTGACCATGTCGTTGAACAGCCGCATGTACTGCCGGTACTCCTCGGGGCGGCCGGCGTAGTACTCGGCGTATTCCTCGGTGTTCCCGCCGGTGCAGAAGGCCCGGTCACCCGCGCCGGTGAACACCACCGCCACCGCGCGGCGGTCGTTGGACGCGGCCCGGAAGGTGAGGATCACCGCTTTGACCATGTCGGTCGTGTAGGAGTTGAGCTGCTCGGGGTTGTCCAGGGTGATCCACAGGTTGTGGAGGCCCTCGACCACCTGGCCGTCCGGGGTCCGGGCGGGGCGGCGCTCCACGCGCACCTCCTCGCAGTCGATGGCGGGCAGGTCGTGGTTGGCGAAGTCCATGCGGATGCTCCTGTCAGAGGCCCGGGGCGAAGACGGTGCGCCGCCCCGTGGGGCGCTCGTGGGCCGCGGCGAAGGCCTCGGGCAGATCGGTGAGGGGTCGGATCTGGGTGTGGCGCACGACGTCGATCGCGCCGTCGAGCGCGAGCTGCACGAGGGTGGGGTAGTGCTCGGGCGCGCAGCCCCAGTTGCCGATGGCGCGGGCGTCGAGCGCCATCAGGTTCGACAGGCGCACCGAGACCTTGTCGAGGGTGAACCCCACGACCGACAGCGTGGCTCCATGGACGAGGAGGTTGAAGGCGGTCTGCTGGCCGGCGGCGGTCCCCGAGCACTCGAAGATCTTCCACCGGGTCGGCGGCGCGAGGTGCTCCTCGGCGAAGGCGCGGATCACGGCCTTCAGCGCCCTGGGCTGCAGCGCGGTCGGGTCCAGCGCCAGCTCGCAGCCGAGGCTGGGTGCGCTCGCTCGACGGTCCTCGGAGAGGTCGAGTCCGACGACGTGGGCGCCCCGGTAGGCGGCGATCTGCGCGGCGTATCCGCCCACGCCGCCGAGCCCCACGACGATGGCGAGGTCACCCTCGCGCACCTGGGCCCGTTGGATCGCCTGGTAGGGGGTCGATGCCGCGTCCGCGATCACCGCGAGATGTCGCAGGGTGACCCCCGACTTGCCGAGCGGGGCGTCGAAGTCGCCGTTGGCGCCGGGAACGGGACACAGGCCGCGCGCGGGGACGAGGACGTGTGAGGCGAAGCCGCCGTCGATGTCGTTGCCGGGCATGATCTGCCGCTTGCAGATCATCGGCGCTCCCGCGAGGCAGTCGTCGCAGGCGCCACACGGGACCACGGCGGGGACCACGACCGAGGTGCCGAGCAGGTGCTCGACGCCGCGCCCCGCCTGCACCACCCGGCCCGCGATCTCGTGCCCGAGGATCAGCGGCAGGGGGTGGCGAGTCCGCACACCCCCGAAGGCGAAGCCCAGATCGGTGTGGCAGAGCCCACACCCCGCGACCTTCACGACGACCTCGCCCGCCCCGGGATCCGTGACGGGATGCTCCACCGCGCGAAGGGGTGCCTTCGGCTCGACGAGCGCGTAGCCACTCAGCTGTTCCACTCGGCCTCCTGTCTTTCCGATCCTGGCAAGAAGCGCGCCAGGGCCCACGATGCGGGCCAAACCCGGTCTTTTGTCCTAGGCGGTGCGAGCGGTGTGCGATATCCTGCAAACGACCCGTGCGAAATAACACAGTCAGGGTGCCTCGACGGGCGTCGGCTCTCCGCTCAGCTCTCCAGGGGTAGGTCGTAGGCCGCCAGGATGTTGCCGCGGCTCACCATGCCGACCAGCACGCCGTTGTCGTCGATGACGGGCAGGCGCCCTACCTGTCGGGCCTTCATGCAGTCGACCACCGACAGGAGGTTGCTGTCGGGGGAGACGGAGTCGGGCTCGCCGATCCCGACGTCCTCCACGAGCTGATCCCGATCGAGGGTAGTCCCCTCCGTGAGGGGGCGCGCGATGTCGTGGTGGCGTACGAGGCCCACGAGGTGGCCCTTGGCGTCGACAATCGGCACTGTGTGGTGGCGGGTGCGCGCGAAGAGCAGGGAGGCCTCGCCGACCGTGTCGCCCACGTGCAGCACGTCGAGGTCGCGGGTCATCACATCGGCGGCGGTGGAGTCCTCGAGGCTGCCGATCCGGCGCTCCTGGACGGTGAGTCCCATGTCGCGCAGCTTCTGGTTGTAGATGGTCGAGCCGCGCATCAGGCGCTCGGCGACCTCGCTGCCGAGGACACACACGAGGAGCACCGGCAGGATGATCGTGTACTCGCCGGTCAGCTCGAAGATGATCAGCGCGGAGGTGAGGGGAGCGCGGGCCGCCGCGGCGAACACGCCGCCCATTCCGACGAGCGCGTAGGCGCCAGCGCCGGCCGTGTTCGGGATCCACGCGTGGACCACGAGGCCGAAGGCGCCGCCGATCATCGCGCCGACGTACACACAGGGCGAGAAGATCCCGCCGGAGCTGCCGGTGCCGATCGACAGCGAGAAGCCGACGAGCTTCATCAGCCCGAGCACCGCCATGGTGCCCAGCACCAACTCGCCGCGCAGGCTGCTGCCGATCGTGCTGTACCCGACGCCGAAGAGCCAGTTGGCCGACTGCTGTGCGGGGACGCCCAGCACCAGCGCGGAGACGAGCCCCGAGAGGCCGAGCAGCGCCCCGCCGCTGGCGGGCTTGAGCAGGAAGGGCATCCGGATCTGCTCGGTGACGTGCTCGACGGCGTAGAGCATGCGGACCATCGCCATCCCGGCGACAGCCACGAACAGCCCGAGCAGCAGGTAGAGCGGAAGCTCGATCGCGGGGTTGACCAGCTCGAACTGCACCGGGACGAGGAACTCGCGCACGCCCGGGGTGGGGGTGAACTGGAGGATCGGGCGTGCCACGGCCGTCGCCACCACCGAGCTCAGCACGACCGCGACAACGTTGCGCGCGTTGTTCTGCGCCAGGATGATCTCGAGGGCGAACATGATCCCGGCGAGCGGCGCGTTGAAGGTCGCGGCGATGCCACCGGCGGCTCCTGCTGCGACAAGCGTGCGCGTGTGCGCCTTGTGCCGCACGAACTTTCCGAAGAAGGAGCCGGCGGCGCTGCCGATCTGCACGATCGGCCCCTCGCGGCCCAAGGAGCCGCCGCTGCCGATGGCGATGCTCGATGCGATCGTCTTGTACAGGGCGATCTTCGGGTCGATGCGCCCGCCGCGCGTCAGCACCGCGATGAGCACCTTGGGCACGCCGTGGCCGCTGACCTCTCGGGTGGTGAGCTGGATCACGAGCCCCACGAGCAGCCCGCCGACCGCCGGGACCAGCACCAACCGCCAGCTCCCGAGGAACCCGAACAGGGCGTACAGGTTCGGGATGTTCAGCTCCTCGAACTGCACATCACCGGGATTCAGGGCGTTTCCGAAGAACGCGTTCTGGAACAGCCAGATCGCGCCGCGGAACAGCACCGCGCCCAGGCCAGCGATGATCCCGATCGCGATGGCGAGGATGTTGATCCGGATCGCCGAGTCGGGCTTCGATCCGGTCTGCACGTGCTGCTCGTCGGCGCCCGGGCCGGATTGCGTCGGCATAGGGACCATCTCCGTGGAGCATCGTATCGTGCCGCGCGAACCCGCCCTCGGCGTCCGTACTCCTCCCACGGTGACGGACCCGGAGCGTACCGGGGCATTGGGCACATTCCATGGGCGAAAGTGCACACGTCTCAGCCTCGGCCGAGCCGCGTCCGCGGCCGACGTACGACCCACCGGACGCGGATCCACGAGACGCCTGCTCGAACGCCGTGAGATGACGGGGCAGGCGGGGCAGGGGTCAGGAAGTAAGCGCTTACGTCGATCGGTCCCTGTCTAGCGATGTAATCGACCGGGTCAGGCAGTAAGATCTTACCAGTCCGGGCACGGAAGGCGTTCGGTCTCGACAGGTAAGATCTTACTGCCTGACCCCGCCTGAAAGGCCCTTGTGGCGCCGAGATCGAGGTAAGGTCTTACTTCCTGACCCTAGACCTCTACTGCGCACTGGGCGACCCAGGTGCCGCCGGGGCGGCGGCCGACCCGCATGCGGACCGGCTTGATGCCGTCGACGCGGGGCATGACCTGGCCGGGCTCGGCGGAGAGGTGCTCGCCCCACAGGGTGGCGCGGAGGTCGTAGCCCTCGATCGCGACGTCGTAGTGCGAGAAGAGCATGCCGCGGGCGCGCATCTCGCCGACCACCGCCTCGAGCCAGCGGACGAGGAGGTCCTCGTCGGTGGGGGCGGACAGGCGGACCTCGACCGGCTCGAGGGGGCGGACCTCGTTGGCGGGGTGCATCATCGTGGTCAGCGCGACCGCCGCCTGCGCGAAGGCGTCCCCGCGGGTCGGCCCGCGGCCGCGGACGCCCACGTGCGCGTCCTGCTGGAAGCGCTCCCACCGGGAGACGCGGGGTTCGGATGGGTCATAAGGCCTATTCAAACGATGCATTTCGCCCCCAGGCAGCCCCTCGTATTCGAATATGCCACACTCGCTCGTCTGGGCAAGGGCGTTCCTCAGAGACGTCGCTCGCAGGCACCTTGCGGCGTGGTCTGGCTCGAGGGGGTACGATGTTCGTGTGCGTGCGTCCGACCATCTACCCGAGCGATTCAACGCTGCGGCGTGGTTCGTGGGTCGCCACGTGGCCGAGGGGCGCGGCGATCGGGTCGCGCTGAGCGGTGACGAGGGCACCACCACCTATGCCGAGCTGGACCTGAAGGTGCGCCGCTTCGCCGGCGCGCTGCACGAAGCGGGTGTGCACCGCGGCGAGCGGGTCGCGCTGATCCTCCACGACGGGGCGCTCCTCTCGAGCACCTTCTGGGGCACCATCGCGCTGGGCGCGGTGGTGGTGCCGGTGAACACCCTGCTCACCCCCGCCGAGCACCGCGCGATCCTGGAGGACTGCGGCGCCCGGCTGGTGGTGGTGGACCCGGCGATCTCCGATCGGGAGGAGGTCGTCCCCGAAGGCGTCGAGGCGTGGACGGCCGAGGCGGCCCGCGCCCGCCAGGAGCAGGCCGCGCCCCAGGCCGAGTACGCCGACACCCACCGCGACGGGTTCTGCTTCTTCCTCTACTCGAGCGGCACCACCGGCAAGCCCAAGGGCGTCGTGCACCTGCAGCACGACATGTGGGTGTGCTGCGAGACCTACGGCCGCACCGTGCTGAAGATCCAGCCCGACGACCGCTGCTTCAGCATGGCCAAGCTGTTCTTCGCCTACGGGCTGGGCAACTCGCAGTACTTCCCGTTCCACGTGGGCGCCTCGGCGGTCCTCTTCGCCGGACGCCCCAAGCCGGCGGCGTGCTTCGAGCAGGTCGCCCGCTACCGACCCACCCTGTTCTTCGGGGTCCCGACCGGCTTCGCGAACATGCTCGCGGCGATGGACCAGGGTGCCGAGGCCGACTTCTCCTCGGTGCGGATGTGCGCGAGCGCGGGCGAGGCGCTCCCCAGCAGCCTCTTCGAGCGGTGGAAGGAGCGCACGGGCACGTCGATCCTCGACGGGATCGGCTCCACGGAGCTGTGCCACATCTTCCTGTCGAACAAGCCCGGCGACATCCGCCCCGGCGCCAGCGGTACCCCGGTCGCCGGCTACGACCTGCGCCTGCTCGACGACACCGGTGCCGACGTGGCGCGAGGCGAGATGGGCAACTTGCTCGTCCGCGGCGACTCGACCATGGCCCTGTACTGGCAGAAGCACGAGGAGACGAAGCACGCGCTCCGCGGCGAGTGGATCCGCACCGGCGACCGCTACGTGCAGGACGAGGACGGCTACTGGTACCACGCCGGCCGCAGCGACGACATGATCAAGGTGGGCGGGATCTGGGTGTCCCCCGTCGAGGTCGAGGGCGTGATCATCGCCCACCCACGGATCCTCGAGGCCGCGGTCGTCGGTCACACCGACGCGGACGGCCTGGTCAAGCCCCACGCCTACGTGACCCTCACCCCGGGCGCCGAAGCCGACGGGATCGAGGACGACCTCCTCGCCTACTGCCGCGAGCGCCTCGCCCGGTACAAGGTCCCGTGGACGGTCACCGTCCTGTCCGAGCTTCCCAAGACGGCGACCGGCAAGATCCGCCGGTTCGTGCTGCGAGGCGCGACGGGGTGAGCTTCCCGGAGTTTCTCGAGGCGGCGGGCCAGCGGCTCGAAGCACGGTGGATCGGCCCTCCGCCCGAGGAGGCCCCCACCCTGGTGTTCCTGCACGAGGGCCTCGGCTGTGCGGCCCTGTGGAAGGACTTCCCCGACCGGGTCGCCAACTTCACCGGCTTCGGCGCGCTGGTGTACAGCCGGCGCGGCTACGGCGCCTCGGACCCGGTGCCGCTGCCCCGGCCCGTTCGGTTCATGCACGACGAGGCGTGGGAGGTGCTCCCGGCGGTGCTCGACGTCGCTCGGGTCCGCCACGCGGTGCTCGTGGGCCACAGCGACGGGGCCTCCATCGCGCTCCTGCACGCGGCGCGCGACCACAGCGGCCGGGTGCGCGGCGTGGCCGCCCTCGCCCCCCACGTGTTCGTCGAGGACCGGACGGTGCGCAGCATCGCGGGGATCGCCGAGACCTACCGCACCACGGACCTGCGCGAGAAGCTTGCGCGGTACCACGGCGAGAACGTGGACGGCGCCTTCTGGGGATGGAACCGCGTGTGGCTCGACCCGGGCTTCCGCGCGTGGAACATCGAGGACGAGATCCCGAAGATCGAGGTCCCGCTGCTCGTCGTGCAGGGCGCGGACGACGAGTACGGGACGCTGGCCCAGGTGGAGTCCATCGCGGACCACGCGCGCGCGCCGGTGGAGGTGGCGATCCTGGAGCGCTGCGGTCATGCGCCACAGGTCAGCCGGCCGGTGGCCACCCTGGAGGCGGTGGCGGCCTTCGCCCTGCGCGTGGCAGCGACCGTGTAGTCCGATGGCATGATGCCGGAGGTCGGGGAGGAGGCCACCCATGACCCGCACCGCCGACGAGGGGCGCGCAGCGACCGAGGCGCACCGCTCGGTGCTCCCGGCGGGGTGGAGCCGGCGACTGCGCGCCTCGGCCGGCGCCCTGGTCGGCCTCGGGCTGTTCCTGCTCGCGCTGTACGTACTGCACAGGGAGGCCCACGACCTGCGGTGGGCCGACGTCCGGGTCGCGGCGGAGGGCCTGCCCGGGTGGCGCGTGCTGCTCGGCGTCGGGCTCGTCGTCGCCTGCTACCTGGTGCAGTCGCTCTACGACCTGCTCTCGCTGCGGATCGTCGGCGCACCCCGGCCGTGGCGGCAGGTGGCGCCCGTGGCCGTGCTCGCGCAGGTGCTCGGTCAGAACCTCGGGGGGAACCTGTTCACCGGGGGCGCCGTGCGGGTTCGCGCCTGGCTCGGGTGGGGGCTCACCGGGCGTGAGATCACCCGGGGGATCGCCGCGAACGAGCTGACCGTGTGGCTCGGCTTCTCCTCGGCGCTCGGGGGGCTCCTCGTGGCGACCGGGCCGCCGCTCCCACCCGCACTCCCCGCGTGGCTGCCCGGCTCGCGGTGGATCGGGGCGCTCCTGCTGCTGCTCCCGCTCGGGTGGGTGGCCCTCGCCGCGGTGCGCCGGGCGCCGCTGCGGGTCGGGCGCTGGACCCTGGCGCTGCCGGCGTCTGGCCTCGCGACGCTGCAGCCGCTGGTCGGCGCCCTGGACTGGCTGCTCGCCGAGGCCGTGCTCGTGGCCCTGCTCCCGGGTCTGGTGCCGGGCGACGTCCCCCGGGTGATGGCGCTGGTACTTCTCGCACACCTCGTCGGAGCGGTGAGCTACGTCCCGGGGGGGGCCGGCGTGTTCGAGGCGTCGCTGGTCCTGCTCCTCCGGCCCACCTACGGGCGGGCCGATCTGCTCGGTACGGCGCTGCTGTTCCGGGTGCTGTACTACCTGGGGCCGCTGGTGCTGGCGCTGGCCGGCCTCGGGGTGATCGAGTGGCGGCGGCGCGAGGTGTCGGCGGTGACCGCGCGGATCGCGCGCGGGCTCGCCCCGCTCGCGGCGGCGGTGCTCACCTTCGGTGCGGGCGCGGTGATCCTCGTCTCGGGGGTGCTGCCGGCGGTTCCGGCGCGCCTGCACTGGCTGCGCGGCGTGCTCCCCCTCGCGCTCGTCGAGGAGTCGCACCTCGGCGCGAGCCTCGTCGGGCTCGGGCTGATGCTCCTGGCGCGGGCGCTCCAGCGCCGGGTGCACCTCGCGTGGATCCTGTCGGAGGCGCTGCTCTTCTTCGGTGTCGGCCTGGCCCTCACCCGCGGGCTGGACTGGGAGGAAGCGCTCGTGCTCGGCGGCGTCGCGATGCTCCTCGTGCCCACCCGTGAGGCCTTCTACCGGACCAGCGCCTTGGTCGGCGAACGGTTCACGCCTTCCTGGCTCGCGGCGGTCGGCGCGGTGCTCGTGGCCAGCGTGCTGCTCGGCGTCGTCCACTACCGCGAGTCGGCGCTGCACCTCGAGAGCTGGATGCGGTTCGACTGGCACCGGGGCGACGCGCCCCGCTTCCTGCGGGCGACCCTCGCGGTGGCGCTGGCGATGCTCGTGGTGGGGGTGGCGCGGCTGATCCGCCCCCGGCGGCGGATCCCGGCCGAGCCGACCGCCGAGGAGCTCGCGCGCGCCCTGCCGATCGTCCGGGCGAGCCCCGAGCCGGATGCCTGGCTCGCGCTGCTCGGCGACAAGCACCTGCTCTTCGACGAGGCCGGCACCGCCTTCGTGATGTACGGGGTCCAGGGGCGGTCCTGGGTGGCGATGGGCGAGCCGATCGGCCCCGAGGAGGCCCACGAGGAGCTGCTCTGGCAGTTCCAGGAGCTCGCGCGGCGCGAGGGGTTCCGGCCGGTCTTCTACCAGATCCGGGAGGGGAGCCTCGCGCGCTACGTCGATCTCGGGCTGATGCCCTTCAAGCTCGGCGAGGACGCCCGCGTGCCCCTGCCGGCCTTCGGCCTCGAGGGCAAGGCTCGCAAGAAGCTGCGCGGGCGGGTGAACAAGATCGAGCGCGAGGGCGCGACCTTCGAGGTGCTCCGGGCGCCGATCGAGCCGGCGGTCCTCGCCCGCCTGCGCACCATCTCCGATGGCTGGCTCGCCGAGAAGCACACCCGCGAGAAGGGCTTCTCGCTGGGGTGGTTCACCGAGGGCTACGTCGCGCGCTGCCCGGTCGCGACCGTCTCGGTGGAGGGCCGGATTCTCGCCTTCGCGAACCTCTGGCCGGGCGGCGACCGGGGGGTGCTCTCCGTCGACCTGATGCGCCACGCCACCGACGCCCCCTCGGGGGTGATGGAGTACCTCTTCGTGGAGCTGATGCTGTGGGGGAAGGCCGAGGGATACGCGTGGTTCGACCTCGGGATGTCCCCCCTCTCTGGGCTGGTCGACCGCCCGAGCGCGCCCCTGTGGCACAAGCTCGGAGTCCTCGCCTTCCGCCACGGCGAGCACTTCTACAACTTCGAGGGCCTGCGGGCCTTCAAGGAGAAGTTCGATCCCACCTGGTCGAGCCGCTACCTGCTGGTCTCGGGCGGACTCGCCCTGCCGGGGGCGCTCGTCGACATCGCCGCGCTCGTCTCCCGCGGCCTCGGGGGCGTGGTCGCCCGGTAGCGCTCAGCGGTGTGCGAGCGCCCACCACCCGACGCCGACGGTGACGAGCACGAGCCCCAGGGTCAGGAACAGGCCCTGCATCCACATCGAGTAGCCGATCCGGTGGGAAGAACGCGGAGTGTGTCGAGGTGGCCATGGCTGCCTCCAGGGATCCTGGAGTGCTGCCCGCGTGCTGGTCACGCGCTCGCCTGATCCCCGGCGGCTTCGCCGAGCAGCACCCCGCGGACGAGCACCACGCGCTCCGCCGAGCGAGCCCAGGCGGTCAGCGTGTCGACCACCGTGGCAGGCACGGCGGGGCCGCGCCGGCGCAGCAGATCCAGGGCCTCCTCGAGGTCGTGGGTGGCCAGCCAGCTCTGCAGCCCCTTGCGGTCGAGGCGATAGCGGTCGACCACGTCGCGCCCGACGCAGTGACCGAGGCGCTCGAGCTGGAACCGCTCCCAGGGGGTGATCGCGTCGGGCGGGACCACCACTTCGAGGTCGGAGCTGACCCAGATCGGCGGCTGGGGCCCCGGGTCGACGCCCGCCCACCGGCGGCCGGGCGCGGTCGCCGCGAACACCCCAGGGGCGCGGCGGATCAGGCCCAGGCGTGCCACGCGAGCCAGCACGTCGCGGATCATCGGGGTCTCGACGGTCTGAAAGCCCTCCGCGTCGAAGGGGCGGTGTGGCTCAGCGCCCAGGGCGGGGTAGATCCGCGCGCCATCGCGCAGCCATGCGGTGAACAGCACGTCGCGGTGCTGCTCTCGGAGCAGGTCGAGGAACACGACCTCGTCCACCGCGTCGTGTCCGGCCTGGTGCAGGGCGGTCCGCAGCGCCGGGAGCACCACGTGCAGGTCGCGCTCGACGAGCTTGTGCACCAGGCGATCCAGGGCGTCCTGGTCGGTGCCGGCCAGGGTGGGCTCCAGGCCGTGGTCGAGGTGCAGGGTGCGCGCGATCGGGTCCATGGACACCGCGCCGAGGGCCTCCAGGGCGCGCAGGGCACGGGCCCAGCGCGGGTTCGCCTCCAGGTTGCCGTCCTCGGCGAGGTCCGTGCTCCCCAGGCGGCGTCCGAGGCGGCGCGCGTCGGCGCGGGCCAGAGTGCCCTGGTGGGTGCGGCGGGGCTCCACGTGGTCCAGCGCCGCGGCGAGCCCGGCCAGGTCGTGCAGGAGGGCGAGCGGGCTCGGCCCGGCCTCGGCGAGGTCGTCGGTCTCGGGCATCACCGCCTCTTCGAAGTCGTAGGGGACCTCGGGGGGCGGCGGCAGATCGGGGTGCAGGTGGTAGCGCCCGGCGTGGGGTGCGGGGCCGTCGGAGAGCGGCTCGAGCAGCCCCGCGCCGTACAGCGCGCGCACCGCGGCGGCGTCCTGGAGGGGGTCCCAGGCGTGGGTGCCGATCACCACGTCGTCGAGCGCGTGGCGCTGGGCGGCGAAGAGCACCGGGCGCACGTCGAAGGGCAGGGAGGCGACCCGGTTCGCGAGGTCTTCCCGGACCCGCTGCACCTCGACCGCGTCCCTGCGCGCGTAGCGGACCAGCACGAAGACGCCCGCCTGGCGCAGGCGCGGGAGGACCTCGGCCTCGAAGGAGGGCCGCACCACGCGCCGGGTCGCGTCCAGGCGCTCGCCGAGGTGGGGGGCCAGCTGGGTTCGCGCCTCCAACTCCGCCCACAGCGCGGCTTGGGCGACCTCGAGCACGGAGACGGCGCGGGTCAAGAGGCGAGCTCGATGCGGTAGGGGTAGCCCTGCTCGGTGAGGAAGAGCTGCCGGCGCTCGGCGAACTCCTGCTCCCGCGAGTCGGCGGTGACCAGGCTGTAGAACCACGCCTGGTTGTCGCCGGGCTTGGGCCGCAGCACCCGCCCGAGGCGCTGGGCCTCCTCCTGGCGGCTGCCCCAGGTACCGGAGATCTGGATCGCGACGCTCGCGCTGGGCAGGTCCACGGCGAAGTTGCCCACCCGCGACAGGGCGAGCACCCGGATCTCCCCGGAGCGGAACTGTTCGAAGAGCACGTCGCGCTCGGCCGAGGACGTCTTGCCGGTCACGACGGGCAGCCCGAAGCGCCGCGCCACCCACTCGAGCTGGTCGAGGTAGGTGCCGAGCACGAGCACGTGGTCGCCCTCGTGGCGCTCCAACAGCTTCTCGAGCCACGCGCCCTTCCGGGCGTTCTTCGCCGCGATCTTGTACCGGGTCTTCTCGCTGGCCGAGACGTACTTCAGCCGATCGGTGTCGGACAGCGGGACGCGTACCTCGACGCACTTCGCGCTCGCGATCCATCCCTGGTGCTCGAGCTGCTTCCAGGGCAGGTCGAAGCGCTTGGGGCCGACCAGCGCGAACACGTCGGCCTCGCGCCCGTCCTCGCGCACCAGGGTCGCCGTCAGCCCGAGGCGGCGGCGGGCCTGCAGGTAGGCCGTCTCGCGGAAGATCGGTGCCGGGAGCAGGTGCACCTCGTCGTAGACGACCAGGCCCCAGTTGGCCTCGTGGAACACGCGAAAGTGCGCCGGGGGCGCGTTCTTCTCGGGGCGCCAGGTGAGGATCTGGTAGGTGGTCAGGGTGACCGGGGCGAGGCGCTTCACCTCGGCGCTGTACTCGCCGATCTGCGCCTCGGTCAGGGTCGTGCGGCGGAGGATCTCGCGCTTCCACTGCCGCAGGGCCGTGTGCCCCGTGCACAGGATCAGGGTGCGCATGCCGAGCCGCACCATCGCGCCGATCCCCACGAGCGTCTTGCCGGCACCGCA
>Ga0114931_10004209_pt1 | contig 18005 bp, 12 predicted proteins | sample 2SBtaG_FD_89579 | JGI IMG/M metagenome (GOLD analysis project Ga0114931, IMG submission 89579) | Deep subsurface microbial communities from Kolumbo volcano to uncover new lineages of life (NeLLi) - 2SBTROV14_V59a metaG | ecosystem: Environmental > Aquatic > Marine > Volcanic | place: Kolumbo...
ATTCTTTGAATTTTTTATACATTTTATACTCTTTGTCGTTTTTAAATAATTTTTTTACTTTAGAACGTTTTTTAATACGGTGTCGATAACCTCTATTTTCACTTCCTTCGGAAGACTCACATGATTCTCTTTGAGAATCGCTAAAGCTATCACTTGTATCTGTGCTTTGTCCGCTATCACTTGTGCTATCACTGGCACTTGAGCTTGAACTTGAACTTCCTTTGGAAGACTCACGTGACCTTCTTCGAGAATCACTAAAATTATCACCGGTGCTTTGCACGCTATCACCGGTGCTTTGATCGCTATCACTGCTATCACTTAAAATTCTCTGCCTTAAAATTGACGATTTACGGCGATATTCATTTGTATTTCGATGTCTTCTTCGTTTTCTTTTTGGACTATAGTCAATAGGATGAGGAATAACTTCAAGTGAAGACTCACTGGATCCAGAATCTGTATCCAAATCATCTGGTTCTTCATTAACCATAGGGGATGCTTTATCTTTTAATGGCATTGGTATATCTGATTTATTAATAATATTTTCAATTTTACCTCCCAAAAGATTTTCTAATTTAGAATTGACTGATAAAACATCATCTATTTCAATTAAATTATCAGATTTAATTGTTTTAATTTTATTTTTACTATTATCTTCACCCTCGCTCTCACTTTCACTTTCACTTGATTCAAATTCTAAAAAGTTAGAAGCTGATGGTTCAGTGTCAGATAACGAATAAATTTTCGTTTGTTTTTCTCCCTTTGAAGTTTTGTCTTCACTTAAGATATCATCACCCCTTGGAGTTTCGTTTTCACTGGAAGTTTCGTTTTCACTTAAAATAGAATTGGTTGATTGTAAAATTTCCCTTCGAGTATATTCATTGAAGAAATTTTGTCCACCATGAGTATTATCTAAGAAATTATCACTTTTATCACCGGTGTTTTGCACAGGGGGGTATCGTCCCCCCTTCGACCTCTGTCTCCGACAATGGAGGAGATTGAGGGAAGAACTATCACTTTGATCAGGGGGGTATCGTCCCCCCTTCGACCTCTGTCTCCGACAACGGAGGAGATTGAGGGAAGAACTATTACTTTGATCACTATTACTTTGCACGCTATCACTTTGATCACTATTACTTTGATTACTATTACTTTGCACACTATCACTTCGATCACTATCACTTCGATCACCGGTGCTTTGCACGCTATCAGTTCGATCACCGGTGCTTTGCACGCTATCACTTTGATCACCGGTGCTTTGCACGCTATCACTTCGATCACCGGTGCTTTGCACGCTATCACTTCGATCACCGGTGCTTTGTACGCTATTATTTTGTATTTTTTCTTTCTTCTCATTCTGGAGAAGTTCTTCCGGTTTTACAGAAAGATTAGTGTTTGGGTGAACCTTTTTTAAATCTTTAACATGACTCTTTGCAGTTTTTGAAGTAGAAACAAGTGTTGATCCACCATTAGAATGTTGGAGATTATAATGTTCCAATACTTCTTTAAGGGGAATTGAATCTCTTACAGCGTTTAAAATAGAATAATCAACAATATAATATATATGATTGACATTTTGTTGTCTTTTTATTGGATGAACTTCTCTGATAAAGAGATATGCCTTACGCCACAATTCCCGTGCAATATTTTTGTTACATTCATAGATAAATCTGGGGGGGCTTGGACATTTGATTTCTGGAACATATTGCAGTTTTAACTTATCAGATATTTCATTTGTGTAAGAATCATGAACGGATTTAATTAATTTTTTTAGATAATCTTTATCTACACCTTGTTTAATAACATATTCATATTCACTTAATTTTCGTTTTTTATTCCAACGAGCTATTTTTTCAAGTGATCTTTGGAAAACAATTAAACTACTTTTATACCCATAATATGATCCCTTTGAAAATTCATTCAGAGCTCTTTGATACAATTTGTCAAATTTAGCATAAAATATATCTTTTAATAATTCTGAAATCTTTTTAATAAGAGAATTAGTGATTGAATGTTTGTTTAAAAAATGATGATTCATTACTGCAAAATATATTAATTACTTTAAAAATATATACGTTACTTTTCCGCGTTCTACTCCGGTTCTCTGCGCGAATCATCTTTATCATATACCTCATCATAATCCGGATGAGAACGTTCTAGATTATGTTTTTCTATTTCTTTTTTCTGTAATTGATTATATATTGTTCGTTGAATAATTGTATTAAGTCTCCAATATGCTTCATCACACAATATTGGTTTTAAGTTATAATCTGCTTTGCACCAAAATAATTGATTTTTTATTCCTGTTTCACGGGTAACATTATCAACAACTAAAAATCTGTAATCTTTTGTGTATTCTTGGAAAATTCTATCACATTCGCGTTTATCAGTTATCATACCTAAATAATCATCACGAATTTTTTTTCTTTCTGTATAACCATTAGTTTTAGATATAAAAATATAATCTGCATTTGTTCTCATAGTAGGAGGAAGTTTTTTGGATTCTTGAGTTACTACAATAAATGTTAAAGCAACATGACGTCCATTTGTTGTAAAATAACCAATTGCATCATCTTTTGTCCACTCTGTATTATCAACACAATCGTCTAAAACTAATGAAATGTTCGTATTTGTGCCTACATATTTACGTTTTTTATTTGCAACTTTTTCTTGTATTTTTAACTGACGTTCTAACACATCTCCAAATTTTTTAATTTCCATACCATCAAATACAAATATTTCAGGTATAAATTGTTTATAAAAATTGTTAGATCTCTCAGTTCCACTCATGGCCATAATTAGGGGAACAACCAATCGAATATGGTATAAAATATATTTAATTAATGTACTTTTACCTGTATTTCTTTTACCAATAATTACTATATTACAGTGAGGTGTATGAGCAATTTTACCCATATCGAATTCTTTGAGTTCAGTAGTTGTCATCTTGCGTGAATAATATATCGATAATTAATACAAAAAAAACACACTAATTACGCATCCTCATCAATTTAAAAAAAATATATTGTTAAATTAAAATGGTGGATATCCGCCTAACATTGTTCCTCCACTAGATTCATCGGAATCGTATAATGCATATCTGAATAGAAATAATACCAAAGATGCTACTAGAAATACATAAAATGTGGATTTTATATTAGATGTTCTTTGTTTTTTTAATGGAAATTTCTCTCTTATATTTGAACGACAAATATAGTTATTAGAATATATATAATATGTTAATAGACTAATAATACTTGCACATACAAAAGGATTTTTTAAATACTCTAACAATTTATCCTGAGTTGACATAACGCTAATATATCAATGTCTATCTATATATAATAATATAATTTTTTATTTTATTTTTTTACGAAAAAATTAGCAAGAAAGCCCTTGACTTTAGTCAAGGAAGGATGTCATTACCCATCAGTCATACATATTATTTATTGTTTGGTTTTCTAGATTTTTTACGTCGACGTTTTGGATAATGGGGTTTTGGACGTTCAATCGTATTTTCTAATTGTTCTCGGCTAATTGATGTTTTTCTGCGAACTCTATCTTTTATCATTTCTTCTTTTCTCTCTTTAAAGAACTGTTCTGCATATATTTGATTTTTACGATAACCCCAATTGAGTTTATTTAATTGTTTATCAATCGTTACTTGCTTTCCAACAACTTCTTGAGGAGGATTAAATGGTACCCATGCACCAGATTGAACCACAAAGATATTAACAGATTTATCTTTTTTGAATAATTGACCTGCAAATTTACGTCCCTTTGTATAAGTTGAGAATGCACCACGGAATTTAATACCACGTTCAAAACATTCATCTGGAAATTTCTTTTTCATTGATTGTTTCAATTCTTTCACATTTTCCTCTTTGAATCGTTTGTATTTCAATAACATATCATAAACATCCCCCTGGAAAAAGTGATTTTCTATTTTACTCTCATGTAACTCCTTTGTATCTTTCCATTTATCATCAGTAAAATTAACAGGAGTATCATCAATCTGTTTTATTAAATTATATTTTTGTAATAACTTTTGAGCATTTTGTCCACTATCATTTGCTACGGTTTCTACTACACTTTTTGTATAATCTGCTAAAAATAGACTCAGGAATTCCGTTGTCATGAAATTTTCTTTTTTCTCCAAACTATTAAATTGTGGTTCAACAAATGATAAACAACAATATTTTTGTCCCCTGATCGGTCTGTCCATTTCACATAAATCTAATTCTTTTGGATCTGGGCCATCTTCTTCAAGATCCTCAACATATTCTCGACTTGTTGCTGCCCTTCGTTTAATTGATGTTGGCTCGGATTCACCTTCAACCTTCGTCTCCTCAACTTCCACATTTGTCTCTTCACCTTCCACAGGAGTTTCTACTTGAGTTTCTACTTGAGTTTCCACAGGCGTTTCTACATTTGTCTCGTCACTTTCTACTTGAGTTTCCACAGGCGTTTCCACAGGCGTTTCCTCAACGTTTAAGATCTCTTCTGACATTGATGGGAAATATAAAAAAGTATAAACTATATTATTTAAGTTAATTTTAAATTAGTTACTATTCCGCGTATTTTTTTTCGATTTTATGTTTAATTATGGGTCTCGTTCTTACGCTAAAATATTTTTTGGACCATTCTCGATTCTTGATTGAGTTTATTTAATTTGCGAAGTTGCTTTATTTCTAAATAAATTTTATATTGAATCGTTATTGGTAAATCTTTAAGAGACATCTGATATGCAAAAAAAATATGTATCAATTTTTAGATCTATCTTTTACCGTAAATAATATAAAGACAAATTAGAAATATATATTTATAACAAAATGTATAAATATAAATATGTTTTGAAAAATCATGATAATGGTCACTTTGACATACCAACCATAAATGAATTATTAAACAATATGTCTCTATTATTTAAATTTAACAATAATAAACGTTGTATTATTGTATCACAAAATGGTAATACATATTGGGGATCTGATGGTAAAGAAGACTGGACATATTATTGTTATTGTTCTTCTGAATCAGATGGATTTAATGTAAACAATGTAAATCTGTGTGCGGGAAACTATTATACAGATGAATATTTAATAGATAAAATAGCTCCATATGTAAATACTATAGAAATGGATGACTCTTTAACATGTCATGAACAACAACAAAAAATGGATAATGACCAACGATTTGAAAAAGTTATCAAGAATTATAATTGGATGAAAATTGTTAATGAATTAAATAAAAGGGGAGTTATTAAATATATAGAAAGAGATACTGATTATTATATGGATAATTCTGATATTAGAATTACATCCATACAAGGTAAACCTCAAAGACCTGGTTTATCATTATCATGTTTTGGAAATGTTAATAATCTTACAAATGAGGGACAATTAATGTTAAAATTACTTGAAATTAAAAATTAAAGAAAAAAATTATTTCTGTTCACCATTCATATTTCCAATTTCTTTATCTTTTTTCTTTTTAAATTCTATTGCAGCATCTAATGCTTTTTGCTTAGTTCCATATTGTTTAATGGTAAATGTCTTTGCAGTTCTTGTACCATCCTTTGTCCATCTAAATTTCCATCCTTTTTCTTTTTTACCCAAGAAATTCCATTATGTCCACTTGTATTATCTGATCGCATTCGACGATTAAGTTGATTTTTACTATTTCCGCCATCTTTAAGGTTACATTTCCTGTTATCTAGACCATTACGATTAATATGATCAACAACTTTATATTTAAAATCTGTCAATAATTGTTGCATATATAATTTATTCTTCTGACCTTTAACATATGCTGTCACATATTTAGTATAAGACCCAGTCATTTTACTCACACACCAAGTATATTGTTTAATTTTATTTAAATATTCTGTATCAAATATACAAGTATATCCTTTCGTTAGTCGCATTTCTATACACAACCCACCTTTATAAAAAACATATCTGTACAAGTTTGTTGGAAATAACCGAAATCTTAGACATTCTCTACGACGGTGATGCTCTATTGCCATTTTTGCAGCCTGCTCTGACGAATAATTATCAATATAAAATGATACATAAGGCGATAAAATCTTACTCTTTCCATCATCTCCTTTACATTTTAACACAAAAGAATATTTTTTCGAAGAATTTTTTTTAACCCATCCTCTGTATTTTCCTCCCAACCATTTGGTTTCAATATAATCAAGTTTAAAAGATGACTGTTTGAATGTCATTGTTGTTTAATTTACCAATTTTTAAAAAATAAGAATGAATATTTTTCAATTTTTAAAACGTGCAACTCCTTATCTCCTTCCATAGTAGAGTCTACGGTCTAAATTCTTTCCATATAAGAATTCATCAAAATTAGTATTAATAATATCTCTTGGATGAACAGGAATATATGAGTTTCGTGCGGCAATTTCTTGTCCATATGCATCATCTAAATCTAACATTAATCGTTTCATAACTGGATTTGACGTTTTATTATTTACTAAACGACTATTTCCACGATAATCCTCATGAGAGGATGCCTTTATCCAATCATATCCACCAGTGCTCTCATTCTGAGACAAATCTGCACAAATTAAATCAGAATTTACTCTAAAATTATATTTTCCACGAATTGTTTCAACTTCCTGTGTTGGTCTATCATCAATTTCTGATCGTAGTCCTAATTGTTTATTGTAGACAGTATTTGTTGATGAATGGTTCTTGTCTCCACATTTTCCATAAACACAAAATTCTTCATTTGCAGAGTCAACGTCATCTACCTCTGATGGAGTAATTCTTAAAGAATCAGGAGTTTCTTTTTTTTTAGAATGCATTTCTTTTAGAGCAGAATTTAAATGTTGTGGAGGTAATGCTCTATAATTTGCTGGTTTACCAACATAATTTGGACGACTACTAATGGTTCTATAGTATTGTGGTTTGTTATGAGCCCATGACATTAAATCATTTGGAGTTTTTATATGATTAATATAAAGGAATAGAGTTATTAAAAGGATTGCTATAATTAACAGAAGATAACGACAGTCTTTGTATACAATGGATAATACAACCGCTCCCCCAATGCCTAAACGTGTAATACTATTAAAATATGAGTCATATGATTGATGTGTATTAGGAATAAATTCAAATAACTTATCAGTCCTCACTAAATCACCAGGATTAAAATACCAAAATTCCTCTGGAACATTGGGAGCCGGTAATAATGTATTGAACTGTTCTTTTTGTTTGAGAGATTTTTTTAAACCAGTCTTAGTACCCAATTCTTTTTGTTCTTCTGCTTCCTTAATTTTTGTGAGATTTCTTCTAATACAATCAATATCTATATCATTATCATTATTATCATAAGCAGAACTCCAATCAGTAAAATTTGCATCATAAACATCATGAAAATCATTCGGATTCATATTTGTTTTAACTTGAGAGATTTCTGTATAATGTCCATATCCTCCTCGTTTCATTTTTATTCAATTCTAATCTCTATATATTTTCATATATATATTATTTTCTTTTGTATTATTTACTCAAAAAATAAAATTTACACATACTTTTCTAAAATTTTATCTACACCTTTACTCGCTTCATCTTCTTTATGAGCTTCCGATAAATATGTTACAGTGTCCAATAAAGATGAGAACATTTCTTCCACTTGTTGATGATCCGGATGCGATTTAAACATTTGAGAATTTATAATACTATTTATAAATGTCTTGGATGAATCTACTAATTCATCAACTTGTACTTCTCCAGATTCTATTTTACTTGTTAGCTTTCCAGCAACATTTTTTGCCATATTCATTACTTTACCAGAGGTAACATTATTAGTTCCTTCAGCAACAATATTATTTATATTACAATCTTTATTGTTATTTAATGCACCAATAACTTCATCTAATGCCGTATTTAAACCATTAGAATTATACTGTTTAACATGATCTCTAACTTCATCGAAAATTTCTTGTTGTTGTTCTGTGTCAAGAACTTTTTTATTAGAATTTGGTTTATTCTTTTTTATTATTCTTAAACAAATTGTGGAATAAGCATATATATTTTTAATTTTATTATATAATTGAAATATTTCTTTAGCCTCAAGTTTCGAAAATATATCCTGAAAACTTAAATTAATTTGTGGAAGTATTGTTATTTGACTAAGAACTTGAATTGGCATTCTTTGATAAATAGTTATATTTTCAATAAGTTTTTTTCTTTTTTCTGATTTATCTGCTTTTAAAGATAATAATTCATTTAAAGTTGTATGTTTTCTAAAGGTATCATATTCTGTAACAATTTGTGTTTCAAATATCTCTATGTTTTTGACAAATTGTGTTACATATTCAATAATGTGAATATTGTTCAAATATTCATATAATTGATATACTGCAAATTGATCCCAATTATCCTCAATATTAAACGTTTCTGGAATTGTTGAATTACATTCTTTTAATTTCTTTATTACTTTTTCTTTGTTGAATATATTTCTTGTTAATTCTTCAAAATTAGATTTTTCTGTTTTTATTTTATTGATTAATACTGATATTTCTTTGCTTATAGTTGAAGAAAAAATAGCAACTGAGCTAAGATAATTAAAAAATCCCGTAAGTTCTTTAATTAAATTAAAAATAATTTTTGGTGTGGAACTCATCACTTATAATTATTAAAATTATTAAAAACAAAAAAAAATAACGAATTACTTTATTTGATAGATTGAACATATTTTTCTGATAATTTTATCAAAATTTGTATTTTTTTCCATATTTTGTCTCTATTTGGTTGGGATAAACTATCCCAAATATTGCGTGCTTTATCTATACTAGTTGATATTTTTAATTGAATAGTTTCTGTTTTAGACTCTTCTATAAATTCTTTTTTGTTACCAAAATAATTCTCTTTGTCAGTTTTACTTTTTTGAATGGCTTCATTAATTTTTTTCATCAAAAAGTTAGTTCTAAATAGGTCATCATTTTTTTTATATATTTCTTTTTTGTAGGGATATATGTATTTATAAAAAAGACTTATAGGTATTTCTGGGTTTCCTCGTTGAATGCAAAAATCTAAACCATCTTCTACTAAGATTAGGTCTTTCATTTCTGGTGCTAATTTTCTAAAATAACTAATGAATAAAATAAATCTTTCATTAAATTTTTTCAATAAGATTATTGTAAGATCTGTCATTATTATATACATATATTCTTTTGTTTATATTCTATATTTATACATTTTTCGCGCATTGTTTAGTTAATTTCTATTTAATTTCAGATTTAATTTGCGTAAAAATCTTAATTAATTCCGATAAAGCATTAACTATTACCTTCTTTGGATTGGAAGTTATCATTTTTATAACAATATTTTTTTTTAAAGGGTGAGGTACTCTATATCCTACAAATTCTTTATCTTTGAATTCTGACATGTTACTTATTACTGATTGTAATAAATAACCCATTGTATGATCTTCATTGTTTATAATTATACTTGTCGCAAATATATCAGACTTTTTTGTACCACCAAAATCTTTCAAGGAGATAGGTAATTTTTCAATTACTATATTGTCTATATTTTTTTTCAAATTATTACACTTTTCTATTAGAATATCAATTGATAATCGTAAAAGTTTTTGAGGTGAATGAGGGTAAATATCAGAATGATCAAGTGGATTAATCGCAACTGGACTAATATTCATTTCTGTTGTTACTTTTTCTGGAGTATTACTTATAATTTTATATGTTACTATACAAGACTGGAATTGAGCATGTTCTTGTTGTGTACCACGTTTTAGTTTCATTTTATCTATTATTAATTTTTGTCCTTTTCTAACTTCAACAATGGGCATTCCAGAGAGAAAATAAGATTTTCCATCAGAAGATTTAATATCATCAGTATATATCATAATTCTTTCATTGTAAAATAAATCGTTTTTATTTACTTTATCTTTGTCAAAAGCTTTGGATAGACTAAAATTTACTTTCTCATAATCTCCATCTTTAATATAGTTTTTAACTGGAACTAATGTTAATATATGAACGATTCTTTCATTATGAAATATTGTATTATTACGTGTTATACAAATTGAATCAATGTCAATAGAATAAGTTGGTATGTAACTTGAAAGGGTTCGTCGAATTGCATTTGGTATAGAAGTATCTTTATAAGATAATACAAAATTTAAAACTTGTTTATCTTTATTAAAATTATAGTTTTGTATGTATTTCTTTGAAGACATTATATTAAATTATAATATAATTAAACTATTACAAATATAATGTTCACTTTTTTTTAAATTAAGCATTATATGAAGATATTCGTCCTTTGTTTTTTCCATCACTATTTGATACACCACCAACTGGTGCACCTCCTACTGGTGCACCTCTTCCAGTATTAAAAGATTTAATTGGAGATTCATCATCTTCATCATTACTCGAACCTGATCCAGAACCACCTCCATATAAATGTGTATTTTGGTGACCTAATTCTGCACTAAGGGAACTATATTCTTTGTTATAATCACTAAGTGCTGTATCTAGAGTTTGATTTTCACTTCTCATATCAGCAATTATAAATTGTGATGGACTTTCGTCTAATGGACGACCATGTTTATCCGTTTTAATTTGAGGTCGAAATTTAACTCTTCCGTAAAAATTCTTACTTGCAAACCCACCAGATTCTGTATAGGATTTTTTAGGAGTATGAGCATGTAACCAATCATGGATTTCATCACCATATTTTATGGATTGTAATGTATCAATAATTGGATTACTTATTACTAAAGCGGGAACATAATTAATATAATTGGGAATTTCTTTGCGTTGTCTAATTAAATCTACTATATCTATTGGTGTTATTTGTATACTGGGATCAATATTCAGTTGTTTCATTAATTGTATTAATCTCTTAGAATGTTTACAACGTTTACTACTATATACTAATATATAATTGTATTCTGGGTCTTCTTCGTTGGAATCATCTGTAATTGTTGGACTGTACATCATTTTTACAGTACGTAGTGTTTATATTATAAATCAATAGTAAAAAAAAGTTAATTATTAACGCGGTTTTTTTTCTTAAAGAGTACATTGTACATTATGCATTAAAGCCCCATAAAGATTTAAGATTTGTTTACTATTAAGTTCCTTTATCATAATTTCCCTTATAATTTCTGGATTAACACTCTCTTTGGTTAAACCTTTCATTTTTATAAGATTTATTACTTTATTAAATATTGTTTTAAATTCTGGATATATAAACTTTTTATCATCACTTCGCGAATTTGTCATTAGATATTTTGACATATCGGTGTTAATATATCTATAATGCCACTGAGTATAAATGTAAAATACTAGTTTTTTAGTAATTCCATGTATATATTCATTCAACTCAGAATACTCTGGAAAATAATATAATAATAATTGAAGTTCTTTGGGATTTTTTTGGAGATCTATAATTCTATAGATCATATTCCTATTATTACCCTTAATATACTGAATATATTTGAATTTAGGATTAGCTATTTTAATACGTTTCCCAGTTTTTTTGTTAATTAAAAAGTAACCAGGAAATAGATCATTTGATTTATTTATTTCATCAAATGATTTAATTAAATTGTACAAAGAATCAAACTTTTTAATTTTTGGATTATATACATTCTTATTTCCATTATTTATTGTATTAATATCTAATTCAGGTAGATGTGTTAATTCACTGTTATTTATTTGAACTTCCTCTAATTTAATTAAATCAAATGTACCTAAGTGAACAATTATTGGTCGTGGGTATTTACAAACTAATTTATTTTCTGGATGAAGAAGAATAAAAGCATAACAATGTTTTTTATTTAACAATGAATAATCTAAATTTATATCATTAAATAAGTCTGAATAGGGTTTAAAGCTAATCCATTTAGAATGTGACGCATTTACACACTTATTCGTAGCAGTACACCACTCATTGTTATAATAAAATAATTTGATTAAAGTACCATCGTATAAATCATAAATATCATAATTATTCCATTCCAATTGTATTTTGTCTAAATTATCAACAAAAACCCTTTTTTTAATACATCTTTTTTTTAATTTCAAATAATTATTATAATATTTTTTACTTTCAAAATTTCTATCATATTTTTTATATATCTCATATAAAGGTATTTCCGTTATCGCATTATAAATAAAACACACAATATGATTCGTTTTTTTATCAAAAATTACACCATTTGCCATCTTGCAAATTTCACTTTCATCCGGTTTTTCAAAAATATCTAAATATCTCTCCTTTTGGCCAACTACGCCACCAGTGAGGGCCACGGATGAATGTTTTCCCGTAAATTCTTTTACAGGGGTAGGAATTTGACCGAATTCCGCAGAAACTTCAGAGAAATGTGAAATATTAGATTTTTGACGTGAGACTGATTTATTTAACGAAGTGATATCCTGTATTGTTTTTGATGAAACTTCTCTTAGGAAAGGCTTATGACTTCTTTGTGAAGTTCCCTTTGATTTTTTCAAACAACTTGTGTTACGAAAATTAATAAACTCAATATTATAATTTACAATATATAATTTAGATTTTTTTGACCATGTAGTTTTGATATTATATTTATTAAATAATTTTTTTTGGATGAAATTAAGTAAGGGTATACGATGATTTATTTTATGATAACGACGATGATTTGGTTGATAATTTAAACTATCAATATTTTCATAGAAAGAATTATACTTTTTAACTAAATCCAATACCAAATCCTGAAGATCCAATTTAGATTGCATTTAAATAATATTATAGATACAAGAGTATAATATTATTTAAGTTGTTTAATTCGACAAATAGTCCGCGATTTCTTAAAATTGTTTTATGATCTATTTAATATAATTAGAGATGGATTTTACAATTATAGAAGAACCTACTGAAGCCAAATTTCTATGGAGTAAAATATCAACTGAAAAACGAAAAGAAAGTTTGGGCATTATTTTAAGAGAAGAGGGAATCCTTCCTGAAAATTTACCAAGGTTAGTTGATGATTATAATGCTGTTTATATTCAAGCCAAAAAAAATAGAAGTAATATTCTCTTTGAAGAATCAAATCCACTACAAATTAAAAAAATTAACAAAGAAAAAATGATCAATGATTCAATACAAACCCTATTAAAAAAAAATTATTTTGCACCAATTGTTTTAAATAAGAAAAATTTCTATAATTCCAATATAGTTCCAAATTATTATAATTCCCTTTTTAACCATGTCTTTACAAATAAAGAAGACTTAGTTTCTCTAGAAAAAATTCCAAATCCTTATGATCATTTGGTTCTAAAAGAAGAAAAATTTAAAGATATTGTTGGAACCGAAGAAAATCCATTAGTTGATGTATTACCTAATAATCGTAAAATAATACGTTTTGCAGATTTAAAACGTGTGAATAGTAAAATACCAGCCCTCGAACAAATTAATGATTCGTTAAAACCAAAAAAAATAATACAACATTACAATAATACTGATTATTTTGATAATTCAGTAGTTACGTCAAAAAATTCCATTAATATGGTCGGATTTTACCTTAATTCGTGTTTGAATTATAGCGATAGTTTTGTAAATTATACTATGACGCCATACCTTAGCAAAGTATATAAAATTAATTATCTAGAAAATTTAGATTTACCCATCCCTACTCCTCCGGAATGGATAGGGAGTTCCCGCGACTTACAAGAATCACGAAAACAAACAGAAAATGTCAATATCATTGATAAAACGGTTCTAGATACATCCGATAAAAAAGTGCAAAGCAATGAAATAGATGATATCTTTCAACAAAATCTTGGAAAATGTGATGGATTAAGCATGGTGTATTTTAACAATTTAAGTGATCAACCAACTCGCAAAAAACAAGTAAATGCATGGATTAACATAATTGATAAATTACTGCATCTATTACAAAATAAAAAAACTAACGTGACATCAGATTATTTTCTTTATATTTTTAATAAAGAATTAAGAAATTTATCTATTACGAATAATGCCTTAAGTGAAAAGGCGTTGAAAGATCTTTATTTAGGATTAGAAAAAGTAAGTGGCAATTTAATCAATTATTTATATCATACTCAATCATATACTTACTGGTATGTAATTGCATCAATTATTAAAAAAATAGTTGGATTAGAACTATTGGCCTCTAATAGAAAAGAGATTAATAATAAAATTAAAATGTTAAAAAGTATTGAAAAAACTCCTCTAAGATTGTATCAAAAAATATGTAAAAATATAGACAAATCTAAATATGAAAATTATCTTTTAATATGTAAAAATGGCGTTTCTACAACTAGAAGAGATGTATTACAATATCGTTATGATACTTTGACAAAGCTAATACATCAATACAATAAATATACAAAAAATAATAAACAATTAACAAAAATTAAGAATTTCTTGATGAAAATTTACGTTGATAATCAAAATCAATTTATGAAAAGAGATCTATATGAATGGTACATAAAGATAGTTTTCGGAGAAAAGGTTTTTATTGAGACAATAAATAGAGCCATATATTCCAAACACACTCTATATAATGTCTTAAGTTCGGTTCAAAAAGATAAAATAACCAAATTTATTTCAGCGTTGGATAGAAATAGAAATAAAATACAAAAACTGTTAGAAAGTGATGATCCCGCAATTAAATTAAGAATTACCTATGATACTAGTTCTGATGAAGCAAAACGTTATAATGCGTTGAGTCAACTATATAATAAATATATTGATAAAAAAGCTGATAAAAACAGACAATATAATTTAATAGATACTAATTATGAGATAATGTGTGAACATGAAAAAATATTATTAGAAATTTATAAAACCTATAATGAAGATAAATTAAAAAAATTAAGAGATACATTATCTAAAGAATTCTATTCTACTACAGAGGACAATGATACAGAATTTTATATTTTATGTAAATATTGTGCACGACCAATCTATAGAACAGCCATAAAAATGTACGATATATATCAAAAAGACACTGGTTATAAAAATATGGGTTATGGAAAAGAAACAATGAGTACAATTGATACAAAAATTATGAGACAAATAAAAATGTGGCTTGATATTATCAATTTTATAATTAAAGATCGAATTTCTTATTCAATAACTCCTGAGTCTATTTTTAGTTCTATAAGTGACGAAGTTAAACGATATTTTACTAAATATAAGGTTAGAAAAATAAGCCAGTTGGCTGATGTGGAAGAAATAAGAATTGAGCCGAGAATTGACAAAATTATTGCTTATTATGCTTTGGCAAAAGTAATTCATGAAATTGTGAGGTCACAAGGTAACATATATCCTGTAGGATCAAGAGATATTGTTGAAAAATATGCACAGGAGGGTAAAAATAAAGAGTTAGAGAATTATCTCTTTGAATGGGCCTTTAAACAAATAAAAAAATTAGATTTACCAATTTTTACCAAAAACGATTTTACAGAAAAAAATAGATTTATTAGTGTTTTGAAACAAATATATGAAAAACTAAAAAAATCAGACATTCATATTAAGGCTAATTTTATACTAACTCCAATGAGTTGTCTAGTAAAAGATAAAATTAATAACGAAATAAATAAAATTTTGGCTTTATTTAAAAAACTTAGTAACAATGAAATAATTAGATCCGGAATCAACCGTAGAGGGTTTATTCCAGCAAAAGTTTACAAGGAATTAATTAACAGATATAATATGGCTATATTGAGAAAAATATATAAATACCATATTACTTGTAAATTGGCCCAATATAATAAAAATATTGATAAAGAACCCATTAATCAAACTCCAAATGAATGGATAAACATTAATAAATTGTCAGTACACTTAGACTCTGATATTACTGAAATAAAGAAATATAATTATAACATGTTCTTGAATTACTATAAATATAACATGAATACATGGTGGGTAAATTATTATCACAACATTGAATTGATGAATAATGTTCAACAGGCATTCCGATATGATATTGATACATATTTATGCATTAAAAAGAAATTTTTCCAACAAAATAGAAAAAGACATCTCAAAGATAGATTAAAAGGTAAATATGTTGATATGTATCAAAATGTTTATGATGCATTCCATAAAATGAAAATGGATTTTAGTTATGAAGTTATTACGTATTTTCAAAATTTATGCATTGATAATACACCACATTCATTCTATGGATATATATGTACTAATTGTGGACAAACTTTAAGTGATTTAGAGACTCCATCAAAAGATTACTTGCAATTAATGAAAAAAGCATATTTGGATATACAAAAAGAAAAAGAAAAATATGTTTTAGATCTTAAAGATGTTTCTAAATTAGTACTTCCCACTATTAATAAACATGGGAAATTATATAAACTTTATACTAATTATGATTTTAACAAAAAAATAAACCAAATTGTTAAGTTTTTAGTAACCTATAAAAATATAGATCCAAATGTATTAGTAACTTATCAAATGAAAAAGTTTAATAGAGAAAATAATGGAAAATATTTGACAGATGTAATTAAAAATTTCGGAATTTTAAAACGACGAGAAAATGCAGAAAAGATTAAGAAAAATATAAATTATAGTAAATTTAAAAGAACGTTTCAACGTTATCGTGTCATTCAATTAGACAAATATATTAAATTAATCTTACAATTCTATTCAATTCTCAAATATAATCGCCACATAGAATTATTGAAAAAATATTCAAATGCCAAGTTTTTAATTAAATATATTAAACAAAATATTCGATTATCATATGATTTTGATATTGATTTTGATTTCATTAATAATTTATATGACGCACAAGACCTTAATTTTAATATTAAAATCAATATAATATTCAGTATTTTTATTGACATAATTCACACAATATTATTTAAAAACATAAAAGACATCAGAAAAGATTCAAACGTAACATTATTAAGCAATTTCATTGTTGAAATGTTGGATATTTTATTATATTCTCAGCGCCATAATGATACCACCAAACGAGATTTTTCCATGAGTGATATGATAGCTGGTTTGAAAATGTATAGAAAACAACAGGCGTTCTTAGAAAAATCTATGCAAGAAAAAATTGAATCTGGTCTACTCTCTCTAAGTTACGAAGAACAAGAAGAAGCTTTCCAAAATCTGTACTTTGATTTAGGTTTAAGTGGACTCCAATATGTACCAGCCGATACACCCAGTACAGATACAACATACGCTCCAAGAAGTAGAATGTATACAGGACCAGTAAAATTCAATTATCGGCGATTTGATTGCGACTACTGTGATGAAGAAGCTGATCCATTAGGTGTTGATGAAAGGAATGTTTCTATACAAAACTAATTTTTTGATTAAGTATCTTTTGCGGAAATATTTTTGTTTTTAAATATTAAAATATTTTATACAAATAATGTCAGATAGAGTAGTGGTATCCACAAACGGAAATAAATCAAAAAAAAATAATGGTGGTAGTGTGCAAAGCACCAGTATATTTAATTATCTCTCAGATCATAAATTATTTATAACATTTGGAATATCATTGATTGTGTGTTTTGCCATTATATTTTTAATTCTTTACAAAAAAAATTATCCTCCTGAAGATAAAATTGTTAATCAACAACTGCAAATATGTACAGATATGGAAAAACAAATAAAAACTTTTGAAAATACTAATCGGAAATTAAACCAACAAAATAACGAATTTGCTCAACGCATTAAATTTTTAACTCAAGAACAAATGAAACATAGAGATGCTATAAATGGAATCAATACCCTTGTCAATTCCATGATGGAACCAGATCCTAGAATAATTAGAGAACAATCAATTAAAGATTATGTGTATCAAAAATCTAATGAAAAAGAAAAAAATGTTTCACCTCCCACTTCAAAAGAAAAAAGTGATGTAGATGAAAAAAAAGAGAATGATGAAGACAATTCCAATGAATCAAGTGGAGACAATGAAGACAATGAAGACAATGAAGACAATGAAGACAATGAAGACAATGAAGACAATGAAGA
>Ga0114931_10004210_pt1 | contig 18003 bp, 18 predicted proteins | sample 2SBtaG_FD_89579 | JGI IMG/M metagenome (GOLD analysis project Ga0114931, IMG submission 89579) | Deep subsurface microbial communities from Kolumbo volcano to uncover new lineages of life (NeLLi) - 2SBTROV14_V59a metaG | ecosystem: Environmental > Aquatic > Marine > Volcanic | place: Kolumbo...
CCCGTGTCGCCGCCGCATCGCAGTCAACGCGGCTTTACCCTTCTCGAGGTCTCGATCGTCTTGCTGATCATCGGGCTTCTGATTGCATTGGCGATACCTCGTCTGCCCGACATTACGAGCACCCGACTGCAGGCCAGCGCCGACAAGCTGGCGGTCACGCTGGGCTATCTATCCGACGAAGCCGCCCTGCGAGGGCGGGTCTACCGCTTGTCACTGGATCTGGACAGAGGAAACTGGAGGGTGACGGTGACCGCGCCGTACGCAACAGGAGATATCGCAGCCGGCTTCGTCGAGGAATGGGATCCGTACATCCGGGCGGAACAGCTGCCGCCCGACGTCCGTTTGGACTCGGTGGAGTCCGGAACCAACCGTTACGAATCGGGCACGGCCGAACTGATCTTCACTCCCGACGGCAACGGTTTGCCGGTAAAGGTTGTGCTAGCCGCCGGTCTCCACACCTACACAGTGTCCTACGACCCCATCAGCGGCCGCACGACCGTCGAGGAAGATCGATCTACCTGAATGAATTCCCCTGAGATCCTCGGCGTGACACCGCCGCGCCCAACCCCCGGCGCTACCCAGACAGGCTTTACCCTTCTGGAAATCCTTGTCGCCGTCGCCATCCTCGGGGTTGCAATGGTCAGCCTGCTCGGCCTCCAGGCGCGCAACCTCAGACTCATTGCTCAGACCCAAGATTTGACCACAGCCGCGATGCTGGCTTCGGAAAAAGTCGCCCTGCTCAAAGCCGGCGGTTTTCCGGAGCTAGGGGTCACCGAGGGGCTCTTCGACCAAGGCGAAGACGGCGACGATCGAGATTTCGCGCCGGCCGATCGCTTTCGCTGGAAAACCGACGTCGAGGCGACCATCGTGCCGACGCTCAGACGCGTGGTCGTCAGCGTCGGACTGATCGACGACGAAGACGATCTCGTTCGTTTCCGTTTCGTGGCCACCCCCGAGGGCGTCCAGTAATGAGAGGCTTCACGCTCATCGAGATCGTCATCGCCGTCGCGATCGTAGGGATTCTGGCCGGCGGGTTGTTCGGGACCTTTTCGCGGACGATCTCCTCGCGCGACTATGCCCAACGCCACGCGACCGTTTTCGCTTCCGCACGCCGAGCGATCGATCTCATCGAGAGCGATCTTTCCGGTCTGTATCCCACCGGATCATTCGATGACCGTTTCGCCGACCCCGTTCCGCGCTTTTATGCCGTCAGGGACCCGGTGCTCTCCTCGCGGGATGACAATCTCGTGGTCCTCGACTTCACCGCCGTTTCGTCACGAGGCACCACCCCCCTTGACGGCCTCGGTCCCCTGCCGCCGGAGGGCCTCGACCGCGGCGATCTCGCACGAATCATCTATCGGCTGGAAATTCCGGCGAACAAAGACGCCGAAATCGACCCGACTTCGGGTAGACCCTTCCCCGAATTGGTACGCTACGAAGTGCGTCCGTCGATCGCCGAGGCCCTGGCGCATAGCGTGCGCGTCGTCGTCCTCGACTCCGTCGGCGCCCTTTCCTTTCGCATGCGGGGACCACGCGGGTCGTGGCAGACCAACTGGGATTCCCGCCCCGCCGGCGGCGCGAGCGGTCGGGCCCCGTTCCTGTTCGAGACTCGAATCGATATACCGGCTCCCCCGGAGGGGATGGAAGCCTTCCGCTCAACCACCTACTTGCCCATCACCGCGCAGCCGTGAACGATGCGTAGATCCTACTCTCATCCTCGAGGCGAACGTGGCGTCGCGCTGCTGGCAGCGCTTCTCGTTACCGCACTGCTTACGGTCATCGTCATGCAATTCACTTTTCGTAGCCAGGTCGCGTATCGACGTACGGCGTCTTGGGTGAACGCAAAACAGGCCTCGCTCCTGGCCGAATCCGGCGTTTCGCTAGCGATTCAATTGCTCAATTTCGATTCCTTCGCCGATCTGAGTAATCCTCCTGCGATCGACAGCCTCGACGAAGAATGGGCGGGCACTCTCGGACCTATCGACGACGGCTCCGGCGGTACCATCACTTTGAGCATCGAAGACGATTCCAGCCGCTACGATCTGAACCGCCTCCGTTCACCGACGATCGAGGAACGCGGTCGCGCGGAACGATTGTTCGAGGCGGCCGATGTCGACCCGGCTTTGATCGGCCCGATCATCGACTGGCTCGATGCCGACACCAACGTGTTTCCGGTCCCCGAAGGCGCTGAGTCGGACACATACCGATCGCTTCCCGTTCCTTACAACGCACGAAACGGTCCGTTTCGTACATTCGCTGAACTCGCCCTGGTACACGGCGTGACACCAGCCGACCTGATCAAGTTGCGCCGAGTCGCCGCCGTCACTCCCGACGACGTCAAGGCCGTCAACATCAATACAGCATCGTCTCCGGTGTTGCAGGCGATGATACCACGCCTCGACGATGAAGGGCTACTCAGAGCCGTTTTGGCAGCGCGAAGTCAGGCCCCCTTCGAAAAGGTTTCGCAGATCCACAAAATAGACGGGATGCAGGGGGTGGGCCTCGGTAAGTGGGCGACCGTCCGGAGCAAATACTTTCGCGTCCGAGTAACCGGCGGCGCCGACGGCGCATATCGTTCGGTCGAGGCCATGCTGCGTCGCGAAGACTCTCAGATCCGGGTACTCTACTGGTCCCAGCGGCGCGGCCCCAACATTCCCAAGGCCGACTCCACGCTACGGGGGAGCTTGGATGACTTCGGCGTTTTTGCACACGATCGCGGATTGAAGCCCAGGTGATGAGCACTCGAACCCTAGCCGTCCATCTCAGCAACGAACGCCTGTGTCTGGCGAGCGGCAAATCGACGTTGCGGTCCGTGCAGGTCGACGCCATTCTCGATCTCGACAGGGACCATGCCATGAGCCTCGGTCGCCTGCTCCCCGGCGCGTCGTGGGACCGCGTGGTCGCCAGTTTTCCCGCTACGGCCGGCGCCTACCGATTTCTGTCATTCGTCTTCCGAGACCGTCGCCGCCTCGCGCAAGCGATCGGGCCGGCACTCGAGGAGCACATCCCGCTCGACCTCGAGCAGTGTAGGGCCGGCTGGGACTTCGTCGGATCCGATCGCCGCGGCAAGATTCTCGGACTTCTGGTTCCACGCTCCACCATCGCCGAGCAAAAGGAAGCGTTGGCTCAGTTCGGTGCACAGCCACAGCGCTTGGTGTGGGCACCATGCGCTATCGTCGAATTTTACCGCCAGGTGTTGGGCACATCCACCGACTATTCGGTGATCGACCTCAGCCGCGACGGTGCCACCGTGGCAACAGTCACGGCGGGAGATCTGGCCGGGTTGCGAAATATAGGAAGTGCCCCGGACGAGGTTCTCGTACGCAACGTCGCGTGGAGTTTGCGCGGTATGGCTCCCCCGTCGAGCCGCGTGGTCGTGGGAGGCGGGAGGGTAGCCGAGTTGGCTCCGGCTTTAGCCGACGCCCTCACGGAGTTTCGCCTAGAGGCCGTTCCCGACGCCTGCCCGGTCACCCTCTCCGCGACGACCTCTACCCACTGGACGGCCGCCGCCCCCGCACTCGGGCTACTCTTGGCGGACCACGGCCGTCACGGCGCTCCGTTGCTGGATTTCCCCGTCGATGCCGAAAAAGAAGACCTCGGCACAGGCACCGCGTGGCAAGAGCTACGGACGCTCGCTCCGTGGGCGGCACTCGTCGTCATTCTGACCGCGAGCGCCCTCGTCACCGACTACTCGCGCCTCGCCGCCCGCAAACACGCGCTCGAACAACGTGCGGAAACCATCTTTCACCGGGCGATGCCCGGCACTCCCGGGGGCAACGGACGCAAACTCAAACTCGAGATGCGGTTGAAAGAACTACAGTCGCAAAGCCGTCAAACCTCGGGGGCTGCGTCGGTGGCCTCCCCTCTGAAGGTGCTCGCTTCCATGTCACGGACGATTCCGGCCGACCTCGACGTCGAATTCGACGCCTACAGCTACGATCCGCCGAATATCCGCCTCAGCGGTCACGGAAGTTCCTTCGAAACCGTAACCCGAGTTCAAAAACTTCTTCAGGCGCGAGCCGAGGTGGCCACGGTCGAGGTTCAAGACGTCCACGCCGCGGTAAACGGTGATGGAGTGGATTTTCAGATTCATATAGGACTCGCGCGCTCGGGAGACTCGGCATGAGCGGCGTTCTCGAACGGCTCGCCGCCGTGCTTTCGCGTTTGAGTGGTCGGGAGAAACGTATGCTTTCCACGCTCGCGGCGGTCTTCACGCTGGCCGCGGTGTATGTCGTGCTGATCTCCCCCCTCGTACGCGTGCACGAACGCTTGCGACGCAGCATCGACACTCTCCAGAACGACATCGTCGCGATGCACAAACTACAGGGACAGATCCAGACACTGCAGGCGTCGCTCGGAGATCGCTCGGAGCAAGGCGTCAACGACAAGGAATTTTCTCTGTTTTCGTTCATCGATCGCGTAACTGCGGCGGCGGTGGACAGCGAAAACATCGAATCGATGAACCCCAGACGTCGAGAGCTGAAATCCGGCTTAGACGAAATGGTGGTCGACTTACGGCTGTCGCACGTGTCCCTCGGTGCGGTAGTCTCGGTTCTCCGTAGCATCGAAGAGTCGGGACGGCCTATCTACACGAAACAGTTGGAACTGAAGCGCCGTTACGACGACAAACATCACTTTGACGTCGCCCTTATGGCGGCGACTCTGGTGCATCACTGAGCGATCTTTCGGATGAAACAAATCCTGCTATTTCTGGGGCTGTTGCTGTTGTTCTCGCTGTGGAGTTTTCCGCACCACCGCTTCGTGGAAACGGTGCTTGCCCGCCCTCTTACGCCGCTGGGGTTGCGAGTCGCCGTGGCGAAAGTCGGCTACGCCTTTCCTCTCGGTTACAGACTCGGCGGGGTACGTTTGTCGAAGGCCGAAGCGAATCTGTCGGTCGAGTCGATCACCCTGCAGCCCAGCCTACGACACGGTCTCGATCTTTCGGCGAGGGCATGCTCGGGTACGATCGACGGCTCGCTGAGCCGCCGCCGTGTGGTCTTGCGGTTTTCCGGTCTGGACCCTTCCGACTGCATACGCGACGGAGGACTGAGCCTGAAGGGGCGGTTCTCCGGCGAGTTGGAATTCGAAAAAGCGGAGAACGCGACGCGACCCCGTGTCCCGCCGAGAGAACTTGCCGAAAAGGGCCGGCTGCGGTTCCAGAGCCACTCGGGATCGGTATCCGGCACGCTACCGGCCGCCGCCGGCAAGACGCCGTTCTCTCTTGGCGAATGGCCGTTTCGGGACCTGTCGGCGGATGCGCGGCTCGAAGCAGGAACGCTCCGTGTTTCCGAGCTTCGCGCACTCAGCCAAGGCGTCGATTGGAGGTTGTCCGACGGGCGGATCCCGCTTTCCTCGGCGGGATCCGCCCGCCTGCGGGCGGAACTACGAGCACGCGCGACGGACGAGTCGCCTCGGGCCAAAGCGGTGTTCGCATTGCTCCCCAAAGCGACGCTTCGCAGCGACGGTTGGCGTCACTATCGGGTCCGAGGTTCGCTGACGTCCCCGACGCTGATCGGTTTACGCTGACGCAGAATCGAGCTTCAGACGATCCCTGACGGCTTTCATCAGAGCTACGTTGGCCGCGTGGCCGGTCTTGCGTGCGTGGATGGCCCCACGAAGGGGAACACCCAGTAAATACGAATCTCCCATCACATCGAGGATCTTATGACGCGCGAGTTCTTCCGGGAATCGCAGCTCAGTATTGACCAAGCCCGATTCCCCGATGAGGATGAAGTTCCCCAGTTGTCCGCCTTTGCCGAGCCCGGCTCTCTCGAGCGCGCGAATTTCGTCGACAAAGCCAAACGTCCTGGCGGGCGCGATCTGGGAACGAAACGACTGCGCTCCATCCAACACGAAGGTGTAGGCCTGCTCGCCTACGGGTTCCGGATAACTAAGCTCGTACGTGATCTCAAAATGATCGCAGGGGGTGATCGAGATGAACTCGTCCACCTCGAAGTCGAGACGGATTTCTTCATCGATCTCGATTTCCGCCAATTCGGAACCTTGATCCTCCACCCCCGCGGATTCGACCAGCCGGCAGAACTCAACCGCCGAACCATCGAGGATCGGAACCTCTCCCTCGACCTTGATCAGTAGGTTGGTCACACCATAAGCATGCAGCGTGGCCATGAGGTGCTCGACCGTGCGCACGGTCATGCCGTGGCTGTGCAGTGTCGTCGCGTACCCCGTCGAGTCGACGTTCTCCACCAGTGCGTCCACGTGGCCTTCGCCTGCCACCCGGCCGAAACGGATGCCGCTGCCGGCGGGCGCCGGATGCAGAATTAGTCCTGTGTTGACGCCGCTGTAGAGGCCCTGGCCGCCGCCGACAACGCTGCGAGCCAACGTCCGTTCGCTAACCCGGCGGCCGCTCACGAGCTTTCGTCTGGCGGCGCCCGTTTGTTGCGAAGCCGCCGCCCTCTTTTCTTCGCTCGACGAAGCCAGCGCGCGACGGATCGACGACAACAAAGCCTCGATCGAAAACGGCTTCTCGATGAAATCCGCCGCTCCCAGCTTCGTGGCACGCACGGCCGTCTCGACATTGCCGTGCCCCGAAACGATGATAACCGGCAGATCTTGCCGTGCGCGGCGGATCTGCTGCAAAAGTTCGATACCGTCCATCTCCGGCATCCACACGTCGACCAAGACCAAACCCGCGGCAACCCCCGCAAGTTTCCCCATTGCCCCGGTTCCGGTCGACGCGGTTTCCACTTTGTAACCTTCGTCTCGCAGCACCGCGCCGATCGATTCACGCACTTTGCGGTCGTCGTCGACGACCAGGATGGTCTGCTGCATTACGTTGCCACCTCCGTCCGGAGCGCAAGCTCCTGCTTCACCGGAAATTCGATAATGAACCGGCTCCCTCGCGGTTGGTTGTCTTTCAAGCGAATGTACGCACCATGGTCAGCGGCTACCGACGCTACGATCGCCAGCCCAAGCCCGGTTCCCTCTTCCTTGGTCGAAAAGTACGGCTCGAAAACGCGCGCACGTACTTCGGCCGGTATGCCGGGCCCAGTGTCGGAAACCTCGAGTACAACTCTCGACAATTCGGGTTCATAACAAGTACGTACAACGATTTCCGCCACCACGCCACCGCTCCCATGGCGACCTACCATGGCTCCCCGCCTTTCCTCGCGCTCCTTGCCCACGGCGGCAACGGCATTGTCGATGAGATTGATCAAAGCGCGCTTCACGGCGTCACGGTTCATCATGACAGACGGAAGTTCGTCGGCGGTCTGCGAACGAAACGCGATGTCAGGCCGTGCTTGACGATACAGAGGAAGAGTCTCGCCGACAATTTCGTTGAGTCCGTGGGGATGCATGGGAACCACACTACGGTGGCTCAAGCTGGAGAATTCGTTGACCAGTGTTTTCAACTCGTCGACCTGTTGATCGATGGTCGTCGTGCATTCCTCGAATAGCTCAGAATCCTCCTCATTGACTTTCCCACCCAGGCGTCGTCGTAAACGCTGTGCCGACAACTGGATCGGCGTGAGCGGATTCTTGATCTCGTGCGCAATGCGGCGTGCTACTTCTTTCCACGCCTCGGTGCGTTCGATCTCGGCAATCTGCGATACGTCCTCGAAAAAAAGCGCCGCCCCGGCTTTTTCTCCCGAACGTCGCTCGAGCGTCGTCGCGGTACAAAGCAAGGTCCGGCCCTCGTCCTCTCGAGCGAGGTTGCAACGCGTGCCCGAAGCAATGTTCCCCTCGGTGAGTTCCGCGAGCATGGAGGCGACCTCAGGAAAACCTGCGTCCTCGAAGACTTCGCGCGCCGGTCGGCCCACGACACCTTGATTGCGTAACCCGAGCAGCGATACCGCCGCGGGGTTCAGCGTATTGACGATGCCGTCCACATCGACCGAAACCACCCCCGCCGCCACATGCGCGAGGACGTTTTCGATGTACCGCCGACGATCGTCAAGCGCATCGTGACTGGCCTTGAGTTGCGCCGTCATCGAATTGAACCCGCGAACCAGGGTGGCGACTTCATCACCGCCTTCCTCAGGTATTCGCGTGTCCCAATTGCCGGCCGCTACTTCACGGGTCGCGCCCGCGAGCCGGCCGATCGGATCGGTGATGCTGCGCGCCAAGTAAATCCCGACCCACGTGGCCGAAAACACCACGACCAGCGAGGCAAGAGACAGCGTGACAATGTAGAGGTTCTTGAAAGGCCGCTTACTCAGCTTAAGATCGCGAAACTCTCGGTACGAGTTCAAAATACTCTCGGTCCATTTTCGCGGACTCTGTTGGACGACGTAATCGACCACGACCGCGCCGGCAATACCCCCATCCGGGCCGCGAATCGGCACGCTGCCTCGAATGATGTCGCTTTGCCCAAGAGGTTCGACTCGGGTCAGTGCGTGTCCGAGCAGCGTTTGGCCGAGAAGATCGGCGTCGGGCTTCAGCGGCAGCCCGGTCGGCGCGGCCGCGTTGAACACAGCGACCAGCTGCTTGCCCTCAGCGTCGAAAATCTGAACGGTACCAAGCCCGTAGGCTTTCTGGTCGGCCTCGACGATCGCCTGAATCCGAGAGCGATCGTGCATGCCAAGACCGCCAGACGCGGCGATCTCCTTCCCGATCGCCCGCGAGTGTCGCAATGCGTAATCCGCCGAGTCTTGGTAATACACGCGCGCCAGGTCCCAAGCGCCTCGCAGCGATCGCTCCACATCGCTGCTAAACCAGGCATCGATGGTGTTGGTGAAGAATTCCATCGACACAAGCAGTAGGATCACGCATGGGAATGCGGCAATCGTTACGAACGCGAGCATCATCCGTCCCTTCAGCTGACTCCCCATCACCTTGCGGCGGCGCTCGACCACCAGCTTCATCACATTGCGTACGACGAGGAAGACGAGAAGCAGTAAAAGAATGATGTTCGTGTTGATGAGGAGGAACGAGAACACGTTCCCCGCCGCCTCGTGGGATTTCGGGTTTCGAATTTCCCAAACCGCGAAGACCAACACCGCCAGCCCGGCGGCCAGGATCAAGAACCCTTCCCTTCTGCGCCGGCGTCGTTCTTCGGGCTTGAGGTCGTTCCTTGTCGACTTCGAAGCTCTCCTCCGACGGATCATGGCTCGTTCCCGAACAACTCTTCCTGAGATTTCGCGGACACATCGGCCGCCGCCCCGCCCGCGGTGGCATCGTTGGGCGTCTTGCCGAAATGCGCGTAGGCTCGGCCGGTGGCAACCCGCCCTCGTGGGGTACGCTGCACAAACCCCTCGCGCAGCAGGTACGGCTCGTAGACCTCTTCGAGTGTCCCGGCGTCCTCTCCGAGTGCCGCGGCCAAGGTCTCGAGCCCGACCGGTCCTCCGTCGAACTTTTCTATGATGGCGAGCATGAGTTCGCGATCCATCGCATCGAAACCGACGCCATCAACGCCGAGAACTTGGAGTCCTTTCTCGACCACCTCGGCGGTAATGCGCCCGGCCGCCTTGACCTCCGCGTAGTCGCGCAGCCTACGCAACAAACGGTTGGCTATGCGCGGCGTACCCCTCGAACGGCGAGCGATCTGCAGCGCCGCCCCGTCATCGATGGCAACGGCGAGCAACTTCGACGAACGAGTCACGATCGTGCCGAGATCTTCATCGCTGTAGAACTCGAGACGGAACGTGTTTCCAAAACGTGAGCGCAGCGGGGCCGACAAGAGCCCCGAACGGGTCGTCGCACCGACCAGGGTGAAAGGGGCCACGTCGATGGAAATCGACCTCGCCGACGGCCCTTCGCCGACGACTAGATCGATACGAAAATCCTCCATCGCCGGATAAAGAATCTCCTCGATCGTTCGCCCGAGGCGATGGATTTCGTCGATGAACAAAACGTCGTGCGGTTCTAGTGCCGTAAGGATCGCCGCCAGATCGCCCGCCTTCTCGATCACCGGTCCGCTCGTCTGATGGATGCGGGCTTCGAGTTCGTTGGCGACGATGTGAGCCAGCGAGGTTTTCCCCAATCCCGGCGGCCCTATCAATAGTAGGTGGTCGAGGGCGTCGCCGCGCCTGCGAGCCGCGCGCACCGCGATATCGAGGTTTTCGCGGATTGCCGCTTGGCCGATGTAATCGTCTAGACGCTTCGGCCGTAGAGAGAGTTCGCCGACGCTGTCTTCGGGCTGTTCAGACGGATCGTCGATCGCGAGATCATTTTCCATGTTAGGCACCGGCCAACCGTGCGAGCGATCCCTTGATCAATCCGGCAACGCCCGCGGGGTGCTGTTTGGCGACCTCACGTACGGCGCTCGAGGCGACCGAACGCTTGTATCCCAATGTCACGAGCGCGCAGATGGCATCTTCGTTGCCCGAGTCGCGCGCCGGACTACGAGGAGCTTGCTTTTCGAGCTTGTCTTTCAACTCGACCACGATTCGCTCGGCCGTCTTCCGTCCAACACCGGGAATCGTGGTCAAACGATCGCTATCTCCGTCGAGAACCACCGCCCGGAACTCCTTGGGTTCGATGCCCGAGAGAATCGCCAGCCCGAGCCGCGGCCCTATTCCGCTAATCGAGCGCAGGAGGTTGAAGAGATCCCGTTCGTCTTTGTCGTCGAACGCAAACAGCTCCAATGCGTTCTCGCGCAGGTTCGTGACGACGTGTACGGTCACGCGGGACCCTTCGTCCGGCAGTCTATAAAACGTACTCAACGGGATCATCGCCTGATAGCCGACTCCGCCGACGTCGATCAACACCGAACCTGGAGCCTTCTCGGCAAGGCAGCCGTCGAGCCTGGCGATCATCGCCCGGACCTCCGCCGGTGCGAGACACGGGCATCGTGAAGGCCGCCGAGTGCACGCTCGATATGAGTCTCGAAACCTACGGAAAAGCCGTGACAGGCGGCGATCGCCAGCGCGTCGGCTTCGTCTTCCGGGGGGACCGCTGCCAGGTCGAACAGCCGGACGACTGCGGCCTGGACCTGTGCCTTGTCGGCGCGTCCGTATCCAACCACCGCCTTTTTAATCGTAGCCGGCGAGTATTCGTTCATCTTCAGACCCGATGCCGCCGCGGCGGCCATGGCGACACCGCGCGCCTCTCCGAGACGCAGGGCACTTTGAATGTTGCGCGCGACAAAACTCTTCTCCAAACTCAAATGCTCGGGCTCAAACTCCCGGATCACCCGCGCCAGCTCCGCGTAAACCCGTGCAAGCCGAGCCGATACTTCCGAACGACCAACGGAGACCGTTCCCGCCGCCACCCGCGAAAGCGTGCGGCCCCGACAATCGATCACCGCCCAGCCCGCCACGATGGTGCCGGGATCAACCCCCAGTACGCGCACTCCGCCTCCTTGGTGCCCGCCGCGCGATCAAGCCGACAGGCGATTGAGCTCTTCTTCGTCGATATCGAAGTTCGCCGAAACCGTCTGCACATCGTCATGATCCTCAAGGGCCTCGATCAATTTGAGAGTCTTGGCGGCATCGCCTCCCGAGAGTTCAACGAAGTTCTGCGGCTCTAGAACCACCTCCGCAGAACTCACCGTAAGTCCCGCGGCTTCGGCACCGGCCCGCACGTCTTCGAGTTTGTCGGACGGGGTTACGACAAGAAATACGTCCTCGTCCGCCGAAACATCCTCGGCGCCGGCCTCGACCACCGCTTCAAAGACCTGTTCCTCGGTGGTTCCACTGCCGTCGATGCGTACATGCCCCTGTTTTTCGAACATCCAAGCAACGCAACCGTTCTCGCCCAAGTTGCCCCCGTTCTTGGAAAACAGGTGTCGTAGTTCGGCCACGGTCCGGTTGCGATTATCGGTCAAACATTCGCACATCACGGCTACGCCTGCAGGGCCGTAGCCTTCGTAGGTGACTTCGACGTACTCGGCGCCCTCGAGTTCCCCTGTGCCTTTCTTGATCGCCCGTTCGATGTTGTCGGCGGGCATACTCTGCCCGCGGGCTGTCGTCACCGCGGTGCGTAGGCGGGGATTGGCGTTAAGATCACCGCCCCCGTGACGAGCCGCAACGGTGATCTCCTTGATCAGTTTGGTAAACAGTTTACCGCGCTTGGCATCTTTGGCGGCCTTCTTATGCTTGATCGAGCTCCACTTGGAATGTCCTGACATCGGTGTGCGCCATACTCCTTTACAACCGCCATGATAGCAAAAACACGGCGAAAGAGTAGGTGCCCGACCGTTCCCAGCCCGACCCGCCACCGGCGGCGCTCGGCCGGCCCGTTACCACGCGCGAACTTGCCTATTATCGAAAGCTTGGCTCACACGGCGAGCCGAGATCGCCGCTGTCCGGGAATCCTACCTCCGCGCCGACACCGGCGCCACGCAACGCGTTAGCCAGCCGAGGTAGGAGGCTTCGACGGCCACGGTCTCCAGTGCCAAAATCTCGGGCACGTCGTAGGTCGAAAGCTCGCGAATACGATCACATAGATCGGGCCATGCGCCGGGTGTCGTCTTGATCACCAGCATTCGCTCGTCCTCACGCTCTACCTTACCCTCCCACCGAAACGTCGAGGCAACCGCCAGCTCGCTCACGCACCCGGCCAATTTCTCTCGCACCAGCGTCTCGGACAACGCCGCAGCGGTGGCTCGGTCGGCCACCGTGGTGAGACAAACGATCGCTTTTTCACCCGTGGTCATCATCTTTCGTATCCTCGTCGCCGGGGGTTCGATCGTTGCCGGCGGTTGCGCTGTCGGCGTCTGCTGCGGGGACCGAACCCGATCCATTCGTCCTGCCCGGGTCCGATACAAGCTCGCTTTGCACAGACGCGCGGCTTTTTTGTTTGCGTCCGTGGTGGACCAGTGTTCCACCAACGTCTCGTAATCCGGCAGCGGCTCGGCCCGCTTGGGAGCGAGGTGGGGGGGCCGCGCCAGCCTGCGGAGGCCGTAGCCGAGAGCGCGCGCCGGGGACGCCGGCGGCAGCAACGTCGACCTTCCGCTCTTTAGCAACGCGCGGCGAACCCTGCCTAGTGCGGCGCGAGGGACGCGGCCGCGGGCGATCACTGCCTCGAAGGAGCCCGCTACGGCGTGGGGAGAAAGGCCGACTCCGTCCGCAATCTTGAGAACGGCCGGCAGGTCCAAGAGGTGGAAGAAATACAAAGTCAGCGCACACTCGAAGTAGTTGTCGAACCAATTCAAACGGCGCCGAAATCCCGCAAGCTCGGCGTCCGGCGTGTGTCTCTGCCGCAGCACGAAGATGCCGTCCACTTGGGTACGCGGCCGCGGCACCCCCAGCAGCTCGACCACGCGTTCTATGTAATGCTCGTTGACGTGTGCGCGCTCGAGCAAATCGAAGACTCTCGAGGACGGCAGACGTCCGGCGACGATGTCGGCGTATAGCGAATATACAAACGGATCGGACTCCCAGTCGTCCCCGAACAGTAGCTCCCGCGCGCCCTCCTCGAGGCGCAGACCGCCCGCCAGGAGTTGGCTGAGCTTGTATCCGATCTGCTCGCGCAGGGCGTCGAAACGCCCCCGAAAAAGGTGAGTAACCTGATCCTTGAAAGAAATGCCGTCGTAGCCGATGCCGTCGAGTTCGAGTTTCTCTTTGATGGCATTGCCGATCTGGGGCGGACTTGCGGTAAGAAAAAAGACGTACGGGCGACTGCCGGCCTGCTCGGCCCCCCTCCGCAAGCCGCGGATCAGAGCAACGACTCCCGGGATCGCGACCTTGTCCTCGGCCCGCTCGAAGGGAACCCGTAGCAAGGAGCGGAGCGACTCGAAATCGGACACTAAATAGGTTTTGTCGAGATCCCAGCGAAAAACAGTCGCGCCCATAGCGAAGTACCCACTGCTCGGGCCTAACCCAAGGCCGGCGTTCCCCTTGTGGACCACGCGGCGAACAAGGCCGAAGTGGCCGGCAGGCCGCGGGCCTCATTCGAATCACCGTGCGTGAAAGCAACCAGGGACCGGAGATCGTCAAATGTATCTATGTCTCTCCATGTTTCGAGTTCGGCAAAATCGTGTTTTGACGACTGCAGCCGCACGCGAGTTTCCTGCATGACTCCCGGTTCGCCCCAAGCACAGTCGAGTTCGAAAATCGGCGGCACCTGGGCACGGCAACCAATCAGGTAATATCCACCGTCCAGACTCGGACCGACCACCACTCCGTGGCTCTGCAATGCCGCAAAAGCTTCCCCCACACGCGACACCGGCAGGTCGGGCGTGTCGGAGCCGATGACGACGGCGGACCCGCCTCGCCGACAACCTCGAGCCAAAGCATTTCGCATCCTGTCGCCCAGGTGGCCTCGACCCTGCGCGACGCATTCCACCGAGAAGCGAGCCGCAACCTCCCTTAGCCACGGGCAGTCGCCGTCCGGAGTAGCCACCAGGACTACGCGGACCCCACGGGCCTGAACCTGGGTCGCCAGTGTATCCGTGAGGAAAGCTCGATGGCAGTCGGCCGCTTCGCTTGGCGACAGCGGCGGGCACAGGCGTGTCTTGACAAAGCCTGGGCGCGGCTCCTTGGCGAAAACATAGAGCGTGCGTTCGGTCACCTGCCACGAATGTGGCACGACGCCGGATTCCGGGCAATCGACGGCGCGAAGCCGCACGCTTCCTACGGAGTCGCGACCGACCTTGCCCCCACGAGAGCGGGTCTACAAGGAGCCACGCGGGCGTTCTTGACTTACGCCCCCGTGCGCGTAAGAGTCGCCGGTTCGAGGATCCCATCTGCATGTCGTACGCAGTCATCCGTACCGGTGGAAAGCAATACCGGGTCAGCCCCGGCCTCACGCTGGCCGTTGAAAAGCTCGACGGCAAAGTCGGCGATCCCGTTGCGTTTCACGAAGTCTTACTGACCAGTGACGACAACGGCCTGCGCGTCGGCGACCCACTGCTCGAAGACTCGACCGTCGACGGGGTCATCGTAGGGCAGAATCGGGGCCGTCGGATTCTCGTCTACAAAAAGAAGCGCCGCAAGAACTACCGTCGCCGGCAGGGTCATCGGCAGTACGAAACGACAGTGCAGGTGACCGAGATCCACTAAACGGCCGAGGCCGCACCAAGTACGATGGCACACAAGAAGGGTCAGGGCAGCTCACGGAACGGACGAGACAGCCGCGGACAGCGTCGAGGCGTAAAAGTGTTCGGCGGGCAGACGGTGAAGGCCGGCAACATCCTGGTGCGACAGCTTGGGACCCGAGTCCACCCCGGCGTCGGAGTCGGGATGGGAAAAGATTACACGCTGTTCGCCCTACGCGACGGCATTGTCACCTACGAACCGATGGGTTCGAAGAAGCGTAAGGTCAGCATATACTCAGCCTGACCGCGGGTCGTGAAGTTTATAGACGAAGCTCGCATCACCGTCGCGGCAGGCGACGGTGGCGACGGCTGCGTCGCCTTCTTGCGTGAAAAGTATCGGCCTCACGGCGGCCCGGCCGGTGGCGACGGCGGTGACGGCGGCAGCATCCTATTACGTGCCGATGCGCGTATGAGCAGCCTGCTCGACTTCCGCTACAAGCGTCGTTTTCGCGCCGACCGCGGCCGACAGGGAGGCGGCAAAGGAAAGCACGGCGCGGCCGCCGCCGATCTCGTGTTGCCCGTACCTCCCGGCACGGTGGTGTTCGACGACCGCACCGACGAGCTGATCGCGGACCTCGTAAACGACGGGGATCAGATCATCGTCGCCCGCGGAGGCAGAGGCGGCTCCGGCAACGCCCGCTTCGCAACGCCGACGCATCAAGCTCCGAGGCGTGCCGATCCCGGCGAAGGCGGCGAAGCGCGTGAACTCCGATTGGAGATTCGTTTGCTCGCCGACTGCGGATTGCTCGGGCTTCCCAATGCCGGCAAGTCCAGCTTACTCGCCAGAGTCAGCGCGGCGCGGCCCAAGATCGCCGATTACCCCTTCACCACCCTCACTCCCGTGCTCGGAGTCGTGCGAATGGGCGAAGACGGCGGTTTCGTATTGGCCGACATTCCGGGCCTGATCGAGGGAGCCCACGAAGGCGTGGGTCTGGGATTGCGCTTTCTCACGCACCTGCGGCGAACCGAGGTTCTCGCCCACTTGATCGACAGTTCCGACAAGTCGGTGGATGCGTGCATGGAAGCCTACGACGGCATCAACCGGGAACTCGCGTCCTTCGATGCGGAGTTAGCGGCCAAACCTCAGCTGGTGGTCGCAACCAAAGTCGACCTGATTGAAGTGCGTAACGGCCTCGCCGAACTCGAGCGGCGGTTCGCCAAACGAGGCGTGCCCCTGCATGCTGTGTCGGCGGCGACCGGCCAGGGATGTGAGCGTTTGCTCGCAGCCATGTTCGACTGTTTGTCGCGCCGGCGCAGGTCCGACGACGGGGACGGTGCCGGCAAGAAGCCGTCGGCGAACTGAAAACCACCGCAGAGAACCAGCCGTGCAGCGCAACTTCAAAACCCCCATCCTCAAAGCGGCCCGCCGTATCGTCGTGAAATTGGGATCGAGCGTCGTCACCACCGACGGTGACGTCGACCGCACTCGAATCGGCCTGCTGACGGCGGAGTTGTCTCGCTTTCACGACGAGGGGCGTCAGATCATCGTAGTCACCTCGGGAGCTAGAGCAGCGGGGCTGGGCCGCATGAACCTGCGATCGATTCCGACCCGCATCCCCGAACAGCAGGCTGCCGCCGCTATCGGTCAAATTCGCTTGATGGCGATTTACGAGGAGTGCTTTGCGAGATTCGGGCGCCATATCGGCCAGGTTTTGGTAAGCGCCGCCGACATTCGTGACAAGACACGCTATCTCCACGCAAAAAACACCTTCGAGAACCTCCTCAGCCTGCGAATCGTACCTGTCGTCAACGAAAACGATTCCGTTTCGATCGACGAACTCAAGTTCGGCGATAACGACCGACTCGCAGCCCTGGTGGCGGCGCTCACCGACGCGGATCTTCTCATTATTCTCACCGACGTGGACGGAGTCTACGACCGCGATCCACGCCACGCGGGCGCCCGATTGATGCCGTTGATCGACGAAGCCGACAGCAAGGCCGTGATTTCGGAGGTATCTTCGCGCCAACACGGTCGGGTGGGCACCGGGGGTATCGAGAGTAAACTCGAAGCGGTACGGTATGCGGCCCGCTGCGGCATAGCCTCGGTCATCGCCAACGGCCGTCGCGACGGGATCCTCACCTCGATCTTCGACCGCGAATCGCTGGTCGGAACCCTCTTCAAGCCCTCGCCCTCCCCCGTCGGCCGGCGCAAGCACTGGATCGCCTTCGGAGCGCCCGTGAAGGGACGGCTCGTGGTCGATCAGGGTGCACGCGAGGCACTCATCCATCACGGCGGTAGCCTACTCCCGAAGGGCATCACGGCCGTGCGCGGGACCTTCGGCGTCGGAGACCGTGTCGCCTGCTACGGTCCCGACGGCGACGAGTTCGCGCGTGGGTTGGCAGCGTACGATTCGAGCGACTGCGAACGCATCCGAGGAAGAAAGAGCGATGCAATTGAGCCTACGCTCGGCTACAGTATTGGAGATGAGGTCATCCACCGAGACGACCTGGTTCTCCTCGACACCGGAACGCCGACCGTCTCGGGTTCGGGCTAGAACGGACGATACCTGTGACCACCGTCAAGCAAACCGTAGAACGACTCTGTCTCAAGGCCAAGCGAGCCTCACGCGTAATCGCCGGTCTCGACGACGCGACGCGGTCGCGCGCGTTGTCGCTCGCGGCCGTCAGCCTGCGCGCGGGCGCCGATGATATCGGCCGCGCCAACCGGGCCGATGTAGCGGCCGCGCAAAGCCAGGGGCTTTCCGACGCAATGATCGACCGCCTGCGGCTGACGCCGGAGCGCATCGAATCGATGGCGACGGGGATGGAAAAGGTTGCATCGCTCGCCGACCCCTTGCGCGAAACGATCGCCGAGTGGACGACCCACGCGGGTCTGAACATTCGACAGGTGCGAATCCCGATCGGTCTGATCGGAGTTATCTACGAATCCAGGCCCAACGTGACCGCCGATGTCTCCGCCTTATGCTTAAAATCGGGAAACGCCGTAATCTTGAAAGGTGGCAAGGAATCCTTGCGCTCGAACAGTGCCGTGGCCGACCTGCTCGGCAGCAGTTTTGACGAGGCCGGAATTCCCAAGGGGGTGGTAGAGTTGATTCGTTCCA
>Ga0114931_10004211_pt1 | contig 18002 bp, 20 predicted proteins | sample 2SBtaG_FD_89579 | JGI IMG/M metagenome (GOLD analysis project Ga0114931, IMG submission 89579) | Deep subsurface microbial communities from Kolumbo volcano to uncover new lineages of life (NeLLi) - 2SBTROV14_V59a metaG | ecosystem: Environmental > Aquatic > Marine > Volcanic | place: Kolumbo...
AATACTCAAGAAGTTCCTCTCCATCGTCTACGGTTTCAAGGGAATTACCGAGGTAGTTTTCCTCAAAGGCTTCGGTGACCAAAAGGCGATCATCCGGATCGTCGTCAGCCAATAGAATTGAAATTGGTTCGTTTTCACTCATTTTTATTTCTCCTTACTTAATTGTTTTATAGGAAGAGTCACAAAAAACATTGAACCTTCGTTTAACTTACTTTCAGCGTGAACCGTGCCTTCGTGACGATCCGCGATTTTCCGACAAACTGCCAAGCCGATACCTGATCCTTCATATTCGCTTCGTCCATGAAGGCGTTGAAATACCGTAAATATCCTGTCTAGATATTTCTCTTCAAATCCGATTCCATTGTCCGACACCGTAATTTGGCAAACGTTTCGCGCGGAACCAACAAAGTCTTTATCCAAACCTGAATCCGCAAGAGAATCCAATTCTTCGAAAACTTCCGCAGATATCTTAACAACAGGACTCACATCTTTACGGTGAAATTTGAGTGAGTTACCAACGAGGTTTTGGAAAAGTTGGCGCATCTGAACTGGGTCGGCATCAATAGTCGGTAATTCTCCGATCTCGATCCTGCCATTAGTCTGTTCAGTCCTTATTTCTAAATCGGAAGCGATCTCACTCATGATCACATTCATGTCTACCGTTTCGAATGGCTTAGCTTTACTGTTGACACGAGAAAACGACAGAAGATCATTGATTAGTCTCTGCATTCTACTCGCAGAATCTCGCATCCTTTCAATGTAATCATTACCTTGCTCACCTAGAGCTTCACTATGTTTGGTCTGTAACCGATCGCCAAAAGCCTGAATTTTCCGGAGCGGCTCCTGTAGGTCATGTGACGCTACGTACGCGAAATCCTGTAGTTCAATATTTGTTCTTTCGAGCTTTCGCGCATACTGTCGCATCTGTCTTTCGTATTCGATTCTACTGGAAATGTCTTTCGCAACAATAACCGCAGCGGTGTTTCGCCCTTTCAATAACGAGGTTGAAATCGCCACCCTGAGTGTAGTTCCGTCTTTTCTAACTACATCCTTTTCCAAACCAACCAGTCTCGCTTCTCGAAGCAACTGATTAAATTCTTCGTCACTTAGATAGGTTTCCGTACCCGTGATAATACCTATGGGTTGTCCTTTTAGTTCATCCGCGGAATACCCAAGAGTATCAATCGTCGCTTGATTAACCCGTTCGATGTATCCGTGATCATCTACGGCAATAACAGGATCTGCCATTGATCGAAGTATGTCCTCAACTAAATTGTAGGCAGAGGATAATTTTGCCGCGCTGCTTTCTAGTTTCTTATTCGCTTTTCCTAGCTCTTCACTCGCGAGTTTCTGATCCGTAATATCGTAAATCATCCCGACCCACTTATCCATTTCTCCGCGCTCATCATAATGTGGTCTGCTGAAATCTTTCCACCATCGCATTTCTCCCGATCTCGTATAGATACGATACTCATAGTCGGTCTCTCCTGCTACCCTGTCGACCTTTTCGTTTTCTTCAAGTATCATTTTGTAGTCTTCAGGATGCATGATCTGGTGAAAAATTGTCTTTTTACCCTCGCCGTACCAATGCTCAACTGGGTAGCCAAGCGATTCAAATGCAGGGCTTAAATAGGTAACCCGTTTTTCACCCTTTGTACTGACGATGTAAAACATTACCGAAAGGGATTCAAAGAACTTCTTAAAATCCACAGCATCGACATCGTCGCGTTCGAGCGACAAATTCGGCGGTATCTGGTTAGTTTGTATTGGAGTTATCTCGTTCATTTTTTTTTGCGTGAAAACTAGTAATTTACTACTGCTACAAAAAGATTATTTTGGAATCACCTTTTTAACTTTAATAGCGTCTTGAAAGTGAAATGATCAAACACCCTCAACAAATTTTTTTAAAAGACCGGGGTTTGATTGCACATACTGTTCTTACTTCGTGGTGCTGAAACCCAATGAAGAAATATCATTTTTCTTGTGGGCGATCTAAGGGGAGTGTTTTCCAAAAGAGAAAAACTGAGGGCAAAAAGAGGGTGTATGCTCAAAGCACTTCGAGCTACTAGAATATTATACACAAATATAATAAACAATGTAAAATTTTATTTAACAACACGCTAGAAGATACAATGCTTTTGTAAATTATTACACTTGATACCTTTAGACAGAGAAAAAATATTTTAATGGAAATGTTTTCGACCATTTTCGATAATCGATCGCCTTGTTAACCGAGTCAACGTTAGGTGGTGTCCTTTTATTTTCTCGTGTTTTCGGATTTGATTTGCAAGAATTTCTTCGCGGTTTCGTTCCTTCGGATACAAAGCATTAATTGGCTTAAAAAATATAAAGGAGAAACGAAACACTTTAACCAGCTTTGAAAATGGTTGAGCAAGTCTTTAGAGAAACGATGAAAAAAATAGCAATCACAACACTTTTAGTTTTAACATTTGGCATCAACGCTTTTGCATCTGTATATATCAAGTATTACAACAAGGATTCGAAAACCCATAAAATGTCGGTAAGGATCGGAGGTTCGACAAGATCGGTTGAATTTAGAGCTTCAACAACCGGAGCTACTACCATTCAAGGAGGCGGAAATAGCGCTGTAATTCAAACGAAATGCGGTAAGGTAACAGTGAAAACCAATTCAAAAATAGAGATAAAAAATGGGTGTATAAAAATCGTTGGATAAAACCAGATGGCGGAAGCGAGACTGTCCCTAGAGCCTGTTGATCACTTTTTTGGCTCCCCTCCTTTTGAAGGAGGTGTACCCGAAGGGTGGAGTGGTTGCCTCTTAAACAACCGCGAAATGTAGAATTATAATGCAACCGCCCCGTCGCGAAGCGCGCCACCCCTCCTTCAAAAGGAGGGGTGTTTTGGGAATAAGACAAATTATCCGAATATCTTAAGTTTTGAGTACACGAACTTCTTGAGACAGCCTCGTGGAAGAAACTGTAAGCCGTAGCTATATAAGACGCGCTTCCTAATGATCGCGTTTCTGCCGTTCTTATTCTTTTTCCAAGTGTTTCTTTAGTCGCTCAAGATCCTTTTCAATCGTTTCTCGCACTTTCTTTGAAAGCACAGGAATAGGTGTTTTAAACGGAATTTCTGCGATACTAACAATTGTGAGTTTTACATTTGTGCCATCGTCGGTCTCAGTCAGATTGTAGCGAATACTCATTTCAAAGGGTTCATCGGCATAGAGTTGAACAAATTTGTTTTCCTCAAATTTTGTGACGAGCAGTTTTGCCGAAAAATATTTACCGAGGAAGGTTCCGACACGCTCGATCTTTGCTCCCTTCTTATAAAGCCCCGACTCCATCGGGTAAACTTCGTTAAGCCCACGAATCCAAAGTCGATCTCGTTTAGGATTAAACATCAAAGCAGCGACTTCCTCAGGAGTGCGCTCTATCAACACTTCAGCACTTACATCGACAGCCATTTTTACATAAATCTCCGCAAAAGAATTTAACTACTACTACATTTTATTGGAATAGAAACCGCTCAGCAATTCACCTACGAAATACTCGAAAATTAGTAAAATAAAGAAGGAAAAGAACTTTCTTGGTTTTCTCAGTCGCTTATTTTAGCATTTTTTTTGAATCTTTTCGTTCTATTTTCGCAGGTTGATCCTATTTCTTATCATCTTCAAGCAGCGTGTAATGCCCATGAATACACAACCATTTTCCTTTTTCGTTGACAAAAATTCTTGTGGATTTGCCCCTTGTCGCAAATGGCTTCCCTTTTGAAACACCTTTATCGGACCAATAATATGTTATCCATGCGACATTGCCATTGATCGTTACACGAGGGTCTTTCATATCCGTATGAACTTTGGTTGGTTCCTCGATCCAGTCCTTGATTCCTTTTACTTCAGCCTTTTTTCCAACGCGTAAAACCTTCGCCGTTTCGCCAAACTGCGTGAAATCGGGATGAATATAAGTTGCGTAGCGATCAATGTCGCCCTTTTCAATCGCGTCCCACATATCGATGAGCGTGGCTTTTATGTCTTCTTTTTGCTTTTCGATATCGACGGCGGGTTTCGCGGCTTGTTCAATTCCTGGTTTGGTATTTTCGCAACCAAAAAATAACGCAACGATCGAAATCACAATGACAGAAAGGAAGTTTCTTAAATACGTAAATTTTGCTAGTTTCGAAATTTTCATACAAATAGATCCCAAGGTACGTAAAATAGTGTTTGAAAGAATTGGTCCCTCAGACCAGCATTCGTGGTTTGAAAACCACGGCTAAATTCACTCTCTCGCTTGCGCCACTCTCGCACATTTCGTATCAGATTCTTCTGATGAATCTTATATCCACTAAACGAGAATTACTTTAATAAATTTCAAATTCCCTTAGAAAAAAGAAAACTGAACTCCTAGCCGCCACCCATTTGCCAAGTTTTTATTGCCTCGATTGGATGAATCAGCATTATGATATTTATCAAAAGGCTGTCTTTTATTGTCAGAACAAGAATAATTTCGATCAGAAAAAAGACAATTATCGAACGCCATACCTGCATTCTGTAAGCTACGTAAAACCCTGTAAAACAAGCAATTACGTCGCCTATGGAGTTCGCGATCGAATCGCCAAAATATTCTAACGACGCTGTATTAGCGCGATAAAGTTCGATAACGTATCTGGAATTTTCTATCAATTCCCAAATGCTTTCTCCAAGAACTGCTGCAAAAAGCGTCCATGCAAATGAAATTCGTTTTCTAAAAATCAATCTCGCCAGCCAATAAAAAATAAATCCGTGCAGGACGTGTGTGAAAGCATATGGGTCAAAAAGATGCTGCGAATTATGCTTACTCCAAATATCGCTCGACCAAATATATATAGGCGAATCCCATTTACACCACCAAATGCCGCCCTCAGCATCTCGTATAATTGCCATCAATGAAACCGCCGCCAACATTAGAATCCACGGAAGTTTGTATTTCCAAGAATCCGCTTGAAACAAACCGCTATAATTTGATGGCAGAATTTTTAAACGAGAAATTCCCATAGATGGATCATACCCTAAGTCTTACAAAGAGTTTCGTTTGTAAGACAATTTCCCAAGTCTTTTTACAGCCCCGCCATATCCCACTTTCGCCTGACTTCGATGATAAGCCTAGCAATTTTGTCGTTTACCTTGCGGAAGTATTCATCCGCTTTTTTCTGGTCAAATTTAGGATAGCCCTCGCCTTTTTTATAAAGACCGATAGAAGAAGGAAAAGGCGTCGCCGACCAAGTTCCGCGCGATGGAAATGCAGTCGCCAAATCGTCTTTGTAAATCGATTTATTAACAAGCGTCGGGTCAATCGCCTGGATATAGGCTGTCTCATTGCGTCCGGCATGCCCGCCATCTTCGCCAAAGACTTCTTTTGTTACATCGGAAGCAAATGACCACCAATTTATTACAAGTGTGCGAACGCCCTTTTCGTTGGCGACCTCAGCAGCAACCGATTGCAGCACAGCGGTTTGTCCGCCGCCATGACCATTAAGAATGATTATGTTTTTGAATTTGTTTCTTATCAATCCCTCCAAGATTTCTTTAATAAAGGGGCGATAGGCTTTTGCGCTCATCTTAAATGCGCCCGGATATGCTGCAAGGCTTCCCGTCATTCCATATGGCAAAACGGGCGCAATCATCGCATTGGTGCGTTTGGCAATATCTTTTGCCATCGCCTCGGGTGCGGTGTTATCAGCACCATTGTTTATAACGCCATGGGGTTCGAGCGTTCCGGTAGGAAGTAGAACCGTGTCTATTTTGGAAGGAACCGTTTTCTTAAATTCCATCCAATTTATCCGGTCCATTTCGCGGGTCGAAACGATGTCTTTTGTTGTCTGAGAAATCGCGGAAATCGAAAAAGTGATTACCAAAATGACCGCCTTAATTAGCTTGCTCATCTTTAAGACTCCTTGTTTTAGGTTTTAGTGAAGATTATCTTCTCGCAAAGAAGGTCGATGTGCAAAGAACGGGAGCACGGACATCCTTGTCTGCACGATTGCGTCGGTAATTGAACAAGCTTTATCAAAGGAGATGATTGTGATTTTATCGGATTTTGCGATGATGCGGACAGAGATGTCCGCGCTCCGACTATATTCCCAGTTCTTTTTTTGCCTCGGCAAACTTTGCCACAGCAAATTCAAGATCTCCACGCGAATGGGCAGCAGAAACTTGGGTGCGGATTCTCGCTGCGCCCTTTGGCACAACCGGAAATGAAAACGGAATAACGTAAACCCCTTTTCCCATAAGCAAATCCGCCACTTTGACCGCGGGTTTTGCATCGCCAAACATAATAGGAACAATTGGATGCTCACCGGGCAAAACTTCTAAACCAACTTTCGAAATCTCTTCCCTGAAAAATTTTGTATTTTGCTCAAGCTTGTCGCGCAGTTCGGTTGATTCCGTTAAAAGATCAATTGCTTTTATCGAAGCCGCAACAATTGGCGGTGCAACAGAATTGGAAAACAGATACGGGCGCGAACGTTGCCTGAGCATTTCAATGATCTCTTTTTTCGCAGAAGTATAACCACCGCTTGCCCCGCCAAGTGCTTTGCCAAGTGTACCCGTAATGATGTCAATTCTATCCATCACACCGCAATATTCATGTGTGCCGCGACCTTTTTCTCCCATAAACCCGACGGCGTGGGAATCATCAACCATAACGAGAGCATCATATTTATCAGCCAAATCGCAAATCTCTTGAAGCTTTGCAATATAACCATCCATCGAGAAAACGCCGTCCGTGGCAATAATTTTGTGTCGCGCACCGGAAGCTTCTTTGAGTTTGGCTTCAAGATCTGCCATATCGCTATTTTTGTAGCGAAACCGCGCAGCTTTCGAGAGCCGTACGCCGTCAATAATGCTGGCGTGATTTAATTCATCGGAAATGATTGCGTCTTCTTTACCAAAAAGCGTCTCAAACAAGCCGCCGTTTGCATCAAAACAAGATGTATAAAGAATCGTGTCTTCCATTCCCAAAAACTCGCTGATCTTGGCTTCGAGTTCTTTGTGAATCGTCTGGGTTCCACAGATGAATCGAACGGAAGAAAGTCCAAAACCCCATCGATCTAAGGAGTCTCGCGCAGCTTCAACAATCGCCGGATGATCAGACAGACCAAGATAATTGTTGGCACACATATTCAAAACTTCTTGCTCCGAGACGCTAATCGTTGCATCTTGCGGACTTGTAATAACGCGTTCGGATTTGTATGTTCCCGCTTCGCGGATTTCGTCTAATTGATCTAATAAATGATCTTGAATTTTTCCGTACATATAAATATATTAACATCGAATCTCACGGATCAGAACTATCTACATCAGCAGATAACAGGAAACTTGATCTGTGACGCTTTCCAGACTAATCATCGAAGAGCCAGTGAAGATCAACGGTTGTTTCCATGTCCGCACTGCCGACTCCGATGTAAAATCTTTGAGGGAAGCGTTTCGTTTTCAGCAGGCTCTTTAAGAATCTTTGCGTCGTCCACATAAAACGATGGACTTTCCAACAGCAAATTTCCAAAGCATTCGGCTTATACCAGAAAATACTAATGTTGCCAGGCAGGATATGATCTTTGTCGTTTTCACTATCCGCATTCTGATAAAAGCAAATTTAGTCTTTGTTACAAAATTACAGCAAAAGGTTCTGAGAAGTTATAAACCAGTATTTTTACTCTTTCTTTTCTACTAGCAAAGCCCTCCGTCCCTGCCGAATCTTACGCTCCATTCTAGCTACGATTTCTTTAAATTCGCTGTTTTCTCTTAGCGAATCAAAGTTATAATCATTCTTCACAACCACAAGATTCCACGGGCTGACATCCATTTTCTTCAAGGTCTCTAGTGCTTTGCGTTCCTCTCCCAAATAGAAATAGATTAACGAAATATTATATTGTAATTCTTCAATATTCTTTTCGCCCAGAATATCACTCAAAATCAAACGCGACTTTTCAAAGCTTTTAGTTTTTCCATAGATTCGCGCCAAAACTACCTTTGCATCATTATGATTGGGATTCTTGTCCAACACTGTTTCAAGCTGCCTAATCGCTTTCTCATATTCACCTTTTTGTTCATATACCGACGCAAAAAACACTTTAAGATTTTCCGACTTAGGAGTAAGCTCTAATAGTCTAGGCATTATCTTCAAAGCCTCATCCGGCTTTCTCGCGAAACCGGCATCAATTGCTAAATTTGTATTAACCGAAATCGACCGTGGATCAATTCTAGAGGCAATTTTCATAAGTGCTAATGTCCTATCTAGCTTCCCCTCTTCGGCAAAAAGCCATGCGAGACGAACATAAGCAGTCAGATAATTCGGTCGTAGCTTAATTGCCTTGTTTAAAAGCGACTGGGCTTTTTCATAATCCTGTTCAGCCCATATTGAAATTAGTCCCAAAACTGTAATGGCTTCAGCAGAATTTGGATCAAGTTCGAGTGCCTTTTCTGCAAGTTGTCTAGATTTGAGTATATGTTTCTGTTGTGATGTAAGGTCTTCCGTACGACCTATATTTAGTCCGATCAAGGCATGAGTATCAGCTAAAAGGGCAAGAGCCGCCACAAATGTTGGGTCCCGATCCACGGCGTCTTGAAAGTATTTCTGTGCTTTTTCAAGGTTTCCAACCTTTCTCTTATTCCAATGAAATAAGCCCATGGAATACGATTGGTATGCTTTAACGTCGTTCGTGTATTTAGTATAAGGTAGAGACTCCTGATTCTGATCTAATCCAGAAAACAGGTGCTCGGAAATATTTCTTGCCACTTCATCCTGCAGCGCAAAAATATTTGAAAATTTTGTATCAAATTTTTCGGTCCAAAGCGGTGTTTTTTCCGCAACACTCACTAATTGAAAACTCACTCGAATTATTTCGTTCTCCCTCTGAATAGTACCTGTCAAAACAGCATCAACCCCAAGTTTTTCCCCAATATCGATAGCATCATCATTTCCTTGATCCAAGAATTTAATGATTGTTGTAGTCGGGGAAACGAAGATTTGATCTTGGTGACTTAGTTTGGCGATCAAGCTGTCTGCCATTCCCAAACCCAATTTTTCATCTTTTCCCATACCTATTTGCGCAAAAGGCAAAACCGCGATCGACTTAATTCTTGATATATCACGACTAGGGTTTTGATAATAAAAAAAATACGCAGCAAAGCCTGCCATCAGAACTATAAACCCTGCAAGACCATAAAATAGCTGACGTTTTATTTTCGGAGTCGAATTGACGGGTTCGCGGGGGGAATGGTGTTCTACATCTTCTTCATATTCGCGCACTCCATTCGTGGTTGCTCCGGGCTTTTTGACCCCGGTAATTATTTGATTAAATTCAAAAAAATCATTGCTTGTATTATCTGGGATCGTACTTGTTTTTACACGAGCAATAAACTGATACCCCGCTTTCGGCATCGTTTTGATACAAGCTTCGCCGCTCTTATCCGTATTAAGGGCTTTCCGAATACGATATATGTGTTGGATTAAAGTGGTTTCCTCGACGTGTTTCTCATCCCAGCAGTCTTTGAAAATCTCTTCTTTACTTACTACTCTTTCGCGGTTTTCGATGAGGAGACGCAGAATGCGAAAGCTTTTATATGTTAGCGGAATGGGTTCGCCACGTTTTAGCAGTTTGTTATTTATTAAATCTAAAGAGAAATCCTTGAACTCATAACTTGTAAACTTTCCAGACAAAACCATACCCAATCTCCCACGATACTTGGTCAGCACTAGAAGTCACTAAAATTTAACGCATAGAAGTATGATGCACTAATTCTCGTAAACGATGCGAAAATACGAACATTTTTTTGAAGTCTTACTTTGCAGGTCTTATTACTCTTATAGTGCAATGAGAAACTTAATATTCTATATTTCTACGTTTTATTATCGAATTAAGCGTAGTTGGTCCAATATTTAATAGCTTTGCCGCTTTAATCTGACTTCCGTCAGCCATACGAAGAGCGCGTTTTATCAAATTAATCTCGTATAATTTCTTTACTTCATAAAAATCGACGCCTTCCTCGGGAAAATCCACCTCCAGATTCTTGAATACATGATTTATTTCTGATTCTTTTATTGACTGCAGTGTAACTACAGCTTTGATCAAAGCACTTACGGTTTCGCTTAAGACTGACATATTTTTTTTAGTTTCGAATTTAGAAGTTCCTTTATCTAGTACTTTTTCACCAACATCTAATTGCATAATATTTCCTGAAATTGGTCAGCTCTAAAGAAAAAAAGTCTTGCAAGCCTACCTAAAAAGATAGACCTACAAGATTTAAATGAAGATTTAGAAAATAAATCTAAACCCAAAACGAACTGTTCGAGGACCTTGGAAACTGTTCGATACACCATATCTTACGTCGTTTCCACCATTGTTGTTGATCAAAGTAGTAATTTGCGACGAAAATGATTGAGTTTGAAAGGCTTGTAAAAAGTTTACTAAGTCCTGAGATTGATTTCCTGAATTAAAGCCAAAATCACCTTCGTTAAAACCAAGATTTGGAGCAATGTTTCTATACTGTCCAAGCTCGTTATCTTGATCAAACAGGTTAATAATGTCGAGTTGCCCAACAAGTTTAAACTTGCCGTCTTTCCCAAATTTATAAGAATAGCGAACACCGAAATCAGTTTGTGAAAACACATCCGATCTCCCCAAATCGCCACGTCCATTTAATGGAATCGTGCCAATTCCCAGAACCGTCACATGCGTTGTGATAGGTACACCGCTTGAAAGGTTTTGGAATGCTGTAAAACTGGTCGTGTTTGTTCCACTCCAATTTACATTATATCCACCATACAATTTAAATACATGAGGACGATCAGTACTCAAGCGACCATCCTCGGGCTTTCCAAGAGCTGAAAACCCTGCAATCGGCGAATCGAAGTTTCTGTTGACGTTTGGAGAGTTTCTTCCGCCTTCATCCGAACTTGCTAATCCCGAATAATTTCCAAACAGTCGACTATATGTATAGCTTGCGTTAAAGTAAAAATTATCCGACAAACGTTTGTCAACCCTTAACTCAAGTGCATCATAATCACGTTTTGCTTTAAGCGGAATCAAACCGGAATCAGTAAAGGTTTGCGCTGCTAGTCCAAACCCTGGGTTTCCAATCAAGAATACTTCTGATCCACCGGAGTTGATGAAGCCTAAATCTTCTACCGCTCTGTCAACCTGCTTGTGGGTATAACGGCTGGAGAAAACATAGTCTCTCGAAAGCTGACGTTCATAACCCACCGTAAATTCAGCCTGTCTAAACGGTTTTAGATTAGGATCTACACCACCAACCTGCAGCACGTCTCCAGGAGTATTTGAAGGGGCACGGAAATCACGCTGACAAACGGTTTTACCGCCACTATTGGGTATTCCGCCTGGAGCAGGACAATCCCCACCTGGTTTATCGACATTTGAGCCAAGAATCTGGGGAATGGTGAAATTAAAAGCCGCTCCATCCCCGGGGAAAACTTCAAAGTAATCACGTCTAAAGAAAGCTCCCCCAAATGATCCGCGCGGTAATTGATATTTGAAGCGGTCATGAAACCATCCCCAGTTTGCGAATATCTTATTCTTACCATCTCCGGTTAGGTCATAAGCACCACCGATTCGAGGAGTAAATTTATCACCCCAGTCAAAATTGATGCCGGGCAAACCATCAGTAAAACTCGGAACATCTTCTTTTTCAATCCGAAAACCGAGGCTCAATGTCAACTTACTGCCAACCTGAAATTTATCCTGCACATAGATTGCCTGATTCTTACTACTTACATCTCCCGCGCGACCAAATCTCTGTAAAAACCCTGCTCCAACCGCATTTGGATTATCCGTAAGCGGACGTGCGGATAGACTACTCAAGGTATCACCGTATCTGACAAAAATTAGCGGCGTATTCGCCTGTTGAATTTTATTCGCAAGACGATTTAACTGATAACCGACTTTAAAAGCGTGTCTTCCGCCCATGTTGACAAAGAACGAACCATCAACGTCGAAGGTGGTTCTGGTTGATGCATCAAAACGGACTTCTGAAGCATTTGTGCCTTGGCTGTCTCCTGCATTACACCCTGCTTCAGCTGGTATGTTGGCACTTGAAATACTACATAGGAATCGAGGTGCACCAACAGGCGGAATGCCATAATTTCCCAATTTTTGATTTAAGAAACTATATCCATAGCGGGCGTTGATAATTAAATTGTCAGTCGCCGTCCACGTTCCCTGTACGTTTGTGATATTTGATGATTGTCTTCCGCCCCGTAAATCGTTAAATGCTGGACCAACACGTGTTGTACCGTCTGCGAAAGTAGCTTGCGGAATCGCTCCGACACCACCTAACCCCGATGTTAACCCGGGAAGACTCCCTTCCTGATCAATCGGATTCCAGGTGTAAGACGCATTTACGCGAAGTCTATCCGTAATTGCAGCATCAATCCTTCCAAAGGCATACTCATTTTTTTGCCTGAACCTGTAGGTATCAGTCTGAACTACAGTTCTTGTCGCAGGATCACGACCACTTAGGGAAGCGATTGTTCGGTCTCGCTCAATGAATTGAGGTGTGTAGCTACCAAAGAACCAAATACGGTCTTTCAGGATTGGACCTCCTAAAGAAACTGATGGAAAAAAGCTTGTTCCGACATCTTTTGGTTTTTCAAATTGTTCAAACATTTGGACGCCATTTCTAGTAAAAGGCAACAAAGTTGGGCGAATATCGCCTCTCATCTTACGTGGAGCAAAAGAAATTGCGCCTTCGCCGTGAAATTAATTATTTCCACCTTTCGTTACAACATTGATTACTCCGCCTGTTGCACCGCCAAATTCAGCTTCAAAGCCAGAGCTCTTAACTTGAACTTCTTGAACAAGCTGAAATGGAAGGTTGTTGTTCGTATTCAAAGTGCCTGTATTAAAATTGGTCACTTCCTGACCATCAATAACAAACGTGTTTTCAGAACCTGACGCTCCGTCAACCTGAAATCCACCTGAAAGAGGTTCTGTTCTAACAGCCGGAGCAATCTTTAGAAGCGATGTAAAGTTTGTTCCCTTTGGTACTGATTCGATTTCTCTCTGACCAATGTTTGTTTGAATCTTTTGATCCGTCGTATCTATCTGAGCACTATCAGTTGCGTTGATATCTACAACTGCAGTTGCTCCACCGGCTTTTACAACAACTTCAACTGGAGTTCCCTTTCCGAGTGAAACCACGATATTGCTAACCGTCGCAGCACCAAATCCTTTATCTTCAGCGGTGGTTACTTTATAAGTTCCGGGAGGAACTTGATTCATGGTAAAACTACCGTCGTCCTTCGTTGTAATGTTTTGCTTAAAAGCGGTAGAAGTACCTGTACTTCTAATAGTAACCGTAATACCCGGCACTACCGCGCCAGATCCGTCCTTTACGACGCCCTCAATGCTGCCTGTAGTTTCCTGTGCAAAAGAAATAGAAACTAAAAACAACATTAAGAAGCAAGTCGCTAATGATTTAATAAAATACATTATTCTCGTCTCCTAATTTATTTAAGTCAGTTTTTCTTCCGCCCTGCTTCATTTGCCCGAATCGTTTCGTACTATAAGAACAGCGGTCAACGACAAGAAAGAAAATACTGTTAAGCATAAGAAAGGCAACATGAGTACCGTGAAATCAGGAATTCTTGCTCCGAATGTTATCGATTAATATATAATTATTGGATTTAATAGAGTTAGCGGATAGGAGTTCATAAAAATGATAGTTTCATTTTATGTTTTGTTTTTGAAATTCAGTTCGAATCCCGAAAAAAGTTCTTTATTTTATATTTTCTCTCTATTCTCGGATAAATTTCCAGATTTTATGTGTTGAACCGATGAGATTTCTTTATTGAGCTAGTTGCCATTTAGAGCAACAAAAAGGATGAGGACATGTAAAATATATTACAAAACACCTCTGAACGATCTACGATGGATTGGGGTTGCACCGTGCACCCGCAAAGCCTCAAAGTGAGCTTTAGTTCCATATCCCGCGTGCTTCTCAAAACCATATTCGGAATATTTTTCGCCATATTTCTTCATCAAATCATCTCGAAAAACCTTTGCGATTATTGAGGCAGCGGCAATAGAGGCTGAAACCGCGTCACCTTTGATAATGGCTTTTTGCGGTAGGTTTGAGTTTTTTAATTCGAGCGCGTCAATAAGCAGAAAATCAGCCGCAGGATTTAATTTCCCAACTGCTGAAATCATAGCTTTTTTTGTGGCTTCTAAAATATTTATACGGTCAATTTCATCAGCTTCAATTTGTCCTACCGTAAAAGCTACCGCACAATCTTTAATTTCTTCAGATATTATCTCGCGCCTTTTTTTTGAAAGTTTCTTGGAATCATCCAGACCTTCCGGCAGCGGTTTACTTAAATCCAAGATTACCGCACCGGCTACAACCGGACCTGCCAAACAACCGCGACCAACTTCGTCAATTCCGGCAACAGATTTATATCCATCCGATTGTGCAATTCGTTCAAAATCTAAGCCTATTGTTGTTGTCATAAAAAAACCGCATCGGAAAATATACCGACGCGGGAATAAACCGCCACTCCCTGAACTCCATTTGACTACCAGCTTCCCTCAACGAATTCTGAGTCCTTATGTGAAAACCCATCAAACTTCTCTTTACCGAGTGCTTTATTGCCCCTAAAATAGAGCCTAACAATCGTTTCATCCCGCAGGGTTTTCAATTCGCAACACGGTTCTTCCCCAAATCCTACATCAACAAGCGTAAACAGAAAACTATTTATTTTCTCCGGTTCCAAATGAACATGGCAGTGACAAGCCTCTTTATCAATCACTTTCTCGTGACCGTCTCTGGCAATGCTTATTTTCCCCACAATATTTGCAGAAGCCGCAGAGTTTGGTACGGCTACGATAAATTCACCTAAACCAAGAATTTCGTCCAGAATCGCCCAGAAGATATTATCGCTCATCTAAAAGTAATTACTTCTTTCCCGCTTTCTTTTTCTTTTGACGCATATCGCGCTCGGGAATACGAGCTGCCTTACCGCGCAAGTTTCGAAGATAGTATAACTTTGCTCGTCGCACTTTTCCGTGACGAACAACATCTATACTGTCAACAATCGTAGCGTGAATCGGAAAAATTCTTTCCACACCTACGCCAAAACTCGTTTTACGAACGGTAATGGTCTCGCGTACACCGCCGTTTTTCCGAGCGATGCAAACACCTTCAAAAGCCTGCAAACGTTCTTTATTGCCTTCCTTAATTCGGACATTAACCTTGATCGTGTCACCCGGCTGAAACTGGGGAAGATCATCCCTCAACTGTGCATTTTCAATACTATCTAAACGATTCATAACTCAACGATTAGCAATCAGGAACTGATAAATTTTTCGGTATTACCGTTCTCTAAAAACTATTTACTCCTTATTCAATAAATCCTTTCTAACCCTTTTAGTTTTTTCTAAAGCTTTTTCCTGTCTCCATTTTGCGACACCTTCATGATCACCGCTTAGGAGAACAGATGGAACTTTCATTCCTCTAAAATCCGCTGGTCTTGTATAATGCGGACAATCTAATAATCCGTTTGAAAAAGAGTCGTTCTCGGCAGAAGTATCGCTCCCCAAAGCATTTGGCAAAAGCCTAATAATTGCATCGGTTAAAACCAAAGCCGCCGGCTCACCGCCCGAAAGCACGTAATCTCCAATCGAAATTTCATCGGTTACTAGTGCTTCGTTTACTCTCTCATCAATCCCTTCATAACGCCCGCAAATCATAATAATTCGCTTTGTTTTTTCACCAAACTCTTTCGCCGTCGCCTGCTTAAGCGGGTTTCCTTGAGGCGAAAGTAAAACAACACGTGTGTCCTCAGGATATTTCTCTCTGTCACAGGTGCCGATAATATTCTCAATGGCATCGAAGATTGGCTGAGCACTCAAAACCATCCCGTCACCACCACCAAAAGGTCGGTCATCTACCTTCAGGTGTTTGTCATTTGAATATTCCCGCAGATGATGAATCTCAACTTCTGCTATTCCTGACTGCCTAGCCCGACGGATAATCCCAACGTTAAAAACTTCCCTAAAAAATTCAGGGAAAATGGTAATTATATCTATCTTCATTTTCGACTAATTTCGTACTGCATCGAAAACTAAAATTCCAAAAGCCCATCGGGAGCATCAACTTTTATCAACTTATTTTCAATATCGACTTCTGTACATATCGCTTTCACAAATGGAATCAGATAGTCTTTCTTCGCATCATCAATACTCTCAACAACGAGAATCTCCGATGCACCCGTTCGCATTATTTCACGAGCCTTCCCAAGCAATTTCCCCTGGATCGTTTCAACTCTGCAACCCTGTAATTCCCAATCAAAGAATTCGTCTTCAACTAGATCAACGACCTCGGACTCGAGAATACAGACCTCAAAATCACGCAAAGTCTCTGCATCCTCAATCGAATCAACCCCTATAAACTTCAATATGATTCGATTTTTCTGAAACCAAAACCTTTCGATTTCAAGTTCGCGAGTTTTGCTGTCGGACTTAACAACAAAAACTCTTTCCTGGTTTTCAAACCTCTCAGGAAAGCCGGTTAAAACATTCGCCACGACTTCCCCACGGAGTCCTCGGGGTTTAGCAATTTTTGCAATCGCAACAAACTCACGTAGCCCGTCCATCAATCCTCAAGAATATTAAGAACAACCTTTCGGCGATGTTTCTGACCGGAATAATACAGCAAAGAACGAATCGCTCTAATCGTCCTTCCGCGTCTTCCAATCAATCTGCCGATATCGTCCTCAGCAACTCGAACATCAATGATTGTCGTTTTGCCTTCAGAATTCTCCGATACTTCAACAGACTCAGAATCGCCGACTAGCCTAGTAACTAAATTTTCGATAGCTTCTTTCATTTATTGATTGACTTCTAAAAAGAATCCATTCACTTTCTCAAATTAGTTATTCACCCGCTTTGGCTTTTGACTCATCTTCTTTATCAGAAGCTTTGTCTTCAGCCTTCTCTTTTTCAGCCGGCGCATCCTCAGCTTTCGTTTCTACAGGTTCTTGCGCTTTAGCTTCATCTGGCTTTGCTTCTTCTTTTGAGTCCCCTGCTTTCGTATCAGTCGTATCCTCAGCTTTGGCGTCATCCGGTTTAGCCTCGGAAGGTTCATCTGCCTTTGCTTCAGGGGGTTCGTCAGCTTTCGAATCCTTAGCTTCGTCGCCGTTAGCATCCTCCGATTTCGCAGCTTCGGCAGCTTTTTCTGCAGCTTCCTTCTCAACTTTTTCAGCTGCAGCCTTATCTGCCGCTTCTTTCTCGGCTTTATCGATCTCCGCTTGCTCGGCAGCCTCTTTCTCGGCTTTAGCCTTTAGTTCAGCAGCCTTAATCGCAGCTTTTTTATCCGCCCTTTCCTGATCCACCTTGGCTTGTTCTTCTTCCGTAAGTTGGGGGTTGAATTTAATTAAGCTCGCTACTGTTTCTGTAGGTTGCGCACCTTTACTAATCCAGTATTGAATTCTTTCGTGATTCAACGTAACTTCAGGTGGATCCGTCATCGGGTTATATGTCCCCAAATTCTCCAGATACTTGCCGTCACGCTTTGACCGTTTTTCCTTAATAATTACACGATAGAAAGGTTTTTTCTTCGCGCCCATTCTGGTTAATCTAATTCTTAACATAACTTTTTATATTTGATATTCAGAGACTTTCGTGAACAATCTGCTAGAGCAAAAAGCAACACCTATCTCCTTTTCTTTTTTTTCTTCTTACGTCTTTTCTTATTTTTTAATCTCTTTTTCAAAGAATCCTTGGTACGTCCATACCCGGTATCCGAAGCCTCGCCGCCACCAAACATTCCGCCCAATCCACTCGGCGCATCTCCACCGCCAAGCATATTTCCGATTCCACCGCCTAAGCCGCCCATCATTTTTTTGCCAAGTCCGCCGAACATTCCGCCGCGATTCATCTGCATCATCATTTTGCGCATCTGTTCATATTGGCGCAAAAGTCCATTCACATCAGCGATCTTTGAACCCGAACCATTTGCAATGCGCGTCTTTCGG
>Ga0114931_10004212_pt1 | contig 18000 bp, 14 predicted proteins | sample 2SBtaG_FD_89579 | JGI IMG/M metagenome (GOLD analysis project Ga0114931, IMG submission 89579) | Deep subsurface microbial communities from Kolumbo volcano to uncover new lineages of life (NeLLi) - 2SBTROV14_V59a metaG | ecosystem: Environmental > Aquatic > Marine > Volcanic | place: Kolumbo...
GGGAGGCTCGGCGAAGCCGAGGGGGCGCTGCTGCGCCCCAGACAAACGCTGCTAGTCCCGCGTTGCGCGGCGCAGCCGCGCGTGCGAAGCACCCATCGCTTCGATGGAAACGCGGGACTAGCGCGCTACGGGCCGCAGGTTCCGTGGTCCACCGGGCGCTTCTTGCCCGGGCAGACGAACGTCGTGCAGGTGCCCGTCCAGGTCTTCGGATCGATGCTGTCGCAGCGTGTGCCCACGCGTTGGGGATCGGTGGTGGTGTCGCCGCTGCTCGTGCCACCCGTACCGCCCGCGGTCGTGCCGCCGGTGCTGGTGCCGCCCGTGCTCGTGGAAATGACCTCTCTCCTTCGAGAGTATCACGTCCGGAACGGGCAGGTTGGCGGGAGCCGCATGCGTCAGTTGCCTTGGATGGTCAACGACCAGGTGCTGCTGGGATTGCAGGTCGTGCCGGCCGCTGCGCGCACCTCGATCGACACGTTTCGACTGTCATCGCTGCCGTTGGGGATGGTGCCTTCTCCCCAGCTCTTCGACACGGTGTCCGCGGCACCGGCGGCATTCGTGGACGAACCTGCCAGTGCGTTGCACTCGAGACTGACGTCGGAAGACGTATTGACGTAGACATAGACGTCGAAGTTCTCGCCTGGCGGCGAGTCGAGGGTCGCCGTTACCTTGAGCTTGTGCCCGACGATCCCCGATTCGTCCTCGGTCACGCGTACCTTGACCCACTGTGGCTGGGATCCCGACACGGTCACCGACTGGCTGCCGGTGTCGCCGCTCACTGCGCCGTAGTCGGTCGCCTGTTGGCACTGTGCGCTCTGGCAGGTACCGCCACCGGACGAGCCGCCGGTGCCCGAGCCGCCAGTGCCCGAGCCACCAGTACCTGAGCCACCGGTGCCTGAGCCGCCAGTGCCTGAGCCGCCAGTGCCTGAGCCGCCAGTGCCTGAGCCGCCAGTGCCTGAGCCGCCAGTGCCTGAGCCACCGGTGCCTGAGCCGCCAGTGCCTGAGCCGCCAGTGCCTGAGCCGCCGCCGCTGCCCGGACTTCCGGCGCTCCCGGCGGCCCCGCCCATGCCTCCGCCGCCGCCCGAACCGTTCGAGTAGCCTGGCGTGGTCACGTCCTCGCTGACCGCACAGCTTGCGCAGGCGAGCGCGGCAGCGAGAGAGAGAGCAAGGATCCCGCGACGAGCCATCGACCGTAGGATATCACGACGATCCTGCGGGGCGCCTTACTTCCCGCCAACGAAGGGCCCCGCGTACACGGGTTGCTTCTCTTCTTGGAAGATCGGAGCGTTGACGCCAGATCCGGGGGCTCATGATCAAGAAGACCCTCGCCATGCTCGGCATGCTCTGGGCCGGCCTAGTGGTCGCGTCCTGCGAGTTCAACCTGTTCGGCGACGAGTCGGCAGGCCGGGTAGCGTTTGCGTCACGTCCTCTTCCTGGGACGCGCGAAGCGAATGCCGCTGGAGCTGCAGCGCCGACTCGGACTGTGTCGGATCGGTGCCGGAGCAGTGCACCGATGGAACGCCATCGGCCCCACACCAACGCCGCAACTGCCGTGCCGACAGCGATGTGCCAAGCGACGGCGAGCGGCAGGAACTCGTTCGCGATGTGCGACAGTCCTTCGAGGATGTCCTGTTGACCCGGCACGACGCTTCATGAGCGGCTGCAACCAGCGTGCCAGTCGCAGGGCCACGACGCAGCGCGTTGCGCCGTACCCCTCGATCGGGGGAGCGTACCGGTGTTAGACTGTGCGAGGAGGCGATTCGCCTCTTCCAGCACCTCGTATCCCTTATTCGCAGGAGCTTCTGATGATGCACCGTCGACTTGGTTGGGCCAGATTCGGACTCGCCACCGTGATCGCACTCGCTGTTCCTCTCGCCTGCGGCGGCAGCAATTCGAGCGGGTTGTTCGGCAGCGGCGGAAGCTCCGGCGCCAACGGTGACGCTTCCGCAGGTGCTGCAGGCTCGGGAACGGGCGGAACGGGAACCGGCGGCTCGGGAACCGGTGGGTCGGGAACGGGCGGAACGGGAACCGGCGGCTCGGGAACCGGCGGCTCGGGAACCGGCGGCTCGGGAACGGGCGGAACAGGAACCGGCGGAACAGGAACCGGCGGAACGGGAACGGGCGGCACCGCCACCGGCGGAACGGGCGGAACGGGAACGGGTGGAACGGGCGGCACCGCCACCGGTGGAACGGGCGGAACGGGAACGGGTGGAACGGGCGGCACCGCCACCGGCGGAACGGGTGGAACGGGAACGGGTGGAACGGGCGGCACCGCCACCGGTGGAACGGGCGGCACCGCCACCGGTGGAACGGGCGGCACCGCCACCGGTGGAACGGGCGGCACCGCCACCGGCGGAACGGGCGGCACCAGTACCGGCGGAACGGGCGGCACGGGCGGCTCCGACACCGTGTCCATCGACTGCGGCAATTCGACCTGCTCGGGTCCGTCGCAGACCTGTTGCGCCACGCGCCACTACAAGCAGCAGATGCAGTTCAGCTGCATTTCCTCCAACACCCAGTGCACCTGCAGCAGCACCGGCTGCACGCACACCAACATCGAGTGCGACGGCCCGACAGACTGCCCCCAGGGCCAGGTGTGCTGCGGCGCGGTCGCCGGCAATTCCTACAGCAAACTCGAGTGCGCGACGAGCTGCGGCACAGGCCAGTACGAGATCTGCAAGACGAACGACGGCATCTATTGCCAAAAGGGCTCGTGCCACCAGAGCTCGTACTTGCCCGGCTACCACGTCTGCTACTGATCACGACGTCCGCAGTGGCTGCGGGCCGGCGGAACCGCCGGGCAGCCACTGCGCCACACCGCCCCGAACCCGGCAGTGATCCGCAGCATCTGGAGCGCACGGGCGCGTACCCGCGTTGCATCGAATCGTCGTCCCGCTCTGGCCAAACAATCAGGGGGAAGAGCCATGGCGACTATCCACAAATCCCTCGGCATCAACGCGCGAGAAGGGCATCCCGAACACCTTCGACTGCCTGGAGCGTCACGTGACGCTCCGGGTCGCCGAGCTGTGACTAGCTATTCCGGGCGAGAGTGCGCACGCAGCGGAAGCCGAGCCCGGTGCCGCGCGTCAGGGCACGCAGCTCGCCGCGTGAAGCGGACCGCGCCCAGACCCGATCCGACATCCAGTTGCCGGACCGGGCCATGCGCCAGGTCGATTGTCCGCGTTCGGCGTCGGCCGACGGCTCGGGCTCGGCGGCCAGCTCCTCCACACGCTTGTCGCCGAGGATATCGGCGACCCACTCGCGCATACCGCCCGCCATGTCGCACACGCCCGCTGGCGAGCAGTCGACAGGGAACGAGCCGATCGGCTCGGGCTGGGTCGTGAACGGGCGCGATTCGCGCATCTTGCAGAAGGTCGGATCGAAACGACTGCCCCACGGATAGAAGCGTCCGTCGGCCCCGCGAGCGGCCTTTTCCCATTCTGCCTCCGTCGGCAGACGGACTTCCGCGCCCTCGCGCGCACCACGCCAACGACAATAGGCCTGGGCGTCGAACCAGTCGACAAGATGCGCGGGGAGCCGCCAGAGATGCCCCTCTTCCAATGGGAACAGCTCGCGCGCCTCGCCCTCGATCATGATCTCGTCGGGCGCCCAACGCCCATCCGCGCCCTGGTGGACGACCAGCCCCTCCGAGCCACGAATGTCGTGCGGCGCGCGCTTCTCGACCAGCGGAGAGCGCTCGGCGCTCAATGCGTCGAGAAAGGCGCAGTACTCACCCATCGTGATGGGAAATCGCGAGATGGCAAAATCCGGCACCTCGACTTCGCGCCGCGGGATCGGATCGATCGCCTCGGTATCTCCCCCGAGCAGGACCCTGCCCGCCGGCACGTAGATGAAGCCCTCCCCGATATCCTCGTCACGATACAGGTTCACGAGAGCGTCGTGGCGTTCGCCGCGGTGCAGGAGCACCGGATAGCGCGTGTCCCGATAGCCGGGATGCCTGAGCGTGAGGAGGTAGCTGCCTGGGGCGAGCGTCACGTCGGCGAGCAGAGTCTGTCCAAGGACGCGTGGTTCGTCGGCAACCAGCACGCGGTCGTGCTCCACGTAGCGCTGTGCGGTCACCAGTGCGCCAGGCGGATCGGACTGGAGCGACAACGCGGCATCGGCTTTGAGCAGAGAAGCGTAGTGACCGTCGTCGTGGTCGATGACGAGCGCCTCGTAGTAGATCTGCGTCGCTTCCTGGCGCTGCTTCTCTGCGACGCGTGCGTTCGTCCAGTAAAGCTCCGCGAGGCCGGCGTGGGCTTCGGCGCTCTCCGCGTCGTAGCCGAGAGCCTTGGTGTAGAGCTCGATGGTCTCGGCCAACGCGAGCGCTGCTTCGCGCTCCGCGGCGGCGGCAGCGTCCTCCACGCCCCAGGCCGCACACTTCTTCTCGATCGGTTCCCAACCCTCGATGTCACGACGCGCTTCACGGGCCACCTCCACGAGACGCTGTCGTTCGGCTTCCAGCTCGTGGTAGTGGCGGCTCGATTCGCCGGCGCGTTCGCAGAGTCGCCTCGCTTCTTCCCGGCGGCGCTCGCGCTCTTTCGCGCCCTCGAGAAATGCCTCGACCTGCTCGGCGATCTCGTCGGCCGATTGGGTGCGCTCGCTCCTGTCCTTCTTGAGCAGCTGCATGCACAGATCGTCGAGCAGCAGCGGGCATCCCGGGACCACGTCGCGCGGCGGCACCGCATCGCGACTGGCGGCGGCGAGCAGCGTCGCGGAAGGGTGGTCCATGACGAACGGATGACGACCCGTAAGGATCTCGTAGAGCACTACGCCGAGCGAGAACAGATCGGAGCGGTGGTCGAGCGTCTCCCACTCGCCACGCGCCACCTCGGGCGCGAAGTAGCCGGGCGTGCCGCCCGTGGGAGAAGCAGAACCCGGCGGCGGGACGGAACCCGAGGACGACATCCTGAGCTTGTTGTCGCGCTGCACCCGCGCCAACCCCCAGTCCGCCAGGTACACCTCGCCGAAGTCACCAAGCAGGATGTTGTCGGGCTTGATGTCGCCGTGCAGGACGCCGCGCGAGTGCGCATACGCGAGCGCGCGCGTCACCTGAAGGAATGCGCCCAGCAGACGTACCAGCGGCCAGCCCGGCCTCGGCTCCGGCTGCTGGAGCACGTCGCGCAACGAGCGCTTCTTGACGACCCGCATCGTGTAGTACGAGCGGCCGTCGGGCATCGCACCGATGTCGTACACGGGCACGATGCCCGGGTGTTCGAGCTGTGCGGTCACCCGCGCTTCGAGCAGGAAGCGCCGGACGGTCTTCGGATCGTCTTCGGCGCGCTCGTGCAGCGTCTTGATCGCCACGACGCGCCCGATCTCTCGATCGAGCCCCGCAACGACCGCCCCCACCCCGCCGTAGCCCAGCGGCTCGACGATCTCGTAGCGGGGTCCGTCAAGACGGCCCGGCAGCGCGCCTAGATCGTTGCCGGGGGCCGGCGGCCGACTGGAGGGCATTCCGATCGCGGGGTGCCGCACGCTCGGGTCCGGTGGCGTGATGAAGACGTCGTCGAGCGCATCGATGGTGGGGTGCGGCGCATCCGAAGGCGCGACGAAGGGCTCGGCGAAAGACGGCCACGTTTCCGCGTCGGCAGGGAACTGCCGCGCCAGCTCGATGATCTGCCCGGGCGCGAGCAGCCCCTGGAACACGGTATCCGGCGACGCGTCCTCCTGCAGGGTCGCCCAACGCTGCGAGATCTCCCAGAGATCTCCCGCAGCCAGCCAGCCGCGCGAGAGCGCTTCCAGCGCCATCGCACGCACATCGCGCACCTTCATTCCTGGAGCAGCCTCCGACGCCCAGGATAGACGACTCTGCTCGCCTCCACCACGCCTCCAAGGGCGCGGCGGGTGCCATCACGGCATGGGGCTGATTTTCACTATGTCCGCTGGCGTGCCGTTGGCAAAGCGGTCAATCGACGCATTGCACTCATGCCGGGTCATCTGGGTGAGAATGCGCTGGAGCGCGTGCTGCCTTAGGATCTCGACCGAGCCACGCCTCGGCTGGAAGCGGACAAGCACGTTCCAGGCACGGGCCAGACCGCGACAGGGGCTCGGGGGATAATAGAAGGCGGGCGGTCCCGGCGCGTACTTGGTGTGGCTCGTTCGATGATACCAGCCGAGCGGCGGTTGGCCGTCGGGGTAGCCGAGCACGAGCCCGGTCTGCTGGACGTAGTCCATCAGCTGGACCTTGCCGCTGACCGTCTTTCCAGTACGGCCGACTCCGGCAAAACAGAGAACGGAGAGCATCGCCAACAGTGCCCAGAGCCTTCGTTGCATCGCCTAGCTACCTCCGTGTAAGTGATTGTGGTCCATCATGCGACCTCTGCGAGGAGTACTGCAGGCGCATTACAAGACCAGACTATTATGCTGCAACTACCTCGGGCGGCGTGTCAAGCAAACTCCTCGGCAATCCTCTCCCCCAGGCAATTTGGCGTTCTCGAGAGCGCCGCAGTGCATCATGCGCTTTCGCCCCGCCACGCCTCCCCGCCCCGCCACGCGCTGCCCACCCGCGCCTACGCGCGCTCGCTTAGCTAGCGAAGACGGGCTTTCGATTTCTCGCTCACCAAGCCCGTGCCTGGAGGCCAGGAATTGCGCCCAGACGGCTGCGTACAGGGTTCGCGCCTGGATGCCCCCACAGGGCGGCTTCGTCTGTGTCCACGAGCTCATGGAAGGCGAGCCAGAATCCCGCCCAGCCGACGAGCGACCTGGGCCGCGGCTTCCACTGGGGACAGTCGCCGCCGGACCGCGTCGGAGCCTGGCGAAGGCACGCTCCCCCTCCCTACGGGCAGATCCGGTCGCGCAGAGGTGCGCGGATGCGGAGGTAGTCGACGAAGTCCAGCTTGGGCACGACCACATTCTCGATGTGGACGTGGGCGCCGTCTTTCTCGTTCGTCAGCGCTAGACCCTCCACCTCCGAGCCCGTCGTGCCCAGTGCAAACAGCTTCATGACAGTGCCCGTATCGAGATCGATCTTGTAGACAGACTTCTCGTCGTTGTCGCTCGTCGCGTACATCTCGCCGCCGAACACCTTGGCCCCCTGGATGCGGCCAATGGCTGTCGTCAGCTCGAGCGTCTTGTCGAACGCAAGGTCGTTCGTGAGAGCGAACATGTCGATCCGCTGCGTCGGATCCCACTCGGCGGTGTAGACGCGCTTTCGCGGGCCATCGACGGCCACCCAGGGCACTCCCTGGGTGAGGAGCTTCTGGGGGAGCGGGTAGCTTCTACCGGTCGGCTGAAGTGACTTCGCGTCGTACGTGACCACGTAGGGGTGCAGGTAGTCCGGCCCGTCTTCGATCGGGGCGTACAGAAGGCCACCGTACACGTCGATGTCCCCGATATGGTCTCCGCCTTGCTTGGCGATGTCGGTCGGAATCGGCTGGACGTTGTCCACCTGCGACTCGAAGGACTGGTTCGTGCGCTGCAGGTGGTTCGTGGACGAGAAGAACCAGCTCCTGCCGTCGGTCGCCACGCCCTGGGCGCGGTAGAGCGCATCGGGCAGCCCGAAGGAGGTGCCCGTCCCCTTCTTCCAGGCCTCGTCGTCCACCTGGCGGATGAAGCGATCGAGCGCCTGGTCCGGCAAGACCAGCGAGGCACCGGACGAGAGCTTCTGCACGGCCGCGGCGAGATCGCCCGCGCCGAGATCCGCCACCCTGCGGGGCGGATCGCCGACGGGCAGCTCCGGCAGCTGGATGCCGTTGTCGAGCTTGCCGTCCTTGTCGATGCTCTGGAGGATCTGGAGCACGTGGACGAGCGCTTCGCCCGCGGCGCACCCGCTGCCGTTCGCCAGCTGGAACGGGCTGACCAGAGCAGCTCCCTTGACTGGCTCGAACTCGAGCGCTCCCACCGAGAACGTGAGCTTGTCGCCGGTGCGGTACTCGAAGCGCCCCTGGTCGTCGGTGTACCCGGACCGGCCTCCCGCGGTGTAGTGCATGCCGGCGATCGCGCCCGGGAGCGGACCCGTGCCGCCGATGAGCGATCCGGTCCGGGCCTGGTTTTCTGGAGCCGATGAACAGGCGGACACAAGTGCCGCCGCCACCAGCAGCGCTGAAGAGCGGAGCCGCGCGATCATGTGCGGCTGCAGGATAGCATCCTGCCCGGACTACGCGGCTCCAGCCGTCGCGATCTGCGCCCGGAGCGTCCGGATGACCTCGCCGAGCTCGTCCTTCTGGACGCCGCCCTGTGACCTGGCCGCCAGCCGGCGGCACCCCTCCACGAGGTCGTCCACGAGCTCGTACCGGGGCTCGACGCGCGCGGCCAGCGCCATCGCTCCAATCGCAGTGCACACCAACGACCCACGCGGCTCGGCGCCTTCGTGCACGCCAACGTAGTAGTCGAAGTAGGAAGGGAACTCCGCCGCGATGGCCCGGGATGTCGGATCGGGCATGGTCGCGTTCGCGGAGATCAAGCTGAACGCCAGCACCAGGCCGCCGGGCGATGCGCGCCGCTCGCGCTTGAAGATAGCGAGCGTTCTCTCGAGCTTGCGTTGGGCGGCGGCGGGGTCCAGCTCTCGCTCCCAGATCTGGACCACGACAATGCGCCACACGGCGAGCGCGTGCGCATCAGACAGCGCGATGATCTCCGGCGACACCGTCGGTGCACTAGCACATGTCGCCCGGGAGTCCCGCGGGCCGCGCGGCACGAGCCAGACCGCGGTTGACGCCGATCAGCGCGGCGTGACCCGGCTCAAGCTGCGTGCAGTCGGGGCGCAAGAGGACGCAGGCGCTGTTGCCAGCCGGCGCTGACCCGGTAGCTTGGCGGGACCGGCGGCAGGCGCCGCATGTACGACATGAGGAGCCTCTGCGAATAGTCGTCCAGGTCGACAAGCTGGAGACCGAGCGCACGCCTCGTTTCGCCGGGACGGCGACCGTGAGCCACGCGGCGCACAACGGCTTCGGCGTCGATCCAGTCACTGAATCCCGGCACCTGGAACGACACCACCAGTGGCTCGCCCGTCAGCACCGGATCCGCCGGACCCACCAACAGGCCGCCATCCGAAACGTTCTGGATGCAGTCGGCGACCAGACGGAAGTCGCGCAGGCGGACTACCTGACACGCCACTCGCGCCGTCCGGCGGATCAGCCGCGCTCCGGCATATCGGGGAATCGAGACCATAGCCGTACCTCCGAACGCGATCGTAGGCCGCTCTGCTCGCGGCGGGCCAAGAAGCCGGCGCGTCGTGGTATGAGCGGTCCTGTGACCGGTGAAGGTTTCTGGGCGAACCGGGCGCGGGACGGCATCGTCGCGCTGTCCGAAGCGACCTTTCCCGAGAACGATCTCGGAGCGCCGGACTGGAAGAGCACGGACATGGTCCGGCGCACGCTCGAATACCTCGACGAGCTGCCCCCGAAGCAGCGAAGGCTCGTCACGCTACTGTTCGTTTTCGTCGAGCTCGGAGCACTGTTCCTGGTGATCGGATTCCGGCGCTTCTCGCGCATCCCGCGCGCGCGCCGCGCGGAGATCATCCGCGGCTGGCGGCACTCTCGGCTGCTCCCCCTGCGAGTGCTCGGCGACGCCATCAAGGCCACCACGACGATGATGTACATGTCGCACCCATCCGTGCTCGCCTACATCGGCGAATACCGCGTGTGCTCGCACGAGGAAGATCCGCTGCGCATCGATGTGCGCCCCGATGCGCTCGCGCGTATGGGAGACGAAGCGTGAGGCACGGGCTCGACGACGTGAAGAGCGGCTTCGACGTCGACTGCGACGCGGTGGTCGTCGGCTCGGGGCCGGGTGGCGCGGTCGCCGCGCTCAATCTCGCCAAGGCCGGCCTTCGCGTCGTGGTCCTGGAAGCGGGACCGGAGCTGAAGCCGGCGGACATGACCCGCGACGCGCCCCGCTTCCTCGCGCGTAATTTCTGGGAGGGCGGGCTGCGCCTCATCGGCGGCACCACGCAGAGCCCGTCGCTGCAGGCGCGTTGTCTGGGCGGCAGCACCGTCGTCAATTCGGCGATCATGCTCAAGCTGCCCGGCTGGGTGCGGGAAGAGTGGCAACGCGATACGGGAATCGACTGGCTGGGCGAAAGCGCGCTCGACGAAGCCTATGACCGCGTGTTCACCCGTCTCCGCGTGGCGCCGACACCGATGGCGGTAATGGGCCGCCGCAATCTTGTGGCGCGCGACGCCGTCGAGGGTGTGGCGGGCGTGGAGGGGGAACCGCTGCCGCGCGCTGTCGTCGACTGCGAGGGCTGCTCCGACTGCCTGACGGGATGCGTGAGCGGCAGGAAACAGTCGGTAGACCGCTCCTACCTGCCGGAAGCGGAAGAGCACGGCGCCGAGGTGTATACCTGTTCGCACGTCGAGCGCGTGCTAACACGAGGCGCACGAGCGGTGGGCGTCGAGGGGCGCGTGGTGGACCCGCACGGCCGCGTGAAGCTGGCGCGCTTCCGCGTGCACGCCAAGACGGTCGTGCTCGCGGCCGGCACGATGCACACGCCGGTCATCCTGCAGAAGAGCCGGATCAATCCCCGGGGACGAGTCGGCGCCACCATGTTCTGCCACATCGGCGGCGGCCTCGTCGGCATCATGGACGAGGTCATCGACCCCTGGGTCGGCGCCACGCAAGGCTGGGGCGCGCAGAGCCAGGACATTCGCGGCTTGAAGTACGAGGGGCTGTGGGCTTCTCCCAGCGTGCTGATGGTGCGCTGGGGCGACGTGGGTCTGCCGTTTCTGGAACGCCTGCACGAGGTCAAGCACGCGGCGGTGATCGCCGTCGTGTACCGCGGCGACGTCCACGGCAGCGTGAAGACCACGCACAGCGGCGAGCCGCGGATGCGGCTGTGGATCCCGGAGAAGAACGTCGCGCCGGTCATGCGCGGCATGAAGATCGCTGCCGACGCGCTGCTGCAGGTCGGCGCGCGCTACGTGCACACCGGCATCCCGGGAGCCGTCGACGAGATGCAGAGCGAGCGCGACACCGCGAGCCTGCTCGATCCCAGGATCACGGCCAAGCACATGGTCATGACGCTGAATCATACGTTCGGCTCGTGCCGCATGACGGCGGACGACAGCGGCCCGGTGGACCCACAAGGTCGGGTACGCGGCGTCGACAACCTGTACGTGTGCGACGCGAGCGTGTTTCCGAGCCCGAGCGCCGTGAACCCACAGGCGACGATCATGGCGCTGTCGGACATCACGTCTCGGCGCCTCGGCGAGCTCGGGGCCTAGCGGGCCCCCCCCCCACCCCGCACAGGACCAAGCCTAGGGCTTGGCCGGGTGCTTCAGGTACTTGTCGAGAAAGGCGCGCACGTGCTTCCACGCGTCCGCGGCCGCCTTTTCGTTGTAGCGGGCGCCCGATGGGTTCGCGAACGCGTGCTGGGCGTCGTAACGCTGCACGGTGTGGGTGACGTGGAGCTTCGCAAGCGCGTGCTCGAAGGCGTCGACGTGCGCGGGAGGAATGCTCTTGTCCTTGTTGCCGAAGAACGCGAGCACCGGCGCATGCAGGGGCGTCAGTTTCCCGGGATCGGTCGGCACGTGGCCGTAGTAGATGACGTCCGCGTCGAGCTTCGGCTCGGCCAGTGCGAGCTGTAGCGACCAGCCGCCACCGAAACACCAGCCGATGGAACCGAGGTGAGAGGCTGTCACGCGCGGATCCGTCTTCAGGAAGTGATACGCCGCCACCAGCGTGGTGCGGGCGCGCGTGGCGTCGACGGCCTTCATCAGCTTCATCGCCTCATCAGGCGTCGTCGCGACCTTGCCGCCGTACAGATCGACCGCCACCGCTGCATAGCCGTCAGCCGCCAGCCGGTCGGCCCAGTGCTCGATGTGCTGATTCAGGCCCCACCACTCGTGGATCACCACGACCGCAGGCAGCGGCGGCTTGGCGTTCGCCGGCAGGCTCAGGTACGCGCGGGTTCCGGCGATCTTGATCATCGTGCCCTTGCGCGGCGGCTCGGCGTCGGTCTTGAGCTGGTGCAGCTTCTTGAACCCTTCCTCGCTCAGCACGCCGGTGAGGGACGAGTACGACGACGCCGACGCGGCCGGATGCGCGCTCGCCGACGACCTAGCAGGAGCTGCGCTCGCCGCGGCCGTCGCGCTCGCAGCAGGTGGTGCGCCGGGGGGCGTCGCCGCACTGGGCGCGGGCTTGGACGGCGTATGCTTGGAGCAGCCGATAGCGAGCAGCAGGACCAGGAACGCTCCGCGACGGTTCATGATGCCGGAGAGCCTGTGGCGTCCAGCGCCGCGGCACAAGGGGTGGATCAGCGCACGCGGCCGATACGCACGCGGGCCTGGGCCTCTGGATCCACCGTCACCGTCAGATCGAGCTCGGACTGGCCGCTCTTCGCGTCCACGTCTAGATACTCCACTCCTCCGGCCAGGAGCTTGCCGTCCGCAGAAGCGGCCGGCTGGATCTCCGGGCCGTTCATCTGCATGCCGTGGAACTTGGCGTACACGTCCGCGCCGCGCTGCGTCTGCCACGCCGGATCGGTGGTGATGGGCTGGTAGGCGAAGCAGGGATCGGTCGGCGCGACGCCGCCCGTCTCGTCGCGGTTGCTCATCGCCAGCGTCGTGTAGAAGTCCATCGCGATGTCGCTCACCGAGGCCTGCGCTTCGCCCGGCAGGTCCTTGGCGATGGACGTCTTGGCATCCAGGAGCGCGCGGAAGAACGAGATCCCGCCCTTGTTGGTGATGCTGCCGTCCGTGTTGGCTGTGTCGGCGCCGGCACGGTCGTACAACCAGCGCACGAACCAGTAGGACCCGCCGCGCAACGCGCCGTCGCGCGTCAGATCGTACTGTGCGCCGTCGAGCAGGGTCTCGCCGAGCGAGAACTGGTTGAGCTGGTCGAGGCCGGCCATCGCAACGTACAGGTTGCCCGCCTGCGGGCCAACTGCGTCCTGGGCGAACGCACCGACGCCCTCATCCATGTAGGAGCTGTCGGGCCAAGTCGATAGCTTGTTCAACAGCACCTTGCGGTTGAAGTTGATGAGGTGCGAGCACTCGTGCGTGAGGATTTCCTTGATTGCGTTCGGCGTGTTGTACGGCGGAGCGATCGCAGCGGGCGGCGTCAGGTACAGGTACTCCCCGTGATTGGTCGTCTGGCAGCCGCCGGCATCGTCCAGATCGCAGCCTGTGAAGAACGCTACCGCGGTGTCGTAGGTGAGCGGCGTGAACACGAGCGAGATGTGACCGTCTCCGTCCTGGTCCGACTCCATGCCGAACACCGTCCGCTCGCGCGGCAGGATGGTGTCCTCGAAATCAGAGAGGAACTGGTTCACGAACGTCATATCGAGGTTTGCCGGATGGGCCGGCGTGACGTCCGCCCACACCACCGCCGACTTGCCGACGGCGATCGCCTTGGCCTGGATCGCCTCGAAGCCGAGCGCCTTCTGGACGTTGATCGTGCGCGTCGTGCCGACCGTTACGGCCGTGCCGCTGGGCGCCGTCTCTTTCGGCACGTTCGTGGTGCTCCACGGATCGCTCGTGATCGAACAGCCGTTGACGGGCGCCGCGCTCGCGCCCTGGGGCGCCACGTCGAGCTTCAGCGAATAGTCGAGCTGGTCGCCGGAGGTATCGAAGCGCGTCGACGCCAGCACCAGCACGTACTTCTCGTTCCCACCCGGCGTCGCGATACGCGCCCCGGCGGTTCCGCTCTGGACCGGCAGCTCCGCCACGTCGCCGGGAGCGAGTGCCAGCGGGCCGCCCGCGCCGGCCGCGCCGCCGCTTCCAGCCATGCCGCCTGTACCGCCCTGCCCCGCGGCCCCACCGGTGCCGCTCGGCTGCGACGCCGACGAGCTACCGCACCCCCAGCACAAGGCTGCTGCCAGAGCGCACAACCCTACAGATCGGCTATCGAGTCTCATGGCGTCAGCGTCGCGTTGTAGGTGAAGCTGGTCTTCGCCGCCTGCGTGCTGTCGACGGACGCGCCGGCGTCGACGGCCACCACGACATACGCGACCTGCCCGGCCGTGACCTGGATGTCGAGCTGCGTGCTTTGCGCGGAAAGCGTCTCCGGGGTGACCGTGGCGCCGGACGCATGGGCCGGGTCCAGCACGACCGTGGAAACGACCAGGTTGGCGAAGTCCGCCGAATCGAGCGTGACAGAGAGCGTTCCCGCGCTCGACGGCGTAAAGCGCAGCATGCGCGCGCCCCACGCCACGGCGTTGCTCGCGTGGTCGGCGCCGTCGATGGTGGACACCGGCTGGCTGCCCAGCGCGGACTGGTCGAAGGACGTGTAGCCATAACGGCCATCGCCGATCGAGGGCTGATCGAGCAGGTTCGCGACCATGAAGTCGCCGAAGGCGTCGCGGAAGGTCGTGCCCGCGGGCATGTGGGCCTCGATAGAGGGAATGCCGTGCGCCGGATCCTGCAGCACATCGGCGAGGAACGAGGTGCCCCAGCGGTCGAGCATGTAGCTGCCCCAGCTGAAGGTCGCGCCGTAGTCCGAGTAGCCCGTCACGCAGAGCGGCGTGGCCGCCGTCGAATTGACGTACTGCTTGCCCGCCGGAAGGTCGGTCATGTAGCCGCCGAGCGTCATCGCTGACTCGGCGAGCGCTTCATTCAGCCAGCCCTCTTCGCCCTTGTCGTACTTCCAGTTGATGAGGTGAACGAACTCGTGGATGACGACACCGAGCATGTAGTCGGAGTCCGGCTTGAACTGCCCCTCCGAGTTCAGGTGCAGCATTTCGAGCTGGTTCGAGCCCGTGCCGGCGGATTCGTCCGTGTCACGGAAGTAGCCGTCGAAGTTCGTGCCCTTGAACGACCCCATCGGGTAGTACACGAGGTAGATGTGCGGGTCGTTGTCGACGTCGGGTGGAGCGCCGAACGTGTCCGTGTCCGTCGCATAGATGCCGCGCGTCTTGTCGGCCGGCGTCGATTTCTCGAAGGCATCGACGATGGTGTCCACCTGGGCCTGCGTCATCTTGCCGGCCGTCCAGCTGTCGGTGGCGACGTACACGTAGGCGTGATCCGTCTCGGCCACGCACGTCGCATTCACCTTCTTGTCGGCGGGCGGCATCACCGTGAGGTCCCAGGTCCAGAAATCGCGTGGCGACTGGCTGCACGTCGTGCTCGCTCCGCCGGCTCCGGCGGTCCCTCCGGCTCCCGCTACGCCCCCAGTGCCCCCGGTCCCGGCAGTGCCCCCCGTCCCCGCAGCAGCGCCGGCGGAGGGGGACGCGTCATTGCCACTGCCGCAGGCCACCACAGACAGGGCCAGGAGCGCTATTCCAGCCAATCGAAAAAGCATCTGCCGAATGTAGCGTGGAAAAGCGGCTCCGGGGAAGGCCCGGGGCGTCCAGCGGACGCGGTCAGCTCGCGCGTGGTGTGCAGCCGCTCCTATCCGACCGCGCCGTCGCCCAGCTCCGCTTCGAGTCGTTCCCACTTCTGCATCAGCTCGGCCTGCTCGCGGGAGAGCTTCTTCTCCTGGCTCCTCAGCGAGTCGACCTCGGCGGCGTTGCTCTTGTGGAAGAAGCCGGGCTCGGAATAGCGCTGCTGGATACCGGAAAGCTCGGCTTCCACCGCCTCTATGCGGGCAACCACCTCGTCGCGGCGCTTCGGCAGCTCCTTGTCGCGGTTGTTCCGCGGCTTGCCCCCGTTCTTCGGGCGGCCTCGGTTCTTCTTCTGCTTCTTGTCCTGCTTCGCCCGGAGCTCCACCTGCTCCGCGTCGAGGTGGTCGTCACCCTGGCGTTCCAGGTACTCGTCGTACGTTCCCTGGAAGTCGTTCAGCCCGTCGGGGCGGATCTCGATGATGCGCGTCGCAAGCCGCGAGACGAACCAGCGATCGTGCGACACGAAAATGAGCGTACCGTCGTAGTTCTCCAGCGCGTCGACCAGCGCCTCGATCGCCTCGATGTCCAGATGGTTCGTCGGTTCGTCGAGCACCAGGACGTTGGGCTTTTGCACCATGAGCCGGCTGAACACCAGGCGGGTCGCCTCGCCGCCGCTCACGCTCTTGACCTTCTTGTCGACCTCTTCCCGGCTGAACAGGAGCCTTCCGAGCACTCCGCGCACGAAGCTCGTGCCCTCCTGCGGACAGATCTCCCACAGGAAGTTCAACGCAGTTTGCTCGGGATCGGTGAGCTGCTCTTTGTGATCCTGCGCGAAGTAGCCGACGTGCGTCTCGTGACCCCACGTGAGGTCGCCCGCGTCCTTGTCGAGGTTGCCTGTGACGATCTTCAGCAGCGTCGACTTGCCGAGACCGTTGGCGCCGATCACCGCGACACGCTCGCCGCGCCGCACCGAGAGTGAAACGCCGTCGAGCACCTTCTTGTCGCCGTAGGCCTTGCAGAGGTCCTCGACCTGGAGCACGTCCTTGCCGCTCGGGCGCACGATCGAGAACGAGAACTTGGGGTAGCGCCGCGAGGACTGGGGCAGCTTCTCGATCTCGATCTTCTCGATCTGCTTCACCCGGCTCTGGGCCTGCCGGGCCTTGGTGGCCTTGGCCTTGAAACGCTCGACGAAGGCCTTCTTGTCCGCGATGGACTTCTCCACGCGGGCGATTTCCGTCTCCTTGCGCTCGCGTGTCGTGACCTTCTGCTCGAGGAAGGCGTCGTAGTTGCCCGTGTACTGGGTGATCGTCTGGTAATCGACGTCGAGAATGTGCGTGGCGACGTTGTTCAGGAAGCGATGGTCGTGGCTGATGACCACCGCCGCGCCGCGGTAGCTCGAGAGGAATCGTTCCAGCCAGCGGATGCTCAGGATGTCGAGATGGTTCGTCGGCTCGTCGAGGAACAGCGCATCGGGCTGACCAACGAGCACCTGCGCGAGCAGCACGCGCAGCTTGTAGCCGCCGCTCAGCGTCCGCAGAGGCTGCCGGGTCACCGATTCCGGGATGCCCAGGCCCACCAGCACCTGGCAGGCGCGTGCCTCGAGCGTGTAGCCGTCGTAGGCGTTGAGGATCTCCACCAGATCGCCGATGCGGTGCGGATCGGGATGCTCCTGGGTCGCCAGCTCGTCCTGCTCCTGGAGCGCGCGCCAGGCGATCTCGTCGCCCATCATCGCGACGTCGAGGATGAGCTGGTCGTCGTTGAGGAAGCGATCCTGCCGGAGCACGCCGATGCGCGCGTTCTTCGGAAACGTGAGCTCGCCACCGCTCTCCGGCTCGTCGCCGGTGAGGATGCGCAAGAATGTAGTCTTGCCCGAGCCATTCGCGCCCACCAGCCCGTAGCGACTACCCTGGTTGAGCTGCAGGGTGACGTTCTCGAACAGGGTCTGGCGACCGAAGCTCTTCTGGAGGTTGGAGATCCCGATCACGGCGGGCAGGGCCTAGCACGAACTCGGGCACATGGGTCGGGCCGACGCGCTCCGCGCCCCCCATTTCCTTGGCCGATCCGCTCCTTCCATCACACGATCCCGTTGCCGTGCCGCACCGATCGTTGTCGCCCCGCCTGCTCCCGCCGCTGCCAGTTCACGCCCTGCTGTTCGCGCTGGCGCTGTCCACGAGCTCGTCGGCCTGTGCCAACGACCTGCCCTCCGGGCCGTCGCTGTCCCGCGAGCGTGCAACCGCGCTGCACGTCGGCCAGCACATCCCTGCCGCTCCCGAAGTGGACGCCTCCGGGGAGCTCTCGCGTCCCATCGAGCGCAGCGCCCCGGCGTTCAGCGAGCTGGTTCGATGCGGCGATCCGCACATCATCTTCAAGGACGAGGAGCGGACCGGGGCGGACCGCATGATGACTCCCCGGCTCGAGTCGCGGCTCGAGCGGCTGTCCCGACTGGTGCGCGAGCACTGGAAGGGTGTGGAGCTCCGGGTCACGGAGGCCTGGGACGAGAACCACGAACACGGCCAGAGGAGCCTGCACTACGCGGGACGGGCCGCCGACCTGACCACCTCGGACCTCGACCCGGGAAAGCTCGGAACCCTGGCCCGCCTCGCCGTCGACGCGGGCTTCGACTGGGTGTTCTACGAGGACGAGAGCCACGTCCACGTCTCCGTGCGCCGGCGCTAGTACCGCGTTTCCATCGAAGCGATGGGTGCTTCGCACGCGCGGCTGCGCCGCGCAACGCGGGACTAGCACCGTTTGTCTGGGGCGCAGCAGCGCCCCCTCGGCTTCGCCGAGCCTCCCCCTCGACC
>Ga0114931_10004213_pt1 | contig 17998 bp, 12 predicted proteins | sample 2SBtaG_FD_89579 | JGI IMG/M metagenome (GOLD analysis project Ga0114931, IMG submission 89579) | Deep subsurface microbial communities from Kolumbo volcano to uncover new lineages of life (NeLLi) - 2SBTROV14_V59a metaG | ecosystem: Environmental > Aquatic > Marine > Volcanic | place: Kolumbo...
GAAATGGATGTGGGTGCCAAATCGGCGGTTTTTAATTTGGCCAGCATGCGAGTTAACGCATGCTGTTCATCCAACGCAGATGCTCGATAGGTTATTATGACCATCACCCGCATGGCAGATAAATTTCGTGCCAGATGAAAAAGCAGGTCGAGTGTGGCCCGGTCGGCGCGGTGGACATCTTCCAGCACCAGAAGCCATGGTCGCTGCCGAGATTGTTGCGCCAAAAATTGAATGACGTTTCGCAAAAATTGCTGCAACGTTGCGATAGAGGGCCGCGTCGCCGGAACTTTTGCAGATGGATGGTCGGTGCATTGCGATAAAATCGGCGCGATGGTTGCCAACAACTCTTTGGTAGATGGCTCATCCCACAAATGCGGATTGGCATTCAAGTATTTGCAGAAAATCTCGGCCAAAGGGGCATAGGGCAATGAAATGTCAATGACCGATGCTTCGCTGTACCCAACCACCGCATTGGTTTGAGAACGGCAAAATTCGCGGGTGATAGTAGTTTTTCCGGCACCCGCTTCTCCGGTGATGACCGCAAATTGTCCCCTTCCCGAAACCGTTTTTTTCCACATTGCCGACAGCTGTTTCTGCACGCCGCGGTGGGGCAACAGTGGTTTTTCTTCTTCAATTAGGTGATGCAGAATATTTTTTACGGTTAAAACCGATTGATAGCGGTCATCGGGATTTTTAGCCAGCAGTTTTAAAATAACATGTTCCAATACGGGAGAAATGTTAGCGTTGAGCACCCGCGGCGAAACAGGCGTTTGTTGCAGATGAGCCTGCAAAATTTCTTGCTCACTGCCGGAAAATGGTAAACACCCGACAAACAATCGGTACAGCAACACCCCCAGCGCATACAAGTCGGTACGGGCATCGATAAAGCGGCCACGAATTTGTTCCGGAGCGAGATAGGGCGCATTGAGCAGCAGCAGCGGCGCATTGAGCAGGTTATGCCCTTCGTCCAGATGTCCCAATCCAAACCCGCTAATTTTTGTCCCTTCCGGTGTGATAAAAATGTTCTGTGGCTTCAAATCTCCATGTACCACACCAAAACTGTGTGCATAAGCCAAAGCCTCTATTGTTTGGCGTGCCACTGTTATTTTTTCTACATCCGACAGCGGCATCCCTGTTTCATCCAAACGATTTTGCAGTGGTGCACCGGCGATAAAATTTTCTACCAAAAAAGTATAATTATCGTTTCGGGCATAATCAAAAACGCGGGTGATATTAGGATGATCAAGTTGGGGTAACGGTTGCGCCAATATCATAAATTTGTCGGTTGTTTCATCGCTGAAAAACGGGGAAAGGATTTTTAGCGCAACCGTGAGGTCTGTCTGAATATCGGTGGCTTTTAAGACAATTCCCAATGGGCTCTCGCCCATTTTTTGTTCAATCCGGTAACGGTCACCGATGAGTTGCCCCGGCAAATTGAGCATTTCGCGCGTTTTTACGGCCGTTAATGCCGCTTCGATTGAGGGGTAAATGGCAAAAATATTTTGATATCCGCTCAATTTTATAATTTCTGCCGTACTGGCAGAGGGATTTGCCAACACAATTTGGCTGCCGCCTTTTTTGCGGTGCAATGTCAGCAGGGCTTTTAGCCCCGCTACCGACAGTGTTTCTATCTGCGATAAATCGATGATGGGCGTTGATTGGGCATCTTGCGCCATAAGTTGTGCTAACTGCGCTTCCAACTGCTCGACGCTGTGTTGGGTGAAGGTGCTGGATGGCGTCAGCACGGCTGCATCTCGTTCCGAAATTAGCTGTACGTCCACTTCACCGGGCGGAGTCAGCTCGATGGTCAAGCCTTCGTATGCCACAATAATTTCGCAATTTGGCAAAGTTGTGTCTTGCGCTTGATATGCCTCTGCCGTTTTTTGGACCTGCAACAAATCGCTGTCAGAATATGTCGGGTCATGATGAAACAGCAGCAACCGTTTCGCGCCCGCAGCCCGAGCCAAATCGACGCCGATCATCGCCGAGCTGTGACCCCAATCAACTTTTTGCCATGCTTCTTTCAGCGTGTATTGCGCATCAAACAGCAGCAAATCGGCATTTTGGAAAAATTTCAAATACGGCCGAAGGCTTTTCTCGTCCAAATTTTTGTATTCCGCATCGCTGGCATATACAAAAACGCTGCTTTTATCTTCAAAACGATAACTGTATGCCACACCGGGGTGGGCGTTGGGAATGGTGTTTATAGTCATCGGGCCCACAGAAAAAGGCTGCCCAACTTCTACCGAAATAAATTCGCGCGTGGCACGCATATAATCCAGCGAAACGGGAAATGTGAGCGGCTGTTGCTGTTCCATCAGCGCCGTTTTTACGTCGTGGATGCTGTAAAAATATATTTTGTTTCCCGGAACGAATGCCGGAGCAAAAAATGGAAATCCCTGAATGTGGTCCCAGTGAGGGTGACTGAAAAAAATGTGGATTGTGCCTTGGCCGCGTCCGCACGGACCTTTCATCAGCGCCAAACCCAGCTCGCGGATGCCGGAACCTGCATCCATGATAAAAAATTCGCGCCCGGCTTGAATTTCGACACACGCTGTGTTGCCGCCTGCCGTGCCGCGTGATAAAACGGGCAGCGTCCGCAGGTAGTTTCGCACAGCCGTTTCGTCGGTCGTGTCGATGGGCGGCATTTGTAAAATTGCCTGAACTATTTTTTCTTCAATGGCATCGGGTTTTATGGGCGATGGAACCGATCCACGAGCCCCCCAAATTCGAATTTTCATCACGTTTCTGAACAACAGTTATCGGGTTGCGCGTATTATTGTAACATAGATATGAACATAATACAACGGGCTTTTTGGGGGAGTGAAAAAAGTGAGTTAGCGCAGTTTTGAAACTTTTTCCATAAATGACCGCACCCGGTCACCATCAACCGGCTGTGTCCAGTGCCCGCCCGTTTTAAAGTATGAACCCACAATGAGCGCATCGGCAACCGGTAAAAATTGCGCCACATTCTCTTCTGTCACGCCCGACCCGACCAGCACCGGGATTTCCACCGCCGATTGAACTGTGGCGACTTCGGCAACATCGGCGGGTAAACCGGTTGCCGCACCGGTGACAATCACGCCATCGCTCAAAAAAAACTCGGCGGCATGCGCTGTTTCTGCCAGCGAGACATCGGCAGTGAGCGCATGGGCGCTGTGTTTCTTTTTTATATCGGTGAGCACCAAAATTTCGTCTGCGCCGATTTGCCGCCGGTAGCGCAGCAGTGCACCGGCATCGGCGTTGATGATGCCTTCATCGGCGGTATGGGCAAAAACAAACCCTTCTGCGCGAATAAAATCCAATTCTGCCGATTGAGCCGCTGCCAACGCCGAAAAATTTGCGCCGGCCAAAATTTGTATTCCGCAACGCAATTGGGTGGTGCGTTTCACTTCGTAACCGACGATGGTCATCGCGGCAACAATTTCGTCGCCCACCTGCCGATTTAAATACGGTACATCGTGCATATTTTCAATTGCCAGCATATTTATTCCGGCATTGCGATAAATTTTGGCTTCTTGAACGGCTTTATCCACAATCGCCCGCACGGAACCGCCGAATTTCGGTGTGCCGGGTAGCGCATCAACATGGATCATCCCGATAATGGCTTTACTATCTTTCAGAAAATTTGTCATGCTGCTGATCCGTCAATGTATTGCTGTTTCTCCCGCCCGCCAATCGAGCGAATTGATATATTCCAGACTCTGGTGTCGGAAATAGGTATTGTACAACTCGGCATAATGCCCGCCCTGTGCCATCAATTGCTCGTGATTTCCTTCCTCGATGATGGAACCGTTTTCCAGCACGATGATGCGGTCGGCAGAGCGGACGGTGGACAGTCGGTGAGCAATCAAAATGGATGTACTGCGCTGCAAAATCAAATCCATCGCTTCTTGAATTTGCATTTCAGTGAACGGGTCGATGCTGGCTGTGGCTTCATCCAAAATGAAGATTGCCGGTTGCTGTGCCAGTACCCGGGTGAGTGCCACCAATTGCCGCTGCCCCATCGAAAGCCGTCCGCCGCGCTCGCCGACATCGGTTTGCAAGCCTTCCGGCAGTGTTTCCAGCCACTCGCCGTTGCCAATTTGCCGTGCGATAGCTTCCACTTCCGCATCAGACAGCTCGGCACGAGCATAACGGATGTTATCTGCCACGGTGCCGGAAAAGAGAAACGGCGTTTGCGATACCACCCCCAGATGGCGGCGGTAATCCGTCAAATCAAAGGAGCGAATGTCTTGCCCATCAATCAAAATTCTGCCATCTTGAAATTCGTAAAAACGGGTTATCAACTTGACGATGCTGCTTTTGCCCGCACCGGTATGCCCCACCAGTGCGATGCTCTCGCCGGGGGCAACTTTTACCGAGAAATCTGCCAATACCTGCTCTTGCTCGCTGTACCGAAAATAGACGTGCTCGAAGGTGATTTCGCCCCGGAGTCCACCTTTATCAACCAAGCGGTCACCAGTCTGCTGAACCACCGGTTCAGCGTCAATCAACGCAAAAATCCGCTCGGATGCGGAAAGCCCGGCCTGTAACTGTGACCAAAATACCGACAGGTTTATCATCGGAAACCAGAAACGATCTACGCTTGCCATAAACAAATACCACGCCCCAACCGTCACCAGTCCTTGCTCGGCGGTGATACCGCCCCAGTAGAGCAGTGCCGCCGTGCCAAATGCCGACATCACATTCAGCACCGGAAAAATGCCGGATAACACAAATCCGCGCCGCAGGTTTACCTGATACGATTGCTCATTTACCGTACTAAATTCGCCATAAATGGCGGCTTCTTGCCGAAAATTTTTGGCGATACTGATGCCGGTAACCGCCTCTTGAATGGCGGCATTCACCTTTGCCAGCACCCGAAAACCGCGCTGGGTGACATATCGCGCCAGCCGCCGAAAATAGGTGGTCAACATCACCACAAATGGCACCATCGCCAGCAATGCCAGCGTTAATTGCCACGAAATTTGTACCAGTACCACCAGCAAGATGAGTACCAGCAGCACTTGGCTGGCAATATCGGTGATGAGTTGCACCACTTGTGCAAATTCTTCCGTGTCGGAAGTAATGCGGCTGATGATCCGCCCCGATTCAAACTCATCAAAAAACGCCATGTCATGATTGATGGATGCCCGAAACGCATCGTGCCGCAACGCAGAAACCACATCGCCAATGAGCCGCGCCAGCAACCGCCGCCGAGCCCAGTTTGCCACCCAGATGCCGATGCCAAAAATGGTCATCCCCGCGGTGAGTAAACCGATAGCCAGCAGTGTCGGTGTGCCCGCCAGCGCCGAAACAGCCCGTGAAACCAACAGGGGAACGCCTGCACCGGTAATGGAGATAATCGCCACAAAAAATATCGTCCACAACACCCGTTTTTTGTGCGGTACAAAATATCCGGCGATGCGGGTCATCAGTTCCCGGTCGCTGTAACTGCGGTCGTATGCTTCTGTATCAAGTCCGGCAAATAAACCCATAAACCCTCGATAGATGATGTGGAGCAGAGAGCAGGAAGTAGAAAATAATAAACCTGCTTTCTGCCCCTTGCTTCCTGCGCCTATTCATAACGTGCAAAAATGTTGCGATATGCTTCCGACTCGCGGAAAAGGGTATCGTGATTGCCCATCATCGCCACTCGCCCCTTGCGCAAAACTACAATCACATCCGCCCAACGGATTTGCGATAGCCGGTGGGTGATGAGAATGGTGGTGCGCCCACGGCTAGCCTGCTCGATGGCGCGCTGAATTTTGTCCTCGGTTGCGCTGTCAATGGCGCTGGTGGAATCATCCAAAATGAGGATTTTCGGGTCGGTGAGAAATGCCCGCGCCAGCGCCAATCGCTGCCGTTGCCCGCCCGAAAGCGTCACGCCGCGCTGCCCGATAACGGTATCGTACCCATCTTTGAATGCCATGATAAAATCGTGCGCTTGCGCCGCTTTTGCGGCTTCGATGATTTCTGCACGGGTTGCCTGTGGTGCGCCAAAGGCGATGTTTTCGGCAATCGTGCGAGAGAAAAGATAGATATCCTGTTCGATGATGGAGATTTGCCGCCGCAATGCCTCCAAGTTCCAATCGCGCACATCTACCCCGCCAATGACAATTTTTCCGCCGGAAACATCGTACGTGCGGTTAATGAGCTTCGCTACCGTGCTTTTGCCCGCCCCCGTTTGCCCGACAATCGCCACTGTTTGCCCCGGTTCCACCGAGAAAGTGACATTTTCCAGTGCGTTGGTTTCGCCGGTGTAACTGAATGTCACATCATCGAACGCCACACTGCCGTCCATTTCACCGGCATAACCGCCGGCATTTTGGTCGAGCGTGGTTTCGGCGTTTATCAAATGCAGCACCCGCCGCGCGCTGGAAATGCCGGTAGATACCCGCGAATAGGCGAATTGCGCCGCAAATGTCGGGAAACCAAACATGGTCAGTATACCGTTGAATGCCACCACATCACCCACCCCGATTTGCCCCCAGCGATAGAGGAGCAGGCTATGAAACAATCCGGCCGCTTGCAGCAACCCCAGCAGCAACAGGGGGTAAAATTTCGCTTCGATGTCGCCCTGTCGCACAAAAGCATCGCGCCAGTTTTTCAATACCCGGTCGAATCGCGCTGCTTCTCGCGCCTCTTGTGCAGCACCTTTAACAGTTTCCACACCATCAATCGCTTCTGCCAGAGTGGTATTCAACACCCCAAAAGTTTTCCGTTCGGCTTCCGTCGCCGGACGCAAACTGTCCAGATATCCCTTCAACAGAAAGCCATATATCAGGGCATATGCCGCCGGCACAATCAGCAATTGAGAGTCGATGGACGGCACGAGAATGAACGGAGCAATCATAAAATTGATGGAGCCGATGACCAGATTCACGCCGGGGTTGAACGCCAGATTGATTTCGCGCACATCGTTGGTGGCACGCGCCATCAAATCGCCGGTGGATTGGCTGTCATGGAATGCCATATTTTTGCCGATAAGACTGAGATACAGTTCATCGCGGGCATCACGCTCCACCCGTTGCCCGATGATTTCGCTGCTGAAATTGCGCATCAGCATCAGCACACCGCGCACCAACTGCGAGCCGATGAGCAGTAGCGCAGTTGTCCCCAGCGCGGCGATACTGCCATTTTTCGTTACAATGTCGAAGCCGCGCCCGACAAACATCGGCACCAGTCCGGCGCCCATCCCATTGCCAAACGCACCAATGATAATGCCCAAAAACAACAATTTGTGATGCATGGCATGCGACCACAGCCAACGCAATGGACTGCGGCGGTCGGATTGCCACGTTTTTGAAATGGAAAATTCTGCGAGTGTCATAGTTTATTTGTGGTTCTGTATGGGTACCATTTGCACACCGATATTTTCGAAGCCGTTGCCCTGCGGGTGGTAAACCACAACTTGCACCGCATCAGGTTGAACATTTGGTGGCAGGTCGAAAACGTATGCGTCCGGTACAATTTCGCCGGGCTGCCAGCGCCCGGTGGGGTATGTGTTCCACACGGGTTGATGGTCTTGAATGAATGTTTGCTGCTCGCTGGTAAGCAGCATTTCATTATACCATAAACGCACCGATATCGTGTAATCGGTTGCCGTTTCTTTTGGCGCAGACCAGTAAAGCATCACCAGCGACCCACCCCGCATAACCTGCATTCCGCGCAGTATCACTTCCCCGCCAAAATCCAAATTGAGCGGTGTGGCATCATCGGGGAGGGCGGTCAGTGGCTGACGAGAAAGGTGAATCAATGTGCCCCCCACGGCTTGCGGGTGCACCGACGCATCTATCAACTGTGGAAAGGCAATCGCCGCGTTTCGAGTGATGTACTCGGCGGGTGTGCCCGGCTCTTTCAGCACGATGGACGGTTCGGCGTGCCAAATGATGGTCAAATATTGCAGTGCAATCCATTCATTAAACGATGGGGAAATGGCAATACCCGCTTGCGGCACATCCGCCAGCACCGCCCAGCCCGCATCGAGCGCGGTATCGGCGGCGGTGTTGTGCCGATGAATGCGCAATTCTTCCACCGAACGCACCGCTCGCCACCCGATGAGTGCCACCAGCAGCGCGGCAATCGCCCACTGTGCCACTGTGTGCCAACGCCGAATCGCTGCGGTCAATATTGCCCCGAACCCCAGCACAATCAGCGGGTAAAGCGGCAAAATCACCTGAAACCAGTTTCCAAACCGGTATGCCGTGGTGAAAAACAGGTAAATCACCAGCGTGCCATAAAAGAAAATCGCCTTCCGTTTGCCCAGCAACAGCCAACCCAGCAGTCCACCGAGCAGCACCAGCCATGTCAATTCCTGCCATACCAGCGCGGGATATTCCGGGGTGATAAGATTGTGCAGCGTCAACCCCGGCGCGAGTTCATCCCGCCCCTGCTGTGTGCTGACAAATTGCCAGAACCACTGCGCCGCAGACGACCACTCACCCGCGCCACGCCATTCGGGGTGCTGCGCCCCGCGAATGTACACGAAAAGGTAGCTCAGTACCGGCAAAATTCCCGCCAGAATGGTTTTGAAAATAAGCGCGGGACGGCGAAAAATATCGGGGCGGCGGGTGAAAATCAAATAAAGCAACGGTGGCAGAATGAAAAGTGTGGTCAACATGTTCGCCAGCATGGTGCCGCTGATGAATGCCATTGCCAGCAAACGGCGGTCGGTGGGCGATTCTTCCCATTCAAAGGCAAACCAAACCAGCAACAATGTCTGAAAAATCGCGGAAGAATATTGCTCGGTAGTGACACTGTAATACCAGAAAAAATAGGTTGCGGCGTAAAATAAAGTCAAGCCCGCCGCAAGCCACGGGGAATCGGTGACATTTTTTCGGCGCAGCAGATGATACAGCACCCACAGCGAAGCCAGCCCCCAAAGGGTGGAATAGAGGGACAGCACCTGAATCGGGTTGAACAGCCACCCCAGTAGCGGGCGCGCCGTGTGAAACCACACCCAACCGAGCATGACATACAGCGGATATCCGGGCGCATTGCTGAACCGCGCCTGCACCTGCGCATACTGGTGGGTGATAAGGTCGCCGCCGGTGAGTTCATCGGGGCGCAAGCCGTGGTCGAGCGTGGCAATATACATCGCGCCGGTGAGCAGAACCAGCAACAGCGGAATTCGGTAGGTTTTCAAAAAGCGGGCAATCACCATAATAGCATCCAAAACATATTTTCGATATTGTATGCTATCCCCCGCCCCGTCGCAAACAGCGAAAAAAAATTCGTGCTTGACTTCACCGTCTCCAATTGATATAATTTACTAAACGTTCAGTAAGTTTTTGGGGGAGGGACACATGGCTCGCGTCGCAACCGCCGCACTTAACCGCAAAATTTTGGAAAAAGCCGGAGAATTATTTCAAAAGCAAGGATACGCCGCCACCACCATCAAACAAATTGCCACTGCATCAGGATGCACCAACGCCGCGCTCTATTATCATTTTTCGGGGGGCAAAGAACACATTTTGCGCGAAGTGATTCGCGGTATGGTGGGCGAAAATATCGACTTTGTGGCGGCTGAAATTCCTGCCACAACCCTTGAAGAATTGTTGCACGGGTTGAGCAAACGCATCGGCGTGGTGCTACCGCGTATTGCCAGCCGCATCAACTGGCTGTTGCTCGAATTTCCATCACTACCGGAAGCTGAACAGACCTTTCTCCGCCAGCGGTTGCAGCAAATCCACGATATTTTTGAAGCTCACATCCGCCGTTTTGTACCAGATGAAACTACCGCCGACCGGTTGGCATGGGTGGTATACAGTGCTTTCATCGGTTATCAACAAATTTTTGGGAATATGGACATGCAACACACCGTCGATTTCCCGCGCGAAGATTACGGCGCATTTTTGGCAAGTGTGCTGAAACCAGATTCAGCAATGATTGATTAGAACGCAGATAACGCAGATTATGGGGATTTTCGCAGATAAATTTTCTTAAATATCAGCGAAAATCTGTGTTATCCGAGTTATCAGCGTTCTAGCGGAACAATTTTGAAATTCAAAGGAAAAACCTGTGCTACCGGTCTTGCTTCAATCGCTCATACTCGCCGCCAGCGGACTGCTGTCCGTCGGCTCCATCACGCTGATGATTCTGCTGCTCATTTCCGACCGTGGCTGGCGAAACGGGCTGGGCTACGCGCTCGGATACACCAGCGCATACACCGTCATCGGGACGGGGGCGGTGCTGCTGGGGTATCGGGCAAGTGGTGGCGGCCCGGCAAAGCCAAGCCTCGTTTTTCCGATGGTGATGACTGCACTGGGCGCACTTTTGCTATGGCTGGCGATCCGAAACTGGCGCAAACCACCGTCGAATGACAATAAACCGCCCCGTTTTTTCGCCATTGTGGACACCATCACCCCGCCGAAAGCCTTCGGGTTTGGCGCGCTGGTGACGGTCATCAATTTCAAAAATCTGGCGCTGTACCTGTCCGCCATATCGGTGGTGGTTCTCAGCGACCTGCCACTGCCGCAAAAATTGACCATCGCCGCGCTGGTGGCGCTGGTTTTCTGCCTGTCGGTGATTATCCCCGTGCTAGTGTATCTTTCCGCGCCCCGCCGTGCCGCCGAAACGCTGGGCGCGTTCAAAACTCTGTTGGAACGGCACAGCCGCCCCATCGGGATTTGGCTGCCGCTCATTTTCGGTACAATCTTATTCGCGAAAGGACTTTCAGAAATCTTATGACCACAACCCCGCTCATTCTCCCCTTTTCATCCATCCGCGCTGCCGACCTGCCATTGGTGGGCGGTAAAGGCGCAAATCTCGGCGAAATGACCGCCGCCGGATTTCCCATTCCCCCCGGATTTTGCCTGACGACCGCCGCGTTTCAACAATTTATGGACGCTTGCCCGGAGGCTGATAATCTGTATGAAAAAATGGATGCTCTGGCCGCCGACGATGTGGATGGCGTGCGCGTGCTGGGCGAGCAGGTGCGCCAAACCCTGCTGTCCGTGCCGATTCCGGATGCGGTGGCAACCGCCGCCCGCGAGCAATGGCGCGCGCTCGACCCCGAAGCCGCTTACGCCGTCCGTTCCAGCGCCACCGCCGAAGATTTGCCCGACGCGTCGTTTGCCGGACAGCAGGACACCTATCTGAACATCATCGGCGAGGACGCGCTGCTCGACGCGGTGCGCCGCTGTTGGGTATCGCTCTTCACCGACCGCGCCATTTTGTACCGCGCCCAAAACAATTTTCCGCACCGCGAGGTGCAACTTTCGGTGGTGGTGCAGCAAATGGTCATGTCGGAAAAATCGGGTATTTTGTTCACCGCCGACCCCGTGACTGGCCACCGGCACACCGTTTCGATTGACGCCAGTTTCGGGCTGGGCGAAGCGTTGGTCAGCGGGATTGTCTCGCCCGATTTATACAAAGTCGATAAACGTGGCCCGAAAATTATTGAGCGCCAGATTGCCAAAAAACAGGTCGCTATTTTTCCCGAAAAGGATGGCGGCACACGGCAAGAAACGCTCCCGCCGGAGATGCAATCGCAAACCGTGTTGTCGGATGATGAAATCTTGGCGCTGGCGAAACTCGGCGCGGCCGTCGAAGCGCATTACGGCAAGCCGCAGGACATCGAATGGGGGATGGCCGATGGAGAACTTTACCTTTTGCAGTCCCGTCCAATCACCTCGCTGTATCCCATCGACGGGCTGAAATCGCCGGACGGCACGCTGCACATTTATTTCAGCATGGGACACCAGCAGGGCATGACCCGTGCGATGTCACCCTTCAGTTTGTCTAGTTTTCAAGTTTTAGCCCCTTTCGGTCACGACAAAAGCCGTTTCGATAACCGATTTATCCGCATCAGTGGCGGGCATATGTTTGCCGACATCACCCAGCCACTGCGCCATCCGATTTTTCGCCGGCTCATCTTTAATCTTCTCGTGCAATTTGATGCGCTGGCGCCGCAATCTCTGCAAATGGCGATGCGACGCCCGGAATTTCAGGGGCCGCATGGGTTGCATCTTTCTTTCAGCGTTCTGAAATTTATGGGGAGGATTATGCACCGTGTGCTGGGTACGCTGTTGTGGCGCGACATGACCGGCTTCACCCGCCGCACCAATGATTTGATTGATGGTTTCATCCAGGATGTTCCTGCCCGGCTGAATGCCGTGCCGCCCGGCAAAACCCAGCTTGAAACGATGCTGGATATTCTGGATGAAGCGCCGTCATTTATGCTACATTGGGTTCCCGAAGCCGCCGCCGGGATCGCCGCCACCCGCATTTTACCCCGTGTGGCGAGCCGCTGGCTTTCGCCGCAGGAATGCGAAGCCATCACGCTCGGTATTCCGGGGAATGTGGTCAACGAAATGAACATAGCGCTCGGTGATTTGGCAGATTTGGCGCGGCAATCGCCACAACTGGCGGCACACTTTGATAATTTGGGGGATGATGCCCATACGTGGTTGGCAGAAGCGGCGAAAATCGACGGCAGTGCGCCGTTTATGCAAGCATGGGAAACGTTTTTGAAACATTATGGCGCACGCGGGCCATCGGAAATCGACATTATGATGCCGCGCTGGCACGAAGATCCACTGCCGATTTTGCGGGTGATTGCCGGATATTTGGACGGCGACGAAACCACGCAGCGCGCCCGCTTCAACACCTTCGTTGCGGAACGGGAGACCGTATATCGCAAATTGCAGGCCGCCGCCGGACACGGACCGCGTGCGTGGCTCGTCAAACGACTGTACCGTGTCATGACCGAAGTCGGCGGGATGCGCGAACATCACAAATTTTATTTCGTGCGCATCATTGCTGAAATCAAGAAAGTGTTGAAGGGCATCGCCCGGCTGCTGGTGGAAAATGGCAAGTTGGCACAATCCGATGATATTTGGTTTTTACGCTGGGCAGAATTGTTTTCTATTTGGGATGATGACGCCACCGATTGGCAAGCGCTCATCACCCAACGCCGCGCAGATTTTGAACGCTATCAAAAAATGACGCCGAGCATGATTATCACCAGCGATGGCGAAGCGCCGGTTGCGCAATATAGCGCCGAAGATGCCCCGCCGGGAGCGATACTCGGCAATCCCGTTTCGGCGGGGGTGGTGGAAGGCGTGGCGCACGTCATCCGCGACCCGCAGCGCGAAACACTGGCCCCCGGCGAAATTCTGGTTGCCGAAGCGACTGACCCCGGCTGGACGCCGCTGTTCATCAACGCTGCCGGGCTGATTTTGGAAGTCGGCGGGGTGCTGACCCACGGCGCGGTCGTCGCCCGCGAATATGGTATTCCCGCCGTGGTGGGTGTTCGCGATGCCACCCAAAAAATTCAAACCGGCCAGCGGGTGCGAGTCGACGGCAATCGCGGGGTGATTGAAATCCTGTAGAAAATCGGTATTACAAATAATCAACCGATTTCGAGTTGACATCGGGAAATGTGGGCACGTGGTAGGCGTTATACGCCATCGTCACCCCCAAGGCAAACAAAGCCGCCACCACGCCGAGCATTGCGCCGGTCATCGGCGGCGCCATCAACGATAGTCGGATAAGCACAGTCGCCACCGCAAAACCGGAATTTCGAAAAGCAACGTGATAGCGCGAACCATATCGCAGTGATATCAAGACTATCAGCACATCACTGAAAACAATCAGGGTATAGAACGGCTCAAACGGCGAAGTCCGCAATTCGATTTTCTGGAAATATTTATACAAATCAATACCCATCAACGCCACAAAACTAATCATCAACAAAAGCGCCACCAGTTTTTTCGCTTGCACAAATGACCGGCGTTCCATTGCGTCTGTAGTCAACGGTATGTGCCGCTGAATCCGATAGTAATATCCCAAAATCATAAAAATCGCCAGCGCACTGATGCCTGTTATCAAAATGGCAGGCATTGTTGATGCAATTTCTTCCCAGTGCAACGGTTCGTGCAGATGAGAAAATTCTTTGAAAATGTCTCGCAAAAAAATCAGTGATAGCACCTCAAATTGTTTTCCTACCGATGATGCCACAGAGTGAGCCAAACTAAATATCATGCTCACCACTTCGATGACCAGTACAAGCGTAAATGCCAGTTCGATAATAGCCAGCCGTGAATGTGGTACATAACCATCCATAAACGCCGGCAGCAGATGCCATTGATTCAACTCAACCACAAAATAAGAGAAGAGAAAAAACCCTACCAGAAACGAGCCCCATAGCCGGTGCGCCGGCGGCGATTCCCAATAATGACTGATTGTGTCAAAAATTGATTCGGTTGCGCGTAAAATACTTTTCATGAGCCATCGCCTCAACATTGAATCTTTTTCCGATAGAACCAAATGCAATTTTTTGCAAAAATCCGAAATTATACGGGAGCCCACTCAAATTTTATCAAGTTTCAAACTGCGTAAAGTGAGTTGTATAGTTCCATTATATATCACTCCTGCCACAAAATAAAGATGAATCTATTGAAATTTTCTACACTTTGCGTTGAACGATCCATTTAAATGTCATTCCCGCGAAAGCGGGAATCCATCAGGACTTACGGTATTTTCACCCTTCGATACACCCTAACGGGCTACTCAGGGTGAAAATACCGTAAACACATCCTGAGTAGGCTCGACCGCAGGGAGAGCCGTATCGAAGGGTGTATTTGGTAACCGATTTACGTAAGTCCTGTCCATAATAATTTGGTAGTGGTGTTTTCGTCCTGCAGGGAAGTGGAGACACAGGGCAAATGGGGGAATTTTATACTACGAGACATTTTAAAATTGACGAATCGGTGCGCCGGGATAATAATCTCCCCATCAATTTACGACCGGAGACAGCATGCCGACTTTTTTCAAACGCCCGTCAAAAACCGTAATTGCCATCAGCGTCATTCTCGCTACGCTGGCAACCTTTGTTTTTCTGGAATTGGCAGATGATGTCTGGATGAAAGAAGGCTTCCGCTGGGATGCCCCGCTGATGCTTGCCATCCACCAACTCAGTTCCCCGCTCATGGATGCGGTAGTTGCGGCGCTCACCACCACCGGCGGGCGGTTGCTCCCCGTAATTTTTGTAGCAGTGGCAGTTTATTTGTGGCACCGCCGTCAATTGCCCGCGCTGGTATCGCTGGTCATCTCGCTCGGCGGTTCGCTGCTCATCAACACCGTGCTGAAAGCCATTTTCGCCCGCCCGCGCCCGCAGGTTTTCCCTCCCATCACGGTTGAAAATACATTCAGCTTTCCCAGCGGACACACGATGGCCGCCGTGGCATTTTATGGGTTGCTCGCCGTTTTTTTGTGGGAATGGGGACACCGCACCCTCGCCATGCTGACCGCCGGATGGGTTCCGATCGTCGCGGTTACGCGGGTATATTTGGGCGTACACTACCCCAGTGATGTGCTCGGCGCGCTGGCAGTGGGGTTCATCTGGCTGATTGTCATGGCATGGGCGCATCGCAGTATTTTCATCCGTTGGTATTCCGCCTTACAGATTTTTCGAGCGTGACGCTGTATCATTCTCATCAATGGACACCTTTAAAATGGCAGAAAATCTTCCTGAGAACCGAAAACGAAATTGGATTAGCCTCATACTGGTATTAACCGGGCTGGTATTGCTTGGCTTTGGGCTTTACACGCCGATAAAAAATCAGCTGACGCTGCTGGCGCACCAACCGCCACCCGCCCCGTCCGTCCCGGCAAACGCACAAAACCTCATCGCGGTGGAAGGAAGTGGCAACTCGCTGGCAGATAATCCGCTGCCAGTGCTGCAAATGCCAACCGCCTCTCCCACCCCCACCGCAACCCCCATCCCAGCGACAGATACCCCCACGCCGACACCGAAAGACCCATCGCTGCCAACCTTCACCCCCGCACCGACAGCAACCCCATCCCCCACCCCAACGCCGAACCCCTTTCCACCGGCACAGTCGCCGCCAACGCGCATCGTCGCACCGTCCATCGGGTTGGATAGCCCGGTCGTGGAAAATGGCTGGCATCAAGAAACGGTCAACGGGCAAACCGTCAGCGTATGGGATGTGGCGGAATATGCCGCCGGTTGGCACATCAATTCGGCACTGCCGGGGCACGGCGGTAATGTGGTGCTATCGGGACATCACAACATAAAAGGCGAGGTTTTTCGCTATATCGTCGATTTGAAAATTGGTGACATTATCACCCTGTACGCCGACGGCCGCCCATACAAATATCGTGTGGAAGAAAATTTCATCGTGAAAGACAAAGGCGAGCCGCCGGAAGTGCGCCGCCAAAATGCACAGTGGATTGGCGCATTCGATGACGAGCGGCTCACGCTGGTAACGTGCTGGCCCTACAATGACAATACCCATCGCGTTATAGTGATAGCCAAACCGGTAAAATAGTTTTTGGTGGTCAGTTTTTGGTTTTTAGCCGTCTGTTATCTAAAATACTTGCCCCATTTTTACAATTTTTTTTTCAAAAACTCCGCCGAATTGGAAGATTCGAAGACATAGGGTAAAATATCGCCACTTAACAAATAAGAGGCGTTGATATGTTTTTTTGGCAAAAACCGAAACGAACATCTGATATTTTGTGGCTCGACTTGGGTGATTTAGGCGATTTGGTTCACCCCAACGGGCCACACGAACAATGGCAAGACCACGGCTTGGGATTGTTACGCACCATTATGCACCAAAACGGCATAATGACCGACATCGCATCTACCCGGCGACTGACCAACTGGAAACAACTGTATCCTTAGGTAAAGGGCTACAAAATGCTGCTGATGAACATTCGCAGTTATACCTACCCTGTGGGACGCAAAGCCGCTCAGATTTTTAAAGAAGTCAACCCCGACAGCACCATCATCGTCGGCGGGATGCACGCCACCGTTGCCCCCGATGAACTGCTGGAAATTCCCGAAATTGACCATGTGGTACAGGGCGCTGGTGAAGAGATTATTTTGGACATCGTACAAAACCCGGAAAAATTTGAGCGATTGACCGTTGGCGTAGGCGCAAAAAGTATGGCAGACTGGCCCCAAATTGACCGCACGCTGTGGCCCCAACCCCACCGCCGCCTGCGAAAGAATTTTCACTACCCCATGGAGCCGGAATGCGGCTGGGGACCCGCGCCGGTAGCCACCATTCTCACCAGCCGGGTGTGCCCGTGGCAGTGCGCCTTCTGCAACGAAAATTCCTATATACCGAATATGGGCCGCCGTCCGGTAGAAATGGTCATTGACGAATTGAACTTCCTCGACCGGAAATACGGCGTCGGTTCAATCGTCATTCACGATTCGATGTTCTTTCAAAACCCAAAATGGCTGGAAGAATGGATTGAAAAATATCCGCGCAAAGCAAACAAAGTATGGCCTTATTGGGCGGCCGGGCGCTCGGATACCATTCGCCAATGGCCAGACCTGTTCACTGCACTGGTGAAAGAAACCAACTGGGATACCGTCTCCATCGGGTTTGAAAGCGGCAGCGACCGCATGCTGCGCCTGCTGAACAAAGAATGCACCGAAGAAGACAACTATTTCGCCATTGACCTGCTCAACCGGCTGGGTGAAGAGTTTGAACGCGAAGGGCGTAAACCTCCGATGTTCTGGGCAAATATCATGCTCGGCATCCCTGGCGAAACACACGAAGATGCCTTCAAAACAATTCGCATGCTCAAATCCATGAAATATGTATACCCGTCAATTTCTTATTATGCCCCCTACCCCGGCTCGGCACTGGGCTATCAACTCATCGCCGAAGGAAAAAGCCTGATGTCGAAAGAAAATTATCACCGCTTCCCCGGCGATGAAAAAGTAAAAGGCGTAGATTACGCCTTCTACCGAGATTTGCTTGCCGGTAAATACGATGCCGAAGTAAACGCCGGGCTGGACGATTATCAGGCTCAACAAAAATCAGGTATTTTTGAGGAGGCGTTGATAAAAGCATGAGCAGTTTCAGCAACCCTCACTATATGTATTTGTTTAAGATGAAAAACGGAAAACGAAAACTGGCATACGGCCACACGCCGGAAGATGCGCTGAAAATTTTAAGCTACCGTTTGACAGAAGCAGAGATGGCACAAATCATTCGTGATGATTACATCAAAATTTCGCAACGAA
>Ga0114931_10004214_pt1 | contig 17997 bp, 27 predicted proteins | sample 2SBtaG_FD_89579 | JGI IMG/M metagenome (GOLD analysis project Ga0114931, IMG submission 89579) | Deep subsurface microbial communities from Kolumbo volcano to uncover new lineages of life (NeLLi) - 2SBTROV14_V59a metaG | ecosystem: Environmental > Aquatic > Marine > Volcanic | place: Kolumbo...
GTGTTGGAGTAGCTAATATATTACTATAAGTTGAGAATTTTCGTCATCAAGAAAATTTTTTCTATTGTTAATTTCAATATATTTAAGATAAAAAGCATCGAGTAAATTCCAAATATAAAAAATCTACTAAAGTAAAAGTTTCAGGAGTTATTTTATGATATTTAAGTAATTAAACTTTTTTTCTATTAATAACAATTTCAGAGACTTCAACAGATTTAGGTAACTCAATAATATTTATCATAACTTTTGCTAAATCTTCAGGCTTCATATAACCCTCTTTAATAACTCCTCCTCTTAAATTTGAATTAAATGCTCCAGGATGAAAACCTATTACTCTAACTGGTTCATCTTTTAATTCAACTTGTAATGATTTTACTATTCCTTCAACAGCATGTTTACTTGCACAATACATTCCATGCTCGTTATAACCCTTTAATGAAGCAGTTGATCCAACAAATATAATGTCTGCTTTATTCTTTTTTGCAATTTCCAACAACCCATTTACAATTTTCAATGAACTAATAATATTAATATTAAACAAATTGTCTATATTAGTTTTCACCTCTCCAACTTTAGCTAAAGGCATAATACCTGCATTTAAAATCAAAACATCAAAATCATTATGTTTATTATTTATAATTTCAATAGTTCTTAGTACATCCTCTTCTTTAGAAAGATCACAGTTAATATCTTCAAATTCTGACCTTTTTCTTGAAACATTAATTATTTCATAATTTTTATCTTTGAGCTGTTTTCCAACTTCGTAGCCTAAACCACTTGATGCACCAGTTATAATCGCTTTTACCATAGAATATAATATTTTAGATTATTTATAAAATGTTCGAAAAACTCAAGATATCTATCTCTCTTTTTAACAATCCCACAAAGAAGGAAATAGATCTGAAAGTGAAGTAGTCAGGGAATTATAGAGAATTTTTATCAAAACTAATTTCCTTTCCTTCTAGTATGTCATTAATTTCTTTTCTTAATTTTTTCTGTTCTGATTTAATATTTTTAATTGATTTTTTCTAGGCTCAAATATTTCTCCTAAATATTTTAGCTTATTTAAAATAGCTTTTTGTCTTTCTTCTGGAATATTTATTTCCTTTAATTTTAATAGAACTTCTTCTATTTCAACTAATGGATTTTCTAATTCTTGAATTAATTTTTTTACTTCTTTTAAATATGATTGATCTTTATTCATTTTTTAATTTCTTCCAATAATTCAACTGGATTTTTTGAATTATTTTCAAGCTTAACATCTGAGATTTTCTTAAACTTGCCTGAAATTTTATTAGTACTTATATGAATTAAATTTACATCTTTTGAAACTGTATCCATATGAGTTTTTAATTTATTCCATCTTTCACTATATCTGCCAAATTCTTTGGATAGTATAATTAATTCTTCTTGAATAATATGTGCATATTTTTTTCTTTCTTGATCAACATGTACATTTCTTACTGTAGTTAAAAAAGCTAAAAAATTATTTGGAGCAGTTAAAATAACTCTCTTAGAATGAGCAAAATCAACTAAATCTTGATGATTAACTAATATTTCTAGATAAATTGATTCAGCGGGTAAAAACATCAATGCTTGATCAGATGTTTCACCTGGAATAATATATTTACTTGAAATATTCTTAATATGTTCTTTAACATCATTTTTAAAATTTGTTGTAGCACTTTTAAATTCAGTTTCAGATAATGTATTATCAGTTAATTTTCTAAATCCTTCTAATGGGAATTTTGAATCAACACTAATATTTCCAATATCCTCTGGCATTAATAGAACAGAATCAACTATTTTCTTATTAGTAAGTGTATATTGTGTATCATATAGTTTTCCTTTATTTGCTTTTCCAAATACATTCTCTAAAATATGATATAATTGACCTTCTCCAAATATTCCTCTTGTTTTTTTATCCTTCAAAATATCTTTAAAATCAACAATTTCTGTTGAAAGTTTATTCATATCTTCTTGGGCTTTCTCAATTTTTCCGATTGATACTATTACATTAGTAAAAGTTTTATTTGTTTTTTTAAAACCTTCTTCTAAATTTTCCATAACTTTATTTGAGATTTTATTTAATCTACTTTCTACAGTTTCATTTAATTTATCAAAATCTTCAGTCAAGTCTTTTTTAAAACCATCTTTAAATTTAGTTAAACCTCCTAATAGTTTTTCAGAATTTCCACTTAAATTTTCAGTTAAACTTTCTTTTAGTTTTGAAAATTCTTTAATTTGATCTTGATTATTTTTAGATATATTCTCTTTAAACTCAGAAAATTTATTTTGAACAGATTCTGAAACTTTAGAAGATAACAAATCAGGTTGAGTTTTTAATTGACCTTCTATTATTCCTGAAAACTTTTGAATATCAGCTTCAGTCCCACTAACTTTATCTTTTTTTAATATTGAATACAATACTAAAATTATCAAAATCCCTAACATTATTATCTCTATCATTTTTATTTTATTATATTTTAAAACTTCTTTTTATATAAACAACTCCAAATTTATTTATCCCAAAACTCAATTTTTTTGAAAAAAGTAATTTTATTTTCAACTTTTCTTTAATTTTTTCAATTAATCTTATTATTTTTGTATCTTTCATTTTTCAAATTATTAAAGGGAGTCCCATAGGAGTTGTTGAATCTAAAACTAAATGTGAACTATAAGCACAAATTAAAGATTGATAAAACTTTTTTTCTTTAAAGTTTAAATTTGGATTATTTTCAATGATATTCCAGAATTTAGGCAAAATATAAGAATTTAATAAAAGACTGTGTCCTAAACTTCTATGATGTGGATTTGTAGGTAGATCAATTATATCAGCTAATAAACCAACAAAAGCTGAACTTAATCCTACTCCTAATAATTCAATTAAATCAAAATTTTGATTTTGAGTTTTATGTTGAAACATATAATTTGAAGTTCCAACTATCCCTCCAACTAATGCGTGAGTATTTCCATTAGACATTTTAACAACCAACCCCTAAAACTCCTGTGAAAATAATGACACCGGCTAATCCTCCACCAATAGTCATACCTCCTAAACCTGCAATTCTTAAACCTCCTCCTGCTCCAATTAAAATTAAAACAAACCCAATTAAAACAGTTGTAAAACAAACCATATTTATTTCTTACCTCTTTTTTTGCCTAATCTTTTTAGTTTAGACAAGATTTCTCTTTTCTTTTTTGGATTTTTCATAGCTCCATATTCATATTGTCCTGTTGGACTAACATTTAATTTAGGTCTTGAACCTGTTTTTTGCTTATGTTTTCTAATTAAACTTCTTTCTAGCTTTTCAGCATTAGCTTTAGTCATCTTAGCTTTTGAAATTTTCACCATTTTTGAAAATGCTTTCTTTTTTCTATGTTCTTCTTCTCTTCTAACTGGATTATTTGTAGTTCCAAAATAAAGAGGCTTTCCTTTCTTATCTGATAATTTATATACATCAGTATCTCTTTTTGAAGTTGGTTTTTTTCTTACCATACATAGTAGTAGTTTTACAAACTTTATAAGTCTTTCTTTTTTAGTGTAAGTTTTATAGAGAACATAGTAATTATTAAACTTACTAAGAAATAGTTACAAAAAGCTTTATATATATTGAATGAATAATATAATTATGGGAAAAGTGTTATTTTCAACTTTATATGAGTCGAAATCAATCATAAAATCATCAATGACAGTCCATCCTACAAAAATAATATTATTTGTAGACCATGAACTTAAAGAAAAACAAAAAGAAAGCTTAAATTTTATTTATGAAACATTTAAAGAAGCAGAAATTGAAATTCTAGAAGAAAAACTAGATTTATTTGATAATATTAATATAATTAAAAAAATTAAGAGTTTAGTTAAAAAATATAAAAATGATGAAATTTATTTTGATGTTTCATCTTCTCCAAAACCTCAAATTTTTAATATTATGAACTATTTGATGATTTCAAAGCCTGAAAACTTAAAGGATGTATTTTATTACTTTTATAATTCAAAAGAAAGTCATTTTATAAGAGTTCCTTTATTTGAAATAGAGAAACTTTCAGATAAAGAATTATTACTAATTAAGGCAATAAATTCAAATAATAATCTATTACAAAAAGAAATTTCGGAGAAAATTAAAAGTACAGAAGGATATACTTCCAAATTAATTGAAAAATTAATTAATTCTGAGTATATTGAAAAAATTCAAAAAGGATTTAATTTGACAGAAAAAGGATTAATTTATTTAGAATCAATTGAATAAAATTATTCTGAGTTTTCTAAAACTAATTTATTAACCATATTAATTCCTGCCTTTTCTAATAAATAAGCTTCATATCTTAATTTATTAGCTTTTAAAACTAAATCATTAATTTCTTTTTGAACCTTTTCATTTTTTAAAATTGGAATTGGAATTTCTTTAAAATGATCTGTCTCAATTGCATCTACAACTCCACCATAAATATATTTTTTAATAATAATTTTTCCATATTCAGAATTTAAATAAGAAAATATAAATCCTTGATTCTCTTTTAATTGAATTTTTATTAAATTATCACTAATTGTCCAACCTTCAAAATGTTTTGGAGCTAAAACAACAGATCCTATTGTTCCTCTTGAAGGAGTTATAATTGAATTTTCAAATATTTCTAATTCAGAATCAATTTTAGTCTTATGGGTTTTAATTGAAAGATATTTTTCAGTTTTAGGATCTAAAGAAAATATATCTTTTCCTCCTAAAAATTTTGTTCCTTGACCCTCATCTACATAAACTCTTTTAAACCTTCCAGGTAAAACAATATCTTTTAAAATTTTCTTATCACCCAATTTTTTAATTTCTTTAGAACTTTCTTTTAAAATATTGAATATTGAATTAATAATTGGTTCATGATATGAACCATCAAATCTATTGTTTAATGAACTTAATTTCACACTATAATTTTTTACAGTTGAATTTTTATCATAATATTTTGGTTTTAATTCTTCAATAGGTGGTAATTTTAATTCTTTAATTAATAATTTTTCTGATTTATTAATTAATTCATTAGATTCATCCCTTAATTCAAATGATTTTACAATTACTTTACTAATTTGTTTTCTTATTTCAATAGTTGGATTAGGAACTTCAATTTCTCTTAAATGTTCAGGTTCAATATGTGATACAACTGCACCATAATTATTAGTTTTTATTAAATTTTGCCCAGTATTCGTTTTCAAATATGCATAGATAAATCCTGTATCTGGTTCATCTTTAGTTCTAATTCTTATTACATCATCAGAAAAAATTTTTCCTTTTAATGTATCTGAAACAAATGTTAAATTTCCAATTGTACCTGACCTAGTTAATAAAATAGAATTTTTTTTTAATTTTAATTTTTCTATATCAGTTTTAGTTTCTTTTGAAATAAATTTTTGAGGTTTAGGATAAATTTCATTTAATTGAGAAGGCAAATAGAAATCTTCTCCTTGTTTTCCAACATATATTCTTTTAAATCTTCCCGGGTAAAAACATTCTTTGATAAATCCATCTTCTCCCCAAAGTGGTTTTTTAGAAAATTTGCAGTATTTTAAAACTTCTCTTGCATGTTTACCTTCAACTCCATAAACACTTGCTTCAAATCTTAAATTTCTTTCTAAAACTTCACTTAATTTAATAGTGGACCATTTCAAATCAGTTTTATTTTTTAGATTACTTGGTTTATATTCAGTAAACTCTTTTAATTCTGCACTAATTACCATTCTACTCCCTCGTCTTTTTTCCATCTTACAAACTCTTCTGCAATTTCTAAGGTTTGATCGTCAATTACTTTTTTCATAACAACTTGTTTTGTTTGAATACCATCGTTGTTTTCAATAATTTCTTCAGACACTAAAAGTTCATTTCCATATTCATCTCTTTTGAAAATTGGAGTTCCTCTTTTATCATGGCCAATCTTTTCAGCCATTGCCATAAAAATGTTATAATCTTTCATATTTCCGGATGAACTTTCCTCAGCCAATTCTTTTTTAGTCTTTTTTTGAATAAATAGAACTGAAGTTTGAGTTCCATTTCTTGGTTGAAATGTATCTACATGTAAATCAACACTTGAAATTAATTTTCCATGTTCAATTAACCATTGTCTCAGATATCCTAATCCAGGTGATCCTAAAATTGAATCAGGAAGAACAATCCCCATCCTTCCTCCTTCTTTAAGTAGTTGCATACATCTTTCAATAAATAACTGTTCAGGTGGAACTGAAGCTTGGAGTCTATTTGTTTTTTTCCATCCAGTTCCATTTTTTTCCCAAATATGGCCCAAATCATATTGTTTTAAAATTTGAGGATCTGAAATTGGAATTTTACTTCCAAATGGAGGGTTAGTTACAATAACATCAAAAAAACCAATTGAATTTTCATCTTTTAAAACTTCTTTTTTAATTTTCATCCTATCTGCAAACATAGTTTTAAATTCAAGATCCCATTCATGAGGATGTAAAAGAGAATTATTTCTAAGAATATTCCCACTTCCATTATTATTCATAACCATATTCATTTTTGTAGCTTTAACTAAATCAGGATTAATGTCAAATCCAAAAAAATTTTCTCCTGCAACTTCTGAAATTTTGTTTTGTAATTGAATTATTTCATTGGAGTCCCATTCAGAATATTCCTTTCCAAATTCATTTTCAAATTCTTTTTTTAATTTATCAATAACATGATTCATTGCCGTAACTAAGAACCCTCCAGTACCACATGAAGAATCTAATACCTTTTCATGTATTCCTGGATTTACCATCTCAACTGTCATATGCATAACATTCCTAGGAGTAAAAAATTCTCCTCTATCTCCCCTTAAATTTGCCCCCACTAATTCTTCATACGCCTTACCTTTAATATCAATATTAGTATTCAATAAAGTATATTTTTGTAATTCTGCTACTAAGTAAGCACAAGTCCTAGGAGTTAATTTGATTTCATCTTCTTTTTCGAAAATTTTAGATATTCTATTTTTTACTGTTAATTGTCCATCTAAGGAGTTTCTTTCTTGGGATGTTGTATAAAACTCTAATGGATTTGGAATATTTCTTTCATCTTCAATTTTACAAAAAATAATTTTTAAAAAGTTTCAAATTAACATTAATATATGGAAAAATATAAACATGAAAAAATTAAAAAAATATATTTGGAAAAGAATAATTGAAGACATTGAGAACTCAGATGATGAAAAAATACAAAATAATGTCAAGGCTTTCAAAAATAAAAAAGAATTAATTGATTTTGTGAAATTTTATTCAGAGTTTGGATTTGATGACATGAAAAGAGTTTCTTCTATGGCGTATTTAATCAGAAAAAAAAAATACCATTATGCACAAGGGAGATTGCTTGGAGATAAAACGAAGGCTATGCCAAACAAAGTTTATAAAAAATTAATCAAATATGTTGGAGAAAATATCGGAATCAAACAAAAACTTGCTCTTGAGTTTGAAGGAATACAAGGATCAAGAGGAGAGGACACTGTCAGAATCAAAGTTGAGGACATTGATTTTGAAAAACACACAGTCAGAATCAAAAACAGAAAAAGAAATCGTTGGTACAAAATACCTTTAAATCAAAAATTAGAAAAAGACTTGCAATCCTTTATTTTAAAAAATTTAAGTAAGATTGAAGAACACAACGGATTTGTTTTCTTTTCTGAAAACTTCAAACAAAAAAGAAAGCATCTCTCTGAAAAGTATTTGAAAACATTGGTTTATAATTCCTTACAAGAATTAGGATTGAATAAAGTTTATGCAAAAAGTCATGATGGGAGAAATTTATATTTGTATTCTCAGCATTCTTTGAGAGGCCATGCAGGAACAAGAATTGCTGAAAAAACAAATTACAACATAAAGAAAGTTCAAGAGCTGCTGAATCATGAACCAAACTCAGCTAGTACAACTTTGCTATATCTTGAAAGAGATGTTGAGAAAGATTTGAAAGGGATTATTTAAAACCAAATTTTTTATTTTTTCTTAAATGGTAACCATAAAACATTAAAAAAACCCCAAATAAAAAAACACCTATATTCTCTGATAAATAAGGACTTGAGTCAATATATAAATTTACAAGTGTCGCAAAACCCCAAGCAAATAAAAAAATACCTATCCACTTAAAACTATTGGGAAGCATCATCAACAACCTCAACTTTGACTTTAAGTTTTTTGTTAGTGTGGTCTTTTGCCCAAGAATAAGGAACAGTGATTGTTGATTTCATCTGCTTTTCATCAAATGTACTGATTGAACATTCATATTCTATTTTCCTATTGTTAGCTTTGAACTTCATGCGAGCCATAAAATAAAAATAGTTTCATAATTTATAAACTTTATCCTATCTGTACCGATAAATTTATAAAGAAACAACGCAAGGATATATCATAAAAGAAAATCCAACACACCCTCCCGTCGGGATTTGAACCCGAGTCGCCACCGTGAGAGGGTGGCATGATTGGCCGGACTACACTACAGGAGGATAAGTTAAACAACCCCAAAGAGTTTTTAAAAGTATTCTTCTAAGAAATACTAAAATCAAACTAAACAAGTGATAAATAAAACATTAAATCCTCACAAAGAGTAAGTTTATATATTACAAACGCCTATAAAGTACGGTGAATAAAATAACATGCTTAAAAACTACTTTGAAATAGATGAAAATGAAACTGTAAATAGCTTTCTAAAGGAAGTAAATGAGAAAAAAAACTCTCAATATATAATTCTAAAAACAAAACCTAAGACATTTATAGACATAAGGACAATTGCCCTAAAAAAGCGTGATATGAATGAAAAAATAAAAAATCTTAAAAAACCGCTCTCTCAATGCAACGGAAGTAATAAAGATGATTTTTTCAACTTTTTAATTGAATCCGGAGAAAGAGTAATCGAAACTCCTAACGGATACTATGATTTTCTTGATGCTCTAAAAGACATAAAAGAACATAATTTCGACTTCTTAAAAAATGAACTAACCAACACGACAAGAAACTAAATCTACGCTCTTCAAGAAGAAGACAAAATTTCAGATGCTAAAGCAATTTTTGTTAAAAACAAAATTAATCTCTTACCCGTTATTGACAATAAAAAAGTAATTGCTGAAGTAAGACCAATGGATTTACTAGTTACAAAACTAACAGACACAAGCAAAAACAAAAGAGACATTTATGACTCTTCAAAAGGTGAAATGGCACTAAATCTGCCTATATCAAATATCAGCAACAAAAGGCCAATTACAATTGAAAATAATAAAAAATACCTCGATGCAATCAACCAAATGCTCGCTAAATCCTTGCCATCAGTCATTGTCACAGAAAAAGAAGAGATTTTCTCTGTAGTCTCTTATAAAGACATATTCAAGTTAGTCAAAAAAGATATTGAAAAGCCTAAATATATGATAGAATATATTGGTAAAGAAAATGTCTATGGTGATGAATTTGAACTTATACAAGAATATGCAAACAAAACTATGCAAAAAATAACAAAAAAGTTGAACAAAGGAAACATAGAATATGACACATTAAAAATTGTCTTGAAAACTCAAGGGAACACAGAAGGAACACACTTAAGAAAAATAAAAATAAATATCTCAATCTCAAAAGGGAGTCACACAATTAGTATCTCAAATGAAATTACACAAACTAACACGCAAGACATAAGAAGCAACAAAAACAAACAAAAATGGAATCCTGCTCTTCTTGTTCAAACAACACTCAAAAAACTTGAAAAGAGAGTTTTTCAAGAAAGAAAAAAACGTAAATAAGTAGCTAATATTTATAAATCCTCACTCACTTTTTTTTGTAATATGTTTTATGAAGTTAAAGTTAAAGATTATGTAGACTTAAGTCCCGAACTATTTGAGGGAGATCTTAATTTATCAATTAAAGAACAATTATCCAGAAATTACAAAGATAAAACCACAGAAGATATGGGGCTTGTTATTAGTGTTATTAGTGTTGATTCGGTTGGAGATGGATTTAAACTCCCAGAAGATTCATCAAGACACTACGTTGTTGAATTTACAATCATCTCTTACAAACCGGATATTCATGAAGTTGTAGAAGGAGAGGTAAGTTCAGTTACAAATTTCGGTGTGTTTATCAACTTAGGAATAATAGACGGATTAATACATTTATCACAGACAATGGCAGACCAAGTTTCATTTAGTAAAACTGGAAGTATTCAAGGATCAAAAACTGGTCAAAATTTAAAAGTTGGCGATTGGGTTAGAGCTTCTGTCGTTGCGGTTTCATTTAAAGATATAAATAATGTAAAAGTAGGACTAACTATGAGACAACCAGGACTTGGTGCTCTTGAGTGGTTAAAAGCATAAAATGGTAGAAAAAGCAAAAAAAGTATGTAAAAACTGTGGATATCTCACAAATTCAAAAGAATGTGAAAGTTGTAATTCTAAAGAATTCTTACCTAAATACAAAGGAAGGGCAATTATAGTTAATTTAAAAGAGTCAGAAGTTGCAAAAAAAATAGATGCTAAAAAGCAAGGGAATTATGCTCTAAAATATGGCTAAAGTCAGCTTTCCAACCTTTTCTAAACTAAAATCAAAAGAAGTAAAACTCCTCCTTGAAAAAATAAATAAATGGTATGGTGCCGAAATCTCTCAATTGAGAAAATACTCTTTTTACGTTACCTCAAAAGGAAAATTATACCTATCTAGTATTGCTGTTGAAGAACTTAAGACAAAAAGAATTACTGGAATTGGAATGTATTTTGGGACATTTCCTGATGAAAAAAGATTCAGATTAAGTATTGAAGGCTCAAAACTAATAAAACCAAAGAAAAACTATATTAAACTCAACAAAAAATCTATTCTCTCTTATATTTCCGGAGAAAATTTATTTAAAGATGAAATTAAAATAAATACAGACAATACTGCTCCCTTCTTAATAGTACAATACAACGAAGATAACATAGGTGTTACAAGTGTCTCAGAAAATATTATAAACACATTTATTCCAAAGGGAAGAAGACTCAATTTTAATAAAATGTTCTAATTTTATACCCTTTTACAAAAAACTATTTAATCTAAAGACAACATTTATTTAAACTTAAAGATATTAATTTTATATAGAAATGAAGAATAAAAACAAAAAAGAAGTTCAAAAAGAATACGCAAAAAAAAATATAGAATACTTCATAAGGCTTCTAAAAACGAGATTCAAACCCTATTTTGACAAAAATTATATTAAAGAAATAAAAGATTTGTCCAGAAGTTTTAACATTAGACTCACAAGAGAACAAAAGCTTAATTTTTGTAATAAGTGTAATATTAGCTGGAACGTTAAAACAACAAAAATAAGACTTAATTCGAAAAACAGAACAAAGGAATATCTCTGTAAAAACTGTGGACACACTAGAAGATTTAAATATAAATGATTCTAATTGGCGATTACACGACCTGTGCTACGAACTCTACTAGTTTTTAAATAATGTTTTACCTCTCGATTCATCATCTTAATTAATATATCTGCTTCATCATCGTTCAATTTTTTTCTTTTAAAAAAATCAAACATTGTTTCTCCTTCTTTTATATCCAAGACTTTAAACCCCCATTTTTGAACTGATTTTTTAAGAATAGGAAACGCATTTATAACCTCAAAAAATTCCAAATCTGAAGTTATATTCAAAACTACCATAACTTCAAGTTATATCCAACACTTATTATAATTTATGTTTTAAAATTTCTAGTAAAAAAGATGATAAACTTATTTAAGAATTAATTAAAAAAAACTCTCTAAACTACTCACTATTGAAAACTAAAAACTAGATTTTTCCAACTAAATCACTTCCGGGTTTTAGAGTTTTATCTCCTAGCTTCCATTTTGCAGGACAAGCAAGCCTAGGATTTTTTCTAGCAAAATCTAATGCTTCAATTTTTATTACTAGTCTTAAGATAGATTACATTCCGGCCTATTTATCAATTTTTTAGTTGAGCACACCATATGACATCTTAAAGAACACACTTCTAACTTCCATAAAGGGACATCCAACAACTTATTAACACCAATTTCATAGTGCTTTAAACAGATTTTACACCTTATTTTCAAATTATTGTGAACCATACCCACTACTATACTTGATTTTATATAAATACTCCTTTTAAGTTCACAATTAAACTTTTTTCTCACATCGATATAAAATATAAACAAGCACTAACTATTGCAAGACCAAAAAGTACTGTAAATGCTCTAGTTAAAAAAAACATCGAATTTCTATTACTCTCATCAACCTTAAAAATAAACAACTCTTTAATTTTTAATTTGTCTGTATAATACAAAATAAGGTTATACAAAACGTTACTTATATCTTTATTGAATATAATCAACAGTATACCAAAAAAGGTATACAAAAAAAAGAATAATTCAATATTCGTCATAGTCTTTAACAAATAAGTTCATTTAAAAAATTTTGTCTTTATTTAGAACAAGTAATTTTATTTGAAATTCTTATTAATATACTCAAAAGCACTATACGCAGCAACAGATCCCTCTGCTGAACCAATTACTCCTTGTTTCCAGGGCATATCAGTTACATCTCCTGCTGCCATGACTCCATCAACACTAGTTTTCGATAATCTATCAATAATTATTTCTCCTTTCTCATTTAAATTCACATTTAACTGTTTTGCAAGTTCGTTCTGAGGAACATGTCCTATTGCTATAAATAAGCCCTCTAAATCTACTTTTTGTTCATTATTTAAAATCACATGTGTTACGAACTGTTCTCCACAAATCTCTTTAACTTCAACTCCTTCAACAATCTCAACATTTGAAAGTGCTTTAATCCTCGTAGCATTAATTGGTTCTGCTTTAAGATTTGTTCTAACAAACATATAAACTTTAGAAGAATTTTTTGCCAAAACCATTGCCTCTTTTGAAGCACCATCTGAGCCTCCAACAATACCAACTACCTTATTTTTGTAAAGAGGTCCATCACAACTAGCACAATAACTCACCCCTTTTGCAGAAAATTTCTCTTCTCCTGGTGCATCTAAATGTTTATGTTTTGTTCCTGTTGCCAGAATAACTGTTTTTGTCTTATATTCTTGTTTTTTTATTGAAGTTTTCACAATAAACAAATTATCTTGTTTTTCAATTGAACTTACAATGTCATTCTCTATTGGGACATTATTCGCCTTTGCGTGTGCTTCTAGTTTATCTGCAAGTTCTTGTCCAGTAAGAGAAATAAAACCCGGGAAGTTTTCAACTAAATGTGTTGTTGTAATAAGACCACCTGGTTCTTTTGCAATTATTACTGTCTTCAAATTGAACCTTGCTGCATAAACTGCCGCAGGATACCCAGCACAACCGCCCCCGATAATTATTAAATCATATTCCATTTTTTATTTGTTTAAAAATGTCCCAAAAAAATTTTCTTGAAAATTTTGACTACATTCCATAAAAGATGAAAAGAAGACTCTATTTATTAAAGTTTATGTGAAAGAGAATTACTCTCTTGTTTTTTCACATTCTCTTTAACTAAACATAGTCTAAAAATTTTAAAATTAATAAATACTAATTATAGAAGAGAAATAGTTGGTAAATTCTCAGACATAACAACATACATCATTAACATCAGACGAGGAAACAAAAGCTATAATCCTAGAAATTCTTATACTGGTGATAAAATCTCTTCTTGAGAAAGAGATGTTTTTATTTAAAAAAATTTAAGAATTAGAATGCTCAACATAAGCACATTTTCCACAAACTAATCGATTTGGATTTTTATATTCTCCTAAATAGACCCCTTTGCCACATTTTGGACAATTCTTCCTTTTTCCAAAAAGCTCATACTTCTTTGATGGTTTTGATGATTTTTTTTTCTCTTTTGCCTTCGCCATTTTCTTTAGATCTCCTCATTTAATACAGAATCATACTTCCCTTTTTTAACATCTGCAATAAAATCTCTAGGTTTTTTAGAATCAACCTTAATCCCTAAAGAATAACATGTTCCTGCTACTTCTCTTACTGCTGCGGACAAATCATTTGCCAATAAAGAACCAAATTTCATTCTTGCAATTTTTTTAATTTGATCTACATTCAAATCTCCAACATATTCTTTATCCGGTTTTCCTGATCCTTTTTTAACTCCAAGTTCTGTTTTAATCAATTGAGAAGTTGGAGGTGTTCCAATCTCAATTTCATAAGCCTTAGTTTGCGTATCAACAATTACTTTCACAGGAACCTTCATTCCTTTAAAGTCCTGTGTCTTTTTGTTAATATCTGCAACAACTTGTCCAATATTTACTTTTAAAGGCCCTAAAGCTGGACCTAAAGGGGGAGCTGCTGATGCTTTTCCCCCTTCAATTAATATTTCAATCTTTTCTTTTGCCATTTATTAAATTTTTATATAAGCAACCTTAATATCAAAAATATCAAGGATAATGACATTATCTCTTAATAACGTCTAATTATCAAAATAAGTTTGATTTTATAAACATTACTTTAAAACGACACTATCCGAAAATTCAAATAGAAGAATTAATAAGTACGTAAATTGATTAGAGACTTAACTAATTAAAAAGTAGTTTTTAAACAGAGTCTATCAAAAAGGAATTAAGATTGTTCATATTTAATAGTATAATAATCATTATTGGATTGCCCTGTCACATAAACATTACCTGAATTATCAACAGCAACTCCTTGTCCAGTATCGGAATTTCCACCATCATAACTTACATTCCAAATTTCGTTACCCGAACTATCATATTTAATAGTATAAAAATCGAAATTGGAATCTCCGGTCACATAAACATTACCTGAATTATCCACTGCAACTCCTTGTCCAGAATCCACATTTCCACTATCATAACTTACATTCCAAATTTTGTTACGAGAACTATCATATTTAATAGTATAAAAATCGAAATTGGAATCTCCGGTCACATAAACATTACCCGAACTATCAACAGCAATACCATATACATAATCATTATTTCCACCATCATAACTTAAATTCCAAATTTCATCTGCAGGAGGTAATAAACTAAAACTTTGTTTTTTGTAAATATACTTTGAATATAATTTATCTTCTGAATAGGCAACAACTTCAGGATTAGATATATTAACATTGGCCAAACAATTATTAATGTTAATGTCTGCTATATCACCTGGTACCACAATGAAATTTTTATTACAATCAACGCCATCTACTTTAATTGCAGTAATAGTTATACTTGTTAATCCTGAATTTTTAAAATAGAATCTGTTTCCAATAACAGAATCAATGCCTGTATTTTGTACTGAATTTGAACTTTGAGTTTCAGTATTTGTGAAAATCCCTGAAGAATAAGTACTGAACCAAGTTTGAAAAGAAACAACGGAAACTACAGCTACAACAATTAATAGTGCAAGAGCTACAACTGGTGAAATTGTTTTCTTGTTTTTTATAAATAACATTTAATAATAATTCTAACGATTATAATTTATAAAAGTTAGTATCAGAAGTCTTTGTCCGAAAATTCAAATAGAAGAAGTAATAAGTACGTAAATTGATTAGAGACTTAATTAATTAAAAAGTAGTTTTTAAACATTACTTTAAAACAAATCAATTTAAAAAACAAATTTGACTTTCAGTTTTATGCATTACTACTTGGCTTTAACCTCAAAATGTAATTTGTTATGTAAATATTGTTACGGAAAAACCACAGAAGATTTTATGACACAAGAAGAAAGCAAAGAATATGATTTGACTCTCCCTAAAGAAATCAACTTCACAATTGATGACCTAAAAAAATATGCTCAGGATGACCCTAATTTTGAACTAACTTTTTATGGTGGTGAACCTCTCATGAAAATAGACAAAATAATAGAAATCATGAATAATGTTCCTGTCAAAACGTTCATGATTCAAACAAATGGTATTCTTCTTCACAAACTTCCGCCAAAATACTTAAATAAATTACATACTATTCTCGTCTCAATTGATGGGGGTAAAAAACATACAAATGAAAGAAGAGGAAATTTGGTTTATGAAAAAGTCATACGAAATATAAAATTAGCAAGAAAAAACGGATTTAAAGGAGAAATTATTGGTAGAATGACAGTCGATGAAACATCTAATGTCTATGAAAACGTTAGACATTTAATTTCTCTAAATCTTTTTGATTCCATTCATTGGCAACTTGATGCTCAATTTTGGAAATCAGATTACAAAGAAAGAAATTTCAGAGAATGGACAAAAAATAACTATAATCCAAACATTTCAAAACTCATAGTTTGGTGGGTAAATGAAATTAGGCAGAAAAGAACACATAAGATTTACCCTTTCGTGGGTGTTCTTAATAGAATTCTCTCTAAAAACCCCGAACCAATGCCTTGTGGGTCTGGACATAGTTTACTTGGTATTCAAACAAATGGGAAGGTTGTAGCATGCCCAATCACAGCAGGATACAAACCCTTTAAAATGGGTGATGTGAGAAATTCTTCTCTTAGAGAAATTAAAAAAAACAAAATACTTCCTAAAGGAAAATGCACACACTGTGAGATTTATTCTGTTTGTGGTGGAAGGTGTTTATATGCAAACTATACGATGCTTTGGGGAGAGAAGGGATTTGATGAAGTATGTGATACAACAAAACACTTAGTTAAGGAAATTAAAAAGATTATACCCATAGTTGATGAAGAAATAAACAGAAATTTAATAAAAAAAGAAGTTCTAGAATACAGAAAATACAATGGCTGTGAAATTATTCCTTAGTTGATAAGGTGGTATTATTTCTTATAAACTTTCCCCAATCCATAAAATCCTACTAATATCAAAAAACCATTTAGGAAAACAAAAAGCCATACTTGTTCAATATATGAATAAAAAAACAACGCAGAAGAGCCATATAAATTAACCCAAGCAAACAAATGGTGATTCTTATCTAATTTATTTGTCGCTTCAAGAAAAAAATTTAAAGCTATAGCTATTACACCCGAAATCCCAATTAACAACACTACAAACTCGTTCATTTTTTAGTTTTATGTAATTTTACCTTCATTTTCTTATCTCTAGTGGTACTAAATGAATATATTCTCTTTTCCTTTTAAATAGTTATGGAAGATGACTTTGAACTTATTTCTAAATCTGAACTAAATGCTCTTAAAGAAGAAAATGAAAAATTAAAAACGGGCTCTTCGTCTGTTGAAGGGTTAAACAAACTAAATCCTAAGCTCGTTGAGGACTTATCTGCGCTTTTTGTTCAAGAAGCAAAAAAAGAAAGACTATTTATTTTAAAAAATTTAGAAGAAATTAAGGAATTAAACAAACAAACGCTAAACAATGTCTTAAGCAGAACTGAGACAATGGAATATAAAATCGAAGATTTGGTTGAAACCCTCTCAAAACTTGTAGAAATATTTTCTGATGCCATAAAGGGCAAACCCTCAAATCCTAATGAAAATACAAATAGTGCTATTGGTGAGATTAAAGATTCAGTTAGTTATTTGGATACAAATGTTAGGGGAATAACAAACAAGATATTAGAAATTGAAGATTTTATGCACAAATTAAAAACTCTTCTTGGACAAATAAAACCAAACAACATGACTCTTTCCTCCCAACAGAATTCTCCACCAACTTCGCCGGCTCAAACTCCTCCTTCTGTTTCTAACGCAAATAATAGCCCCCCTCCGTTTAATAAATAGAAAACTCTCTTTTCAAACAAACATTAATAACCCTCACATTTTTAAACACTTTTTTCTTAGTAAAAAACAATGAAGAAAAACACTCACTCTACATACTATGATTTAGAGACTAAAAAATTAGCAAATGACATTAATAAAAACAAAAATAAACTAGTTGTTTTACAATTTCCAGATGGTCTTAAATATTATGCTAAAGAAGTAGTAGATGAGTTAAAAAAACAAACCCAATCACAATATTTTATTTATTTCGGTCCTTGTTTTGGGGCTTGTGATGTCCCACTTCATCTCAAACAATTAAACTTTGATTTGTGCGTTCAATGGGGACACGCCCCATACATAAAAACAAAGGAGA
>Ga0114931_10004215_pt1 | contig 17997 bp, 17 predicted proteins | sample 2SBtaG_FD_89579 | JGI IMG/M metagenome (GOLD analysis project Ga0114931, IMG submission 89579) | Deep subsurface microbial communities from Kolumbo volcano to uncover new lineages of life (NeLLi) - 2SBTROV14_V59a metaG | ecosystem: Environmental > Aquatic > Marine > Volcanic | place: Kolumbo...
CTCGCCCACCACCCGAAAGACTGACTCGCTGAAATACATGCAAAGGCCATACCAAAGATAGGGAGTTCGTTGCAAAACAAAGGCTTTCAAAACTCATGGGATTTCCATCCTGTTGCGAACTGCCGAAAGTGTAAAAAATTCTGACAGTTTTCCACCCGTTTTCGCCTCGAAATGGTACGAGTGCGCCTGAATTCGCGAATTTTCGATGATGTTTTATCTTTTATAACATCGTGTTATGCGTGTTTTATAATGTAGTTTGTTCCAATGTAAAATTTACTGACAACATTTTCTTCAAATTCGCGGCGGGCTCCGCCAATCCCCGTCAAATCAGCAACCGAGACGAAACATCCTCATATAAAACAAGGTGATGCATTCATCGAACCAATCACTTCAAGGTTGTAAAAAATCCTGACAACTCAAGCCCCGGTCTAGCATGAATCACCGGTGTCAGCGCATCTAGGGAGGGCGAAGTTCCCGCTGAAGTGTACTCATCGCTACGAGCAGAGTGCAGCGTGGAAACGTGATTTTGGTTCGGCAGGCGCCTCACCCTCCGGGTTGGCGGAAAACGCGACGCGGGGACACTTTGCTTCAAAGTGTCCCCTTCGAAGGTAGGCGGCAGCAGTCCGTAGCTTCGGAAACTCCATACCAGCAATGGGCTGCTGGCGCTCGTCTTCGAGGGGGACACAATCCTTTTTTCGCTGCGCGAAGAAAAGGTTATGTCCCCGCGTTGACGAAGGGAGGCGGCATCGGTCCGTCGCTTCGGATGCGCTGTACCAGCGATGGGCTGCTGCCGCCCGCCTTCGAGGGGGGACACAATCCTTTTTTCGCTGCGCGAAGAAAAGGTTGTGTCCCCGCGGTGCTGTCCCCGTGGTGGTGGCTTATTCGTCGATGGAGGTGTGCTGGCGTTCGGGCGCTACGCCGGCGGCGCTTAGCGACGACTCCAACGCGGCGACGAAATCGCTTGGTCCCGCCAGGTAGAAATCACTGTCGGCCAGTTCGTCGCGATCGCCGGCGAGCCGCGCGGCGACTCGCCGCGCGCCGTGCGATGCGAGCGATTCACCTGCGTTCAGCGGCTCCTGCGTGCCGGTGACCGGGATGAAACGAAAGTCGTCCAGTGCGTCGACCCACGAGCGGCAGTAGTTGTCGTGATAGTGCCCGCCGGGTCGTGGCGTATACCAGTAGAGGCGCATCGGATGCGGCCAGTCGATGTTGATCGCGTGCTCGATGAGCGCGGAAATCGGCGCGAAGGCCGCGTCATAGGCCACGAATACGGTGGCACGCGATGAGGACTCATCGAGTACGAAATCCCCGGAGGGGCCGTCGACATCGATCTTCGCGCCGCGCGCCAGCCCTGCAAATACCTGCTCCGCGAACGGGTTGTGGGTCGCACGTGGAATATGAAAGCGCAGATTCATGCCGTCGCAGGCGCAGCTCGCGACCCAATGGGTGGCGCTCGCACCGCCCTCACCCAGGCGCAGGGTGACCTTCTGGCCGGAGAGAAAACGCAACACCCGGCTGCGGGGGGTTCTGAGATGCAGCGCCATGAGGTCGGTGGTCAAGGGCGAGAGCTTGTGCACGCGACAGGTGATCTGCTGCCGGGGATGTCCTCCGGTCCGTGCGCGGTGGCCGCCTCGATCACCAGATCGTCGAGTGGCGCCATGCAGCACAGCAAAGTTTGGCCCTCGGCGCGGGCGGCGGCCGACAGCACGTAGTCATGATGACGGATCCGCGCGACCCTGCCCGAGACGATTCGCGCCTTGCAATCGCCGCAGCTTCCGTTACTGCAGCCATGGTCGAGCGCGATTCCGGAGCGCAACGCCGCCACGAGAATCGTCTCGCCTTGTTCGACCGTGAATTTGCGCCCGCCGGGACGCAGTTCTACAAAAAATGACATCCGGGTATCGCCGTTTCCATCGCCTCGATTTCAACTCGCCGACCGGCGCCAGGACATAGCCCGGAAGTCATATTGCCGCACCGGACCATCGGTCATTATTCTTCGAACGACGCAATTCGAATTCACGGGAATTTGTCATGGACACGGAATTTTATCGCCGCGCGGTTGAAAAAATGCAGAAGTCAGGCACCGATTCCGCCTACATCCAGGGGTGGATTGGCGGTTACCTGGGCAATCCGAAACTCGAAGAGCAACGCGTCACCGAGGCCTACGAAACCGGATACAGCGACGGGGCCAACCGCGATATCAGCAACATTGAAGAGTGACGCGCCAGCGTCGCGATTCACAGCACGCATTTGCCGGCGAGCACGCGCTGAACCGCCAGCGCGTGCTCGCCTGACTGACCCTCGCGCGGCACGAACGACCCGGCGACCCGTTCCCAGTGGGCGCGCGCAGCGGGCAGCAGTTCGCGCAGGGCCGTAAACCCGCCCTCATCGACCCAACGCCGGTAGGCGATATCGGCCGCCGGGAAAATTTCCCGGCGAATGCCTTGCAGATTCGCGAAGTAGTAATGCAGCGACGCGCGATCCTCGCGCTCCAACAGGGCCGGCAGGGTGATCAGACAATCGGCCAGATGATCGCGCGCGGCGCGGGCGTAGAGTTCGGCCTTGCTCGCCGACAATCGCAACAGCGCGTCACCCCAAGCGCTTCCCAGCAAGTCACCGGCTCGCGCCTCGCCGATTTCGTGCAGCGACAAGGCATCGAGTTCGTGCCCGGTCATCCGCTCCAAGGCCTCCTCCGGAGCGAGATCGAAGCCGTAGTGATCGACCAGCCAGGCCATCGGTCCGGGGCGTGGCCTCAGCCGCCATTCCTCGACCGCCAGCCAGAGCACCCGTCGCAGCGATTCACGGCGCACGAAAAGGCGCCCGTCGCGCGCCATTCCGGGGGGCGCCGTGAGATCCCGCGCGTATTCTTCGCCGGCAACGTAAAGGGTGAGATCACCGCGCCGTTCGCAGCGCTCGAGACGCCCGAGAAAAAAGTGTGGTTGCGCGAAACGGCCGAGACCCGCGCTGTACACCAATCCGTGCGGTTCGAGGATCCGGTTGATACCGCCGTCGTCGAAGGGATCGTGGTCCTTGCCGTTCAGCCGCAGTTTCGCGAACGGCTGCGCCTCGATCGCATCCCATTCACACTCGCGGTTTTGGATCCAGTGCCCCATCGCGTCGGCCGGCAGTGGGTCCGGCAACCCGTAGCCCTGCCGCCAGCGGTAGAATTCGCGCATCTTGAGGAGGTAGGTACACATCGAATAGTCGCGCGCGAAACGCGCATCCGCGATATCGCAGTTGCGCTGAACGGTGGCACCGAGAGCGTGTCGATCCAGCATCCGAATTCCTCGCGGTGCTCGCTGCCCTCCCGCGGCGCATCATCGCGCCACGCGGTACCGAGCGTGCCGACCACCCGGCGACGCCGTACGCGGCGCAACGGCGGGTACGCGCTTGCCAGCGGCTACCTGAACATCGCACTACTTGTTCGACGGCGAATTCACCGATAATCCCGTTCGGCCGCGCGGCGGGTTCAGCGCCGCGCCGTCACCAGCGAACTTAACACGCCCTTGGCCGGCGAGCGACCAAGGAGCGCTTCGGGCAGGAGTACGTGCGCGTGGCATACCGGATCAAGAACAAGTGGCACCGGCCTCGGGGTGAGGAGGCGGTACACAAAAGCCTCGGGGAAAATGCGGGGGCGCTCGCCTATATCGCCTGGCGGCTGGCACTGGAGAGCGCCAAGGATATCAGCGCCGAGGGTTTTCGCTACGACTCCGACCGGCAGCGGGTCGCGGTCATCAGCGAGTTCTGCGGGTTCCTGCTGCAGTACGCGGATCGGCTCGTCTATCCGCGATACGGCGAAAACGACCGCGCGGTCTTCGTCAATACTCTCGCCCATCGTCTCGCCGATCAGATGCAGGAAAACCTCGCTGAAATCGCCGGACCCGGCAACTATCGGGCGCCGTTCATCGCGTTGCTCAACGAGCGCCTAAGCGACTATGCCAACTTCAGTTTCGCCGACCAAGAGCCCGGCTTCGATTGCTTGCGTTACGTGGGGGATCGCGTGCTGCGGGTGATGGGCAACGATCAAACCAACCGCTGGGTGATTGACCAGGTCATGGAGATCAGCGCGCCAAGGATGGTGGCAGACTTGCGCAAGAGCCTGGAAAATCTGCTCTAACCCGAACAATCGGGGCTGGAGATCCGGGCGCTTGATTGGCCCGCGAATTGGATACCGCACGGGGAAGCGCGCAACGGTCGCCCGGGGTGGCAATCTCGTCGTCCTGGCAACCCGCGGGCGCGTCAAGCCATACCCGCGATGGATTGCACCCCGTGATCCTCCGCGGCCGGGGCACAGTAGAGTTCATACAACAAGCCGATCACGCGTCGCGCCTGGTTGCTTGCGAGCCGATAATAAATGGTTTTGCCGTCGCGGCGCGTTTCCACCAGGCCATCGCTACGCAGCCGCGCAAGCTGCTGCGAAAGCGTGGGCTGCCGAAGCTGGAGAATTTGCTGCAACATGGTGACGTTTTTTTCACCCTCGGCCAGATTGCAGAGCACCAGCAGGCGGTCCGGATTGGCAAGCGCCTTGAGCAGTCCGGTCGCCTCACCCGCGGCTGCCCGCAACTCTTCCACGTCACCCGTCGTCATTCTCACGCGCTCCTGCACAGTGCCCGAGGCGGCACGGAATGCGTATTATAGCGGTAGCGGGCGCACTCGCCGCCCTGCCCCTGAAAACCTCGCCTCCCGGCCGCGGAGCACGCGCCGCGGCCGGGAACGAAACATGGAAACACCTCACGATGATGCCACCGGAAATGACCTTCGAATTCCTGCGTAGCCAGATCGTCGGCGCCGACACGACCTTCAGCACGCCCTTCGGCGAACGCTTGATGGTCTATTGCGACTACACCGCGTCGGGACGCTCGCTGGCCTTCATCGAACGCTATCTGCTGAACGTGCAGCGACACTACGCCAACACCCACACCGAAGACGACATCACCGGGCGCAGCATGACGCGGCTGCTACACGGCGCTGAGCGGTGCATCAAGGACGCGGTTAACGCCGGACCAGACGGGCGAATCCTGGCGATCGGCACCGGCAGCACCGGCGCGATCGACCGTTTCCAGCAGATCCTCGGGGTCGGCATCGCGCCGGCCAGCCGGGCGTTGCTGTTTGCGCTGCTTGGAGAACACCTGGGGGACGAGGGGAAAGCGGCGTGTGAAGCCTATCTGGATTCCCATCAGCCGGTCGTTTTCGTCGGCCCCTACGAGCACCACTCCAACGAGGTCACCTGGCGACAAGGACTGGCGACCGTGATCGAGGTGGGGCTCGGCGCCGACGGCGGAATCGACCTCGCCGATCTGGAGCGTCTGTTGCGCAAACCCGAGTACCTGAACCGCACCCGCATCGGCTCGTTCTCGGCGGCCTCGAACGTCACCGGGATGTGTTCGCCGGTGCAGGAGATCGCGCGCCTGCTACATCGGCACGGCGCCCTCGCCTGCTTCGACTACGCGGCCTGCGCACCCTATGTCACCATCGACATGAACCCGCCCGCCGGCGCCGACGGCGGTGATCCCTCCTGCGACGCGATCTTCATCTCGCCGCACAAATTTCTCGGCGGTCCCGGCGCCAGCGGTGCCCTGATATTCAATCAGCGTGTCTACCACCGCGAATTGGGGCCCAGCGTCGCCGGCGGCGGCACGGTCGACTATGTCGGCCCTGTCGATCAGGACTTCGTGCCGCGCATCGAGGAACGCGAGCGCGCCGGCACTCCCGGCGTACTGCAAACGCTGAAGGCGGCACTCGCCTTCGAGGTCAAGGACGCGGTCGGGGTGGCGGCCATCGAGCAGCGCGAGCAAGCCCTGCTGCGCCGCGCCTTCGAGCGCTGGCAGGCGAATCCGGGCATCGAGATCCTGGGTAACCCGGATCCGACCCGGCGGGTCGCGATCGTTTCATTCAATCTGCGCGACCCGCGCGGGCGTTTTCTGCATCCCAAGTTCGTGACCGTGCTCCTCAATGACTTGTTCGGCATCCAGTCACGGGCCGGTTGCTCCTGCGCCGGGCCCTACGGTCACCGCCTGCTCGGCATCGACGAGCAGAAATCGCAGCAATTCCGCGCCTGGGTGAAGAAGGGTTACACCGGGATCAAACCCGGCTGGTGCCGGATCGGTTTTCACTACACCATGGACGACGCCGAGGCGGACTACGTGATCAAGGCGGTGGATTTCACGGCCCGCCACGGTTATCTATTTCTGAGCCTTTACCGGTTCGACCTTGAGACGGCGACCTGGTCGCACCGCGACGAACCCGAAACCGGTGAGGAGTTTTCTCTCCACGCCGCACTCCATTGCGACGTTGAGGGGCTCGAGCCCCTGGCTCTCGCGCAACGTCAACGAGCCTATGCCCGCTGCCTCGACGAGGCGCGCGATTGGGCGCGGCGGCTAGCGCCGGATGCGCCGAAAACGATCAAGACACTGGATGGCGAGTTGGGCGAACTGCAGTTTTTCTCTCTGTGATTCGCACCTTGCCATGGGTAATCGAACGACCCGCGACCCTGATCGGCTACCTACCACGCGTCCCACCGATCAGCGCCCCTACCACGGCAATACCGTGACCCGGCGCATCGGGGTCGCGGCCCGGATTCCGTGGTAAGCCCCGCGGTTACGGAACGCCCATACCGGCCCGCTCGTACAGTCGCCGCGCGGCCTCGACATCGCGTTCCACCCCGAGGCCCTGTTCATACATCATCGCGAGGCTCGCCATCGAACCTGCCAGCCCCTGCTCGGCACCGCGGCGGAACCATTCGGCTGCCCGGGCGGGATCCTTGTCGACACACTCGCCGTAGAGATACATCACGCCGAAACCGTGCTGCGCGAGGGCATGTCCCTGTTCGGCCGCGGCACGCATACAGCGCAGCGCCCGCTCGGGGTTGGGCACGCCGCCCAGCCCGTTCTGGCACATCACCGCGACGCGAAACTGCGCATCCGGCTCGCCCCCTTCGGCGAGCGCCGAGAGCAGTTGCATCGCACGCCGGAACTCCTTGGCCTCGAAGGCGGCGATCCCGCTCACGAGCATCACTTGCGCGTCGATATCATCCATCTGAGAGCGCCCCGTAGCGTTGTAATCTCTTCAATCATCGTATACATTCAAGAAATTATATAGGTACCAGTAGAGTTTGCGCGAATTCGGTTACTTACGAGGAAAAGTTGAGAGTTTAAATCACGCAATTTCTTGGGTGCAGACGTACGAAACCAAGGGGGCGGCTTTGGTGGGCGCCAAGTCGTGCTGATTGATCAGGGGAGGCGTAATCATGAGAGGCTTTCACAGCAACAAATTGGTCGCCGGAGCAATCGTCGCCGGGCTGGCGTTCGCTCCGGCGGTGTATGCAACCGCCGGCTACTTCCAGATCGGCTATGGTGCGAAATCAGTGGGTATGGCGGGTGCCGGGGTCGCCAATCCGCAGGACACGCTGGCGACTGCTGCGAATCCGGCCGGGATCAGTTTCGTCGCACCCGGCCTCGACGCGGATCTGCGGCTGTTCAGCCCGATTCGCAATGCCAGCCTCGGTGCGACCCGGGATCGCAGTGCACGCGATCTGTTCCTGATCCCGAATGTCGGCTACACGAAAGAACTCAACGAAAAACTCCGCCTCGGAATTGCCCTGTACAGCAATGGCGGGATGAACACCAACTACGGTACCAACCTGTTTGCCGCACCGTTCGGCAAACTCGGCGTCGACCTTTCCCAGGCCATCTTTGCCCCCACCCTGAGCTACAAGATCAACGATAATCAGAGCATCGGGATCTCCCCGCTGATCGGCGCGCAGCGGTTCAGTATCCGCGGGGTCGGCGCCTTCGGCCGCATATCCTCCGATCCGGGCAGCCTCAGCAATCGCGGAGCGGATCTAGCCGCCGGTATCGGCGCGCGAATCGGATGGATGGGCCGTTTCACCCCGAAGCTTTCGTTCGGCTTAGCCTACGCCACCAAGATCTACATGAGCAAGTTCTCACGCTATAGCGGCCTGTTCGCCGAAAGCGGGGGCTTCGACGTGCCGGCCAATTTCACCGCCGGATTGGCCCTACAGGCGACCCCGGCGCTGACCTTCGCCTTCGACGCGCAACGGATTTTTTACGGCGACGTCCCCTCGATTGCCAATCCGGGCCCGACCGCGACCGAAATCGGCGCGGCGTTCGCCATTCCGGGGAAGACGATCGCCGCGGGAAGGAAGCTCGGAGCCGGCAATGGAATCGGCTTCGGATGGAAGAGCATCTGGGTCTACAAGTTCGGCGCGCGCTACCGAGTCAACGACCGCTGGACCGTGCGCGCGGGCTTCAGTCATAACGACAGCCCGATCCCGGACAGCGAGGTGCTGATGAACATCCTGGCGCCCGGCACCATCGAGAACCACGTGACGCTCGGCCTGAGTTTCCGACCGAATCGCCAAAGTGAATTGACGGCCGCTTACATGCATGCCTTCCACCATTCACAGAGAAATGCTTCGACCGCTTTCCTCGGCGCTCCGGGCCGATGGGCGATGCACCAAAACGCACTGAACATCACCTATTCCAGAAACTTCTGATCGCGTTCGAAGTCTATGACGGGGGGCATGGCAACATGCCCCCTTTTTATTTGGAGTTGCGTCAAAAAGATGAGCGACCATTCGCACGCGGAGGCCGAAGCCTCGATGCGCCCACTTCTTCAGCGCATCGCCACCGGTCCGGAACTGAGCAAGGACCTGTCGCTGGACGAGGCGCGCCTCGGGATGCGCTTGATCCTCGACGGCGCGGTCGATCCGGTCCAAGCCGGGGTTTTCCTGATTGCCCTGCGCATGAAACGCGAGACCGATGACGAGAACCGGGGCGTATTGGAGGCGATTCGCGAGTGCACGGAGGCCGCCACGGCTGAGGTCGACGAGGTGCTGGATTTGGCCGATCCCTACGATGGCTGCACCAGGAGTCTCTCGGTATCGCCCTGTCTGCCGGCGCTGCTCGCCGCCTGCGGGGTGCCGACCGTGACTCATGGTGTCGAATCGGTAGGGCCGAAATACGGGGTCACGCATCACCGGGTGCTGGCAGCGGCCGGCGTCGACGTCGCCGCTTCGCCCTCACAGGTCGCGGCCAGGCTCGCCGACCCCGCGATCGGCTGGGGCTATGTCGACCAAAGCCGTTTCTGCCCCAAACTCTACGCCTTGAATGAACTGCGCACCCTGATCGTGAAACGTCCCGCGATCACCACCGCCGAGGTGCTCGCCGGTCCGGTGCGCGGGCGCCGTCACACCCACCTCATGACCGGCTACGTGCATAAGGCCTATCCACGCAAATATGCCCTCCTCTCCCGCCATGCCGGCTTCGAGTCGGCACTACTGGTCCGCGGCACCGAAGGGGGTGTGATCCCATCGCTGCGCCAGCCCGCGAAACATTGCCGCTACACCGCCGGCGGAGCCGAGCATTTCTTCGACGGTGACCCGGAGCAGATCGGGATCCGCGCGTCCACCCGTGCAGTCCCGGTACCGGAAGCCCTGGCGGAGGCGGAAGAGAACTCCGTCGGACGCGCCAGGGACCCGCTCGCGGCGGTGGCCGCCGCCACCGGCATTGCGGCACTGGAAGGGCGTGACGGCCCGGCGCGCGACGCCTTGATGTTGGGCTGCGCCCTGGCGCTATGGCACCTGGGCCGGGCCGAGTCACTCGCTGAGGCCGCCGCGTCAGCACGTGACGCGCTGGACTCGGGCGCCGCCGCGGCGCGGTTCCGAGCCGCCCGCGCCGCGCCTTGACAGCGCATTTTTAACTTGCCATATTCGAACGTATGAATTTATCTCAAATGCAAGCCACGGCGCCCAGGGTCAGCGAGTTGATGAAGGTGCTTTCCAACGAGCACCGCCTGATGATTCTCTGTCAGCTCGGCGAGGGCGAGAAGTCGGTCGGTGAACTGGCGCGTCTGCTCGGCATTCGTCAAGCCACACTCTCGCAACAACTCACCCTGTTACGCAAAGACGGCCTGGTTCACCCGCGACGCGAGGCGCAATCGATTTTCTACTCCCTGGCGCGGGACGACGTTCGCAAACTGATGGGATTTCTCTACGAAACCTATTGCGACGTCGAGGACCTGGAGGCCGCTGAAGCCTGAACCCGAAAAAAAGGGACACGAAAAAAGGGGACACATTACTTTCTTTCCGCTTGCGGAAAAAAGTAATGTGTCCCCTTTTTTCGTGTCTCTTTTTTTCGTGTGCCCCCTTTTACCGTGGTCCCCTTTTTCACGCCGGATAATCCGCGACTCCGGGATTGCCGTCTACATTGAGTAGCTTCGGCGTATTCAATTTGGCAATCGTGGCCACCTTGCGCGAGCGCAGATACTCCGCGACCACGTCCCAGATCGGTCTTCCGGTCGATTGCGAGCCGACCGTCGCCCAGCCGGCGACTTTATACCGCTTGTCGGACTCGATCCGCTCACCATTATCGAGTTGCATCGCGGTGATGCGCTTGCCGATCGATTCGGTGGGATCGCAAGTGTAGTCGAGCCCGCCGACGCGCACCATGTCGCCGCCCTGCTGATAGTAGGGATCGACGTTGAACAGGTTGTCACAGACATCTTCGAGGACCAGTTTGAGATCGGCGCCGCTCATCTCTCGCACGTAGGTCTCGGGGTAAGTGATGGCGGTCTGGTCCATCACGTTCTCCATCGTGATCGATCGGCCGGGGAGAATGGTGGTGCCCCAGCGGAAACCGGGGGACAACGAGATCTGCGCGTCGCCGACCGTGCGCAGCGCATCGCAAATCAGTTGATCGAAGATGCCGTTGAAATTGCCGCGCCGGTAGAGGAGTTGATCACTCATGGCCAGTTTCTCGCCGAGCTTGCCCGTGTAAGGCGCGCGAACCTTGTCGATGTAGGCGGCCATTTCCGCGTCGGCCTTGATCAGGTTGGAAAACACCGGCAACAAGCGATAGCGATAGTCGCGCACGCCCCCACCCGACCCGATGGCGAGATCCAGCACCGCCAGGAACTTGCCGTTCGATCCCGCATTGGTGACCAGGGTCTTGCCCCCGGGGTTTACCACCGGAATCGGCGCCGGCACCCCGTCGTGCGTATGTCCGCCCAGGATGACGTCGATGCCGCTAACCACCGAGGCCATCTTCAAATCCACGTCCATGCCATTGTGCGAGAGCAGGACCACGGCGTCCGGCTTCTCCTTGTCACGAATCGAGTGAATCAAGGACTGCATATCCTGATCGCGAATGCCGAAGCTCCAATTCGGAATGAAACGGCGAGGATTGGCGATCGGCGTGTAAGGAAACGCCTGCCCGACAATCGCAATGCGTTTGCCTGCCACGGACTTGATGATATAGGGCTTGAATACCTGGCCGGTGTCTTCGTCGAAGGCGGGCGCGCCTTCGAACTGCGCGTCTTCGGTCAACTTGACGTTCTGGGCGATGAATTCGCCCTTGAACGCCGCGATGTTGGCCAGCACCTCCTTGTCTTGGTAGGTGAATTCCCAGTGCCCGGTCATGGCGTCGATGCCGAGCAGATTGGTCGCGCCGACCATGTCCCGACCGCGCGTCCAATAGGCGGTGCCGGAACCCTGCCAGGTGTCGCCGCCGTCGAGCAGCAGGACCTTGTCGGGCCCGTAGGTCTGGCGCAACTGCTTGATCAACGTGGCCAGGTGCGCAAATCCGCCGACCTTTCCATAGCGATGGGCGGCCTCGGCAAAATCAAGATAGGTGAAGGCATGGGCGCGACGGCCGCCCGGCGCGATGCCGAATCTCTCCAACATATGGCGACCAACCAAATGCGGCGCCCGTCCCAAGGCCGGCCCGACCCCGCAATTCACGCTCGGTTCGCGGAAATAGACCGGCATGAGTTGCGCATGGCAGTCGGTGAAATGCAGCAGTCGCAGCGATCCGAAAGCCGGAAATTCATAGAGTTCTTGGGCCGGCCGCTTGGCCGCCAGAGCGGTGGCCGGAAGGATCCCGGCGGCACCGGCCAGTGCCAACAGACGGGCGAATTCGCGACGATTGAGAGCCATCAGCTTTCCTCCTCCTGCCGTCGCGCGCGCATTCGACGCGGCAGCGCAACACATTCTGTTATTTCAACCTAGAATCCTCAGTTGACCGCTACATTCTGACAGTAGCCGGCTGATATGAATGCCTTTGATGTCGATCGATGTCTTCACCCGCCCGGTAAATCACGCTACGGGGCGAATGGCACGTTTGCGGCGGCGCAGGGCGGCGTTACAACGCTTTGAATAGAACGACTATTGCGCATCGTTGTGCCTTGCCCTGCACCACCGCAAACGCACACCTCACCCCGTCCAACCGAGGATTCCAGGTTGAATTCAATCTTATAGCATGCCGGGCGCCGCATACCAGACGCCGGGCGGTGCAGCGGCTCGACTTGGGCCGCAGCGTTACCGGGATGGTTGCCTTATATGCATTATTCTGTTTCTATTGATGTATGAATTTTAGTGCCCGGGTTGTCGGGAACCTGAGCAACGAATTTTCTACCACTCGACAGGAACCTCGAAGATGCAGCATTCCGTCTCCGCTAAAGTACCCTCCAAGGCGCACTCCGAGCGGTGGCCCTGGCCACCGCTCGCCGCCGTGACCGTCGCGTTGACCATGTTCGTCGCCACATCCTTGTTCGCCGCACCGCTGTCGGTTCGGGTGTCGCGGTCACCGGCAATGATCTCGGCACCGGGGGCACTCGACTGTTCCCGTCCCGAGCAACGGCTCTTCACCACCATACGGCCACGTTTCAAGGCCTTCGTCGATACGGAAATCATGGCGGAAATGCTTGCCGATCCCGATCAGGCATTTCGCCTCATGGAACTCATGCTCGACCCCGGCAGTATCCCGGTGTTTGTCGCTTGCGGCCTCGAACCCGCGATCTGGGCGGCCTGGTCCACGGAAATCAGCGATCCCGAAAAAATCGCAAGGGCGGCAGGTCGTTTGACGGATCCCGAAACCCTCAGGCTATGGCTGAACGCCGCCGCCGACCCGAGCGTACGGGCAACATTGAAGCGATTGTCCCCCCCGCGCCTCGCCGCCCGCTGGATGCCCGCGTGGTTGTCGCCCGACTTGCGCAACGCCCTGCTGCCGCTCGCAGACCCGCGCTTTTATTTCGCGCGCATGTGGCGTGCCATGCAACTGATTACTCACCAACGATCGCCTGTCGACGAATAACCCGCCGGCGCCTATCACGCGACGCCGGGCGGAACGAATCGGCGCACGAGCCTTTGCCGGCGGCGCTACCTTGCGTCAAGCGCCGGCAACCCTGAATTCCAACCGGTCGGAATAGTGCCTGTGGTTCTATCGTAAGGAATTTCTTAATCTTTATATTTATATCTCTGAATGCTTGAATATTAATTGCCGTTTGCGTAGACTCCCGATCACTTTCCCTTTAAGAGGGGCCTTTTCAACTCGACAACGTCTATTCCGCCGAGCACAAATTGCGAGGAGAACCGAAATGCTGAAGAAAACCCTGATACCGCTCATCATCGCGGCCGGTGCCTGGTCCGCCGCCGCCTCCGCCGCACAACCGGCGCCGGCCGCCCCGCAAATCAGCACGCCGACCGCACATACGTTAACCATGAACCTTGCCAGCCCGAGCGGCTGGGCGACATTCATGAACCCGGTTAGCTACCCTCAGTTCATGAATCCGGCGACCTACTCCCAGTTCATGAGCCCCGCTTTCTACATGCAGTTCGCCAATCCGAACAATATGGCGCAGTGGATGAATCCGGCCGCCTACGCACAGTTCATGAACCCCGCCGCCTACATGCAGTTCATGAATCCGGCCGCCTACATGCAGTTCATGAACCCCGCGACCTACATGCAGTTCATGAATCCGGCCGCGTACGCCGCCTATATGAACCCCAATACCTATATGCAGTGGATGAATCCGGCGGTCTACGGCGTCGCGGCCGGCACCGGCGGCAACCCGGCTAACGCCTTCAATCCATTCAACCCCTCCGCATGGGCGGGGCAACCGCAAGCCGGCGGATTCAACCCCTTCAATCCGTCAAGCTGGCTACCGCAGCCCGCACAGGCCAAACAAGCCCAGAGTGCTGCCGGCACTCCCGGCGCGGGACAGAAAAAGACCCAGTAAGTCCACTCTCCGCCGTTCCTCCGCGGCGTCTGACGGGTATGGCGGCAGCCATACCCGTTTTTTTTCGACCGGCCGCGCGAAATAACGTGAAGGCCAACAAGTCCGCAAGGCGCCGCCACGCCATTGGGAACACCGGGATGTCAGGATCGTGGCTCAGGGTTCAATCGTTACGGGTCCGCGCTTATTCCGGCGACCTCGTCGGCATGAACGCCCAATCTCGCCGGCGACGACTAACTTGCGTGGCGCAATCCCGGAATCAGCAACTCCGCCAGGCCGGTGCGTACCGCATCGAAGAAACCCCTTTCGTCGAGAAGGTGATATTCCACTTTCATGGTCAACGCACTGCCGAAGATAATCGATATCAAGGCGATGGCTGATCCGATGGCCAGGGTCGACATTCCGGTGATGCCCTGACCGATCGTGCACCCGAGCGACAGGATCCCGCCGAAGCCCATCAGCGCTCCACCGACCAGATAGCTGATCATTTCCGAGCGATTGCTGAAGGTCTCAATGCGAAAGTTCCCGGACAAGATCGCATATAGAAAAGATCCGGCAATGACGCCGAACACCAGCGCAATTCCGAAGTTGATGGTCGAACCGGTGAAGGTCATCAGATAGTTCACCGCGTTGCCGGTCGACGAAATGAAGCTGATCCCTTCGACCGGCACGGGGTCGAATTCATCGTTACCGAGATGACCGGTGACGTACCAGGCGGCAACCACCGTGCCACCCAGCACCACGCCGGCGAGGATGTGGTCGAAGGTGTTTCTGAATTCCGCGTGACGCAGCGCGGCACCAATGAAAGCCAGACCGAGCAGCCCCGCCACGATCGCACGCAACCAACGCTGATCGTCGATCCCGGCGAAGGCCTGAATCGACGTGACCAGTCCCTGATCGGCCAGCCCGTAGTTGCTCAGATCGACAGTGGCGGCATCCACCGTGTTGATGCGAACCAACCCGAGCAGGCCCCGCATGGTCATGTAGGCGGTGATCCCGAGCACCAGCAGCACCACCAGCGCCTTGAGATTCCCACCTCCGAATCGCACCAGATTACGCTGCCCGCAGCCTGCGGCAAGCGTCATCCCGACACCGAACAGCACCCCGCCCACCACATAGCCCAGCCAACCGAAATTCGGTGTCAGATAACGTGATTTCGACACGTCCACCAAACCGGTGAACTGCAAAATGCCGGTACCGATGATCGCGATACCGATCGCGGTGAACCAGGCGCCGAGACGCCCATGAGATTCCATGTGCAACAAATCGCTGATCGCGCCCATCGCGCAGAAATGGGTCTTGTTGGCGACGAATCCGAACACCATCGCGATAACGAAGCCCCCCAGGGACACCACGTGAACGTTACCGAACTCTTCCATCTTGCACTCCGTGCCGAATCATGAACGCGCTACTGGCGAGAGAGCCGCTGGCTTCGAATTACGGCTGAAAGCCGCATTGATCGGCCGTTCGGCCGCTAGTTTCGCTCTCCCGAGACCGGGGGAAGGCTGGAAATATCCACCCTTCTCCCCGGGGGGAGGAGAAAGTAAATCATCCTGTCGCCAGCGTTTTACTCACTGTGCCGGTGCCTGTGCCGGTGCCTGTGCCTGTGCCGAGGGCATCGCATATTTCTTGGCCATCGCCGTCCAGTCCTTGAACCACTGCGAATAGCGCTTCGGATCCAATCTTTTGGTCAACGACTGGAACCATTGTTGATACTGCTGCGGATCCATGACCGCGCCAAGCGACTGCCGTGCCCGCGGTCCGAAACGCTGTTTCAATCCCGACTGCAACTCGCTAAACCACTGTTGATACTTCTTCGGATCCATCATCGTGGTCCATGAATCGAACCACTTTCGGTACTGTTGCGGATCCATGACCCGCGCCGGCACCTGCGCGAACGCCCCCGGTACACCCATCATCGGCCCCATCGCCGAACCAGGATTCAGCATTCCCATCGCCGGATACATGGCACCCATCATCGGTCCCATCCAGGTGCCCGGATTCATCATCCCCATGGCGGGGTTCATCATTCCCATCGCCGGCCCCATCCAGGTGCCGGGATTCATCATCCCCATGGCGGGGTTCATCATCCCCATCGCCGGTCCCATCCAGCTGCCGGGATTCATCATCCCCATGGCGGGGTTCATCATCCCCATCGCCGGCCCCATCCAGGTGCGGGGATTCATCATTCCCATGGCGGGGTTCATCATCCCCATCGCCGTCCCCATCATCATCGGTGCCATCATCATCGCGGGATTCATCATCGCCATCGGATTCATCGCGCCCATGCCCGGGACCATCCCGCCGTAGGGGTTGGCGGGATTCAACGCCGGCGCCACGGGCGCGACCGGCGCACCGCCACCCGAAAATCCCATCCAGGGCATGGGAAACACGGGCTGTTGCGCGTGCGCACCAGCCGAGAGTCCGACCGTCGAGGCGAGCAGAATGATTCGCACGGTGTTGTTGATTGTCATTTCACACATTCCTCAAATGAAGGTGAATACTCCACAGGCCAGAGCCGGTGGCTTCGGGTTACGGCTAAAGCCGGATTGATCGTCCGTACGGCCGATTGCCCCCTCTCCCGAAACCGGGAGAGGGCCAGGGTGAGGGCTCAAGCATCAACCTCGTACAGTTTTCACCCCTCTCCCCTCAAGGGGGTAAAAGCAACTACGCCGCGTAAAGGCGTGCGATTTTAATCTTTAGAGATTTCAAAAGTCGCCGCTCGCCGCCCCTTCCATGATGTACCGGAGCGCATCACGGATGCGTTTCGCTTCCTTGCGCAGTCCGGCATCGAGTATCGAGTTGGGATTTTGCGCATAGTCGAGCCAGTTCACGTTCCAGTCGAGCGTCATCACCCAGAGCTTGCCGTTCGCATCCTCGGTCAAGGCGACCCGGCATGGCAGAAAAGCCACGAATTCAGGCACATAATCCATGATCTTGCGCGCCACCAACGCGTCGCAAAACTGCAGGATCTCGACCCGCGGGGTGTTCTTGTCGCCGGTCATGGCGGTGACCTGCTTCGACAGCGGACTGTCCGCCACCAGTTTGAAATTCACCTCGTTGGCACGCAGTTTCATCGCTTCGATAGCGTCATCGAATGACACATCGTCCGCGACCGGCATCTTTTCCACCATGATGCCGACCATATCGCGCATCGACACCGGACTCATCATCATCATGCTCTGGTAGAAACTGCGTTTCGCGTCCAGAGACACTCCTTCCGTGACCGTGTTCGATCGCCTGGGTTGCGCCGGTTGGGTCGGAAAACCGGGGATCCGAACCAGCGGCAGATGCGGTGGAACACCCCCCTTGAAAACACTCGGAGCCCCGAACATGCGCCGAGGATCCCAAGCCCGCATCATGTTGTCGAGCCAAGCCCTGCGGGTCATCTGACCGATCCACGGATTGCTCATGCCGCGCATCCAGCCACCGTAGAAATAGGGGTTCACCATGGTCGCCCACGGCGCCATAATGCCGCGCATCCACGGCAAGTAGGGATTTCCATAGACTGGCGAGGGGAACGCCGCGCCCGGGAAAACGGGCGGGGATCCGGTTTGGCCGCGGGCCGCCGGCGTACCTTGCGCCTGCGCTACACCAACAAGCAGTACACTGAGAAATACAAGCAAGAGGGTGTTTCTAGCCACCGAGACTCCTCCTGAAAGTTCGGTCTTAGGCACACCCCACCGCCGCGTGCGGCAGGCTACCGATACCGATTCGAATAGTTGCGAAAAAATATATCAGGGAAATTGAATATGGACAATTGCGCTGGGCTGCTTTGCCCGGTTTCTCAAGGCCTGGTCCGGTGTTCGTCTCCAGAGCCTCTTGCAATACTCTGAGCGGATGAGTGGCAATCCCACTTCGAGTCCGTTTTCGAGCTGGGACGAGCTGCAGTGTTGTTCCATGGAACGAATTCCAGCTCGGAAAGGGGCCGAAACGGCGCAGCCAATCGCCGCTCATGCGTTTTGC
>Ga0114931_10004216_pt1 | contig 17993 bp, 14 predicted proteins | sample 2SBtaG_FD_89579 | JGI IMG/M metagenome (GOLD analysis project Ga0114931, IMG submission 89579) | Deep subsurface microbial communities from Kolumbo volcano to uncover new lineages of life (NeLLi) - 2SBTROV14_V59a metaG | ecosystem: Environmental > Aquatic > Marine > Volcanic | place: Kolumbo...
CACCATCTGCATCATTATAGGTATAGCTGCCAACCAGATCATCACCCGTCAATGGATTGGCTGGCGTAATCGTCAAATTCGTCGCCGTCGGCGGGGTGTTGGATGAACCTATCGTCACTGTTGACGATGTCTGCAAATCACCAAAATCAGTGCCGTCGTTCGGATGAACGGTAAAGTACCATTGTTCACCGGCTGTCGTCGCTGAAGAAGGAACGGTTGTCTGATCATTATAAGCCGTTTGAACAGTACCATCCTTGTACCAGCGGATCTCCGTGCCGCTCTCCGCATCGCCGTCCGCATCGGAATAATCATAGCTGGCCGTCAAATCGTCCGTGTCCAAAGGACTGGCCGGACTGAGACTCAGATTCGATGCAACAGGCGCTGTATTGCCTACCGTCACTGTATTCGACGTCGCCAGATCGCCAAACTCTTTGCCGTCGTTCGGATGGACTGTGAAATACCACTCATCACCTTTTGTTGTGGCAGATGAAGGTACCGTTAATTGATCGTTATACGCAGACTGCAAAACGCCGCCCTTGTACCAGCGAATTTCCGTGCCGCTCTCAGGATCACCATCGGCATCATTATAGGTATAACTTCCAACTAAATCATCACCCGTCAAGGGATTGGCTGGCGTAATCGTTAAATTCGTTGCAGTAGGCGGGGTGTTAGGAGTTTGAACAGTTACCGATCCATCGTTAACTGTCAGATTAGGCAGCAAGTCATGAAATGTGACAGCCGCAGCCATTGCCGAATATTCCAAATCAAGCGTTGAGGTTCCCCCGGCAATTGCTTTCAATTGCACATTTATTGTATTGACGACACCATCGGCACCATTGGCATCAGCATCGCTGAAATGCAAAATACCACTTGCGCTGTCGGCTTCATTTACCGTTGGGCTTGTAAAAGGCGATGTATTTCCTCCGGTATAGCCCACATATCTTAAAATTGTCGGATCCCATGTCAATGAAGCGGAATAACTTCCCAATTTTTCAGTAGATTGGGTCATGTCCACATTGACAGCAACTGATATCTGCTCATTGATATTCGGGGTCGAGTTGTCGGGAACTGCTTCCGCAGTAACAGTCTGCGCTTGCGCAGCAACACTTCCTCCGAAAAGAATACCCAGAGAGAGCATTATCAACAATAGCAGTGAATAATTTGAAAAATAGTTGAATATTTTCATATTTCCCTCCATAGAAAGGCTATAGATGAAGATGAGTTAGTCATTCTGTAATTGATTATTTATTTTTTAGAGTCATTTGATTCAATGATTTGGGCCCCTGATTTGAGGATATCTACAGCGGAGGAATAGAAATCGATTATACAGATGATGTAATCGGCTTGGAAATAAATACCGACTAAAAATAATAGTTGAGACGCTCACGCTTGTAGTCCTGGTCTGTAGTGGTCTTCAACATGCAATTTAAACGGGCTCTTTCTCTCATTATTCAAAAAGAACCCCTTACAAAAATGATTATCTAAAGATAGCCTTAATATTAACTAAAGTAGTGACATACCTCTCTTTTTGCGGAAATTTATTTTATTTTTTTTTCAACATTTTCCCGGGCAATGAATTTATTTTAATTTATCGATATTTTTATTAACTTTCAATAAATTTATTTTTTTTAGAGGCATTGAAATCTATTTGCGAAACGAATATCACATGATTCACAAAAATAAAAGTCTTGATATGACAAAAAAGATTGAACTCATGGCGCCGGCAGGGTCCCGGGAATCTTTAAATGCAGCGATCAAAGCCGGAGCAGATTCGATTTATTTTGGCGTTGACAAATTAAACATGCGTGCACGAGCGGCAAAACCTTTTCATATTTCCGATTTGAAAGAAATTTCCAATATTTGTAAACAGAACGGGATTAAATGCTATCTCGCTCTAAATACGATCATTTATGACGATGAGATGGATTTAATGCGCACTATTTGCGATGCCGCACTTGAAGCCAATCTTTCCGCCATTATTGCCACGGATATTTCGACTATTTTGTATGCCCGAAAAATCGGGCTCGCGGTGCATATTTCCACCCAGGCAAATATCTCCAATCTGGAATCCGTACGTTTTTATTCACAATTCGCCGATGTTCTAGTACTAGCCCGTGAATTGACGCTGCCGCAAATTGCACACATTTGTGATGAAATAAAAAAACAGAATATCCATGGCCCGAGCGGGAAATTGGTGCAAATTGAACTTTTTGTGCATGGTGCACTCTGCGTTTCCATTGCCGGCAAATGCTATATGAGTTTGGCGCTGACAAATCATTCCGCTAATCGTGGAGACTGTTTGCAAAATTGCCGCCGGAGCTACCGCGTTATTGATGATGCGACAGGTAATGAATTGAAAATAGACAACCGCTACGTTATGTCACCAAAGGATTTGTGCACTATTGACTTTTTGGATCAACTCATTGGCGCCGGCGCAACAGTTTTTAAAATTGAAGGACGCGGTCGCTCTGCAGATTATGTATTCAAGGTAACCCGGGCGTACCGAAAAGCAATCGACAGTTACTTTCAGGGAAAATTTACCATGGAAAAAAGCAAAGATTGGAAAAAGGATTTACAAAGTGTCTTTAATCGCGGATATTGGGAAGGTGGGTATTATCTTGGAAAGAGACTGGGGGAATGGAGCGGTGCTTATGGCTCGCGTGCCACGAAACAAAAGAAATATGTCGGTTTTGTAAAGAACTATTTTGCCCGCCCCAAAATTGCACAAATTATGATTGAAAATGAATCGCTTCATATCGGTGATCAAATCATAGCAATTGGGCCGACAACCGGTTATGCTGAAACAGACGTTGAAAGTATTTTTGTGAATGAAAAGCCTGCACAGGGAGCAGCCAAAGGCGATGATATAACAATTCCGTTTCCTGAGAAATTACGCAGGAATGATAAAATATACATTATCCGGGATCGAACGCACTGGCAAAAATAATAAGCGGCAGATAGCGAAACCGGAAGGAAATTTCTTCAAATTCACATAGCAGATAAAATTCTATCAATCCCTACTCAACCTATATTGAGCAGTTCTTTTGCCTTTTCGATTTGCTTCCTCACTGATGAAGGCCCTGTGCCGCCATACAAATTCCTCTTTTCCAGCGACTTTATCGGATCAAAAAGCTCGAACACATCATTCTCGAACAATCCTGAATTCAATTGATAGTCATCAAGAGATAATTCAATTAAAGAAACTCCGCGTGCTTCCGCCAATGCAACTATTTTTCCGACAATAGCATGTGATTTTCGAAACGGTATTCCTTTCCGCACTAAATAGTCCGCAAGATCTGTTGCATAAAGCGCCGGACCAAGAGAAGCAAGCATTCTTTCACCGTTAATCCGGACAGTTTTAATAACTCCCGTAGTAATCCGCACGGATTGCAATGTCTGTTCAACAGAATCGAATAAAGGCTCTTTGTCCTCCTGCAAATCCCGCACATAAGCTGTGGGAATTCCCTTCATCAGTGTCAGGCCGGCCGTATGATTGCCTATAACCCGTGCCGTTTTGCCGCGCAAAAGTTCCAGCGAATCAGGATTTTTCTTTTGCGGCATCATACTGCTTCCGGTAGCATAAAGCTCATCAATTTCAAGATAGCGAAAAGGTTCGGATGACCAAATGATAAAATCTTCTGCCAGGCGGCTCAAGTGCAGCATCACCTGGGCACAGTCGTGGTGGACATCGTTGACGAAATCACGATCGGCCGTCGCGTCATAGCTGTTTTCCAGGGGCGCGTCAAATCCGAGTCTTTTTGCCAAATCATGTCTGTCAATCGCAAATGCAGCGCCAGCAATGGCGCCGCTGCCAAGCGGACATTTATTCAAGCGAGAAACTGTTTGCTCGTGCCGTTTTCTGTCACGCTGCAATTGATAAAAAAAGGATAACAGATAATGTGCCAGAGAAATGGGCTGAGCCTGGCGCAGGTGTGTTTGTCCGGGCAGCACAGTCGTGACATTCTTCTCAGCCAAATCGAGAAAAGCAAATTGCAAATCCAAAAGTGCCTGCTCGAACTCGGCACCCTTTTCCCGAAGATAAATTCGCAAATCCGTTACAACCTGATCATTGCGGCTGCGTCCGGTATGTATTTTGGCACCGACATCCCCAAGTCGTTCCGTGAGCCATCGCTCATTGGCAGAGTGAATGTCTTCATCCGACTTTGCAAATGATAGTTTCCCGGCATAGTAATCCGCCTGGATTTGCTGCAATGTCATAGCTACTCTCTCGGCCTCTTCATGTGTATATATGCCGATTTCGGCAAGAGACAATGCCCATTCCTTGTTCACACGAATATCCGCGTCAAATAATTTTTTATCGAAATGTATAGAGGAACTGAACTTTTCCATTTCCTCATCAGCCTGCTTGGAAAAACGGCCGCTCCATATTTTGGATTGCGATTTCAAATTTTATCTAGTCCCGTTTAAATTTGCTGTAATCCGGTTCGGAATATCCCGGTTTTCTTCCCCAGTCCATTTCCACCAAAGCCCGCACCTTGATAGGCAAACCGAACAAATTTATGAATCCCTTTGCATCTATTTGATCATAAACATCTTCCTCACCAAACGTCGCAAGTTCCTCACGATAAAGCGAATAAGGAGATTTTCGCCCCGCGATAATGCAATTTCCTTTGTAAAGTTTCAGACGCACCGTACCGGTTACATGTTTTTGGGTTGACTCTACGAATGCATCCAAAGCTTCGCGCAAAGGTGTAAACCAGGCGCCATTATAAACTAATTCTGCATATTTTGGCGCCAGCATTTCTTTAAAATGTAACACATCACGATCCAGTACAAGTGCTTCCAATTCACGATGTGCAGCATAGAGGAGAGTTCCTCCCGGCGTTTCATAAACGCCCCGGGATTTCATTCCTACCAATCGATTCTCAACAATATCAGCCCGACCAATAGCGTTTTCTCCGGCAACCTGATTCAATACCTGCAGTAGTTGCACAGCCTTCATTCTTTCGTCGTTTACAGAAATTGGTGCGCCGTTTTCAAAGCCAATTTCCACAATCGTCGCTTTGTCCGGTGCTTCTTCCGGTGATTTGGTCAGGGCAAACATTTCGCTTTTAGGGGCGTTCCAGGGATCTTCAAGATCACCACCTTCATGGCTGATATGCCAGATATTACGATCATTGCTGTAAATTTTCTCTTTGGTTGCAGTGATAGGAATATTTTTTTCCTTTGCATAAGCAATGGCATCCTCGCGAGAACGAATGTCCCACTCTCTCCACGGTGCAATAACGGTCAGCTTTGGATTAAAAGCCTTGAATGTCAATTCGAAACGCACCTGGTCATTTCCTTTCCCGGTGCAGCCATGGGCAACAGCATCAGCACCTTCAACTTCAGCAATCTCCACCTGTCTTTTTGCAATTAAAGGACGAGCAAAAGAAGTTCCCAAAAGGTATTGACCTTCATAAATGGCTCCGGCTTTTAATGTCGGCCAGATATATTCTTCAACAAATTCTTTTTGCAAATTCTCAACATAACACTTTGACGCGCCGGTGGCAATCGCTTTTTCTTCAAGACCGGAAAGTTCCTCTCCCTGACCAACATCTGCAGCAAAAGCAATGACTTCACAATTGTAATGTTCTTTTAACCAGGGAATAATAATTGAAGTATCCAGTCCACCGGAATACGCCAGTACAACTTTATTTACTTTTTGATCCATCATTTTTTCCTTTCAATTAAAATATCTATGTAAAAGTTTTTTAGCATTTGTTTCAGTGATCCTTTTTAAAGCCTCACTACTTATTTCTGCATTTTTTAAAAAATCAACTATAGGCAATGGCTGGCGCGGATAAAGGTAATCCGTAGCGAATAAAAGCTTGTGGCTGAATTTCTCCAAAAATTTGTAGCTGAAATCAATATCGCGCGCTAAAGCATTGTAACCTGAATTTGCCGAGAGATCAGCATAAACGTTCGGGTATTTTTCCAGCAGGTACTCGACCCTCCCTCCCGGCTCCACACTGCCGGAGGGATAGCCTGCAAAGCTGTTTTCCGGATAAAGAATGGAATAATCAACCTTTTTGCTTATTTCCCCCCACCAACACATGGCATGAGCAACAAAATTCAGTTTGGGAAACTCTTTGACAAGCCGTTCAAACCTCGGCAATCCCGGTTCATCGATGTTTATATAGGAATCAAAATGTAAAACAACAGGCAACTCCATCTCCTCGCAAATTGCAAATATTTGTTTCATGCGCGAATCGCCCATCTGCACCCCGGCAAGCCCCTCACCAAATCCCACACAACCGCGGGCAACATATTCTTCTATGATCGGTCGAGGATCAAAATTCCCGGGCGAATTTCTCCGCGGATCAATATTGCAAAATGGAATGAGTCGATCAGTATGCCGCCGGGTAACGCGCAATACTTCATCCGTTGTGACGTAATAGTCCGTTTCCTCAGGATTTTCAATCGGCATAACCACAGATTGTTCAATGCCTAGTCTGTCCATTCGTCTTAAAAGCGTAGAAACCTTTAACGGTGGATATTTGTGCACAATACGTCCAACGTGGGTATGAAAATCTATCACGTGTTTTTCTCCTGATAAATGTTAGGAAAGAATCTGGAAAGTTGCCATCATTTATTTAAGGGAATGAACTTAAGGAATTTGGAGATAGAATTCAAGAGAAAAAGAAAAGAGTTGATCTTTTAGACTCGGCCATTAATAAATAAAAAAAGGGCATGACCACCTGACAATCGTCATGCCCTAAATTGGATTCCGCCAAATTCCGCACACCTGCTCACATTCACCACCACCACACACCCAATCTCAGACGTAATCCATTTGCTATGCTTATTACATTACAAATCTTATGCCATAACGTGAGAATATTCACTTTAAGCTCGCAATTATCCACTTACCTATCAACATATATATCAGCATGTTAGCAATTGCATTTACGCCAAACGAAAAGGTGGTATTCTTTGCTTGAAAAAAAAGTCCCATTTTTGTAATTGCATTACGATATCGTTATTCATTGTATCACTATCGAACAGTATAAAAAAAAGCCCCTGTACAATTGGGGCTTTAAGGCGAAAGATATTTTGTCCTCAAAATCAAAATTAGGGTCTAAAATTTATGCTTATGGTGCCTTTTCTTTCCCTGCAAAATCATCCTGGCATCTTTTCTTGATGATAATTCTTTTACGCCTGTTAAAGATTCGGCCTTTTCCGGTACCAGCGGTTCAGTATTCACTTTAAAGTACATTTTTTTATTGACAGGCGTGCCATTAGGTTCTTTTGCGATATTGCATTTCAGAAACGTTCGCTGGTCATGGGTAATTCGTACAAGCTTTTGCGTCATAATCGGAAACTTTTCCTCTCCCCAACCGATATAAGCAAAATATTCTGCCCGAACTTTGTAATAACCCGGTTTCAGTTTCAACTTGTACGTAAAAGTATTTTCAATATTAGAAACCGCCCAGTCAGGTTGGATCAATTTATCATTGATATACAAATTGAGATGGTTTTTATAACTCGAACCCTCGTCTGCAACGTTACTGATCTTGATGACCAGATTATCCGTAACTTGTTCCGGAAGCTCCAGTTGTTTAACAGGGGTGAGTTCACGGTAGGCCTGATCAATGGTGATTTTGCTGCCTGCGCAGCCGGCTAAAATGATTAAAGATGATGCGACAAATGTAATTAGCAGATATTGTTTCAGCTGCTTCATAATTCTGCTCCTCATTTTAAGATGATTTATTTTCATCCAAAAATTTATAATTCTCATATTTTTCGATCACTTTATAGCGATATTTTTTCAGCAAGAATTGAGCAAAGGTAATAGTTTCAGATTCTTTGACGACATAATTGCCGAAAGCGTTTATAGCAAAGTTCATACGCATTTTCATTTCTTTGACCATTTTAGGGTTTTTGCTCGGATGGAGCTTGAGGCTGATGAGATTGAATTCCTTTGCATCGATAAAATAAGTGCCATTAAAAAGGTCCTCAGCCGGCTTTTGAGCATGAACAGCCAATACCTTTACAACTTTATTGTTTATTGTTGTGTCCGGCATAAAACTAAAAGCGTACTTTATTCTGTTTTTCGGACTGAATGGGAAAAACCCTTTTGCATTGAATTGCGCGCCGCCATTTTTCTTTGTTTTTTGTTGATCTTGTTTCACCTTTTGCGTAATGTCCTTTTCCTTCCCCTTTTCTATCAATATTGCTTTTAATATTTTTATCGATCGAAGCGTATCCTTTTTGGTAACCAATTTCTCTATAACGGTTTCTTTTTTAGGACACCAATGACCGTCCATTTCCTGAATGATCGTTGTCACTTCAACTGTATGAGGCCGCTGATTATCAAGGGAATCGAGACGATTCGATACATTATCGAGAAAACGTTCCATTTCAGGGGTTGCCGCACAAAGTCGGAGAACTTGAAAGAGCAGGAAAAAAGCGGAGGATAGAATTGATATTTTTTTCATAGAAAAAAGTCCCGGGAAGAAAAGTTCTGGCACAATGGAGAAAAACTATTTTACTTTAAAACGATATACTGACGGAAATAGTTCCGTATAAAACGGATGACAGCAATTTTTAAAGATCGGGAACAAGCTCGTGCGGTATGGCTCGCATGACGCCCCACTCTTTCCATGCATCGGGAAGATTTCTTAATTGCTGTGCAATTTTACCTAATTCGCGGCGATCAATCCAGCGAAATTCACTGATTTTCTCATTTTCATCTTGTACCTGCGGTGTGACGCCATCGGGCACTACATGAAAAATAAAGGATATAAACGGTATTTTCTGGCCAAGATATTCAAACTCATAAAGCAACAAAGCCAAAAGCTTGTATGAAACAGGCCTGAAACCTGTTTCTTCAAAAGTTTCCCTGTGGAGCGCGTCGATGACTTTTTCATAAAAATTAATTCCGCCCGTTGGAATTCTGAAAGCTCTTGCGGGGTAATGATCTTTCGTGTGCAAAAGAACCTGGTTCTTTTCATTTTCGATCACAAGCGCCACTTCCCCCCTCCTGTCCCGCCGCTTAGTGGTGAGTTCATGCCAATAGGCAAAATGCTTTTCATCCAATTCGATAGTTGATTTATAAACAACAAATCCCCTAAACTTGTCATTTAAATCTTCAAGTTCACCATCGAGCAAAAGCGGCGAGAAGAGTTCGGAATTTTCAACAGCAGAAATATTTGTTTTTTTCAGTAAATCCAAGACATTTAACCTTTATGACCTAGTTCTCAAGCGCTGCCGCCATTTTTTCACCAATCTCCGCAGGGCTTTTACAAACAATCACACCGGCTTTGGCCAAGGCCGCCATCTTTTCAGCAGCGGTTCCTTTACCGCCGGCAATAATAGCCCCGGCATGCCCCATGCGTCTTCCCGGAGGTGCTGTTTGGCCGGAAATAAAACTGACAACCGGTTTTGTCATGTTTTCCTGAATGTATGCAGCAGCTTCTTCTTCTGCTGATCCGCCGATTTTACCAATCATAACCACTGCTTTTGTTTCCTCATCAGCCTGAAACAATTTTAAAGCATCAACGAATGTTGTGCCGATAATCGGATCACCGCCAATACCGATGCAGGTACTTTGGCCGATACCGCGAACTGTAAGCTGATGCACGGCTTCGTAGGTTAACGTACCGCTACGCGAAATAACGCCAACGTGACCTTGTTTGTGAATAAAACCCGGCATAATCCCCATTTTACTCTTGCCTGGTGAAATAACTCCCGGACAATTCGGTCCGATCAGATGTGTATCACGCTTTTTCAAATACTCATAAACGTTCATCATATCGAGGGTTGGAATACCTTCCGAAATACAGGCAATCACTTTGATTCCAGCGTCTGCGGCTTCCATAATGGCATCTGCGGCAAAAGCAGGCGGGACAAAAATTGCTGTGGCTGATGCACCGGTTTGCTTTACGGCTTGTTCGACCGTATCAAACACGGGAATTTTATCGTTGAAAAGTTGTCCGCCTTTTCCCGGCGTTACTCCGGCAACCACATTCGTGCCGTATTCGATCATTTGCTGTGTATGGAAAGATCCCTCGCCCCCGGTAATTCCCTGCACAACAACTTTAGTTTTTTCATCTATTAACACACTCACGATTTTATCTCCGATTTAAGTTCCTATTTCGTTTTAAGAGCCTCTACAACTTTTTGCGCCGCTTCGGATAAATCATTTGCGACCAGCAGATCAAGACCGGACTTTTCGAGAATATCCGCAGCAATATCTGCGTTCGTTCCCGCCAGTCTTACAACAACAGGAACATCGACGCCAACATTCTTCGTCGCTTCGATAATGCCATTGGCGACGCGGTCGCAACGGACAATACCGCCGAAAATATTCACCAGGACGGCTTTAACATTTTTATCCGATAAAATGATGCGAAATCCATTCTCAACTGTTTCCACAGAAGCACCACCGCCGACGTCCAAAAAGTTGGCCGGCTCGGCCCCGGCCAGTTTGATGATGTCCATGGTCGCCATTGCCAACCCGGCGCCATTAACCATACAGCCGACGTCACCATCAAGTTTAATATAATTCAAATGATATTTTGAAGCTTCAACTTCGTGAGGTTCTTCTTCATCGAGATCGCGCATTTCCTGAATTTCCGGATGACGATACAGTGCATTATCATCAATGTTTATTTTGACATCCAATGCCAGAATTTGATTGTCTTTGGTAACAACAAGCGGATTTATTTCCGCAAGCGAACAATCATTGGCGATAAAAGCGTCATAAAGCGCCATAAAAGTTTTAACTGCCGGACGTAAGAGCGCACCTTTCAAACCCAGAGCAAAAGCGATTTTTCGCGCCTGGAATGCCTGCATACCCACAGCCGGATCGATGTATTCTTTTAAAATCTTTTCCGGCGTTTCCGCTGCGACTTTTTCGATTTCAACGCCGCCCTCTGTGCTGACCATGTAAACCAATTGGCTTTTCGCACGGTCCAAAACAATGCCGACATAAAGCTCACGTTCAATATCTGCCGCTTCTGTTATTAAAAGGCGACGGACAATTTTCCCCTCAGCGCCGGTTTGATGCGTCACTAGTTTCATTCCGAACATTTTTTCGGATACTGTTTTCGCTTCTTCAGCAGAATTAACCAGTTTAATTCCGCCCGCTTTCCCGCGTCCGCCCGCGTGTACCTGAGCTTTGAGCACAAGTTTGTCAACATTCAATTCACGAGCAACTTTTTCGACTTCATCCGGTGTAAAGGCGACTTTTCCTTTTTGAATTGGGACACCATGTCTGGCTAAAATCTCCTTTGCCTGGTATTCATGGATTTTCATTAAACCTCCGATAACAATAAATATTAGAATTTGGCTTGGCAATTATAACAAACAGAAGATGAAAAGTCAAGGAAATATAAATCAGCTCGAATCCCAGGCTTTTTCCAGGGTACTTTGGAATAACCGATTCAAGTCATCGTTTGACTGTTTTCTGGTATCTTTTTCGAGATGCATTTTTGATAATCTTTGCAATTCCGTAGCAAGGAAATCATGTAAAACAGGAATATTGGGTTCAAGGGTTTTTTCCATCCCTTGTCTTTTTCTGTGCAAAAGGTCTGTTACCAATGTAAGCAATTCTCCATCAGGAATGGTTCGGCGTAAAAGTGTCTCGAATTTTGTCGGCACGGATCCGTACCCTGCTTCAAGCCATTTACCCGCAAGTACAGGACGGAGCACATAAAAGTATTTTTTATGCTGAACACGCTCATGTATCAGGTATTTTTTAAAATTATTTTGCGCCATGTGCAAGTAATGATAAAAGCTGGCTGTCGGCGAAAAACGATGTGGCAGAGCATCGCGCAGTGCCCGGGAAAAATCATATTTATCAACATAAACATGGGGAGAATCCAGCCATTCCAAAAGCGGGGGATTTGATTTGCGAAAAAGCTTGAGCGCTTTTTTTATATCCCAGCCGGAAAAATCCAGATCATCCGTGATGGGCAATTCGATGACGTCACGACGTTCATCTATTTCCAGATAATGATTTGTCGGGCGACAAAAGATGAATCGAATATCGTAATCGCTGTCAGCCGATTCGAACCCCCATGCTCGACTTCCCGATTCGACGGCATAAACAATTTTGACTTTTTCTTCTTTTTCGAGATCAACAAAACGAAGAATAATGCGCTGTTCAATCTCTGCGGGAATTATCTGACGGTTCATTCGCCTGACTTTGGAAAAAGTACAACGCGTACATAATTTTTCATGTTAAAGTATTTTTCTGCTGTAGCTCTTATTGTCCCGGCATTTAATTGATCAACAAGTTTTGGATATTGCAGCAAAACACGCGGATCGAGACCGGTAAAATAATACGCATTCAACTGTCGCAGCCAAAAGCGATTCTGCTTCAGATCGGTTTCATTTTTCCGCAACTGCGTCTCTTTAACCTTATGCAGATAAATTTCTGTCGGGGGATATTTTTTCAGGCTGTCAATTTGAACAAAGACGTTCTTACTCAGTTCCTCAACCCGGTCCGGCGCACAACCGAAAGAAATGCCCAGAGTATATTCCTCCTTCGGATATTTTGAAGTTGATGCCCAGACACTAACGCCGTAAGTCCCTCCCAAATCTTCGCGCAAAACCTCACGCAACTTTATTTTCAGCACGCTCACCATGGATCGCAAATCGTAATTATTCTGCCTTGACCAGTGGTACGGGCCGGTAAACATGAATCTGACCTGACTTTTAGGTGCCATTCCCTTGACAACCTTTTTTTCAACAACACCTTTTGGCGGCTCAATTCCCGGATCTTTCCAAGATTCATGCTGACGGGCTGCTGAAAGGCCGCCGAGATAAGTTGCAACATCCTGTTTTAATTTCTGTGGATCGAAATTACCGACAAAGAAAAAAGTAAAATCGCCGGCATCTGCAAAACGTTGTTTATAAATCCGAAAGGACTTGGACAGACTCATTTCATCCAGCAGAGCAAGGCTCCAGGGACGAGCACGAAAATGATGCTGCGCCATGGTAACCTGTATTGTATCCCGAAATGCTGTTTCCGGACGCGCGCTGCGATTTTCAATAAAACCTTTCATCCGCATTTTATAGGATTGAAAAGCCGTCGAATCCATGCGCGGTGCGGTGAAGTAAAGATAAATCAACTGAAACATTGTTTCCATATCCTGGGGAGAGCAACTGCCGGAAATCCCTTCGGTAAGCGAGGTGATGAATGGAGAGACACGAACAACTTTATCGGACAGTTTCTTCTGCAATTCAATTTTGTTAAAAGAACCCAGCCCGCCTTCACTGATGACAGCCGTCGCCGTAACAGCCGCAATATAATCCTTATCTTTTACCAAAGAATTGCCGCCGGGGCTGAAAGAAGTAAACAGAATCTCATCGTTTTTAAAATCCGTGGGTTTTAGGACAACCCGAATGCCGTTCGACAACTTCCATTGCGTTAATCCTAATTCCGGTATCTTTTCTTCATGGACAATTTTTCCTGCCTGCGGCTTATTCCTGACCAACGGCTCATCCGAAACTTTATCCACATAAGCTGCTATTTTCTTTTTTTCAACTGAATGAATGACTGCAAGCAAATCCTTTTCAGTCGGAATTTTTATTCCCGTCTTCTGCGGCGAATTGACCAAGACGACACGGTTCGCATCCTTGATCCATTCACTTGCCAACTTGTTAACCTCATTCAACCGGATACCCGGCATTAACTTTTTATAATACTCGTACTCATTTTCAATACCGGGAATAGGTTCATCCTCTAGAAAGTTACGCGTATACTCGCTCACATAATTGCGGGATTCCGTCTTATCCCGCTCCCTGAATGATTTTTCCATATCGCGCATCATTTCTTTTTTCATGCGCGCCAATTCCGTTTCAGTGAAACCATACTTTTTAACACGGAAGGCTTCTGTCAACAAGGCTTCTAGTCCACGCGGAATGGTATTATCTTTGACGCCGGCGCTCAGGAGGTAAACCTCCTTTGTCCGCACAAAACGTCCCTTGCCGGAATAGGCATAAAGAAAAGGTGGGTTGGCTTGCTGTAGCTTTTCGCTAAAACGCTGATTCAACATGCTATTGTATAAACTCTCGACAATCTGCCGTCGATAATCTGCGATGGTCCGCTGCGGTTGCAAATCCATCTTGTAATAAATGCTGACGGATGTGCGTGTCGCTTCAGGGTCGGAAGCAATGGCAAACAAAGTTCCCTTGTTATCGGGAACGGGGAAAACAACCCGTTTGCGTTCATTTTTTCGGGAAGGAATCGAAGCAAAGTGCTGCCTGATCAAAGATTCAATTTGCTGCGGATCAAAATCGCCAACGGCAATCACCGCCTGTAGATCGGGACGATACCAGTCTTTATAAAACCGACGCAGGGTGTTATGTTTAAAAGAATCGAGAATATTCTTTTTGCCAATGGGAAGCCGAACAGCATACCTGGAATCTTTAAAAAGAATGGGGAATTGTTTATCACGCATACGTGATTCGGCACCTCGTCCCAACCGCCACTCTTCGATTATCACACCGCGCTCTTTGTCAATCTCTTTGTCATCGTAACTGACATTGTGCGCCCAGTCCTCAAGGATCTGAAACGCGTTCTCTATAATTTTCATGCTATCGGTAGGAATTTGCAACATGTAAACAGTTTCATCAAAACTCGTATAGGCATTCAAATCCGGGCCAAAACGCATGCCGATAGATTCAAGATAATCCACTAGTTCCTGTTTTGCAAAATGCTTGGTGCCGTTAAAAGCCATGTGCTCGCAAAAATGCGCCAGTCCCTGCTGGTCATCATCCTCCAAAACCGAACCGGCATTGACCACCAGGCGAAGTTCGGCTCGATCCTCAGGTTTCTTATTCACGCGGATATAATATTTCAGCCCATTTTCAAGCTTTCCTGTTTTAACCTGCGGATCGAGTGGCAAATTCGCTGACAAAGAAAAAGGCGAGTTCTGCGATACGTCCGACTGATTACAAAACAAACGGGATGGTACAGCAGTTGCCAAAATAATGGCAAGAAAAAGTGCAAAAACAGGTTTTAATTTTATCATTTCTGAGTCTCTGATTTTATACAGGTTCCATCAAAGAATTAAGATATAACATAAGAATATTTTTTATGAATAAAAAGATTTTTTCTTTTATTCTTCTGCACTGCTCTAAAAAAATAGGTATTGACTATTGTTCAAGTTATTAATAAATTGACAGCCTTAACAAAGTTTGATTAATAAAACTTTTGAATAATGAGTCTGACACACGATACAACAACACAAGAGTACATCGAGGTTATCCGCGATCTCGAAAATGAAAAAAAGGTTGCCAGAGTAAAAGACATTGCCGACCGGCGCGGTGTGTCCAGATCGAGTGTTTCAATTATTCTCAATCAATTGCTGGAAAAGGATCTCATCGCACATGAACAATACGGTCATGTTTCGCTGAGCCGAAAAGGCCGTCGTTTGGCAAATGATTTGGAACGTCGTCATCAGGCAATCAAGGAATTTCTCGTCAAGGTGCTGGGTGTATCTGAAGAAAATGCTGAAAGAGATGCATGCAAATTTGAGCATGATATCAGCAAGGAATCTTTTACTGCTTTCAGCGGATTCCTTGCTTTCGTTGAAAACTGTCCAAAGAATTTTAAAAGCATGGTGAATTTATTCCGGAATTGCGGAAAATATGGTTCAGGGGAAAGAGATTGCGTTGATTGTCCGGATAATGAATAAGGTACGAACACAATGTTGACACTGGATCAAATCCCAACAGAAAAGTATGTTAAAATTAAAAATGTTGATGGTGGAACGTGGGTAAAACAGCGATTACAAAATTTGGGGATTCATGTTGGAGAAAGCATATTTGTAAAGCGCGGCACTATTTTAGGAGGCCCGATTCTTGTCAGGATAAACAATTCTGATGTTGCAATCGGGCGTGGCATGGCGCGCAAAATTGTTGTTTCTGAGCCAGAGAATGAGCCAAAACATAAATAGCCGGAAAAATAAATCATCCTTTTCGGATGACGCGCAGCACCCTCAAATTGTATTGGTCGGGCAGCCGAATTGTGGAAAAAGCACGATTTTTAATCGAGTTGCAGGCTACCATTCTGTTGCCACAAATTTTCCCGGGGCAACCGTAGAATTTACAAAAAGCCACGTCAAGGTTAACGGGCAAACCTGTGATTTGGTTGATCTTCCAGGAACTTATTCTCTCCAGTCCCTTGATCTCGCCGAAGAAGAAGCCAAAAAATTTCTCCTCACGCAAAGGATCGATGTTATTATAAATGTAATCGATGCATCTATTTTAGGACGAAGTCTGGACCTGACCACTGAACTCCTCGAACTGGAACTGCCGATGGTGATCTGTCTTAATATGATGGATGAGGCCACAAGAAAAGGAGTATTAATTCAAAGTTCCAAACTTGCTGAACTCCTCGGCCTCCCTGTCATTGAAACGATTGGCTCCAAGGGGCATGGCATTGATGAGCTTTTCAGACAAGCCTTCCAGACCATCCGCTCGAGCAGACAGAGCCATCATCGAAAAATGAGCCGCCATGTGGAAAAGGTTGTTCAGGAACTCGCAGACTACTTGCCGGACTGTGAAAAAACCGGCCATCGGAAGAATTGTCGGCTCACGGCCATCAAGCTCATTGAAAATGATCCATATTTCCAAAAACGGTTTTCGCCTGGTGTTGAATTAAAAGATAAAGTCAGAAAGTGTCGAAAAAAACTGCAGACAGCGCATGGCTTGCCGGCCGAAGAGGTCATTGCTGCTGAAAGACATTCCCTGGCTTTGGGCCTTTTTGAAAAAGTCGCGAAAATCGGACGCCCCCAAAAGTCGTGGAAAGATTGGGCAGATGATGTGCTCATGCATCCGATTTTCGGTTATATTTTTATGGCGTTATTTCTTTATACGTTTTTTAATGTCATATTTAAATTCGGTGCATTGATAGAAAATCCCATCCTTAACTTTTTTAACGTACAACTGAATCAAATCAGCCACTATCTCCCCAAGGATTCTTTTTTATTTAATTTAATAAATGGTCTGTTCCAGGGATTTGCCGGGGGCATCGCGATCGTTTTTCCATATCTTGTTCCGTTCTTGTTAGGTCTCGCATTCATTGAAGATTTTGGTTATTTACCGCGAATCGCCTTTTTAATGGATCGCTTCATGCACAAAATCGGGCTGCACGGGCCATCCATCGTCCCAATGATTTTGGGTTATGGGTGCAGTGTTCCTGCTGTGTTATCAACTCGAATTCTTTCCAGCCCGCGGGATCGCTTCATTGCCTCCGTTGTTTCCGTCCTTATACCCTGCTCGGCAAGAATGACAATCATTATGGGATTGGTGGGATATTTTATTGGGGGAACAGCAGCACTGGGAATTTATCTCCTGAACCTTATTGTGATCGGCATTGTCGGTACCGTATTATCGCGAATGATGCCGGAGGATATTCCCGGGATGATACTGGAAATGCCATCCTATCAATGGCCGAGCCTGCGGGTTGTTGTAGCAAAAACCTGGCTGCGCCTCAAAGATTTTATCGTCATTGCCTGGCCCCTGCTCATTGTCGGTAGTATTATCCTGAGTGTCGCAGAATGGTATCACATAGATGCTTTGATTAACAGAGCTTTCAGCCCGCTGACAGCCCTTCTCGGCTTGCCCGCCGCCGTTGGCACGACGCTTATTTTCGGCATTCTACGTAAAGAACTTTCGATGCTCATGCTTTTCCAGGCGCTTGGTACAACCGATGTTTCTACCGTTCTCTCATCAGGCCAGATTCTTGTTTTTACACTGTTTGTTGTATTTTATATTCCCTGTCTTGCTACATTAGGCGTCCTTTTGAAAGAAATCGGCTGGCGGAAAACACTATTTGCTTCGGGGCTAACTATTTTTATTGCCATCTTTATCTCCCTGCTTGGACGTGGTTTCGCTTATTTGGTATTTTAAACTTTTCTCTTGCAACTTTAGTTTTCTTTGCTATATTTGCGTCGACAATTAATTTACATTTTCTGAAGTGAAGGGAATTTTCCTGACATTAAGGAGGCAAAAATGACAAGCAAGAACCTGAA
>Ga0114931_10004217_pt1 | contig 17992 bp, 15 predicted proteins | sample 2SBtaG_FD_89579 | JGI IMG/M metagenome (GOLD analysis project Ga0114931, IMG submission 89579) | Deep subsurface microbial communities from Kolumbo volcano to uncover new lineages of life (NeLLi) - 2SBTROV14_V59a metaG | ecosystem: Environmental > Aquatic > Marine > Volcanic | place: Kolumbo...
ACGTGCGTAGCGCGGCTTGGCACGGGCGTTGCTTACCACACCAGGATCGCCTGGCGGATCGGCAGCGACAGACGCATTTTGAACCGACGGTTTGGCACCTGGAGTCGACTCGCTGCTGAACAGGTCTTTGAGCTCATCCGCCGCGGATCGTCCCAGGCGGGAAGATGGCCCCGAGGATTTCTTCTCAGCGGTCTGCCCAATCCGGGTTTGTCCTTCCGAGGCACTGGCCTGAGGCATCTCGTCCCCAGCCTGGAATTGGTAGATGCCCCAACCACTACCCGTCAGGGCGCTCACGGAAAGGAATATTTGGGTCAACCGGCGGGTGAGTCCGCGAGACTGGACTTTTTTTGCCATGGGCTTTTTTCTTTTACACTGCCGTTGAAAACGCCCGAGCCGTGGCCAGGACAGCAAGGAGCAACAAGATCGCCGGTCGGGCACCGTTTGAGTGTCGACCGTTGGGCTGTTAAGTAGCAGATCCGCTTGCTGCGGCAAAGATCAATTCCACAGCCAGCCGTAAAATGGGGCCAGCAGTGCACTTTCGTCCGGTTTACGCTGCTCTCGAGGCTAGCGCCCCGAATCACCATGGAGGGGCCTTGAGAGGGTTCTTCACCTCGCTCTGTTTTCCCGGCAGTAAGAGAGCGCCAGCAGCGCGTAGCCGGTGGCCAGTTGGGAATCGCCTTCGAGCCAGCGTGGGTTCGTGTTGTTCCAACTGCCATTGGATTGTTGCGATGCGGCCAGGGCGGCGGCCAATTCTTGCCGCCAGCGGTGTGGGACCCCCTCGGTGTCGACCAGTGTTTCCTGCCCCACCGCGTCGAGCGCTTTGGCCAGTGTGTGCAGATAATAATACAGGCCCGCGCTGCCCATCCCAGGATTTTCAACCAGCGTGTAGTGTTTCCTGGCCCAATGGTAGGCGGCTTGCACACGGGGATCATCGGATCCCACTCCCGCGTAGATCATGCTTTTCAGGCCCGCGTAGGTCATGGAACCATAGCTCCGCAAGCCGCCATTTTCCGTCGTGCCCGCCTGGCTTGAGCCGCCGGCGGCCACCGTGTAGTAAAATCCACCATCAGGATTGAGGGTTGCAAACTTCGTGTCGTTGTGCTCGGTTTCCAGATTCTGGCAGCGCGAAACAAAAGCCAATGCTTTCTGGATGGCCGGATCGTTTGGTCCTCGCCCCAATGACTTGAGTGCATCAATCAGAAATGTTGTATTCGACAGATCGGGTCTTGCATGCTTGCCATAACCCGCGCCGCCAAAACTGGTACTCGCCTTGTCATCCCCTACCGCTGCGCCCCACTGGATTTGTTTGACCAGTGATTCGGCCCGTTGTAAAAGCTGGTCGTAACGGTGATCTCGATTGGCTGACGAAAAACAGAGAATCGCCAGGCATGTCTCGTAATTGCGATAGCGAGATCCTTTAGCGTAGATACCCCCGTCTACGCGAACTTGCCGCTGCAGATAATCCAGCGCATGAGCCGCCAGTGGATCCGAGGGAGAACGGCCGCTCCGCAGGATACTGGTCGTCACCAGGGCCGTGACCCCTGGTCCCAAGCGGGCACTCCACGAACCATCGTCCGCTTGTGTCGTTGCCAGGTAGGCAACCGCGCGGCTCACGGTATCGGATAGAGCATGGTACGACGCTCTTGTTGCCGCTTGAACCGTGGCTTGCGGTTGCGCGAATCCCACGTGTTGGGTATATCTCATGGTGAGAATCCCAATCCAACCCAACCAGCCAGCCATGGACCTGGGTTGGGTATCCATCGAGAAGTGAAGCATGCGTACCTCCAATTTCGATTGTTTGCGCCTAGCGACAATTTTTACTTGACGATTGCAAGCACATCTTCGGCTCGGAGAATCAACAGCGCTTCATCGTCAATGGTTACTTCCGTACCGGCATAGCTGCCGAAAACTACCCGATCGCCTTCATGCACTTCGCGCGCTGCCCGCGACCCGTCCGGGAGCAAGCGGCCATCGCCCACGCTGAGGACGCGACCTTGCCTAGGTTTTTCCTGGGCGGAGTCCGGCAAGACAATGCCGCCAGCAGTTTCCCGGTCGGCTTCGATTCGTTTGATCACCAGTTTATCGCCTAACGGCACGATTTTCATAATCTTTCATCCTAACGCAGATTTTACCACAACCCACCAGGTCACGCTTACCGAGCGGGACCTGGTGTGGTGCATGGCTCCACGAGGTGGTAATTTGGTACTGGCTTCGAGGTCCCGTCCGGCGATAGAACCGGCTTCATGCGTTGTCCGACCACCAGGCTGCCAGCCACAACAACGATTTCACCCCTTACCATCGTCCGCCGACCAAAACAAATTACGGCGCCCGAGTTTATGAAATATCCAGGCTGCCCAATCCAGGCTGCCCAATCCAGGCTGCCCAATCCAGGCTGCCCAGATACCAGTCGTCATTCATCCCGCCCAGGCGATCCAGGACAAAAATAATATCCAACTCACCAGCAAAACACCAGAGACAAGCAATTGCCAGCGGCTCTTATGGGGTCCAATCTCCATTTTATCGGCGGCTCAGGAACGTCTTTCTTCAGTGGAATCTGGCAGCGAGATTTGGTAACTGTGTTGAAAACCTTCGTCAAAGTCAAAAACCCCATCAAAATCTTCCCGGGTGTCATTCGCTGTTTTGCGCATTTGGCCTATTTCGATAAGGTTGAAAACAATTTCTCCGAAGTCGCTGGTCGATCCCAGCCCCCAATGGTTCAACACATTTTTCGCCAGATAACCATATTGTTCTTGAGCATAGAGCCGCATTGCTTCGCATAATTCCTGGCCAGAAACATGTCGTTCGACCTCTTCGTCCGTTCCCCCAGCACTCATCTTCCCCAGGGCATCAGGATCATCCATACTAGGATCTCTGGCACCCATCCCCAAATCTTGCTGGCCCAAATCCTGACAACCCGAATCTTGACAATCCCGCGGATCGTCCGAATTCCACTCCGAGGGTTGCCGGGCGCCCATGCCCAGTTTGTCATGCGCATAACGCAATGCTTCAAAGACAAAAACGTAGGCGTCAAAATGGTATCTCTTGTCGCGACGCAACAATTCGGCAATGGGATGCGTAGGGTCTAACATGTTTGTGGGTACACTATTGTACGTTTCCTGACCGGCCGCAAGTTCATGCCGCCGATCCATTCCTTGTAATTCATCCTGGTGTTGTTGGATGGGCCGTCAGGAGTCTGTCCCCTGAACGGAAGGCCCTTGCGTGGAAGGCCCTTGCGTGGAAGGATTGGATCGTTTGAGAACGGTGATGACATCGGTCGCATCGATTACAATCCGGCGCATGTCTTCAGTTTGGATGAGCAACTGGCTGGCCAGGATTTCCTGGGCAAGAACGCGTGCTCTCCCATTCTCTGTAATAATCTCCGATCCCACCGCTGGCAAGTCTTTTTGTAGTTGTTGGTATGTTTCGTACTCATATCGAAGGCAGCATTTCAACCGACCGCAGCGGCCCGATATTTTGCTGGGATCCAGTGTCGCTTTCTGCAATTTGGCCATCCGCATGGAAACCGGAGGCATTTCAGACAAATGTGTGTTGCAGCAAACTGGTTTACCACAATCACCGTAGTCGGCCAGCAATTTGGCCTCATCGCGGACACCAATTTGTCTCATCTCGATACGGGTCTGGAATTCCTTGGCCAAATCCTTGACAAGCTGGCGAAAATCGATCCTGCCCTCAGCCAGATAATATACCACAATTCGTTCGCCACCGTATAAATGTTCGACATCGATCAATTGCATCTCCAGGCCCGATTCCGCAATCCGTTGCAGGCAAATGGCATATTCGCTCCTTTCCTGCTCGAACAACTTTTGCGCTTCGTGGAAATCTTCTTCGGACTGTGCATGAAGTATTTGGCCGTTCCGTAATTCCTTGCCACGTCTTCGATTGCCATCGCTTTTGCTGTTCTTATCCTTCTGTTCACCAACTAAATAAGCCAATGCATGCTCGGTTGCCTCACAGAGCACTTCTCCCACTTCCAGTCCGCGATGGGTTCGTGCAATCACGCGCTGGTTATGCGCATACGTCTCACCACCGCGGGTCGAGAAGATCCCCAGTTGCCGCATCACACCATGACGAACCACGTATTTTGGCATTGTCTCCTTTTCCACGAGCGCTGTCTCCTTTTCCACGAGCGCTGTCTCCTTTTCCACGAGCGCGTCGGGTTCCTGTTTTTCGTTCCGAGGCAAAGTCCATTATACTGTAAGTCTCGCCGGTCGAGTAGGCGCAAACAGACACCCTGAAAGGGGTCCTCACAGAGAACCTTCATGGTATGCGATTTCACGCTAGGGAACCGCCCACATGGCCCATTTCGAGAAATGGGTTCAAGGCTCGGGGTTTTCCCCAGGGTGATAGCTGCGCACGCTGCCGCGAAGTACCTCCTGTTTGGTAAAAAGCTCTCGTTTAAATTTTTTCTGGGAGAGCAACTCCGCCTGGTCAAAATAGTGGGGCGATTTGGGGTCACCACTGGTACCCAGGGGTACCAGGCTCACACCACGGACCCGGTCCGACATGAATTCATACGCAGCCAGATAGGAGGTCCCGGCCAGGGCATACCGCTTGCGCTGCCTGATCACCCAGGGAATGTTGATACTGGGGGAGTAATATTGGGTAAATACCACTCCCATCGGCCCATGCCCGCCTAGTGAAGGCAGGCTGGGGGCCGCATCATCGAATCGCAAATTGACCATATCGGCCACCTGCGGTTGCCGCTGAATGCGATAGACTTTGCCGTAGGGAATTTTCCAATCGCCATGCATGGCTCGCAAACGGTCTGCCGCCCGTGCGAGCGCGGCCAGTTGCCTGGCTGGATTGTTTATGTACAGCGCACGCATCTGCTCGCCCGGATAGCCGCTGCCAAACAACTGTTCGTACCATGCATGGCATAGCGTTGCCGCGGTCGAATCGACTGTAATCCGAGCATTCCATGCCAGTAGATGCTCCAAATAGGGCTTCACGCGCTCAGCCAACTCCGGATCGTCTTGCTGCAGTTGCTGCAGTTGCTTTGCGTAGCGGGGCAGTTCCATCCGGGCCCAATACACGTCCGTATCAAACGCTTGGGCTTGCCAGGTGTCGAAGGTTACCTCTTGCAGTGCCCGCAGAATTTCCAGCGAACGGAGCGCGCGGCGCCGGTGCGGACCGGATGCACCTGCCTGGGTCTTTCCCATTTCTCCCCAATTCATCATCATGCGTTGCTCTCCTACCAGGTAGGTGGGAAAATCTTCGGGTCGGGGATTGTCACCATCGGTGGTGATCCAGGGAGATGAATTGCAGTTTTGCAAAAAACCGGCAGCCGGATTCAGAACCTGAGGTAATTCATCCAGAGCGTGAAAGCCAAGCCATTGGGTGGCCGGATTGCTGCCGTCGACCGGAGCGGACCAGTCAAATTGTGGATTGCGTCGGGGGACACGCCCATTGTACAAATACCAAATATTGCCGTCGCAGTCGGCATAAAGCACATTCATGTATAATAGCTGCATCTCACCCAATGCGGCGCGAAATTCGACCAGGTTGTTGGCCCGGAACATTCGCATTGATTGCCGCATCGGCACCACATCGAACAAACCGCTAATGCGGGCTGCCAGGAAGGTATGCTCATCCTCGCGCCCAACGATAGGACCATAGTGCGTTTTTCGAAACGTGAGTTTGCGCGATTCCAGGCCACGCGATTTACGTACGCGGATGACTTCATCCCAGGCTTCCGCTTCGCGCCATCCACCATCGTATTCATAGGCCATTGGCCGTTGCGGATGGGTGAACCGGACGCGCCACACGTCGGCAATGTCCGGTTCGTTGGTCACCAGGGTCCAGCCCAGTCGACGGTTGTGCCCCATGGCCAGTGAGGGACTTCCATAAAAGCCGGCGCCGATGAAATTCCAACCGGTTTCTGCTGCCGTTTGCGATGCCGAAGCTTCGCAGCACAAATGGGCCTCCATCAGCTGGCCAAATCCATACCAAGGCATGTGGGGGTTGGCCAATAACATGGGTTGCCCTGATGCGGTCCGTGAACCGGCCAGTACCCAGCCGTTGGAACCCGTGGCTGCCCAGACCATCGGATTGCGTCGAGGCAGATAGCTGTCGGCGAGGCCCGTGAATCGAAAGCTCATTTCCAGAGCGATATGCCGATGGTAGGCCAAGACGTGCCATGGCTTGAACTGCTGAATCAGCCGTGGCCGCACGGTCGGGTGGGTCTGTAAAAAATAATTGATTCCTTCAACAAATGCCGTATAGAGTCTCTGAGAAGTCAAGTCGAGGGCGGCAAAATCCCGCCGACTACGGGGCACGATCTCGAAGGCCCGGTTGAGTCGGTCTGAATTGAGTCCTTGTGGCCCATGGACTTCGGCATACCGGCCCAGTGCCAGGATGTACGAATCCTCGACTTGCCAGAAAAAATCTTCTGCCTGGGCAAATCCGAACCCGAACAGGGTGCTTTCGTCCGTTTTACCAAAAATGTGCGGGACGCCCCACGAATCGCGGTGGATGGTCACCTGCCTGGCAATTTCAGCATAGGGATAGGCGGGCGACGCCACCGGATCATCCAACCCGGCAGCCGCCGCCATGGCCGGATCGAGCCAGCAGGCCACCATCAGGATGGTCGCCAGGCTCAGCCAGTGGCCGGCTCTCGAGAAATCGGGCCAGCAACAAGGCATACCAGGGAGGGGCAACCGGCAAGGCCAGTAAGGGGGGGCAAGCATGGCGAATCGATCGGCAAGCGTGGCAACGAACAAACCATGCATCCTACCCTCCCTGATAGCGAAAAGCAAAACGGCAGCGGCTCCCAATTTACGATTACAATTTCCAAGCCGCGTTCTGTGCTGGTTGGCTGGTTGGTTGGCTTGCTGGCACTGCGGTGGTCCATTGATGGAACTGGGAAAACTCCTAGAACCGGCAATGCCAGCATGGCTGGCCCCGAAAAATGCCCACCCGATGCAAAACTGTGAGCCGTTTCACGCACTGCCTTCCCATCGATTTCCGATATTGCAAGCAGAAGGATGTGAATCTTGTTACGGAAACAGATTGGAGGAACAAAGATGAATCGCAGGATTTTTTTGACAATCGTAATGAGCGCTGCTTGTCTTGGCGGATCATTCCCCGTGGGACCGCAAACGGCCCGGGCCCAGGTTGGGGCTCCGCCGAGTCGTATTTATTGGGCCCAATCACCCCAAAGGGCCATGGCTTTGGCACGCCATTCCCGTTTGCCCATTCTAGCCTTTGTTACTTCTGAAGGCTGTGGGTACTGTCGCAAGATGGAGAGTACCGTCTGGAGCCATCCACAAATTATCTCCCAAGTGGAAGCGGGATTCGTTCCTTTGAAGCTTGTTGCATCGCAACACCGACAACTCATTGCCTCTTTGGGAATTCGGGCCTATCCCACGACGATCCTGTTTACTCCCGAAGGCAAGGTGATCCATCGTGCCCAGGGCTACATGCCACCGTTGCAGGTAGCCAGGCTGCTTCGCGCGGCACGGCCAGCGCACCTGGCGGGCAAATCGCTGCCGCCGGTAGAGTAGCTCCCAATTGCTGCTAGCAATTCGGCCAGAAAATTGTGCCCAATTTCAAGGATATTGTCCTGTCTGTCTGCGGGACATGAAAAAATGGGTCAAGGGCAACCCGGCTCACCAGGCGATGTACGACGGCCATGTTTATTACTTCATGAACGAAGCCCAGAAGAACACCTTTTTGGCCAATCCAAATCGATACGTACCGGTCCTTGGCGGGGATTGCGTGACCTGCCTGGTAAAGATGGGCCAGCGAATGCCGGGTAACATCCGACACGCGGCCTACCATCAGGGACGACTCTACCTGTTTGCCGGCGAAGAACAAAAGCAGATGTTCCTGAAAGATCCCGCCGCGTATGCCAACGCCGACCTGGCGTTGAATGGAAATTGCCCGGTCTGCCGGGTGGAGATGCACAAGGACGTCCCTGGTGACGCCCGGATCACGACCACACGGGGCGGCATGCGGTACCGTTTCCCCACGGAAGCGCAGCGCAAGATGTTCGTCAGCAATCCAAAAAAGTATGTAGCGCCGTAGCCTCTAACTTTCCAGTAGCCAGGCATCCTCGGCTCGCGTCATGCGCACTTGTGCGCGGGGCAGCCGTTCAAGCCGGAATCGAGCCAGGAACTCGGCTGCCGGCATGGGCCGCCGTGGCCCCAATCCGCACCATTGGGCTAACAGGCCGATCATTCGCTCTGGTGTCACCCCCTGCCGCCGGTACGTTGCCAGACGACTGTCACCATGCCGTTTGGCCAGACGGCGTCCATCTTCGCCAACGACCAGCGGCAAATGCGTGTAGGTCGGCAGCGGGCCAATGCCCAGCCGCTCGTACAATAACAATTGCCGGGCCGTGGATCGCAGCAGGTCGTCAGCCCGAACAATTTGGCTGATGCCTTGCCGCGAATCATCGACGACGACCGCTAGTTGATAACTGGGTTGGCCCTCCTTGGTGCCGACTAAAAAATCGCCAACCGTCGCCTGGACATCATGCTGCTGGCGGCCGGCCAATTGGTTATGAAACACCCTGGTGCCCGTGGGTACGCGAATTCGCCAGGCACTCGGCGGGTTCCCAGGCTGCCCACCACGGTCCACGAAATGCGTGATCCCTTCCTGTTTGTCCTCCGTCATCAGCGCGGGCCGACAAGTTCCCGGGTACCGAACTTCGTGATCACTGTCATGAGGAGCGGACAGGCTCGCCGCGGCGATCTGCTTCCGCGTGCACCGGCAAGGATAGATGTCGCCCTGGCGGTCCAGTTGTTCCAAAGCATGGCGGTAGGGTGACAAGTCGTGGCGCTGATAATAGGGGCCTTCATCCCAATCAAGGCCAAGCCAGCCCAATAGGTCCAGTGCTTCGTCGGTCGCATGGGCCTTGATCCGGGGGCCGTCGAGGTCATCGATTCGCAACACAATTCGCCAACCGTGTTGCCGTGCCAAGGCCCAGTTCACCAGAAAGGTGCGCGCATTGCCCAGGTGCAAGGCCCCGGTTGGAGAGGGGGCAAGCCGGGTTCGTTGCGTGTTACCAGGCGATTTCGAGGACATCAAATCTGCTGCGGACTACCCGAGGCTTTCTTGCTGCATAAATTTCGCATTCGCGGTTGTGTCCGGGGGGCCGTAATCGTAGATGCGGTATTGCTTGGTGATTTTTGCGCCGCCCTTTTTTAGCGTTTTATACGATAAGTCATTACTCTCCAGCACCCAGGAAAACTCCGCCTCGGTAATTCCCCATTGGAGCACTTCAGGCACCAATCGTCCAACCAGGGAAATGCCGATACCCCAGCTTTGATACTCGGGCAACACGTTGGTACTCAATAGTCGAACGCGGTGGATTTGGCGCTTGTTTCCGAGCAGTTTGAGAAATCCAAACGGCAACAACCGGCCATTGATGGCTCGGATCCTCGGATTGTAATCGAGCAGGGCCAACATGGCGCCTACCGGCTTGCCATCGATTTCGGCCATGGTGGTCAGTTCGGGCGCGATCATGCGCTTCATGCCGTCCGCCTGCTTTTTAACTTCTCCATCCGAAAGGGGCACGAAACCCCAGGTCGAAACGAGGGAGCTGTTGTAAATTTTTTGAAAGGTGACGATTTCTTCCTCGAACCGTTTGAGATCAAACCGCCGGCACTTCAGTTCAAAGCGATCTTCCACAACCTGACTCATCATACGGAGTTTTTCCGACAGATTTTTGAGCATGTCGATGTGGCCCCAAAAAGCAAACATGTCCTGCGCTTTGCGAAAGCCGCAGGCTCGAATCAATCGGTCGTAGTAGGGCCGATTGTAGGGCATCATGAACCAGGGTGGTTCGTCAAACCCATCCACCAACAAAGCGCATTCGTAATTGAGCGAAGGATTCACCGGTCCACGAATTGCTTCGATCTGCCGCTCGGCAAACCACGATTTGGCCGCATCGAACAACCGGCCGGCTACCTCACTGTCGTCGATCGATTCAAAGAAGCCAAAGAAGCCCCGCTTTTCATGGTACCAACGGTTATGCGCGTGGTTAACCAGCGCCGCCAATCGTCCACAGGGCCGGCCATTGTGCAAAGCCAGGAAGGTTTGGATCTCCGCGTCGTCATAAAATGGATGCGGTCGGAAATTCAGCAGTTCTTGTTGCACCACCCGTAAGGGCGGTATCCAGTTCGGGTCGCCCTGGTAGAGATCCCAAGGAAATTGAAAGAATTGCTTTTTTTCACGTCGGGTACGGACGGCAATCACTTCGATAGGTGGCATCTTGAATAGCCCCGAGGCGGAGGAGTAGGATTTGGTGGAACACTGTAAGCGGAGAGACTCTTGCAAGTCAAGCAATTCGCCATGCTTGACGGTTCCTGACGCCAGGGACCATGCTATAGGACCGTTGTCCGCCAGTATCCAAAACAGTTACCGTCTTATTTGTTATCGGATTCTTGTCCCCATGCCCCGTTGCCTGATTACCGGTGCTAGCGGTTTTGTCGGTTCCAATCTGGTTGCCCATATGGAGGATGCGGGTTGGGCTGTTCGCGGTCTGGCGCGTCCCACTTCGCAGACCGGGCATCTTGCTTCCCACGATGTCGAATGGATGGTCGGGACCCTGGCCGATCGAGGGGTCCTGAAGCGAGCGGTCGCCGGCATGGATGCGGTCTTTCATCTGGCCGGCCGATTGCAGGGCTTGAGGCAGGCGGATTTTCAGCGTGACAATGTCACGGGCACAAACTATGTGGCCGAGGCATGCGCCCAGCAGTCTCAGCCACCGGTGCTGGTTTTTGTCAGCTCCTTGGCCGCGGGAGGGCCAGCCACCGAGCAGGCACCACGCATCGAATCTCATCAGGATCGGCCAGTGTCCAACTACGGAAGGAGCAAGCAGGCTGCCGAACAGGCTGCTGCGGCCTGGGCCGCCGAAGTACCGATATCGATTGTCCGTCCACCCATCGTCTTCGGGCCGGCGGATCACGAAGGCCTGAAAATATTTCAGGGCGTGAAGCGCCTGCATTTGCATGTGGTACCCGGTTTTGACGGTTTTCCCGTCTCGGTCGTCCACGTCGGAGATCTGTGCGATGCGTTGGTCCGCGTGGCCCATGGGGGCCGCCGCATCCAGCCCGCCACCGATCCGGCAAGGGATTGTTCCGCCCCTATGGTGGCGGGTACCTACTATGTGACCACCGAGCAGGCTATTGACTACCGCGAGATGGGGCGACTGGCGGCTCATGCCATTGGCACCAGGACTCTGGTACTGCCCTTGCCCAGGTTCGCTTTTTGGACCGTGGGAGCCGCCAGTGAAGCGGTGTGCCAACTGGCCCGCCGGGCGCATTATTTGAATATCGACAAAATGCGCGAGGTTACCGCCCCAGGCTGGGTCTGTGCGGATAAAAAAATCCGCCGTGAATTAGGCTACCAGCCAGCAGCGTCGTTGGCACAACGGTTTACGGATACAGCCCGCTGGTACGCCGAGCATCAGTGGTTGTAAGGACTCCCATTGGGTTTCCAGTTCCGTCAGTCCGCGTACATCCTCGAATCCCCTCCTAACCCGACAACTGGGAGAATAAATCGCCAGCCAGGTACTCGAAGCCAGGGACCACGTCATCGCCCGTAAGCGAAACCACTGTTCAGCCGACATGATTTTGGCAGTGGTACTCATGATTTGTATTTGCCCTGGGGTCAGAGCGTAACATAGAGCAGCGGGCCCACGAGCAAGACGTCGTCGATGGTCCCCGTGCCGCCAGGACGGATGATGTACTGCAGGTCCGGCCAGATTTCCAACACATCGTTGACATGCCAGGTGTACATGGTGGAGAGCACCGTTTCGGTGCTCTGATCGGGCAACGCGTCATTGAACCAGGCGTTGCCGTCGAGCATCAACTCGTCATGCACCACCTGGTAGGCAAGCTGCGGCTACCGCCCCTTTGCCTCGGAACCATCCTTTTTAAGTCGGACCAATACCCACTGTTCGGTCCGATCCTTGCCAAAATGAACCAGCACAGGCGCTTCATCCTTGGTCAGGTTGTAAATGCCCGTCTCAATCACATTGTCGGTATTCTTGCCAATGGTCCAGGCCGCTCGCTGCGTTTTCTTGTCGACCGAACCGTGCACCGGCCTGGAATCGTTGGTCAGTGCCGTGTCGGTGTAGTTTCCACGAAGGATTCCCTGCTTGTTCACGGCGAGTTGTAGGACTAAATTTGTTTTCGATTGGTCGCCGTGCGTCATCGAAAAGACTCCCAGTGGAAGCCAAGACTCGTCGTCATTGGCGGCCTCTGTCGTGGCTCCTGTTGCGGCCAGATCCTGGGCCTGCTGGTAGTACTGGTCGCTGGTACTGGCGTCCTGGCCATTGACATAGACCGATCCGTCCTGATAGTTAATGGTCCCGCCATAATCGTAATAAATGGGCTCCCAGGCATCGTATCCGAACCAGCCATACAGGGACGCCCAGGTCGCCCAGGCCCAGGCATCGCCATAGGCCCAGCGTCGCGCCCGCCAGGCCCCCGGATAGCGGCGGTACCAGGACCGGGAATAAATATCGCGATCGCGGAATTGTCGTCGCACCGCCTCGCCGTGGTCACGCAGTTGCGCGGGCGTGTTGTGATGGAACCGTTCGGGCCCGCGCCGGCCCACGGCCGCACCGCGCTGCGTGATGCGATTGGCTCCTATTCCTGCCCCCAGCCGACTCCGGTTCCCAGGTTCCACCGAATTCCTGGCCATACGACCCGCGGAGGGTTGTCCTAACGCTGCCCGCCCCAACGATTGGCGCCCCAACGCTTGATGCCCCAATGCCTGATGCCCGTGCAGTGCCGAGTGCCCCATGTCGGAGGGCAGGCTTAAGAAGTTGCCCAATTGCTGCTGACTGGGCCGGCCCATTCCGGCGCGTGCCGGGCCATGGCCTTCAGCAATTTCACGACCACGGCCTCCCAATGCGTTTCCACCCACCCCAGCCCCTCGAGACAGTCCACCCCGATTGAAGTTGCCGCCTGCCAGCCGCCGATTGAATTGCGCATTGCCAAAATTCGGAACGCGGATGTTACCCGGGTTGAAACCGCCCATGCGAGACGCCCCCCCATAGCCGCCCATGCGCGCAACACCCCCATAACCGCCCCGGTAGGCCCTATTTCCATGCGGCATCCCACCCATGTGCATGCCACCCATGTGCATGCCACCACCATGAAATCCGCCAAATCCTCGGCCCCAGGTTGCTTCCTGCCCCCAGGTCGGCAGCGTGAGTACCACCAATACGATGAAACAATTGCGTCGGGTCATAGTATTACTCTCCTTTGGCCTGGTCGGATGGCGGTTGCTGGCGTTTCAGTACCACTTTTTCCTCGTCTGGCAATGGCTGGTCGCCAATCTGGCGGCCCGTCGATTCCCAGACCAGCGTGTCCTCGCTCGGATGTGACAGATAATCGATGGAGACCGTGATGTTGCCATCGGCCAAAACTCCGGTCGTCTCGATACGCCAACCGTGTTGGCTGGGGCCCCAGGTACCCACGGCCTGACCGCCCTCGGAACTAAAGATCCATGAATTGATTTGCTGGCTCAACAGGTTCATACCAATGATCTGGGTTCCCGACTCAATCACCTTGCCCGCTTTCGACACTTGATAGGAACGTTCCAGAAACTGTTTGTTGGCAATCGGACGGCAAACCACTTCCAGCAGGACGCCTTCGTGCTCTGCTTTCCAGTGACCGATCAGCCACGCCAAATCCGCCATTTGTCCCTGCTGGAGAGGAGCTTCGACACTCATGTCTCGCACGCTGGCCATGCGCCATTGTCCCTGCCGCTTGACGTGCACGACCGTGTAGCGACCGAACGTGGGGGGATGGGGCCAAATTTCCAAGGTGGAGTGGCCGTCTTCAATAGCGGTTTCCGGTCCGAGCTGTCGCACCGAGTCAACCGTGATGGCTAGGGTCGCATGGGGATATTGTTGAAAGAAGTTCTCGTATTCTTTTTCTATCGCCTTCCGCCCCACGTAACGCTGATCGTACTCGTCCACGTAGTCGCCATCGCCGGTCCAGTGCGAAGCAACTTCGGCGGCCGCGCCTCGGTTGAACTGTTCGACAAATTGGCTGGCATCCGCCCGAATCTCCTTTTCCACCGGTGACGGCGCGGACTGGGCAGCCGGTTTTTGGATGGCCGCCTTTGCTGGTTTGGGCTTCACTTCGGACCCGCCCGCGCTCGCGCAACAAGCGGTGGTAACGATCAAGGCCTGGCATGCCAACACGCATGCGGCCCATGGCAAACATTTCATCGGGCAATCTCCTGATTACAGAACACAATACGCCTCTCTAGAACGACGAATAGGGGGTCAGGACTATTTTTCACAGTCTTCTCGGTTGGTGGGCCTGTATGGTAAGAGCTATTCACTTAAAATGCAGCCATTACTGTCAAGCCCTCATATTCTCCATGACCTCTCTTTCGGTCTTGTGCTCACTTCAGGTAAGCGACAGTTGGGCAATCCCGTCCAAACGGGGCAGTAGTAAGATTACAGTCGCTGATAGGAAATTTGATTTCTGAGTCTAAGCAGGAGAGATTGGGTAGTTTTACAAATTCCCCCGCAGGGGTGAACGCTCCGCAGGTCACCAGCGCATGGAGATGAGGTAGCCAGTGCCCTAGTTCTCCGTGAGTCTGGATCGTCCCGATCATGCCAGGTGCCACATCTTCTCGGCCGAGCAGGCCAGTCACTTCGGACTTCAGGCACGTCCAAGCGCAGGAGGAAAGTTTGCCAAGCAACTTTCTGTCGAACCGAGCGTACACCCTCGATCGCCTGGACCAGACGGCCGATTTCCGGGTCGGCGAACAGAGCGACGTCGTGTGGAAACGGTTGAAGTGGAGGCCGCTTGCGGTCTCTCGACTTCCGGCTCCCAACGTCTTAAATTAAACTCCGTAGTTCCCAATTTGGTGGAGGAAGCCGGCCTGGCAACGCTTTTCAAGTGGCAATTCCCCCTTGCAGGCGGCTTATCCGCCTGCTGACCCTGGTTTACTATCGATTGGATTTGGCAATACTGAAACTGCGAACAATCGTTTTCCATCCGTTTTCCCCCTTTCCCGCCAGCCATTCATGCCTTTACAACCGGATCAGTTGAAAGTCACCACGCTGGGGCCTTGCCGGTACAAGTCGCCCCTTCCCATGTCGACCCAGGTCGGCGACGGCGTGGCCAATTTCGTGGCGGATGACCGGCGGATATTGGTCCATCCCGAATTCCATGCGGACCAGTTCCCAGCGGACTCGCCGCAAGATATCCTGGCGTTCGAATTGGCTGGACCGCGCGAAACTATTTTCTTCGATCCGGCCCAAACCCGAGTGGCCCTGGTGACCTGTGGAGGCCTCTGCCCGGGACTGAATAACGTCATTCGTTCGTTGGTCTTCGAGCTGGAACACAACTACGGTGTTCACGAAATCCTGGGTATCCGTTATGGTTACCAGGGACTGAATCCGGACCAGGCCAGGCCAGCACGAAAACTGACATCCGAGTCGGTCGATTCGATCCACCATTTCGGCGGCACCATCCTGGGAACCTCGCGCGGTCCCCAGGACCCGGCCACCACGGTCGACATGCTGCAGCGGGAGCAAATCGACATCCTATATTGCATCGGCGGGGATGGCACCCAGCGGGGAGCCCACCAGATTGCCGCGGAGATTGGCCAGCGGGAATTGCCCATCGCCATTGTGGGCATCCCCAAGACGATCGACAACGACATCCAATATTGCTGGCGCACTTTTGGTTTTGTCACCGCCGTGGCCGAGGCGGAAAAGGCGATCGACCGGGCTCATATCGAAGCCAAAGCCGTGCGGGGGGGCGTGGGACTGGTCAAACTGATGGGACGCGAGGCGGGCTTTATCACCGCCGCGGCCACGCTGGCCAGTGGTGACGCAAATTTCGCCCTGATCCCCGAAGTGCCCTTTGAGCTGCACGGTCCGGACGGTTTTCTAACCAGGCTCCAGCAGCGGATGGAAGTCCGGGATCATGCCGTGGTGGTCGTGGCCGAAGGGGCTGGCCAGCATTTGCTGGCCAAGGCGCATGAGGCCTACGATGCTTCTGGCAATCGCCGCCTGGCCGATATTGGCTCCTTTCTCAAACAGCAAATCAACGATCATTTCAAGGCTGGGAACCATCCGGTGAATGTCAAGTATTTTGATCCCAGCTACCAGATCCGCAGCGTGCCGGCCGGCACGGCCGATAGCCTGTTTTGCGAGCAACTCGCCCGGCAGGCGGTCCACGCATCCATGGCCGGAAAGACCGACCTGCTCATCGGCCTCTGGTACAACCAACTGACCCATGTACCGCTGGCCATCTCCACCGGCGTCATCAAGCGTCTTTCTCCAGAAAGCCAACTTTGGAATGCGGTCCTATCACTGACCGGGCAGGAAAAAACGGGAGCGTGGTAGGGGTGGGACCGTTTTCGACCTCGATTGCGTTTGACCCGCGAACCTTTATGATGGATAGGGTTCCTTCCACCACCGACCTGCATTCAGTACTTCTAAATTGTCGCTCAGCCCTACGCGGACCAGGGCGATAAGCCGAGGCTGAAACAGATATTTTTAGCTGTTAGCCCGTTGTCCAGGTCGGCTACATCGGCCATTCCTGGAACGACTGGAATTTGTTTAACTGCGGAAAACCATGGCGATCGCGCCCATCAACTTTACGAAGCTTCGTTTGGCGTGTGTCTCCACTTTCCCGCCACGCCGCTGCGGCATCGGTACTTTCAGCCATGACCTGTGCAACGCGATCTCGACGGAACTGACCTCTCCCGGGAATTGCCAGGTTGTGGCCATCAACGATAATCCGGAAGGATATCGTTACAACGAGCGCGTTTGTTTTGATGTTCTGGAGCAGGACATTTCCGAGTACACTCGGGCGGCCGATTTCCTGAACATCCGGGGCGTGAGCGCCATGCTATTGCAACACGAGTTCGGTATCTTCGGTGGCGCGGACGGCGCCCACGTGCTGACCATCATGCGCGAAACTCGGATGCCAATCATCACCACGCTGCACACGATTTTGTCGGATCCCTCGCCGCATCAGCGCGAGGTGTTTGAAAAAGTGGCCCAACTGTCCGACCGGTTGGTGGTGATGAGCCAGCGCAGCATCGGGGTGCTTCTCCACACATACGGCATCTCTCAGTCCAAGATTGCCTTGATCCCACACGGAATTCCCGACTTGCCGTTTGTCGATCCAAGTTTCTACAAGGAACCGCTTGGCGTGCAAGGGCGCAAGGTGATGCTGACCTTTGGACTCCTTTCGCCCGGAAAGGGGATCGAGTATGCCATTGAAGGGATGCTGGAAATTGTCAAACAGCATCCGGAGTTGGTCTACATTGTGTTGGGAGCAACGCATCCGAACGTCAAAAAAGAGGAGGGCGAAGCATATCGCAATCGTTTGCACCAGCGGGCCGAAGACCTCGGCGTGTTGGAGCATGTGATCTTTGAAAACCAATATGTCGAACTGGACGAATTGTGCAAATTTCTTTGTGCCACAGACATCTACCTTACGCCCTACCTGGGAAAAGAGCAGGTCGTCTCGGGTACGCTGGCGTATGCGCTGGGAGCCGGCAATGCGGTAATCTCCACACCCTATTCGTACGCCGAGGAAATGTTGGCCGGGGGGCGTGGGCGGCTGGTGCCTTTTCGCGATTCGGGCGCCATTGCCCGAGAAGTTTGCTGGTTGCTCGATCATGAGATTGAAACTCAAGCAATGCGCAAGCAAGCCTACCTGTTCACCCGCGACATGATATGGGGCTCAGTCGCCCGCCAATATTTGCAGCTGTGCACGGAAGTCCTGTCCGAGAGGAGGCAACACCCTAAGCCGCTGCCAAAGCGATCCGTCGGAAGTTCCGCCCTGCGGCGCGCCATGCCAGAGCTGAAGCTGGACTACCTTATGACGATGACGGACAGCACGGGGCTGCTGCAGCATGCGCGCTATCCGATTGCCAACCGTAAGTACGGCTATTGCACCGACGACAATGCCCGGGCGCTTATTGTTGCCTTGCAAGCCTACCAGTTAAAAAAATCGCCCGAATTCCTGCG